>VFQR01001517.1_pt1 | contig 17660 bp, 12 predicted proteins | sample 3512321 | NCBI WGS metagenome assembly VFQR01 (sample SAMN10412374, study PRJNA504923) | tailings metagenome | isolation source: Relicate 3 Philex TSF1 revegetated site | place: Philippines: Tuba, Benguet | collected 2017-08-29
AACGCGCTGATGGCCGGCGAGCAGAGCGCGGTGAGCCTGGGCCTGGAGCCACGCCGGGTGCGCCTGCTGGTATTCGTGGTGGCGTCGCTGCTGACCGGGGTGCTGGTGTCGCTGTCCGGCGCCATCGGCTTCGTAGGCCTGATGCTGCCGCACGTGGCGCGCTTTCTGGTCGGCGCCGAGCACCGCCGCCTGCTGCCGGTTGCGGCGCTGCTGGGGGCGTTGTTCCTGGTCTGGGTCGATATCGCCGCGCGCACCTGGCTGGCGCCGCAGGATCTGCCCATCGGCATCGTCACCGCCGCCATCGGCGGGGTGTTCTTCGTGGCGCTGCTGCGGCGCCGCTAGTCGCGCGGATCGAACCCGGACGCGCCGCTCCGGTCATCTGCTCTAGGCTTCATTCATCTGGCCGGAGGAATGACCATGCTCGCGCAACTGCCCACTGCACTTCGTGATCTACGACTACCGTTGCGCCTTAAACTGTGGGACGGCAAGCAGATCGATCTGGGGCCGAAGCCGCGGGTGACGCTGGTGGTCAAGGACCCCAGCCTGGTCACCCAGCTGGCTCACCCCAGTCTGGATGCGCTGGGCGCTGCCTATGTCGAAGGCCGGGTCGATCTGGAAGGCCCCATCGAGGAGGCCATCGAGGTTGGAGATGCGCTGAGCAGCGCACTGCTCGGTGACGAATCCGCACCCGTCGAGCCTTACGCCGCGCACGACAAGCGCAGCGATGCCGAGGCCATCAGCTATCACTATGACCTGTCCAACGAGTTCTACCGCCTGTGGCTGGACCGCGACATGGTCTATTCCTGCGCCTATTTCGAAACCGGCCAGGAGAGCCTCGACCAGGCTCAGCAGGCCAAGCTGCGTCACCTGTGTCGCAAGTTGCGCCTGCAGCCGGGTGACAGGCTGCTCGACGTCGGTTGCGGCTGGGGCGGCCTGGCGCGCTTCGCCGCGCGTGAATTCGAGGCCGAGGTGTACGGCATCACCCTCAGCCAGGCGCAGCTGGAACTGGGCTTGCAGCGGGTTGCCGAAGAGGGCCTGGAAGATCGCGTGACCCTGGAGTTGCTGGATTACCGCGACCTGCCGCAGGACGGCCGCTTCGACAAGGTGGTCAGCGTCGGCATGTTCGAGCATGTCGGCCATGCCAACCTGCCGCGGTATTGTCAGCGGCTGTTCGCTGCGGTCAGGGCCGGCGGCCTGGTGATGAATCACGGCATCACCTCGCGCTTCACCGATGGTCGCCCGGTCGCCCGTGGTGCCGGCGAGTTCATCGACCGCTACGTATTCCCGCAGGGCGAGCTGCCGCACCTGGCGACCATGGCCAAGGCGATCAGCGAGGCCGGGCTGGAGATCGTCGATGTGGAGAGCCTGCGCCTGCACTACGCGCGCACCCTGCAGCTGTGGAGCCAGGGGCTGGAGCGGCGACTGCAGAAAGCGGCGCAGTGGGTGCCGGAAAAATCCCTGCGCATCTGGCGTCTGTATCTGGCCGGCTGCGCCTACGGCTTCCAGCACGGCTGGATGAACCTGCACCAGATACTCGCGGTGAAGCCGCGCGACGATGGCGGCCACGATCTGCCCTGGACCCGCGCCGACCTCTACGCCTGATGGGGTACCATGCGCCTCGTACTGAACCCGCGAGCCGTCCATGCCCCTACCGCAACAGCATCGTTACCGCGTTCTGTTCACCGTGCTGGCGATTCTTGCCGGCCTGCTGGTGAGCCTGTGGCTGGGCGGCCGCTATGCCGAGCGCCGCGCCTGGGACGAGCGCAGCATCGAGGCGCGCGGCCAGCTGCAGCTCTACGCCCAATCCATTCGCACTCTGGTCGAGCGCTTCAGCTCGGTGCCCGAGGTGCTGGCGCTGGATAGCGACATCCGCAGCCTGCTGCGCGCGCCGCATGATCGCCAGCTGCGCCTGGCGCTGAACCTGCGCCTGGAGCGACTCAACGCGGCTGCCGGCTCCACCGTGCTGTACCTGCTCGATAACCATGGCGAAACCCTGGTGGCCAGCAACTGGCGTGACTGGAGCAGCTTCGTCGGCAACAACTACGCCTTCCGCCCCTATTTTCAGGATGCCGTGCGCAATGGTGGCGCGCGCTACTTCGCGGTGGGCGTGACCACCGGCATTCCCGGCTACTTCCTCTCCCACGTGGTGCGGGGCGATGACGGCGAGCTGCTTGGCGTGCTGGTGGTCAAGCTCGAGCTGGAAGACCTGCAGCGCGAATGGCTCGGCCAGCCCGGCGTGCTGCTGGTCGCCGACAGCTACCAGGTGGTGATCCTCAGCAACAAGCCGGCCTGGCGCTTCCGTGCCCTGCAGCCGCTCGACGAGCAGGCCCGTGCCGAACTGGTGGAGGTGCGCCGCTATGCCGAACAGGCGTTGCAGCCGCTGGCCCATCAGGTGCACCGGCAGATCGACGCCGACGCCGACTGGGCGCGCGTCGATGGCCCCGACGGCAATCGCGATTATCTCTGGCAACGTTTGCATATGCCCGAGGAAGGCTGGACCCTGCATCTGCTCAGCGAACCCTCCGGCCTGGCCGACAGCGTGCGCAGCTATCGCCTGGCCGCCGCCGGGATATGGATGACCCTGGCCTTCCTCCTGCTGTTCCTCGCCCAGCGGCGCAAGAACCAGCGCCTGCAGGCCGGCATCCGCGAGCGCCTGGAACGCGAAGTGGAGCTGCGCACCGCAGAGCTGCGCGAAGCCCAGGACGGTCTGGTGCATGCCGCCAAGATGGCCGCGCTGGGGCAGATGTCGGCGGCCCTGGCGCACGAGATCAACCAGCCGCTGACCGCCTTGCAGATGCAGCTCGGCAGCCTGCGCCTGCTGCTCGATAGCGACCGTCCCGAGGCGGTACGCGAGGGCCTGCAGCGCGTCGACAGCCTGCTGCAACGCATGGCGGCGCTGACCGGCCACCTCAAGACCTTCGCCCGCAAGACCCCGGCCGGCCTCAGCGAGCGCCTGTGTCTGGGCGACGTGCTGGAGCAGGCCCTGCAACTGCTGGCGCCGCGCATGCGCAGCGAGCAGGTGGAGTTGCGCACGCAGATCGACGACCACGCCGAAGTGCTCGGCGATGCCATTCGCATCGAACAGGTGATCCTCAACCTGCTGCACAACGCCCTCGATGCCATGGCTGATAGCGAGCCGCGCATCCTCTTGGTACGCATCGCCCGCGACGGCGACAGCTGCCTGCTCAGCGTCGAGGACAGCGGTGGCGGCATCGCCGAAGAAACGCTCGGCCGGGTGTTCGAACCCTTCTTCACCACCAAGCCGGTGGGGCAGGGGTTGGGGCTTGGGCTGGCGGTGTCCTACGGTATCGTGCGCGACCTGGGCGGCAGCCTGCAGGCGAGCAATGGCGAGCGCGGGGCCGTCTTCACGATGCGATTGCCGGCGGCGCCGTAGGGCGGGTGGGAGGGCCTCAGTCGCGACAGTGTTTCGCTCGGTGCGCACGGCGCACCCTACGGGCGGGTGCCATAGCGGCTTACGTAGGGTGCGCCGCGCGCACCAGCTTCGGATGAAAACGTCATCTATCCAGCACGGAAACCAGGGTGGATGAAAACGGCGTCATCCACCCTACGGACTGCCCGGCCGTAGGGTGCGCCTTTCGAACCGGTCGTTCCCCCGGATCGCATGCGTCGGGCTACACTGCCCGCCGTTCTCAACAGGAGGTGCCATGAGCGCTCAGGTCATAGTGGTCGACGACGAAGCGGCGATTCGCGAAGCGGTGCAGCAGTGGCTGCAGCTGTCCGGTTTCGAGGTGCGTACCTGCGCCAGCGCGGCCGAAGCCCTGGCTGCGGTGGACCGCGACTTCCCCGGCATCATCGTCAGCGATGTGCGCATGCCCGGCAGCGATGGCCTGCAGCTGCTCGAGCGGCTGGTCGAGCTGGACCGCGACCTGCCGGTGATCCTGGTCACCGGCCACGGCGACGTGCCCATGGCGGTGCAGGCGCTGCGCCAGGGCGCCTATGACTTCATCGAGAAACCCTTCACCCCCGAACGCCTGCTCGACAGCGTGCGCCGCGCGCTGGACAAGCGCCGTCTGGTCTGCGAGAACCGTCAGTTGCGCCGGCAGGTGGCCGACAAGGGCCGCATCGAAAGCCAGCTGATCGGCATCTCTCGACCGATGGAAAACCTGCGCCGGCAGATCCTCGAACTGGCCGGCACCTCGGTCAACGTACTGATTCGCGGCGAGACCGGCAGCGGCAAGGAGCGCGTGGCGCGCTGCCTGCACGACTTCAGCCCGCGCGCTGGCAAGGCTTTCGCCGCGCTCAACTGCGCGGCGATTCCCGAGACCATTTTCGAAAGCGAGCTGTTCGGCCACGAGAGTGGCGCCTTCACCGGTGCCCAGGCGCGGCGCATCGGCCGCATCGAGCATGCCGACGGTGGCACCCTGTTCCTCGATGAAGTGGAGAGCCTGCCGCTGGCACAGCAGGTCAAGCTGCTGCGGGTGCTGCAGGAGAAGACCCTGGAGCGCCTCGGTTCGAACAAGAGCATCCAGGTCGATCTGCGGGTGATCAGCGCGGCCAAGCCGGACCTGCTCGACGAGGCAAGGGCTGGGCGCTTCCGCGAAGACCTGGTGTACCGCCTGAACGTCGCCACCCTGCACATTCCACCGCTGCGCGAGCGTCGCGAGGACATTCCGCTGCTGTTCGAGCATTTCGCCCGCAGTGCCGCCGAGCGTCACGGCCGCGAGGCGCCGCCGCTGGCGCCAAGCGAGCTGGCGCGCCTGCTCGGGCATGACTGGCCGGGCAATGTGCGCGAGCTGATCAACGCCGCCGAGCGTCATGCCCTGGGCCTATCCAGCCCGCCGCCGGCTGAGCGCTTCGCCGGCCAGGCGCTGGCGCAGCAGATGGAGGCCTTCGAAGCGCAGTGCCTGCACAACGCCCTGCTGCAATGCCAGGGCAACATCACCGCGGTGATGGAGATGCTGCAGCTGCCGCGCCGCACCCTCAACGAGAAGATGCAGCGCCACGGCCTGGCGCGCGGTGACTACCTGCCCGGCGGCGAGGAGTAGCGCCGCCTGGGGCGTGCGCACCCAATTTCGGGCCGCGATGCTCCCGGTGCGCACGGCGCACCCTACGGGCGATCGACCGTCGTAGCCCAGGGTACTTCGATAAGCGGATTTTTGCCGACCTCGTCACAGGTGTCGGCGGTTTATCGCTCAGTGACCCTTTAGTCTTGTAACAAGACCGCTCTAAGTCGGGCCTTTCAGGCCCTGGCACGGCATCTGCTATGACAGATTCAGCCGCGCGGCAGCCTGCCGACGCGGCGACCATAACAACGACAAGAGGTCAGCCCCATGAACTGCCATGCCCCTCGCGCCATGCCGCACTCGCTGCTTTGCATGGGCCGTCTTCCTACCGCGTTCGCCGCGGCTCTTGTCCAACGCTGCACCCCGCGCTGCTGATCGCGCGACGCCGACGTCGCCTCGGCGCGTCGAGTGAAACTCTGCATAAAGCCATAACAACGACGGAGATACTTCCATGCGACTGACCAAGAAAATCAGCCTATTCGCCGCGGCTGCGGCCATCACTGCCAGCACCGCGGTGCTCGCTGCCCCAACCTTCATCAACGTGCTTACCGGTGGCACCAGCGGCGTGTACTACCCGATCGGCGTGGCCCTGTCGCAGCTGTACAGCAACGGCATCGACGGCGCCAAGACCTCGGTGCAGGCGACCAAGGCGTCGGTGGAAAACCTCAACCTGCTCGAAGCCGGCCGCGGCGAGCTGGCCTTCGCCCTCGGCGACTCGGTGGCCGATGCCTGGAACGGCGTGGAAGACGCCGGGTTCAAAGCGCCGCTGAAGAAGATCCGCGCGATTGCCGGCACCTACCCGAACTACATCCAGATCGTTGCCAACGCCGAATCCGGCATCAAGACCCTGGAAGACCTCAAGGGCAAGCGCATCTCCGTCGGCGCGCCGAAGTCCGGCACCGAGCTCAACGCCCGAGCCATCTTCGAAGCCGCCGGTCTGAGCTACAAGGACATGGGCAAGGTCGAGTTCCTGCCTTACGCCGAGTCGGTCGAGCTGATCAAGAACCGCCAGCTGGACGCCACCCTGCAGTCCTCCGGTCTGGGCATGGCCGCCATTCGTGACCTGGCCTCGACCATGAAGATCAGCTTCGTCGCCATCCCGGCCGAAGTGACCGCGAAGATCGACAACGCCGCCTACGAGGCCGCCACCATCCCGGCCGGCACCTACGACGGTCAGGACGCCGACGTGCCCACCGTGGCCATCAACAACATCCTGGTCACTCATGAAGGCGTCTCCGACGAGGTGGCCTACCAGATGACCAAGCTGATGTTCGACAACCTCGAGCGCCTGGGCACCGCCCACTCCGCGGCCAAGGACATCAAGCTGGAAAGCGCCACGCAGAACCTGCCGATCCCGCTGCACCCGGGTGCCGAGCGCTTCTACAAGGAAGCCGGCGCGCTGTAATGCAGGGCTGGCCGTGGCGTTGCGCCACGGCCTGTTTGCTCTGTATCGACGCCGATGTTGCTTCTGTAGGAGCGGCTTCAGCCGCGATGTCCGCGAGCAGATCGCGGCTGAAGCCGCTCCTACAGCGCAATGGCTAGAACCCCCAGAATCGCGAATAAAACCGGCGTTCACAGGCGGTAGGTTTTGTTGGCGACTCTGTCACCGCAATCGAAGTAGTCATGAGGTTTGCACTCCATGAGTGAGCAGAATCAGGGCATGGGCGCCAGCCCGTCCGACTGGCCGAAGGCGCTGTTCGCCGTCGCGCTGCTGTTTTCCATCTTCCAGATCGTCACCGCCGCCTTCCACCCGGTATCCACCCAGGTACTGCGCGCGGTGCACGTCGGCTTCCTGCTGCTGCTGGTGTTCATCAGCTTCCCGGCCTTCGGTACCAGGCGCCCCTGGCAGCCGCTGGCCTGGCTGCTGGGCCTGGCCGGCATGGCCACGGCCATCTACCAGTGGTATTTCGAGGCGGACCTGATCCAGCGTTCCGGTGACATGACCACTGGCGACATGATCATCGGCATCACCCTCATCGTGCTGGTGTTCGAGGCCGCACGCCGGGTCATGGGCATCGCCCTGCCGATCATCTGCGCGCTGTTTCTTGCCTACGGCATGCTCGGCCAGTACCTGCCGGGCGACCTAATGCACCGCGGCTACGGCTTCGACCAGATCGTCAACCAGCTGGCCTTCGGCACCGAAGGTCTGTACGGCACGCCGACCTACGTCTCGGCTACCTACATCTTCCTGTTCATCCTGTTCGGCGCCTTTCTCGAGCAGGCCGGGATGATCAGGCTGTTCACCGACTTCGCCATGGGCCTGTTCGGCCACAAGGTCGGCGGCCCGGCCAAGGTGTCGGTGGTGTCCTCGGCGCTGATGGGCACCATCACCGGCTCCGGCGTGGCCAACGTGGTCACCACCGGGCAGTTCACCATTCCGCTGATGAAGCGTTTCGGCTACCGCCCGGCTTTTGCCGGTGGCGTCGAGGCGACCTCGTCGATGGGCAGCCAGATCATGCCGCCGATCATGGGCGCCGTGGCCTTCATCATGGCCGAGACCATTAACGTGCCGTTCTTCGAGGTGGCCAAGGCCGCGCTGATCCCGGCGCTGCTGTACTTCGGCTCGGTGTTCTGGATGGTCCATCTGGAAGCCAAGCGCGCCAACCTGCGCGGCCTGCCCAAGGACGAATGCCCGAACCCGTGGAAGGCCGTGCGTGAGCGCTGGTTCCTGCTGATCCCGCTGTTCATCCTCATCTACCTGCTGTTCTCCGGGCGTACGCCGCTGTTCTCCGGCACCGTCGGCCTGGCCCTGACCGCCATGGTCATCCTCGGCTCGGCGATCATCCTGCGAGTCTCGTCCAAGGTCATGCGCTTCGCCTTCTGGATCGCCCTGGGCGTGCTCTGCGCCGGATTCTTCCAGCTCGGTATCGGCGTGGTGTTCGGCGTCATCGCGGCGCTGGTGGCGGTGTGCTGGTTCGTCAAGGGCGGCCGCGACACCCTGACCCTGTGCCTGCACGCGCTGGTCGAAGGTGCGCGCCATGCCGTACCGGTGGGTATCGCCTGTGCCCTGGTCGGGGTGATCATCGGCGTGGTGTCGCTGACCGGGGTGGCGTCCACCTTCGCCGGCTACATCCTCGCCATCGGTCAGGACAACCTGTTCCTCTCGCTGGTGCTGACCATGCTCACCTGCCTGGTGCTGGGCATGGGCATTCCGACCATCCCCAACTACATCATCACCAGCTCGATCGCCGCGCCGGCACTGCTGGAACTGGGCGTGCCGCTGATCGTCTCGCACATGTTCGTCTTCTACTTCGGCATCATGGCCGACCTCACCCCGCCGGTGGCGCTGGCCTGCTTCGCCGCCGCGCCGATTGCCAAGGAGCGCGGGCTGAAGATCAGCTTCTGGGCGGTGCGCATCGCCATTGCCGGTTTCGTCGTGCCGTTCATGGCGGTGTATTCGCCGGCGCTGATGTTGCAGGGTGACAGCCTGCTGGCGACCTTCTATGTGCTGTTCAAGGCGGCACTGGCCATCGGCATCTGGGGCGTGGTGTTCACCGGCTTCCTGCAGGCCAGGCTGGCCTGGTGGGAGCGCATCCTGGGTCTGGCCGCCGGTGCCAGCCTGATCCTGGCCACGCCGATCAGTGACGAAATCGGCTTTGCCCTCAGCGCCATCTTCATCGCTCAGCACCTGTGGCGCGCCCGTCGCGCCGAGGCAGCGACCGCGTGATCGGCCTGTGCCTGGGGTTGGCCGGCGCGGTGTGGGCAGAGCTGCCCACGCCGGCCTTCACCCTGGCCTGGACCCACACCATCGAGAAGGTGCGCTGGGAAGAGGATTACCGCGTCACCGCCGAGGGCCTGATACTCGGCGAGGCGCGGGTCAAGGGTTCCGGCGCCGGAATGGAGATTCCCGACGGCGCCGAACTGCGCAATGGCAGCTGGCACTACCAGCGTCAGCTACCGCCCTTGCAACCCCTGCGAGTCGGGCGTACGCCCGAAGCCGGGGATTACCAACTGTGTATCGACCAGCGTTGTCGCCCAATGAGCGACTGGCTCGGCCCGCCACAAGCGAGCCAGCCGGCGTTGGAACTCTGGAGCTGCGAGCTGAGCTCCCCCGCGGCCGACGCGGGCTAGGTTCGCCAGAGCGAACCCAGGTTCCCGGCGCCACAAGTGCCGGATCAAAAAAGAAGAGAACCCCCGTGTGGTGTGAGCCCATGGGGGTTTTGTTCATCTGCGGCCTGCTAGGCTTGGCCAACCACCTGCCAAGGAGATTCGCCATGCGCCCCACCTTTCGTTTCGCTCTTCCGCTCGCTCTCTGTCTGTCACCGCTGACGGCCAGCGCCCTGAATATCCAGCCCGGCGTCTGGGAGATCAGCTCGCAAGACATGCAGGTGGGCGGCCAGGCCATGCCCGGCATGCAGGAAATGCTGGCGCAGATGCAGAACCTGCCGCCCGAACAGCGGCAGATGATGGAGAGCATGATGGCCGAGCAGGGCCTCAGCCTCGGCGCCGGTGGCGTGCAGATGTGCCTGACCGCCGAGCAGATCAAGGCTCAGGAAATCCCCCTGCACGACGACTCCGACTGCAGCAACGAGTTCCTCGAACGCAGCGCGACGCTGTGGAAGTTCCGCTTCAACTGCCCGGACGCTCAGGGCGAAGGGGAGACGCGCTTCATCAGCGACAAGGAGTTCACTACCCAGGTCAAAGGCACCTACAACGGCCAGCCAAGCAGCATGGAAACCCGTGCACGCTGGGTCGGGTCCGATTGTGGCGCACTGGGAAGGAACTGAGCAGATAACGAGTATGTAAATAATTCGCATTGACTGGGTCATTCTTCTGCTGCGAGAATTTTGTCGCTAATTATTTGCATTTGCGATTCGCAGATGCCTGCCAGTGAGGCCAACAGCTGCGAAGGGACTATCGGCGGCTATCGACAGCGCATCAGGAGAATGTCCCTTGTTCAGCAGAAAAACCCGCCTGGCCGTGGCGATCGCGGCCGCCTGCAGTTTCCATCATGCCGCGGCCGCCGAGCAGCAGCTCGAACTGGATGCCCAGACCGTCGTTGGCAGCACTGCAGCGGACGAGGTCGATAGCTACAAATCCACCCCCAGCAGCGCTGCGACCAAGCTCGACCTGACCCCAAGGCAGACGCCGCAGGCGATTTCCACCCTGAGCGGCGCCCAGCTGCGCGACTTCAAGCTCACCAGCGTCAACGATGCGCTCAAGGCCGTGCCGGGCGTGCAGGTGCAGGAGGTCGAAACCGATCGCACCTACTACACCGCCCGCGGTTTCGACATCACCAACTTCCAGTACGACGGCATCGCCGTGCCCTTCGTCTATGGCAACGTCGAGGGTGATCTGGATACCGCCATGTACGAGCGCGTGGAGGTGATTCGCGGCGCCAATGGCCTGATGTCGGGCACCGGCAACCCCTCGGCGACCGTCAACTTCGTGCGCAAGCGGCCAACCCTGGCACCGCAGGCGCGCGTCGACCTGACCGCCGGCTCCTGGGACAAGCGACGTATCGACACCGACGTATCCGGTGCGCTGACCGATGCCGGCAACATCCGCGGCCGCGTGGTGTACGCCAACGAAAACAAGAACTCCTACCTCGATCGCTACTCGCGTGAGAAGAACGTCTTCCACGGGGTGCTGGAGTTCGATCTGGACGAGCGCACCCTCTTCACCCTCGGTCACACCCTGCAGACCAGTGATGCCAACTCGCCGATGTGGGGTGCGCTGCCGCTGAACTACAGCGACGGTTCGAAGACCGACTATTCCCGCTCGACCAGCACGTCCGCCGATTGGGCCTATTGGGACGTCAAGGAAAACCGCACCTTTGCCGAGCTGGCGCACACCTTCGACAACGGTTGGCAAGCCAAGACCGTACTGACGCGAGTGGAAAAGAAGGGCGATGGCTCGTTGTTCTATATGTACGGTACGCCGGATCGCAATACCGGCCTCGGCCTGTTCAGCTATCCCTCCGAGTACAAGGACGAGAACAAGCAGCTGATCGTCGATGTGCAGGCCAGCGGCCCGTTCAGCCTGGCGGGCCGTCAGCATGAAGCCGCGCTGGGGGCCAGTTGGTCGCGCTCGGAGCTGAACGATATCTCCTATTACGACTCCACCACTGGCACTGCCCTGCCGCCGCTGGAGCAGTGGCATGGCAACATCGGCAAACCGCTGAACGACCGGCCTACCAACGGCAGCGATTTCACCGACCGCATGAAGAGCATGTACGGCGCCGCGCGCTGGAGCTTGACCGACAAGCTGAGCCTGATCACCGGCACGCGTGTCGTCGACGTGAAAAGTGACGGTACCAACTACGGTGTCGCGAAGACCTCGAAGAACAGCGGCAAGGTGGTGCCCTATGCGGGGGTGGTCTACGACATCACCGATCAGTATTCGGTCTACGCCAGCTATACCGAGATCTTCGATCCGCAGACCAAAACCAATGCTGCAGGCTCGCGCCTGGCGCCGGTAGAGGGCGTGAACTACGAAGTGGGCATCAAGGGCGAACTGTTCGACGACAAGGTCAACGTGGCGCTGGCGGTATTCCGCACCGAGCAGGACAACTTCGCCGAACAGGCAGGCAGCATCGGTGGCCGCGCCTATTACCGCGCGGTCGAGGGGCTGACCAGCGAAGGCTACGAGATCGAGATTTCCGGCCAGCCCATTCAGGGGCTGGAGCTGAATGCGGGCTACACCTTCGTCGACATCACCAATGCCGACGGCTCGCATGGGGTCACCTACTCGCCCAAGCACATGGTCAAGACCGCCGCGACCTATCGGATTCCGGCGCTGGACAAGCTCAAGGTCGGCGCCGCCGTACGTTGGCAGGACGATATCCACAACGGCATCGCCGAGCAGGATGCCTACGCCGTGGTCGACCTGATGGCCAGCTACGATATCGACCCCAACTGGAGCGTGTCGGCCAACCTCAACAACCTCACCGACGAGAAGTACCTGAACAGCCTGTACTGGACTCAGGCCTATTACGGTGCCCCACGTAACCTCAGCGCTACCCTGACCTGGAAATACTGACAGCCTGGGCCGCCCGCACGGGCGGCCCCGACGAGAGAATCCGATGCGCCCGATTATGGTTTTGCTGCACCGCTGGTGCGGCCTGTTCATCGCCCTGTTCCTGTTCACCGCCGGCTTGACCGGCGCTGTCATTTCCTGGGATCACGAACTGGACGAATGGCTCAACCCGCACCTGTTCGATGCGCAAACCGAAGGGCAGGCGCAGGACCCGCTGCAACTGGTGGACGCCCTGGAAGCGCGCGATCCGCGCCTGCAGGTGAGCTTCATGTCGCTGGCGCTGGAACCCGGCCATGCGCTGGGCATCTTCGTCGATCCGCGTGTCGATCCGGCCACCGGCAAGGCCTTCGAGCTCGGCTTCAACCAGCTCGGCATCGACCCGGTCACTGGCGAGATCCAGGGCCAGCGCGAGTGGGGCGCTATCTCCCTGAGCCGGGAGAACCTGCTGCCGTTTCTCTACAAGCTGCATTACAGCCTGCATATCCCGGACGGCTTCGGCATCGAGCTGGGCGTGCTGTTCTTCGGCATCGTCGCCATCGTCTGGTGCATCGACTGCCTGGTGGCGCTGTGGCTGTCGTTTCCCAACCTGCGCAGCTGGCGCAAGTCGTTCGCCTTTCGCTGGCGCCAGGGCGGCTACAAGCTGAATTTCGACCTGCATCGCTCAGGTGGCGTGTGGATCTGGCTGTTGCTGCTGGTGCTGGCCGTCACCTCGGTGTCGATGAACCTCGAACGCCAGGTGGTGCGCCCGCTGGTGGCGCTGTTCTCGCCGCTGACACCCAGCCCCTTCGCCAGCCGCACGCCGGTGACCCTGGATAAGCAGATCGTGCCGCTGATCGACCGCCGCCAGGCCATCGCCGTGGCCGATGCCGAGGCGCGGCGGCTGGGCTGGGACGCGCCTCCTGGCGGGCTGTTCCATTCGGCCGAGTTCGGCGTGTATGGCGTCGGCTTCTACGAGCCGGGCGACGATCACGGCGATGCCGGGCTGGGCAACCCCTGGATCTACGTCGACAGTCAGAGCGGCGAACTGGCCGGCGCGCATGTGCCGGGCACCGGCAGTGCCGGGGATATCTTCCTGCAGGCACAGTTCCCGCTGCACTCGGGGCGCATCATCGGCCTGCCGGGACGTATCCTGGTGTCGTTGCTCGGTTTGGCCGTTGCGGGCCTGTCCGTGACGGGTGTGGTGATCTGGGCGAAGAAGCGCCGTTCGCGCCTGCTCGCCGAGCAGCGCCTGCGCGGCGTTTCACAGGCCATGACGTAAACGAAGCGCCGCGACCAGCTCGGCGCGCTGTTCGAGGAAACGGTCGAAGGCCTCGATCAGCTCGGGATGGCGGATGCTCGACAGGTAGTAGTGATCCTCGACGTGCGCGAGCTGCGGGTCGAACACCAGGGTGTCCGGCGCCAGGCGCATCTGGTGCAGCTGATGGGTGACCACGCGGGGGTTGAGGTACACCGCATCGACCCGGTCGCTGGCGGCCATCATCAGCAGTGATTCGATCTGGTTGGCCTGGATCAGCTTGATGTGCCCGGCCTGGATCTCCGCCAGATACGGCCAGGGGGTGAAGCCGTTCTGCGTGCCGAGCAAGGCGATGCGCTGCTTGCCCTGGCCGAGATACTGCGGCTTGACCAGTACGCCATCGATGTAGGGGGCTGCCGGCCGGCTGTAGCGCACCGCATGGCCGGCCTTCTGATCGGCGTTCCACTGAGGGTGGTCGGGAAACTTCAGATCGACCCGGCCAGCGAGAAAATCACTGAGCAGGCGCCTGACCGGCAGCGGCGTATAGACGAACTGGTAGCCGTATTCGGCGGCGAAGGCATCCAGCAGCTCGCGGGCGTAGCCGCGGTACTCGCCGCCCTGTACATCCGAGTATGGCTGATAGGGCTGTAGTTCGACGCCGACGCGAATCTCTTCCTGCGCCACGGCGGGCAGAACGAACAGGCACAGACTGAGCAGCAGGGCAGGGCGTGTTTTCATGTCAGGCAGGGTCTCGCTGACGGCTAACAGCGGCTCGCTTCGGTAACCATAGCCGTGCCTTCGGGCCCGTTCAAAGTTTTCCGTGCGGACCCGGGGCAGGCTAAACCAGGCGCCGTGCGTGACATCAGAGAATCGGCGAGATCAGCCGTGCCACGCGCATGCCCAGTTGCTGCAGGCGATGCAGGTTGCGCCGGTCGGCATTGGCCAGTTCGCGCGAGCGGCTGAAGTCCTCTTCCAGCATGTTCGCCACCTGGGCGTTGAAGCCCTCGTCGAAGGTCAGCAGGCTGGCCTCGAAATTCAGGCGGAAGGAGCGGTTGTCCAGGTTGGCGCTGCCCAGCAGGCAGGCGTCGTGATCGATCAGCAGGGCCTTCTGGTGGAGGAAGCCCGGCTGGTAGCGGAAGATGCGCACGCCGGCGCGCAGCGCCTCGAAGGCATACAGGCTGGAGGCGGCGTAGACGATGCGGTGGTCGGGGCGCGCCGGTAGCAGCAGGCGCACGTCCACGCCGCGCATCACCGCCAGGCGCAGGGCGGCGAACAGTGCTTCGTCGGGCACGAAGTAGGGGCTGCTCAGCCAGACCCGTTCGCGCGCTGCGTGAATCGCTTCGACGAACAGCAGCGAGCAGGTTTCCTGCGGGTCCGCCGGGCCGCTGGCGATCACCTGGCAGAGTAGGCCGGGGTCGTCCTGTTTGCTCGGCATCAGCAGCGGCGGCAGCTTGCGGCAGGCCCAGTACCAGTCTTCGGCGAAGGCTTCCTGCAGGCTTGCCACCACCGGCCCGCGTACTTCCACATGGGTGTCGCGCCAGGGCGCCAGGGGTGGCTTCTGGCCGAGGTATTCGACGCCGACGTTGAGCCCGCCGAGAAAGCCGATCTCGCCGTCGACCACGACGATCTTGCGGTGGTTGCGGAAATTCAGCTGGAAGCGATTGAACAGTCCGGCGCGGGTGGGGAAGGCGTGCACCTGCGCGCCGCCGCGGCGCAGGCTGTCGATATAGGCGCGCGGCAGCGCATGACTGCCGACGCCGTCATACAGCACGTGTACCTGCACGCCTGCGGCGGCGCGCTCCAGCAGCACGTCGCGCAGGCGCCGGCCGAGGGCGTCGTCACGGATGATGAAGAACTGCAGCAGGATCACCTGCTGCGCGCTGGCCAGGGCTTTGAGGATCGCCTCGAAGGTGGCCTCGCCGTCGATCAGCAGATCGACGCGGTTGCCGGTCACGCCCGGCAGGTGCGACAGGCGCGGCAGCGCCCGCAGGCGATCGTAAGCCGGTGATAGATGCGCGGCCTTGGCTTCCTCGACCCAGGGGCGCCAGTCCTGTGCGGCCATGGCGTGGCGCATTTCCCTGTCGGCCTGGCGCCGCGCCCTGACGTAGGCATCGAAACGGCTGCGGCCGAATACCAGGTAGGGCAGCAGCGTCAGGTAGGGCATGAAGAACAGCGACAGACCCCAGGCCAGCGCGCCCTGGGCCGTGCGCACGGTCAGTACGGCGTGGATCGCCGCCAGTACGCCGAGGGCGTGAACGGTGGCGATCAGGTAGGCGAACAGGTGGGGAATGCCGAAGTCCGCGGGCATGCAGGGTCTTCCTTTGCACTGGCTGTGTGCAGCTGACCGTGGGTGTTGCGCAGCGTTCGCCGCCATCCTGCCACGGCCATGCCGCGAATGGCAGTGCCGGGCAAATTGCCAGCTGTCAGGGAATTATTCGAGGCTTTCACGTGTCTTGGTTTTCGAATGAACGGAATTCATGTGTTAGCCTTTCCGGTTCGACCCCTTTCCGGTCGATCTCAATTGGAGGAGGGCAACCGTCCTGTTCACGCTCGTTCAGCGAGTCAAACGCATCAAGGAGAACGCCAACCATGGGAAACGTCCCTTCGCATGACACGACACCGCCATCCGCAGCGGAAACCAACGAAGGCATCCCGGCACCGACCGGCGAGGCCAACCTGATCGATACCGATTACGTCATCGGCCAGGACAACATTCAGGGCAAGTTCATCTTCGCCCTCGACATTCACGGCAAGGTCTTCACCATTTCCGCGCTGGTCGCGGTGATCTTCGTAGTACTCGCCCTGGCGCTGCAGAACCAGATCGAGCCGCTGTTCAGCGGCCTGCGCGACTGGCTCACCCATCACATGGCCTGGTTCTTCATCGGCGCCGCCAACGTCTTCGTTCTGCTCTGCCTCGGGCTGATCGTTTCGCCGCTGGGCAAGGTGCGCATCGGCGGGATGGAGGCCACGCCCGATTACACCTACCTGGGCTGGTTCTCCATGCTGTTCGCCGCCGGCATGGGGATCGGCCTGATGTTCTACGGCGTGTCCGAGCCGATGTCGCACTACAGCGCGGCGCTGGGCGGCATCAGCGTCGGTGAGGACGGCGTACGCACCGACTGGGCGCCGCTCGGGGGCGCCGCCGGCAATACCGAGGAGGCGGTGCGCCTGGGTATGGCGGCGACCATCTTCCACTGGGGCCTGCACCCCTGGGCGATCTACGCCATCGTCGCCCTGGCGCTGGCGCTGTTCTCCTTCAACAAGGGGCTGCCGCTGTCGATCCGCTCGATCTTCTATCCGATTCTCGGTGAGCGCGTATGGGGCTGGCCGGGTCATGTGGTCGACATTCTCGCGGTGTTCGCCACCCTGTTCGGCCTGGTCACCTCGCTGGGCCTCGGCGCCGAGCAGGCGGCCGCGGGTGTGGAATATCTGTTCGGCATCCCCGCCACGGATACCACCAAGGTATTGCTGATCGTCGCCATCACCCTGATCGCCCTGGCTTCGGTAGTGGCCGGTCTCGACAAGGGGGTCAAGCGTCTGTCGGAGATCAACATGGGCCTGGCCATGGCCCTGCTGCTGTTCGTCATCATCGCCGGGCCGACCCTGGCCATCTTTACCGGCTTCTTCAAGAACCTCGGCGCCTACCTGCAGTACCTGCCGGCACTGGCCAACCCGGTCGGGCGCGAGGACACCAACTTCAGCCAGGGCTGGACCGCCTTCTACTGGGCCTGGTGGATCAGCTGGTCGCCGTTCGTGGGCATGTTCATCGCCCGCGTCAGCCGTGGCCGCAGCGTGCGCGAATTCCTCATCGCCGTGCTGCTGGTGCCGTCGCTGGTCTCGGTGCTGTGGATGACCGCCTTCGGTGGTACCGCCATCAACCAGCTGCTGGTGAATGGCTTCACCGGGGCGCAGGATGCCGGCCTGGAGCTGAAGCTGTTCAGCATGCTCGGCGAGATGCCGCTGACGGCCATCACCTCCTTTATTGGCATCGTGCTGGTGGTGGTGTTCTTCATCACCTCGTCGGACTCCGGCGCGCTGGTGATCGACACCATCACCGCAGGCGGCAAGATCAACTCGCCGGTTTCGCAGAAGGTGTTCTGGGTGGTCATGGAAGGCGCGCTGGCCGTGGCCCTGCTGCTGGGCGGCGGCCTGGTGGCCCTGCAGGCGATGGCGGTGTCGACGGGCCTGCCGTTCACCATCGTGCTGCTGGTTGGCTGCATTGCCATCGTCAAGGGCCTGTGCAGCGAGCCGCGCTGAGCGCCGTTCAGGCAGGCTGCGTCCGGCCCTGCTCAGGCATCGGCCGGCGTGATGCTGTCGCTAGCGTGCAGATGCGCTGGCTGAGGGCAGCACCCGCCCGGCGCCGTCGCGGACCACCGTGGGCCGCAGGAAGACCATCAGGTTGCGCTTGACGTGGGAGTCGCGGG
>VFQR01001520.1_pt1 | contig 17649 bp, 14 predicted proteins | sample 3512321 | NCBI WGS metagenome assembly VFQR01 (sample SAMN10412374, study PRJNA504923) | tailings metagenome | isolation source: Relicate 3 Philex TSF1 revegetated site | place: Philippines: Tuba, Benguet | collected 2017-08-29
CCGAGCATCAGAGCGATAACGAGAACTGGAAGAGGGTCGACGGCGAGCTGCACCCCAGCGAGGCGGTGGAAGACAAGATCGCGCTGTCCGACCGCTTTGGCCTGTGGCTGTCGTTCTATCCCTTCAGCCAGGAGCACTTCCTGATCGTGGTGCGCCACTGGGTGGACGTGCAGGCGCGTCAGGTGGGGCTCAACTGGAGCTGGGACGAGGCACTGGAGAAAGCCGCCATTCGCTGGGCGCTGGGCCGCGGCAACCGCAATGGCCGCTGCGCCTATCAATTCGCCCGCCACTGGGTCGGGCTGCAACTGCTGGAGCAACAGACATGATCGATCTTTCCCAGGCCGGGGCTGACCTCAACGGCTACCCGCTGCTGAGTGCGCAGCTGCAGGCGCTACTGTCCGGCGAGCGTGACTTCATCGCCAACGCCGCGCAGTTTTCCGCCTTCCTGTTTCACGAACTGGCCGACCTGAACTGGGCTGGCTTCTATCTGGTCAAGGATGGCGAGCTGGTGCTCGGCCCATTCCAGGGCAAGGTGGCCTGCGTGCGCATTCCCTTCGGTCGTGGCGTATGCGGCGCTGCCGCGGCCAGCCTGCAAACGCAGCGAGTCGAGGACGTGCATGCCTTCGCCGGGCACATCGCCTGCGACAGTGCGTCGAACAGCGAGCTGGTGGTGCCGCTGGTCAAGGATGGCCGCCTGATCGGCGTGCTGGATCTCGACAGCCCGTCGCTCGGGCGTTTCACCGAGGCGGATCAGGCCGGGATCGAAGCGCTGGCGGCGATCTTCCTGGCCGCCAGCGACTGCTGAATACGCCTTTGGCGATACGGGGAGGCTCGATCCGGTAGGGCGCGCCGTGCGCACCGCTGGCTTGAGACGTCGCCGAAGCTGATTTTGCAACAGGTGCGCACGGCGCACCCTACGAAGCAGGCGTGTTCAGCGCTTGGCGCCGATCTTCTCCAGGGTGCGCAGCTCGCGCGGCAGCAGCCGCTGCATCGACTCGCCGGCCTTGATGCGCTGATAGTGGGCCGTCAGTTTCGGCCAGCGTGCAGCGTCGAGCATTTCTCCGCCGTGCTCCATGTTGACCAGTTGGCTGGCCAGCGCCAGATCGGCCATCGATAGCTGCTCACCGAGGAAGTAGGGCGCCTCACCGAGCGCGGCCTCGAAATAGTCGAAGTGGCTGGGCAGCTTGTCCTTGAGCGCCTGCTGTACCTTTTCCTCGTCGCACGGCTGGCCCATGCCGGCCTTAAGTACGCGGTTGCGAAACACCGTGAAGGTGCACCAGGGCGCCAGCTCGTAATCGGCGTACTTCTCCAGCCAGCGCACCTTGGCGCGTTGTTCCGCTCCCTCACCATACAGCGGCTTGTGCTCGGGGTAGCGTTCTTCGAGGTACTGACAGATCACGCTGGAGTCCGCCAGCTTGAGGTCGCCGTCGCGAAAGGCGGGAATCCGGCCCAGCGGGTTGAGCTCGCGATACCAGTCCGGCTGAGCGAAGGGCATCACCACCTCTAGCTCGTAATCCAGGCCTTTCTCGATCAGGCACAGACAGACTTTACGGACGAAGGGGGACAACGGTGCCCCGTAAACGGTCATGCTCATGGCAGCTCCTGATGCGCGGTCAGCCTGTTCGGCCGTGCGAGGGCGATCGATGTTCTACCGCCGCTCAGTCGTAGATGTTCTTCTTTTTCCAGTCGTCTTCCAGGTCTTTCAGGCCTTCGGTCAACTGGCTCGGTTCTTCCGCCGCGGGTGCGTTCTTGTCGAGGACCATGGCATTGGCGCGCGCCAGTTGTTCCTCGAAGCGCTTGAGTTGCGCCTGGTAAGGGGTCGGGTCGGGCTGCTTGCGCAGGTACTGCACGCCGCGCTCGAAGGCCAGGCGGGCCTGGCCGGGCTGGTTCTGCTGCAGGGCCGTCTGGCCCAGCGCGCTGAAGAACTCGATATGTACCAGCACCAGCATCTGACGGATCTGCCCGATCCACTGTTTGCCCTCGTTGGCGGGCAGCAGACCGCTCTGCACCGAACCGGTGATCAGGGCATGAAGATTCTCCAGGACAAAGCGCACCTCCTTGGCCTTGGCTTCGTTGGCGATGGGCTGTGGCGGGTTCTTCACCGGGATGGATTCGCCCTGGGCGATCTGGGTGCGCAGCGTTTCGATGTCGGCCTTGAGCGTCGCGCTCTGCTTGTCCAGCGCCAGCAGACGTTCGCTGACCTGCAGCTGCAGCTGGGCCAGTAGCAGCTTGAGCTGGGGCGTCATCAGCTGGCCAGGCATGCGTTCGGAGATATCCTGGCAGCGACGAATGCGGTCGAGCAGGTCGGCACGCTGGCGGGCTTTCTCCAGTTTGCTGTTCTCGACGGCATGGTTGACGTAGGCAATCACCATCAACAGGGCGATGCCGCCGACTATCAGCAGGGTTATCACGAGTGCGGACACTGCTTGGGACCTCTCGAGAATCATCTTTTCGACCGAGTGTAGTGGCTTGCTCGCATCGCTCCTAGTGGTACGTCAATTTCTGGGCTGAAGTCTTTGATTTTAAAAATTTTTTAGAGAGTGGTTGACGACCTCCCAAAGCCTCCATAGAATGCGCGCCACTTCCAGCGCAAAGCTCTGAAGCAGAGCGAAGGAAGCCGGAAAGTTGCTTGATGTTCCGGGGTGTGTCCCCTTCGTCTAGTGGCCTAGGACACCGCCCTTTCACGGCGGTAACAGGGGTTCGAGTCCCCTAGGGGACGCCACTTTCCAGTCGCAGCGTGCAGGCGCTGCGAGCCGACCGCAAGGTTTCGGGGCTATAGCTCAGCTGGGAGAGCGCTTGCATGGCATGCAAGAGGTCAACGGTTCGATCCCGTTTAGCTCCACCAAACACTGACAAGGCCAGCGTAGCGCTGGCCTTGTTCTTCGAAGGTTCTGTCCCCTTCGTCTAGTGGCCTAGGACACCGCCCTTTCACGGCGGTAACAGGGGTTCGAGTCCCCTAGGGGACGCCAATTTTCTTGCCGCATTTGCGGAACCCAGGGGCTGCCTCTTCAGAGGCGGCCCCTTTTTGTTTCTGCCTTGTCTGTCTCAGGGTCTGTGCGCTGTCGCGTTGCTGGCGGACCAGCGGTCGCTGCGGCAACTTGCAAATTAATATGATGGTCGTAATATTGTGTCCATCATATGAAAGGACTTGGCCATGAGCGACGGCAAGATTCAAACCCGCAAACGCATTCTCGCTGCTGCGCAGCGCGTGCTTGCAGAGCGCGGCCCCAGCGATCCCGCGGTTGCGGAGGTGATGGCTGCTGCAGGGCTGACGGTGGGGGGCTTCTATGCCCATTTCCCCAGCAAGGACGCCCTGATGTTCGAGGCCTTTCGCCAGTTGCTGAGCATGCGACGCGAGGGAGTGGCGGCGGTCGATCCGAAACTCGCCGGCGTCGAGCGCAGAGCTCTGATGGCGGCGTTCTACCTGTCGCGTCGGCATCGCGACACGCCTGAAGCCTGTTGTCCGCTGCCCAGCTCGCTGGCGGAAATCGCACGCATGCCGGACGGCTTTCGTCAGGCCCTGGCCGAACACATTGAATTGATGGTGGCGCAGATGAGCAGTGCGCCGGAAGAGTCGAATGCGGCGCTGGCTGATCTGGCGCTGATGGTGGGTGGTCTGTCTCTGGCCCGGGCGTTGGGCCCTGGTGAGCTGTCCGACCGTGTGTTGCGTGCTGCCAAATCGGCAGTGATCTGATCCCGAGGCTGAGGAGAGGGTGATGAACCAGATGACATGGGTACGTGGCGTCAATGCCACCCTGGGCAGGGTCGCTCCGCAAATGGTGGCCAGTCGTCTGCGCGAGCGTTTCATGACGCCGCGCAATCTGCCCCCGCGGGACTGGGAGCTGCCGCTGCTGGCCAGTGCCGAGCGTATCACGCTGCGCTTCGGTCTCTCCGCGCTGCGCTGGGGCAGCGGGCCTACGGTGCTGCTGATGCACGGCTGGGAAGGGCGGCCGACCCAGTTCGCCTACTTGATCCGTGGCCTGGTCGATGCCGGCTACGGGGTCGTGGCGCTGGATGCTCCGGCTCATGGGCGCTCGCCCGGCCGCGAGGCCAATGTGGTGCTGTTCGCGCGGGCATTGCTCGAAGCGGCCAGCGAACTGCCGCCGCTGCAGGCCGTGATCGGACACTCGATGGGAGGCGCCAGCGCGATGCTGGCGACGCAGATGGGCTTGCGCGCCGAGGCGCTGGTCTGCATTGCGGCGCCGAGTCGGATTCTCACCATGCTGCGCGGCTTCGCCCATTTCATGGGTCTGCCGGCGGTGGCGCGTTCGCATTTCGTGCGCCAGGTGGAGAGGACTGCCGGCATTCCGGCGGAGCATCTCGACGTGCAGCGCTATCAACTGGAGCTGCCGGGGCTGGTCGTGCATGCCGAGGATGATCAGGTGGTGCCCGTGAACGAGGCTGAGCGGATTCACGGCGCCTGGTTCGACAGCCAGTTGCTGCGTTTGCCGGCCGGCGGCCATCAGCGTGTGCTGGGCGATCCGCTGCTCCTGCAGGCGGTGCTGGGGCTGCTTGGCGAGGTGCGTCAGGCGCCGTCGAAGGCGTTGGCTTCGTAGCTGACGACCTGGTTACGGCCGCCTGCCTTGGCGCGATACAGGGCGCGATCGGCCAGCTCGAGCCAGTGCTCGCCACAGCTCGGGTCATGCGGTACGCCGGCGTGCAGGCCGATGCTCAGGCTCAGCGGTATCGAATGCTGCTGGTACAGACAGGGATTTCGGGCGATGTCTTCGCGCAACTGTTCGGCCAGGTCGAGTGCGCCGGTATGGTCGGTACTGTCGAGCAGGGCGACGAACTCTTCGCCGCCGAAGCGCGCCAGCAGATCGCTGCTGCGCAGGCGTTGCTGGATGCGCTCGGCTGCATGGCGCAGGCAGGCGTCGCCGGCCAGGTGGCCATAGCGGTCGTTGACCTGCTTGAAGTGGTCCAGGTCCATCATCAGAATTGCCAGCGACTGCCGGCTACGCTCGGCGCGGGCGCAGGCGCGCGCCAGCTCCTCGCTGAGGGTCTGGCGATTGAACAGGCCGGTAAGGCCGTCGCGGCGATTCAGCTCGGCCAGGCGCAGGTTGGCGCTGGACAGTTGCTGCAGGGTGTCCTGCAGGGTCGCGGTGCGCTCCTGCACCCGCTGTTCCAGGCTCTCGCTGATCTGTGTCTGCAGCGCCAGGTGCTTGGCCTGCTCGCTGCGCAGGCGGCGCTCCTGCTCGATCAGTTTGGCCTGCGCCAGGCGTTCGGCCTCCTGAGCCTGGCGGATGCGAGCGGCAAGGGCGATGGAAAACACCGTCATCTCGATCAGGCCGCCGATCTGCTGGGCGTGCAGCGTCAGCAGTGAATACGGCAGCATACCGGTGCCGCTGAGGATGCTGGCCAGGCTGGCGGCGATCAGCACGAACCAGCCCAGGGCGAACAGGCGGGCGGCCGCGTAGCCGCTGCGCCAGCGCAGCAGGGTGATGACGAAGGCGGCCACGGCGCAGGCGACTACCAGCGCGAAGCTGCCGATCAGCGCGGGCGTGTAGGGCCCGAACAGCGCCATGCCGAGTACCAGCCAGGCGCACGCCTTGAGTATGTGAGTGGTCCAGCGATAGGGGCTTGCGGCCTTGTCCAGCTCCAGCACGCCATAGGTGAACTGAATGCCGAACAGCGTGGCCAGGGCCGAGCTGAGCGGGAAGCTGAGCTGGTGCCAGGTCAGGGCGTCGGGCCACAGCCATTGCAGGGCGAAGCCGAGCTGGATGAACTGGTAGAGGCTGAAGCTGGCGACGAACAGGCTGTACCAGAAGTAGTTGCGGTCACGGGTGATGCAGAAGATGGTCAGGTTGTAGATCAGCATCGCGATCAGGGCGCCGAAGAACAGCCCCTGCAGCAGCAGGCTGCGTTGCTCCTGATGGTCGAAGGCCTCGCGGGTCATCAGGCTGGCGCTGAGATTGGCCGAGCCGTCGGTCTGCATGCGCAGCCAGATGCGTCGCTGCTCACCGGCGTCCACCTGCAGCGGGAGCACCAGTTGGCGGTGCTCGACCCAGCGCCAGTCGAAGGGGCGCTGGTCGCCTGCGCGGTAGATCCGCTCGCCGTCCAGGCCGTAGGCGTCCAGCTGATCGAGCAGGGGATTGCCGACCAGCAGCACCCAGCCCAGCGAACGACTGTGCGGGTTGTGCACGTCAAGGCGCAGCCAGTAGGCGCTGCCGCCGTAACCGAAGCTGGCATCGCGCCGAGCCACAGCCTGCCAGGCGGAGTCGGGCAGGACGCGGACATCGGCGAAGCTGGCCTGGCCGCTCGGGTCTTGCCAGACGTACATGTAGGGCCCGGGCATTATCTGCGTCTGGCCGATCGGCAGCGGCAGGCTCTCTGCCCCGGCCAGTGCAGGCAGCAGCAGAAGGATCAGTAGGCGCAGGATGGCAGTCAATTGCTCGTTCTCGGGCTCTCGGGCGAGTGCCGCATTATGGCGCGTCGCCATGAGACGAAGAAAGCTCGACACTGCATGAAATGGCGCTGCGGCGTATCATGCGGCTCCTGATCGGTCGGCCGGCGACGCGGCTGGCCAGACTCTCGAATTGCAACACTCAGCTCGCCGCGCGTGCGTATGCCGGCTGCACAATCTGGAGGTACAGCCATGAACTGGGAGCTGCCCGGCCCCTTCGTCATCGATATCGAAGTGACGGCAGAAGACATCGACGGTCTCGGCCATGCCAACAATGCGGTGTACGTCAGTTGGCTGGAGCGCTGTGCCTGGCGTCATTCGCAATTCCTGGGGCTGGATCTGGTCGAGTATCGCCGTCTGGATCGGGCCATGGCCGTGGTACGTCACGAGATCGATTATCTGGCCAGTGCCTATGAAGGGCAGCAGCTGCAGATGGGGACCTGGATCGTCGAGTCCGATCAGCGCCTGAAGATGGATCGACGTTTCCAGCTGGTGCGCCCCGAGGATGGGCTGACGCTGCTCAGGGCCAAGACCACCTTCGTCTGCATCGAACTGTCCAGCGGCCGCCCCAAGCGCATGCCGGCAGAGTTCGTCGAAGGCTATGGCAAGGCACTGATCCCGCCTTACCCGCTGGAGCTGTAATCAGGCTCAGTCGATCAGCGGCGCGAGAAACACCTGCTGCGGCTCGACCATGATGGCGAACTGGCGGGTTTCTCCGGGGCGCAGCAGCACCGATTGTGCGGCCTCAGGCCCACGACCGGCGCAATAGCCGTCGGGCGACAGGGCCACGGCAACGCTCAGCTCGCCGCTGGGCAGGTCCAGGCTGGTGCGCTCGCCAGGGCCGAGTTTCGCCACCACCTGCTGGTTGACGTAGAGCTCCACGTCGCAGGCGTTCGGCGCGTTGCTGTCGCGGCTGAAGATCAGCCGCGCCGGCGCCTCGGCCGCCGGGTCTGCCGGCATCAGCTGGACACCTCGGGGCAGCTCGTCACCGGCCTGCACGCTCAGACAGCAGATACCCAGAACGATCAGCGCGAGATTACGCATGGCGAGCCTCCTGTTTGGTGGTCCATCAGTGTGGCCCATCTTGCGCGTTGCGCGCGACCCCCAGGGTTTCGGGTGCGGTGACGTGTCATCGAGGGCCGCTTCGTCATGCTCATGTGCGGCTTGCACGTTGCGCCTGGTTAGCGTCTTTCGCCTCGCCTGACCTGTGCTCGACGGCCTTTCGTGCAGAACCTAAACTGTGCGCCCCATTTTTCCGGACTACCTCATGCAAATCGCCCTGGCGCCCATGGAGGGGCTGGTCGACGAGATTCTGCGCGACGTGCTGACCCGCATCGGTGGCATCGACTGGTGCGTCACCGAGTTCATTCGCGTGAGCGAGCGGCTATTGCCCGCGGCCACCTACCACAAGCTGGCGCCCGAGCTGTTCAACGGCTCACGCACCCGGGCCGGTACGCCGATGCGTGTGCAGTTTCTCGGCTCCGATCCGCAGTGCCTGGCCGACAACGCCGCCTATGCCTGTACGCTCGGCGCCCCGGTGATCGATCTCAACTTCGGTTGCCCGGCCAAGACGGTGAACAAGTCGCGTGGCGGCGCGGTGCTGCTCAAGGAGCCGGAGCTGTTGCACGCCATCGTCCGTGAGGTGCGGCGCACGGTGCCGGCCGAGATTCCGGTGACGGCGAAGATGCGCCTGGGCTTCGAGGGCAAGGAGGGCGCGCTGGACTGCGCGCGGGCGCTGGCCGAAGGCGGCGCGAGCCAGATCGTCGTGCATGCACGCACCAAGGTCGAGGGCTACAAGCCGCCGGCGCACTGGGAGTGGGTGGCGCGGGTGCAGGAGGTGGTCGAGGTCCCGGTGTTCGCCAATGGCGAGGTGTGGACGCTGGACGATTGGCGCCGCTGCCGTGAGATCAGCGGTGTGGACGACATCATGCTGGGGCGTGGCCTGGTATCGCGCCCGGGGCTGGCGCGGCAGATCGCGGCGGTCAGGGCGGGGGCGGAGCCCGAGGAAATGAGCTGGGCCGAACTGCAGCCGCTGCTGCTCGATTTCTGGCAGCAGGCACGCCGCAAGCTGGCGCCACGCTACGCGCCGGGGCGACTGAAGCAGTGGCTGGCGATGCTTACGCGTACCTATCCGGAAGCCGTCGCGCTGTTTGCCGAGGTGCGCCGCGAGCAGGATTGCGAGCGTATCGACCGCTTGCTGGCTGCACCCACGGCGTAGGAGCGAGCTCTGCTCGCGAAAGTGCGTTCGCGAGCAGAGCTCGCTCCTACGCCATCCTCATTCTTGCGTGCGCAGATAAAGCATGCCTTGAAATTCTTCTGACCGACCTCAGATTAGTGACTGCGGGATGCCGAAGTCGGGTTCCGCGATATGAACCTTGCTGAAGAATTCAGGAGAACACTCATGAGCAACGTACTGTCCCTGGCCCCTCTGTTCCGCCAGTCCGTCGGTTTCGACCGTTTCAACGATCTTTTCGAATCTGCCCTGCGCAGCAACGACGCCGGCAGTTCCTACCCGCCCTATAACGTCGAGAAGCATGGCGAAGACCACTACCGCATCGTGGTCGCGGCTGCCGGCTTCGAGGAAGACGACCTGGAACTGCAGGTCGAGCGTGGCGTGCTGACCGTAGTCGGCAACAAGCGCGATCGCAGCGCCGAGAGCATCAGCTACCTGCATCAGGGCATCGCTCAGCGCGCGTTCAAGCTGTCCTTCCGCCTGGCCGACCATATCGAGGTCAAGGGTGCCAATCTGGTCAACGGCCTGCTCCATGTCGAGCTGGAGCGCATCGTGCCGGAAGAGGCCAAGGCCAAGCGCATTCCCATCGGCAGCCAGCGTCCTGCGCTGGAAAACTGAACTGATGGCCGATGAAGAAGGCGCCCTGCGGGGCGCCTTCTTCGTTTCAGGGGCAATCGGGCCGCCGCTGCTCGCGTAGGGGGGCGCCGTGCGTACCGAGAGTGCTGACAGGTTGCGCTCGCTACCTTTCCAGTAGCTCGCGAAAGGCATCCTGCGGCACCGGCTTGCTGAACAGATAACCCTGATACAGATGGCAGCCCTGCGCCTGCAGGAAGTCCAGCTGTTCCTGCTGTTCGACGCCCTCGGCGATCAAGCCCAGACCCAGACTGCGCGCCATGGCGACGATGGCGCGGATGATCTCGGCATCGTTGGGGTCGTTGGTGGCGTCGCGCACGAACGACTGGTCGATCTTCAGCATGTCCACCGGCAGGCGCTTGAGGTAGGTCAGCGAGCTGTAGCCGGTGCCGAAATCGTCCATGGCGAAGCTGACGCCATGCTTTTTCAGGCGCAGCATCTTGCCCACGGTGTCATCGATGTTCTGGATGACGATGCCCTCGGTGATTTCCAGTTTGAGCATGGCGTTGGGCAGCTGGCTGTCGCGCAGGCTGCTGGCCACTCGTTCGACGAAATCGTGCTGGCGAAACTGCCGGGGGCTGATGTTGACGCACAGGCTGAAACGCTCGCCATCTACAAGGCCGTCAGCCAGCAGCCGGGAGCAGAAGTGGCAGGCCTCGGCCAGCACCCAGCCACCGACTTCGACGATCAACCCGCTTTCCTCCAGCACCTGAATGAATTGCGCCGGCGACTGCGGCCCCAGTAGTGGGTGTTGCCAGCGCAGCAGGGCCTCGGCGCCGACCACCTGGCCGTCGCGGGCGTCGACCTGGGGCTGGAAGTGCAGTTCGAACTCGCCGCGCGCCAGGGCCAGGCGCAGATCGTTCTCCAGGCGCAGGCGGGCACTGGCGGCGTCCTGCATGGTGGAGCGAAACAGCTGGATGGCGTTGCGCCCGGAATCCTTGGCGCGGTAGAGGGCGATATCGGCGCGCTTGAGCAGATCCGCCGGGTTGTTGCCGTGGTCGGGAATCAGCGCGACGCCGATGCTCGGCGTCACCTGCAGGCGATGGCCGTCCAGCAGCATGGGTTCGGCGAGCAGCTTGCGCAGCTTGTCGGCGACCTGGCGGACGTGACGGGTGACTTCCGAGCGCTTGCCTTCCAGGCCGGAGAGCAGCACCACGAATTCGTCACCGCCCAGGCGCGCCACGGTGTCTTCCAGGCGCACGCTGGCCTCCAGACGGGCGGTGATCAGGCGCAGCACGGAGTCGCCGACGGGATGACCGAGCGAGTCGTTGATGTGCTTGAAGTGGTCGAGGTCGAGGAACAGCAGGGCGCCACGCAGGTCATGGCGTTTGAGCAGGGCAATCTGCTGGGTCAGGCGATCCATCAGCAGGGCGCGATTGGGCAGGTTGGTCAGGGCATCGTGATAGGCCAGGTGTCGAACCTGGGCCTGGGCCTGCTTGAGTTCGCTGATGTCACGCGCAGTCAGCAGCAGGCAGGGCACGCCATCGAGTTCGATGGGCTGTACGGAAACGTCCACCAGGCGGATTTCGCCGTTGCGGTGCCTGCCATGCATTTCCAGGTGCAGCACCTGGCCGTGGACGGCCAGATGTTCGAGCAACTGCTGGCGCTCTTCCGGGAAGGCCCATATGTTCATCTCGAAGGCCGTGCGCCCGACCACCTCCTCCGGCAGATAACCGGTCAGGCGGGTAAAGCCTTCGTTGACCTCGATGTAGCGGGCAGTATCGCGCTCGGTGATGGTGATGGCGTCGGGGCTGGAGTGAAAGGCCTTGGCGAACTTCTCCTCGGAGGCTCTGACACGCTGCTCGCGCAGGACCCGTTCACTGATGTCGACCAGCGTGCCGACCATGCGCAACGGTTGGCCGGCATCGTCGAGCTGCAGTTTGGCGGTGCTTTCGAGAAATCGCAGGCCACCATTTTCCAGCTGCACGCGGTAGGTGACCTGATAGTGGGTGCGGCGTCCTTCCACCAGTTGCTGGTAGTTCTGGCGCAGGCTGTGGCGATCTTCCATCGGTACGTGGCGGAAGAAGTCGAGGAAGGCGCCTTCGAATGGCTCCGCTTGCAGGCCTTGCAGTTGCGCTGCCCGCGCACTGGCGATCAGTCGGCTGCTGGGGATGTGCCAGTCCCAGGTGCCGAGATCGGCGGACTCCAGGGCAAGGCGCAGGCGCTGCTTGCTTTCGTTGAGGGCCTGTTCCTGGGCCCGCTGTTCGGTGATGTTGCGCACCGTGAGTACCAGGCAGTGGCTACCGTTGAGTTCGATTTCGCCACCGAACAGCAGGTTGCTGGTCACGCTGCCGTCGCGGCTGAACAGGCGCACCTCGAGGTTGTCCAGGCCGCCGCTTTGTGCCGCTTCGAGCATGCGCTGGCGGTCGCTGGGGTCGGCCCAGATGCCCAGCTCCAGCGACGTACGGCCGATGGCCTCGGCGGAGCTCCAGCCAAATTGCCGCTCGAAGCTCGGATTGACCTCGATGAAGCGGCCAGTCTCGCGATCGGTGATGGCCACCGCGTCCGGCGTGTGCATGAAGGCCTTGGCGAACTTTTCCTCGCTGGCGCGCAACGCATTTTCCGCGCGCTTGCGTTCGCTGGTGTCGAGAAAGGTGCAGAGCATCAGGCGCTCGCCCTGCAGTTCGATGTACTGGCTCGACAGTACGCCGTCGAGAATGGCGCCGTCGCGGGTGCGCAGCTGCACGTCCTGGATCACCGGTTCGCGGCTTAGCGGTGCCTGCTGGCGCAGGTAATCGCGCTGGCTGGCGTGCACCCACAGATTCAGTTCGTGGGTAGGGCGGCCAATGATGTCGCTGGCGCTCCAGCCGAACGCGTGGGTGAAATGCTGGTTGACCTCGATGATCTCGCTGCTCTCGTAGTGCACCAGCATCATGATGTCGGGGCTCAGGCGGAACAGGCTGGCGAAGCGCTCCTCGGAGGCGCGCAGGGCCTCGGCGCGCTCCTGCTGGGCGCTGATGTCGCGAATCACGCCGAACATTCGCGGCCGTCCGTCGGCCTCGTGCTGCAGGCTGCCGGTGATCTCCAGCCAGTGCAGGCTGCCATCGGGCCAGCGGATGCGGTGGCGCAGGGCATTGGAAATCTGTTCGCCCTTGAGGATGGCGTTGAAGGTGGCGAGAACCTCGGCGCGTTCCTCTTCAGGGATCAGTTCGATGTAATGCAGTTCCCGCGTTACCGGGCGGTTGGGGTCGAGGCCGAACAACGCCTGGGCGCCGCGCGACCAGTTCACCTGGCCGCTGCGGATGTCCCAGTACCAGGTACCGAGATGGGCGCCGTTCAGCGCGGCCAGCAAGCGCGGCGCGTCTTGCCAGGTTTGCTCGAATTCGGCGGGGTCCATCGCCGGTATGTGTGGCAGGGGCGGGGTCTGGTCAGTCGATCTGGCCATGGCCGAACCTTTCTCCGGAATGCGCGATGCGCGGGGCGGGCGTTAACGGCATGTAGACACTGTTTATCGTTATAGCGCCACGTTAGTCTGATGCCGGCCGCTTATGCAAGGTCGTCCCGCTGGCTGTCGAGCAGATCCATGAACGCCCGCGCCGCATTGGACAACGTGCGTTCGGTATGCAGGATGTAGCCCAGCTGACGGGTCAGCTGAATACCGGGGAGCGGCAGGCGCGCGACCTGCTCGTCGAGCATGGTGCGCGGCAGCACGCTCCAGGCCAGACCGATGGACACCATCATCTTGATGGTTTCCAGATAGTTGGTGCTCATGGCGATGTTCGGCGTCAGGCCCTCGGCTTCGAACAGGCGCTGCACGATGTGATGGGTGAAGGTGTTGCCGCCGGGAAACACCGCGGGATGCTGCGCCACGTCGGCCAGGTTGATCGCCTGGCTGCGCGCCAGCGGGTGCTCAGGGGCGGCGACGAAATCCAGCGGGTCGTCCCATACCGCCACGGCACGAATCGGTTCGCGGGTTTCCGGGGCGAGGGTGATCACCGCCAGTTCGGCGCGACCGTGCAGCACTTCTTCATAGGCCACTTCCGAATCGAGGAACTGGATGTCCAGCGCCACCTGCGGGTGGGCGCGGGTGAAGGCGCGCAGCAGGGCAGGGAGGCGATGCAGGCCGATGTGGTGACTGGTGGCCAGGGTCAGACGGCCGCTGACCTCGCCGGAGAGGTTGGTCAGCGCCCGGCGCGTGTCGTCCAGCACGTTGAGAATCTGGTAGGCGCGCGGCAGCAGGGCGCGTCCGGCCTGGGTCAGGCCGATCTCGCGACCGAGGCGATCGAACAGGCGCACGCCCAACTGCTGCTCCAGGCCGGCGATACGCTTGCTCACGGCCGGTTGGGTCAGGTGCAGGCGCTCGCCGGCTTCGGAAAAGCTGCCGGTTTCGGCAATGGCGATAAAGGCGTTGAGGTTGGCGAGATCCATAAGAGCGGCTCCGGGCTTGAGGCTGCAGGCCACCGGCGGATCCTGTGCTTCTGCCTGCGACCTGTAGCCTTATGGATTCCTTTCTGGAATCCTCTGGATGAAAAATATGAATTTGAGTTATTCGTCTCGCGATCATAGCATTTCACCCCATAAGCCAAAGGGCCTTTTCGCCCAGGCATAGAAACACGCTGATGAGGTAAAGCTGATGGCCGGCAAGACGCTCTACGATAAGCTCTGGGAAATGCACGAAGTGAAACGTCGCGACGACGGTTCCTCGTTGATCTACATCGATCGTCACATCCTCCATGAAGTGACCTCGCCGCAGGCTTTCGAAGGGCTGCGCCTGGCCGGGCGCAAGCCATGGCGCATCGATGCCAACATCGCCACCCCCGATCACAACGTGCCGACCACCAAGGCCGAGCGCCAGGGTGGCCTCGAAGCCATCGCCGATGAAGTGTCGCGCATTCAGGTACAGACCCTGGACGAGAACTGCGATGACTTCGGCATCCTCGAATTCAAGATGAACGACCAGCGCCAGGGCATCGTCCACGTGGTCGGCCCGGAGCAGGGCGCCACCCTGCCGGGCATGACCGTGGTCTGCGGCGACTCGCACACCTCCACCCACGGCGCCTTCGGCGCGCTGGCCCATGGCATCGGTACCTCCGAGGTCGAGCACGTGCTCGCCACCCAGTGCCTGGTGGCCAAGAAGATGAAGAACATGCAGGTGCGCGTCGAGGGCACGCTGCCCTTCGGCGTCACCGCCAAGGACATCGTCCTGGCCGTGATCGGCAAGATCGGCACCGCAGGCGGCAATGGCCATGCCCTGGAATTCGCCGGCAGCGCCATCCGCGACCTGTCGCTGGAAGGGCGCATGACCATCTGCAACATGTCCATCGAAGCCGGTGCCCGCGTTGGCCTGGTGGCGGTGGACGAGAAGACCATCGCCTACGTCAAGGATCGCCCCTTCGCACCCAAGGGCAGCGACTGGGACAAGGCCGTGGCGCAGTGGCAGAACCTGGTATCCGATGACGATGCGGTGTTCGACACCGTGGTCGAATTGCGTGCCGAGGACATCAAGCCGCAGGTCAGCTGGGGTACCTCGCCGGAGATGGTTCTGGCCGTGGATCAGAACGTGCCGGATCCAGCCGTCGAAGCCGACCCGGTGAAGAAGGACTCCATCAGCCGCGCGTTGAAATACATGGGCCTGACCGCCAACCAGCCGATCACCGCCATCCAGCTCGATCGCGTGTTCATCGGCTCGTGCACCAACTCGCGTATCGAAGACCTGCGCGCCGCCGCCGAGGTGGCCAAGGGGCGCAAGGTGGCCGCGACCGTCAAGCAGGCGCTGGTGGTACCGGGCTCCGGCCTGGTCAAGGCGCAGGCCGAGGCGGAAGGGCTGGACAAGATCTTTATCGAAGCCGGTTTCGAATGGCGTGAGCCGGGCTGCTCCATGTGCCTGGCGATGAACCCGGACAAGCTGGGCAGCGGTGAGCATTGCGCGTCCACCTCCAACCGCAACTTCGAAGGCCGTCAGGGCGCCGGCGGCCGTACCCACCTGGTCAGCCCGGCCATGGCTGCCGCGGCGGCGGTGACTGGCCGTTTCATCGACGTTCGCGAATTGATCCAGGCCTGAGGAGTTAGATGATGAAAGCCTTTACCCAACACACCGGCCTGGTCTGCCCGCTCGATCGTGCCAACGTCGACACCGATCAGATCATTCCCAAGCAGTTCTTGAAGTCGATCAAGCGCACCGGCTTCGGCCCCAACCTGTTCGACGAGTGGCGCTACCTGGATGTCGGTCAGCCGAATCAGGACAATTCCAAGCGTCCGATCAACAAGGATTTCGTGCTCAATTTCCCGCGCTATCAGGGCGCCAGTGTGCTGCTGGCACGCGAGAACTTCGGTTGCGGTTCCTCCCGTGAGCACGCGCCCTGGGCGCTGGAAGAGTACGGTTTCCGTACCATCATCGCGCCGAGCTTCGCCGACATCTTCTTCAACAACAGCTTCAAGAACGGCCTGCTGCCGATCATCCTCAAGGATGAAGAAGTCGATGCGCTGTTCGAACAGGCCGAAGCCACCGAGGGTTATCAGCTGACCGTCGACCTCGAGGCGCAGACCGTGACCCGTCCCGATGGCGTGCAGTACAGCTTCGAGGTCGATGCCTTCCGCAAGCACTGCCTGCTCAACGGCCTGGACGACATCGGCCTGACCCTGCAGGATCAGGACGCGATCAAGGCCTTCGAAGCCAAACACCAGCAGAGCAGCCCCTGGCTGTTCGGCGCGATCAAATAACCCGCGCAGTAGGGTGCGCTGTGCGCACCTGATCAATCACTATTTAAGCGGTGCGCACGGCGCACCCTACGGTTTGATGAGGATGCAATGAGCAAACAGATTCTGGTTCTCCCCGGTGACGGTATCGGCCCGGAAATCATGGCCGAGGCGGTCAAGGTGCTGAACCTGGCCAATGACAAGTACGCCCTGGGTTTCGAACTGAGCTTCGATGATCTGGGCGGCGCCGCCATCGACCGTTACGGCGTACCGTTGGCCGACGAGACCCTGGCGCGCGCGAAGGCCGCCGATGCCGTGCTGCTCGGCGCCGTTGGCGGGCCGAAGTGGGACAGCATCGATCCGGCCATCCGTCCGGAGCGCGGCCTGCTGAAGATCCGTTCGCAACTGGGTCTGTTCGGCAACCTGCGCCCGGCCATCCTCTATCCGCAACTGGCCGAGGCCTCCAGCCTCAAGCCTGAGGTTGTGGCAGGGTTGGATATCCTTATTGTCCGCGAGCTGACCGGCGGCATCTATTTCGGCCAGCCGCGCGAGAGCAAGGTGCTGGAAAACGGCGAGCGCATGGCCTACGACACCCTGCCGTACAGCGAGAGCGAGATCCGCCGCATTGCCAAGGTCGGCTTCGACATGGCCCGCGTGCGCGGCAAGAAGCTGTGCTCGGTGGACAAGGCCAACGTGCTGGCCTCCAGCCAGTTGTGGCGCGCCGTGGTCGAGGAAGTGGCCAGGGACTATCCGGACGTCGAGCTCTCTCACATGTACGTCGACAACGCCGCCATGCAGCTGGTGCGTGCGCCCAAGCAGTTCGACGTGATCGTTACCGACAACATGTTTGGTGACATTTTGTCCGACGAAGCTTCGATGCTTACCGGTTCCATCGGCATGCTGCCGTCGGCATCCCTGGATGCCAACAACAAGGGCATGTACGAGCCGTGCCACGGCTCTGCGCCGGATATCGCCGGCAAGGGCATCGCCAACCCGCTGGCCACCATTCTCTCGGTGTCCATGATGCTGCGTTACAGCTTCGGCCAGGTGGCCGCGGCCGATGCCATCGAAAAAGCGGTGAGCCTGGTGCTGGATCAGGGCCTGCGTACCGGCGACATCTGGTCCGAGGGCAAGACCCGCGTCGGTACCGCTGCGATGGGTGATGCAGTGGCCTCCGCGCTGCATAGTCTGTAATCTTCCCAGCCCCGCCGGGGTGGTTCCGGCGGGCTGTTCATATAGGTGTAGTCGTTATGAAACGTGTAGGTCTGATCGGTTGGCGTGGCATGGTCGGTTCCGTGCTCATGCAGCGCATGCTGGAAGAGCGGGACTTCGACCTGATCGAGCCGGTGTTCTTCACCACCTCCAATGTCGGTGGCCAGGGTCCTGCCATTGGCAAGGACATTGCCCCGCTGAAGGACGCCTACAGCATCGACGACCTCAAAGGCCTGGACGTGATCCTGACCTGCCAGGGCGGCGACTACACCAATGAAGTCTTCCCCAAGCTGCGCGAAGCCGGCTGGCAGGGCTACTGGATCGATGCCGCCTCGTCGCTGCGTATGGACGACAGCGCGGTGATCGTGCTCGACCCGGTCAACCGCAAGGTGATCGACCAGGCGCTGGATGCCGGCAGCAAGAACTACATCGGCGGCAACTGCACCGTCAGCCTGATGCTGATGGCCTTGGGCGGTCTCTACGAAGCCGGGCTGGTGGAGTGGATGAGCGCCATGACCTACCAGGCAGCCTC
>VFQR01001521.1_pt1 | contig 17645 bp, 16 predicted proteins | sample 3512321 | NCBI WGS metagenome assembly VFQR01 (sample SAMN10412374, study PRJNA504923) | tailings metagenome | isolation source: Relicate 3 Philex TSF1 revegetated site | place: Philippines: Tuba, Benguet | collected 2017-08-29
GAAATCCTCGAATAACCGCTGTTCCGGTTCGCGTGTCTCGACCTTCAGCACCTGCCGCTTCCCCTCATCGCATCGCCCCGCATTCCGCCAGCGCCGCCTGCCGCGGCGCATCGAGCCCAAGCAGTTCGCCGAGCACATACCCATTGGCCTCGCCGAGCGCCGGCACCGGCGCCAGCGCGCCGCGCCAGCCATCCGCATCCATCCAGGGCAGCGCGATGCTCCAGGCGCCGCCATCGAGCTGCCGGTAGACGCCACGCGCGCCGAGATGCGCGTCCCGCACCAGGTCGAAGATCCCGTGCGAGCGCGCGGCCGGTACGCCCTCGGCGCGCAGCAGCGCCTCGGCCGCCTGCGCGTCCCGCGCGCGGCACCAATCGGCGATCGCCGCGCGCAGCGCCGGCGCGTCGGCAAGGCGCCCCTGCGGCGTCTGGAGATCGGCGCGCGCGGCCCAGTCCGCGCGGCCGAGCGCGGTGCAGAGCCCGCCCCAGGCCGCCGCGTCGCGCACCGAGAGGGCGACCCATTCGTCCTCGCCCGCGCAGCAGAACAGGCCGGACGGCGCGCCGCGGAGGTCCTCCGCGCTGCCGTCGCGCGGCACGTCGCGGCCCAGCCCCGCATGCAGCAGCGCGTCGGGCAGCAGCGCGACGGTCGCTTCCAGCATCGAGAGATCGATGAAGGCGCCGAGGCCGGTGCGCGCGCGATGGCGCAGCGCGGCGAGGATCGCGAGGCTCTCCCACAGCGAGGTGACCGGATCGGTCCAGGCGGGCATCACGCCCATCGCCTCCAGCTGCGGATTCGCGCGCCCGATCAGCCCGACTCGGCCGCTGTAGCATTGCAGCAGCGAGCCATAGGCCAGCAGGTCGCGCTCCGGCCCCTCGCGGCCGAGGCCGGAGGCGGAGACATAGACGAGGTCCGGCCGCACCGCCTTCAGGTCCTCATAGGCAAGCCCGTTGCGGCCCAGGACGCGGGCGGAGAAATTCTCCACCACCACGTCGCTCCGCGCGACGAGGTCGCGGATCAGCGCCTGGCCGTCGCGCGAGGTGATGTCCACCGTGACGCTGCGCTTGTTGTTGTTGACGCCCGCGAACCAGCCGCCGCGATAGGCGAATTCCGGACGCTGCGAGGATTCGATCTTGATGACCTCGGCGCCCAGCGCGCCGAGCATCTTCGTGGCCATCGGCCCGGCGACCACCCAGGAGAAGTCCACCACGCGAATGCCCGCGAGCGGTGCATGCCGGCCTGCGCGCGGCAGCTCGGTGCGGGCCTGCGCCGGCGCGGTGAAGCGCGGGGCGGCCTCCTCCGGCGCGACGATCGGCGCGCCGCGCGGCAGCGCGGCGCCGGCTGCGTCGCGCATCGCGAAGGGCAGGCCCGCCATCGGCAGCGAGGCGCCGTCCGGCAAGGCGAAGGGGCGGAAGAAGCGCCGGGCCGCGAGCTGGCGGTTGGAGAGCAGGTCCGGCGCGGTACTGACGGGGAAGCAGGCGACGCGCGCGGCCTGCGCCTGCTCGAACACCGGGCGCGCGGACACGCCGGCCGACCAGGCGCGCATCAGCCGCCCGAGCTCCGCCGCGCGCGCCGTGCGGATCGCGCGGGTGCCGCAGAGCGTGGGGTCCTTCGCCCAGTCCGGGCTGCCCATCAGCTCCACCCAGCGCGCCCATTGATGGTCCTCGCGCGGGGAGACGACGATCGTGCCGTCGGCGCAGGGCAGCAGCCAGACGAGGCCACCCGCGATGGTGATCTCGCGCCCGGGCACGCGCCGGCGGCCAGGCGCGAGCACGCCATCGTGGTACTCGGCCAGCGCATCCACGAGGTTCCAGGCGAAGACATCCTCGGCGGCGAGGTCGAGCCAGGGCGCGGGCGCGCCGTCGCGCGGCTCGGCGAGCGCGACCATCGCGGCGTTGGCGCCGATCAGCCCGACCAGCATCGCCGCCTCGTGGTCGGGGCAGCCGAGCGGCGGCTGCGCCTCGGTGTCGCTGACCGGTGAGGCCTGGTGCCAGGCGAAGCCGCCGGCATGCTGCGCGGTGAAGGCGTTGCCGGGCGCGCCGGCACGCGGCCCGGCAAGGCCATGCGCGGTGAAGACCACCACCGGCGGCCGCGCGGGATCATCCCGCGGCGGGATCGCCGCGCCGAGCGCCGCGCCGCCCGCGGCCTCCGGCGCCCAGAGGATCAGGTCGGCCTCGCAGGCCAGCGCCGCCGCCTCCGCCGGCACCAGCCGCTTGCCGTGGTTGAGATAGGCGAAGAGCGCGCTGCCTGCGGCGGTCATCGGCGCGGCCTCGCGCAGCGGATCGCCCCCGGGCGGCGCTGGCCGCAGCACCTCCGCGCCGAGATCCGCCAGCAGCCGTGCCGCGAAGGCGAGCGACACGTCGCTGCCCAGCTCCAGCACGCGCAGGCCTGCGAGCGGCGCGAGGTCCGGCATGGTCAGCGCAGGATCAGGTTGGTGGTGCAGCGGAACAGCGGGCGGCGTTCCTCGCCGGCGGCGAACTCGTCGTCCACGGTGACGATCACCATCGGGCCGCTGCGGCCCTCACGCTGGCGCAGGTCGCGATAGGCGCTGCGGCAGAAGATGCGCTCGCCGAGCCTGGCGTGGCTGAAGAACGCGTATTCGTAGCCGCCGTTCAGCACGCCGGAGAGCGGAATGGGCATGCGCGGCAGATGCGGCCGCAGGAGCCGCGTCTCGCCGTCGAACTCCGGATCGCCGCGGCCCTCCAGCGGATCCACGGGATCCGAGGCGGGTCGGCGGAAGGCATGCACCGGGAAGCCGAGCGGCGCGACGGGGCCGTCGTGCCGCGCATTGCGATGACCGGGGCCATGGCCGGGACGATGGCGCGGGTTCATGTCCATCGTCGCCTGCATGAACCGTCGGAGCTCGCTCGCCTCCACGGGATGCGTCGCCTCCACCCAGCCGGACTGCACGCCGATCAGGGCGCGCGCGGCATCGGTGACGAGTTCCATGCCGGACCTTCCTCCCGCGGCGGCCGTGTCCGATGGGCCGGGGCCCATCTCAGTGTCCACACTTCACTGCCGTGTATCCGAGAAAATGCCATCCTCCTCGGGTTCATGCAATACGGGTGTCGACACTTTGGATGGAGCGAGTCATGATGGCCAAAGGCCGCTCAACGGCCGGGTGAGGAAACGGCCGCATGCGGGTGGTGTTCGTCGGCGCGTCGCATTGGCACCTGCCGCTCTATCTGGAGCCGGCGCTGCGGCTGCCCGGCGTCACCCTCGCAGGTCTCGCCGACCCGGACGCGGAGAAGGCCGCGGAGCTCGGCGCGCGCTTCGCCTGCCCGTCCGGCACCGACTTCCGCGCGCTGTGCCGCCAGGTGCGGCCCGATTTCGTCTTCGCCCTCGGCCGCCATTGCGACATGCCGGACCAGGCGGAGTTCCTGATCGCGGAGGGGATCCCCTTCGCGCTCGAGAAGCCCTGCGGCACCACGGTCGCTCAGGTGGAGCGCCTGGCGCGCCTCGCCGCCGCGCGCGGCGCCTTCTGCGCCGTGCCGCTCGTGTTCCGCAACGGCGCCTTCTTCCGGCTGCTGGAGCAGCTGGCCGGCGAGGATGGCGGCGTGCAGCACATGGCCTTCCGCTTCATCGCCGGCTTCGCGCGGCGCTATCTGGACAATGGCTGCGCCTGGAACCTCGATCCGGCGCAGGCCGGCGGCGGCTGCATGCTGAACCTCGGCTGCCACTTCGTGGACATCGTGCACACGCTCTGGGGCGAGGCGGCGCGGCCGGTCGCGGCGCGCTTCTCCAACGCCGCCTGGGGCTTCCCGGTGGAGGATTACGGCAGCATCGCCTTCGCCGGCCCCGGCGGCGCGCTGGCGCAGGTGGAGACCGGCTACCTCTACCCGGCGCCCACGAGCAGCTTCGACCTGCATTTCGCGCTGCGCACGCCGCGCCACTACGTGGTCGTGCCGGACCCGGAGACCGTGCATGTCATCGCCAATGACGGCACGCGCCGGACGCATGCCCTGCACACCACCAATGTCGGCCAGTATCCGCCCTTCGTCGCCGATGTGCTGGATCGCGCGCGGCGCGGCGCGAAGCCGCTCGCCGGCCTCGACGAGATGCTGCCGGTGATGCGGCTGACGGAGGCCGCCTATGCGCTGGACGGCAGGCGGCTCGGGGGCGGCGCATGATCCGCGCCTTCGGCGGCCCCCGCCTCTACCTGCAAGGCCCCGGCGCGCTGCGCGAGCTCGGCCCGGTGGTGGCCGGCATCGCGCTGCAGGTCGCGCTGGTCGGCGACGCCGATGTGCTGGCGCGCTACGGCGATCAGGTCGCGCAAGCGCTCGAGGGAGCCGGTGTCGCCTCGCGCAGCGCCGCGCTGCGCGGCGAGGTCTCGGATGCCGCCATCGCCGCGCTCGACGCGGCACTGCCGGGCGCGGCGGGCTGCGTCATCGGCCTCGGCGGCGGGCGTTCGATCGATGCGGCCAAGGCGGTGGCGCTGCGGCGCGGACTGCCGGTGGTGACCGTGCCGACGGCGGCCTCCAACGATTCGCCGACCAGCCGCATCTTCGTGATGTATCGCGAGGATGGCGCGCTCGACCGCGTGGAGAAGCTGCCGCGCAATCCGGAGGCGGTGATCGTGGACACCGAGATCCTCCTGCGCGCGCCGCCGGCCCTGCTGCGCGCCGGCATCGGCGACGGGCTGACCAAGCGCTTCGAGGCCGAGGGCTGCGCCGCGGTGGATGGCCTCACGCCGCAGGGTACCGCGCCGCTGCGGACGGCGGGCGCGATCGCCGCGCTCGGCTTCGCGACCCTGCTGGAGCACGCGCCGCAGGCGATGGCCGATGCCTCCGCCGGCCGCCTCTCGCCGGCCTTCGAGGCGGTGGTGGAGGCCGTGATCCTGATGTCCGGCCTCGGCTTCGAGAATGGCGGCCTCTCGCTCGCCCATTCGCTCACGCGCGGCTTCACGCGCGAGCCGGCGGTGCATCGCGTGCCGCATGGGGAGCAGGTGGCCTTCGGGCTGCTCGTGCAGCTTCGCCTCACGCCCGGCGAGGACGCGATGCTGCGCCGCCTGATCCCTTTCTGCGCCGGCCTCGGCCTGCCGACGCGCCTGTCGGGCCTCGGCCTCGCGCGCGAGGACAGCGCCGCGCTGGAGCGCATCGCCGCCGCGACGCTCACGGCGCCGCATATCGCGCATCTGCCGGGTCCGCCGCTGACGGCCGCCGCGATCCGCGCGGCGATGCTCGACGTGGATTCGCTGGCTTCGGAGCTTCCCCAATGACGCAGCATCGCCTCGGCCTCACCGGCGCCGCCCTCGCCGAGAAGGCGCGGCGCCTGCGACAGCATGTGGTGCGCATGGTGGCGCCGATCGGCGAGGGCTATGTCGGCCAGGGGCTCGGCGCCGCCGACATCATGGCCGCGCTCTACTTCCACGAGATGGCCTATGACCCGGACGATCCCGGCTGGAAGGGCCGCGACCGCTTCCTGCTCTCCCCCGCGCATTACGGCGTGGTGCTGTTCGCCGCGCTGGCCGAGCGCGGCGCCCTGCCTGTGCAGGAACTCGCGCAATACGGCGTGGATGGCAGCCCGCTCGAGATCATCGCGAGCGAGCGCCTGCCGGGCGTCGAGGCGACGCTCGGCTCGCTCGGCATGGGGCTTTCGGTCGGCGTCGGCATGGCGCTCTCGCTGCGCCGGCGCGGCAGCGGCAGCCGCGTCTTCGTGCTGATCGGCGATGGCGAGCTGCAGGAAGGCGAGACCTGGGAGGCGGTGATGTCCGCCGCTGCCTTCGGGCTCGGCAATGTCTGCGCGGTCGTGGATGTGAACGACATGCAGGTGGATGGCGCGACCACCAGCGTGCTGGACATGGGCGACCTCGCCGCCAAGTGGCGGGCCTTCGGCTGGCACACCATCGTGCTCGACGGCCATGACCTCGCGGCGCTCGTCGCCGCGCTGGCCGAGGCACGGCGAATGCCGGATCGCCCCACGGTGCTGCTGGCGACGACCCAGCCCGGCCGCGGCGTCTCGGCGCTGGAAGGGCGCAAGGCGCATTTCGCGAAGATCCCGCCCGACGTCGCCGCCCGGGCGCTGACCGAGCTGGAGGGCTGAGCGATGCGAGCGCCGCTGACGATCGCCTCCTCCGCCGCCGTCTGGCGCCCCGGCACGCCGACCGAGAGCAAGGCCTATGGCCGCGCGCTGCTCGCGCTGGCGCAGCAGGATCCGCGCATCGTCTGCCTCGGTGCCGACCTCACCGGCCCGACCGAGACCGACCTGTTCCGCGACACGCTGCCCGACCGTTTCTTCAACCTCGGCATCGCCGAGGCGAACCTGATGTGCGTCGCCTCCGGCATGGCGCGCAGCGGCGATATCCCCTTCGTCAACACCTTCGGCGTCTTCGCCACGCGCCGCGCGATGGACCAGGTGACGCTGCAGATCGCCTACCCGCGCGCCAATGTGAAGCTCGTCGGGTTCATGCCGGGCCTCACCTCGCCTGGCGGGCCGACGCACCAGGCAACGGACGATGTCGCGCTGATGCGCGCCCTGCCGGGCATGGTGGTGGTGGAGCCCGCCTGCGGCAGCCATGTCGCCCCGCTCCTCGCCCAGCTCGCCGCGCATCGCGGCCCGGCCTACATGCGGATCAAGCGCGGCGACCTGCCGCTTCTCTTTGCGCCCGGGAGCCTGCCGCCGCTCGGCCGCGCGCAGGTGGTGCGGCCGGGCCGCGACGGCTGGATCATCGCGAGCGGCGTGATGGTGACGCTGGCGCTGGAGGCGCTGGAGGCGCTGGCCGCGCAGGGCATCGAGGCGGGCCTCGTCAACGTCACCAGCCTCAAGCCGCTCGATACGGCGCTGATCCGCGAGCTGGCGCAGGCCGGACGGCCGCTGCTGGTGGCGGAGAACCATTCGATCATCGGCGGGCTCGGCTCGGCCGTGGCGGAGCTGATCGCGGAAGCCGGACTCGCGCTGCCCTTCGCGCGGCTCGGCGTAGCCGATGTCTTCGCCGAGGGCGCGAGCGCGCCCTACCTCTTCGAGCGCTACGGGCTTTCCGCCGGCGCGATCGCCGGGCGCTTCGCCGCGCTCGCCGGCCGCGCCGGCGTCCTGCACCACCAGAAGGAAGGAGGAAGCTGATGTCCAGGACAACGACTTCGCGGCGCCGCTGGGGGCTTGCCCTCGTGGCCGCGCTCGGCCTCGCGGCGCTGCCGGCGGCGGCGCAGGAATGGCCGCAGCGCACGGTGCGGCTGATCGTGCCCTATGCGCCGGGCGGCGGCACCGATGTGGTGGCGCGCGTGCTGGCGCAGACGATGACGCAGCAGCTGCCGCATCCCGTCGTGGTGGAGAACCGCGCCGGCGCGGGCGGCGGGATCGGCGCGGCGGAGGTCGCGCGCTCCGCGCCGGATGCGCACACTTTCCTCTTCACCAACAACGGATTCTCGGTGCTGCGCGTCATCGCGCCCAACCCGAGCCTCGACTACCATCAGGCGCTGCGGCCGATCACCATCGTCAGCGAAGCACCGATGATCATGATGGTGGCGAACAGCCTACCGGTGACGAGCCTGCAGGAGTTCCTTGCCATGGTCCGCGCCAATCCGGGCCGCTACGACTATGGCAGCACCGGCACCGGCGGCACCAACGGGCTGACGGCGCTGATGTTCCTCCAGGCCGCGCAGGTGAACCTGAACGAGGTCCCGTATCGCGGCGGCGCGCCGGCCACGCTCGATCTCGCGGCGGGGCGCATCGCGATGCTGTTCGATGCGAGCTCCACCGCGCTTGCCACCACGCGTGGCGGGCAGGCCCGCGCGCTGGCGGTCTCCACCGCGCAGCGGAGCCCGGCCGCGCCCGAGCTGCCGACCTTGCGGGAGGCGGGCGTGCCGGCCTCGATGAGCATCTGGAATGCGATCCTGGTGCCCGCGGCGACCCCGGCGCCGCAACGCCAGGCGCTGCACGCGGCGCTGGTGCGGGCGCTGTCCACGCCTGAACTCCGCACCCGCTTCACCGAATTCGGCATGGACAGCATCCCCGCCTCCAGCGAGGAGGATGCGGCGCGCTTCATCGCCTCCGAGGTGCAGCGCTGGGAAGGCCTGCTGCGCCAGGCCGAGGCCGCGCCACCGCGCACGCGCTGAAGGCGCCCGGCCGCTCCTCAAGAGACCAGGCCGGACCTCGCGCGCCATCCGGCCCCAGCGCCCATCGTCGCGGGCGCGGGGCAGCGCGCCGGCCGTCGGTCGTGTCGTTCCGCCGGGTCCCCTGGCGCGCTGGCGCCCGATTCCGGCGCCGCGGCACTGGCGTCGGACCCGGGAGCGGGCACACTCGCCCGCACCTGGCCAGCCACGACAGGGTCGGAGCACGGATGAACGACGTCAGTCTCGTCGGACGCAAGCTGGTCCCCGGCACCGCCGCGGGGCCCCTCCTGCACGCCGATCTCGGCCTCAGCTTCTGGGGCGGGATATCCGCGCAGACGGGAATCGTCATCGACAGGGAGCATCCGCTGCACGGCCGGTGCGTCACCGGGACGGTGCTGGCCATCCCGAGTGGCCGCGGCTCCTGCACGGGAAGCGCCGTGCTGCTCGAGCTGATCATGAGCGGCGCGGGCCCCGCCGCCATCGTCTTCTGCGAGGACGAGACCATCCTGCCGCTGGGGGCGCTCATCGCCGATGCGCTGTTCGGCCGCAGCCTGCCGATGGTCCGTCTCGATCGCGCGGCCTTCGGGCTGCTCGGAACGGCGCGGCACGCAACGGTCAGCGACGGTCTGGTCACCGCCCGCGGCGCTGCGGCATCGGTGGCGCACCAGCCGCCCCCGCCATGGCCCGGGATCGAACCGGCACTCACCGAAGCGGATCGCGCCATGCTGGACGGTGCGGAAGGCCCCGCCCGGCAGCTGGCGATGCGCATCGTCCTGGCGATGGCCCGGCTGGAGGGCGCCTCCCGCCTCATCGACGTCAGCCAATGCCATCTCGATTGCTGCATCCACACCGGGCCGGTGAGCGTCACGATCGCCGAGCGCCTGCGCGATCTCGGCGCCAGGGTGAAGGTCCCGACGACGCTCAACGCGATCTCGATCGATCGCAACCAGTGGCGCGTCCTGGGCATCCCACCGGAGCGCGCGGCGGAGGTGGAGCGGCAGACGGATGCCTATCTGCAGATGGGCGCCCAGCCCAGCTTCACCTGCGCGCCCTATCTGCTCGATGGCGCACCCGGCGCTGGCGAGCATGTCGGGTGGGCGGAATCGAACGCGGTCGCCTTCGCCAACAGCGTCCTCGGCGCCAGGACCGGGAAGTATCCGGACTATCTCGACCTCTGCCTCGCTCTGACCGGCCGCGCGCCCTTCAGCGGCTGCCACCTCGACGAGCGGCGCAAGGCCCGGCGGCACATCCACGCGACGATGCCCGCCGATGCGGATGATTCGCTGTTCCCGCTGCTCGGCTACCTGGTGGGCCAGCTGTCCCCGCATGACATCCCGGTGCTGACGGGGCTGGAGCGGACATCGCCCTCGCGGGACGATCTGAAGGCTTTCGCCGCGGCCTTCGCGACAACCTCGGCGGCGCCGATGTTCCACATCGTCGGGATCACGCCGGAAGCGCCTGACCTTGCCTCGGCGCTGGATGAGGGGCCGGTGGCCGGCCCGCTTCGGATCGGCGCCGCCGACCTGCTGGAAGCGTGGGCGCATCTGAACGGCGCGGATGCCGCGCCGGTCGGCTGTATCGCGATCGGCAACCCGCATTCCTCGCTCGAGGAGATGCGATTCATCGCCGGCCTGTGTCACGGGCGGACGAAGTCCGCCGAGGTGCAAGCCATCATCACGACGGGCCGCGAAATGCTCGCCCGGGCGAGAGCCGCCGGCATCGCGCAGGCCCTCGAAAGCTTCGGCTTCCGCCTGGTGACCGACACCTGCTGGTGCATGATCGAGGAGCCGGTGATCCCGCGCGGCCCCGGCGGCCTGCTCACCAATTCCGGCAAATACGTCCATTACGGACCAGGCCTGACCGGCCAGCGCGTGCGCTTCGCGGGCCTTGCCGCCTGCGTCGAGGCCGCCGCGACGGGCCTGTTCACCGGCGCGCCGCCGGATTGGCTCCGGCAGGCGGCGGGCGGGCGCTCGCCTCCGAATCGGGGGCATGGGCTGGCGGCACGGCGAGACATTGATTGACCGGGCTTGATCCCGCTGCCTAATGTCGACAGTCGTGTGTCGTTCAAGGGACCTGATGCAACCTGCCCCCCGCGGCTGCCATGGCCGGTAGCCAGGATTTCCCCGCCGATCCCCGCAATGCGGGCGTGCGCATCTACGTCAACGGGGCGCTGGTCCCGCGCGACGAGGCGCGGGTTTCGGTCTTCGACGCCGGCTTCGTGCTCGGCGACGGCGTCTGGGAAGGGGTGCGGCTGCACAAGGGGCGCCTCGTCTTCCTCGATGCCCATCTCGACCGGCTGTTCGACGGGGCGCGCGCCATCGACCTGGATATCGGCATGACCCGCGCCGGGATCGTCGCGGCGCTGCACGAGACCCTGGCCGCGAACGGCATGGAGGACGGCGTCCATCTGCGCCTGATGGTCACGCGCGGCCTGAAGAAGACGCCGAACCAGGATCCGCGCCACACCATCGGCCCCGCGACGATCGTCATCGTGGCGGAGTGGAAGCTGCCGAACCCCGCGTTGCAGACGCGCGGGCTCCGCCTCTTCACCTCGACCATCCGCTGCTCGCCGGCCGACATGTTCGACATGCGGCTGAACTCGCACAGCCGGCTCAACCTCATCACCGCGCTCATCCACGCGATCAAGGCCGGGGCGGACGAGGCGCTGATGCTCGATCCGCACGGCTTCGTCTCCTCCTGCAACGCCACCAACTTCTTCTTCGTGCGCGGCGGAGAGGTCTGCACCTCGACCGGCGACTACTGCTTCCAGGGCATCACGCGCGGCAACGTCATCGCGCTCTGCCGCGACAACGGCATCCCCATCCGGCTCGGGAACTTCGCGCTGAAGGATGCGTATGCGGCGGAGGAGGCCTTCGTCACCGGCACCTTCGGCGGCCTGACGCCGGTCAGCGCCATCGACGGGCGGACGCTGCCGGCGGTGCTGCCGGGCCCGGTCACGCAGCGCCTCCAGCGCCTCTATGCCGCGCTGAAGGACCGCGAGGCGACGTGAACGCACCCGCCCCGATCGCCGATGCCCCGCTGGCGCGCGTGACGCTGCGCCAGGGCGCGGCGCATGCGCTCCGCGCCGCGGTGCTGTCGGGGCGGCTTGCCCCCGGCGCGCCGGTGGTCGAGGTGACGCTCGCGCGGGCGCTCGGCATCTCGCGCGCCCCGCTGCGCGAGGCGATCCGCGAACTGCTCGAGGAAGGCCTGCTGGTGCAGCAGCGCGCCTGGGGCGGGGTGAGCGTCGCGCCGCTCGATGCCGTCGTCGCGCGGGAGCTCTACACGCTGCGCACCGCGCTCGAGATCTTCGCCTTCGAATGCGCCTGGGACCGCCGCGACGCCGCCTTCCGCGCCGCGCTGGCGGAACGCCACGACGCGCTGTGCGCGGCCATTGACGCCGGCGACGACGAGGCCGCCATCACCGCAGAGTTCGCCCTGCACGGCGTGGTCTACGAGACCGCCGGCCATGGCCTGCTGCTGCAGGCCTGGCGCGCCATCCGCGGGCGGCTCGCGCTGTACTGGGCGGCGCATCATCGCGCGCATGGCCGGCCCGGGCCGCGGCGCGACGCGCATGACGACTATGTGCGCCACGCCCTCGGCGACGACCTGGACGCGATGCGCGGCGAACTGCGCGAGCACATGCAGCGGGGCCTGGCGACCGTGCTGCGCTTCATCGAGGATCGGGAAAGGGAACACCAGCCATGACGATCGCCTCCACCCGTCGCGCGCTGCTCGCCGCGGGCGCGCTGCTGCCGCTTGCGCGCCCCGCGCTGGCCCAGGCCTTTCCCAGCCGGCCGATCCGCTTCATCAACCCCTATCCGGCCGGCGGCATCGTCGACCTGGTGATGCGCACCCATACCGAGGAACTCGCCGCCGAGCTCGGCCAGGCCGTGGTGATCGACGTGCGCACCGGCGCGGGCGGCGTGATCGGCTCGCAGCAGCTCGTGCAGGCGGCACCGGATGGCCACACCTGGATGATGGCGGCCCTCGGCAACCTGGTGGGGCCCATGCTGACACCCTCGGGTTTCCATCCCGTCGAAGCCGTCCAGTGCCTCTCGCTCGTCTCGCACAGCGTCTCGGTCGTGGTGGTACGCGGCGACAACCCGGCCCGCAGCATGGAGGAATTCGCCGCCCAGGCGCGCGCGCGGCCCGGCCAGCTGAACTACCTGCGCGCGGGCAACGGCACCTTCACCCATATCTCCATGGAACTGATGCAGCAGGCCATGGGCTTCCAGGTCACGGCGGTGGATTACCGCGGCCTGCCGCCGGGCATCGTGGACCTGCTGGCCGGGCGGCTCGACGTGGCGGTGCTGAGCACCGGCCTCGTCAAGCAGCACATCGCCGAAGGCAGGATGCGCCCGCTGGCCGCGATCGGCACCACCCGCTCGCCCGATTTCCCGGACCTGCCGACGCTGAGCGAGATGGGCCTCGCGGCGGCGAACCTCGATTCCTGGTACATCGCCATGGCGCCCCGCGGCCTGCCCGAGCCCGTGCTGGCGCGCATCCACGCCGCCTATGTGAAGGTGCTCTCGACGCCTGCGGTGCAGCAGAAGCTGCGCACGGTCGGCACGATCCCGGCGCCGAGCCTGCCCCCGGCCGCGGAGGTACAGGCGATGCTGGCGCGCGAATACGCGAAGTTCGAGCGCCTGATCCGCGACGCCAACATCCGCGCGGGCTGACGCGCGCGCGATGCGGACCTTGCTGCGCGGCGGGGCGGTGCTGGATGTCGAGGCCGGCGCGCTGCGGCGCGCCGACGTGCTGCTGGAAGGCCGGCGCATCGCCGCCGTCGCGCCGGGGCTTGCCGCCGGCGATGCGCGCGTGGTGGAACTCGGCGGGCGCGTCGTCATGCCCGGGCTGATCGACTGCCACGTGCATGTCTGCGCCGATGGCATGGTGCCCTACCCGACGCTGTTTCCCTCCCTGGTCGCCGCCCGCGCCGCGCGGCTGCTGCACGAGACCCTCCTGCGCGGCTTCACCACCATCCGCGACATGGGCGGCGCCGATGCCGGCCTGCGGCGCGCGGTGGAGGAGGGGCTGTTCGCGGGGCCGCGGATGTTCGTCTCCGGCCGCCCGCTGAGCCAGACCGGCGGGCATGGCGACATGCGCAACCCCGCCGATGCGTGCCCCGCCTGCGCGCTGCGCGCCGAGGCCAACATGATGGTCGTCGCCGATGGCGTGGATGGCGTGCGCCGCGCCGCGCGCGAGGAGATCCGCCGCGGCGTGGACCAGATCAAGATCATGGCCTCCGGCGGCGTGTCGAGCCCGGCCGATCCCGTGGACTACGACCAGTACGCGCTGGATGAGATCGCGGCGGTGGTGGATGAGGCGGCGCGGGCCGGGAAATACGTCGCGGCCCATGCCTATACGCCCAGCGCCATCACGCGTGCGGTCGGCAGCGGCGTGCGCACCATCGAGCACGGCAACTTCCTGGACGAGGCCTCGGCGCGCGCGATGGCGGAACAGGGCGCGATCCTGGTGCCGACGCTGGTGGTCTATCGGCGCGTCGTGCAGCACGCGGCCGAGGTCGGCATCTCCGCCTTCCACCTCGAGAAGGCACGGGAGGTGCTGGCGACAGGCGCCCGCTCGCTCGAGATCGCGCAGCGCGCGGGGGTGCGGATGGCGCTCGGGACCGACCTGTTCCGCGCGCCCAAGCAGTACCAGGCGGAGGAGCTGCTGATCCGCGCCGAGGCGCTGCCGGCGGCCGAGGTGCTGCGCCAGGCGACCATCCATGGCGCGGAGGTGGTGCGCATGCAGGGGCAGCTCGGGCGCGTCGCCGAGGGCTACCTCGCGGACCTGCTGGTGGTCGAGGGCGATCCGCTTGCGGATCTGCGCGTGCTGCAGGACCAGGGCGCGCGGATCGCGATGATCGTCAAGGATGGCGCCTTCGCGAAGGACAGGCTCTCCTGAGGCGTGACACCCTTGCGCGGCGCCTCTTCACGACCGCGGGGGGAGGGGGACGCTGGCTATTTCGGGTTGGTCCCGGTCGCGAAGCCGGCGCCCGGCGCGTTGCCCGCCGCGCGGGAGAGCCGCACGCGGTCGCCGCGCGTCACCACCACGCGGTCGCCGACCTGCAGGCCTTCCTCGTTCGTCTGCACCACGGCGATATCGCCGCCGCGATCCTCGCGGACGATGAACTCGATCGCCTGGCCCTGCGTGACGCCGCGCTCGATCGCGTTGCCGGCAAGCCCGCCCACGATGGCGCCGCCGATGCCGGCGAGCGCATTGGACCGCCAGTCGCCGCCGATGAAGCTGCCGGCGATGCCGCCCGCCGCGGCGCCGCCCAGCGTGCCGACGCCGGTATTGTTGCCTGCGACCCGCACCGGGCGGCTGCCGACGATGGTGCCGTAGCTGACATGCGCCGCGCCGCCGAGCGCGCGGGCCGATACGGTGCTCCCGGTATTCGCCGGCGCGCAGGCCGGCGCCAGGCCGACCAGGGTCAGCGCGGCGAACAGGGGGATCAACGTCCGGGTGGGTCGCATGGGCCGGGCTCCTCCAGGGCGGTCGCGCCGCCATCCTAGCACAACTCGACAGATCGGGCGCGGCTGGCGGATGGCAACCATCGCCATGCTCCTGCCGTGATCCCGTCCTTGCCTCAGGACGCCCAATCGGGCTAGGGGTTTAGGCGCGGCACTTGCAGTCCGGGCTGAAGCAGGGGGCGACCCCTTCGGAAAGGCCGTGACGGCGATGTGAAGGCGGGGGCCGGACAGCGGCCGGAGCCAGGGGCCTGGCGCGCGGGGGAAGCGCGGCGGGCTCGGGCACGGTGCGGCACCGCCCTCAAGGGGGACAGGGGGATGGCAGGCATGATCCGCGCGAAAGCGGCGTTGGGGCTGAGACCGGCAGCGGCCTGCCTGATGCTGGGGCTGCTCGCGGCCTGCGGCAATTCGCAGCATCACGTCGCGACCGGCGGCAGCAACAGCGAATGGGTGCGCCCGGCCAGCTACGACCCGCCCGGGCCCTCGCATGATCCCTGGGGCCCCTACATCCAGCAGGCCTCGCGCCGCTTCGACGTGCCGGAGCGGTGGATCCGCGAGGTGATGCGCCAGGAATCCGGTGGCCGGCAGGGCGCGCTCTCGCGCGCCGGGGCGATGGGGCTGATGCAGGTGATGCCCGGCACCTATGCCGAGCTGTCGCGCCGCTACGCGCTGGGGTCCGACCCCTACCACCCGTGGGACAACATCATGGCGGGCTCCGCCTATCTGCGGGAGATGTACGAGCTGTACGGCTCGCCGGGCTTCCTGGCCGCCTACAATGCCGGCCCGCGCCGGCTCGAGGATTATCTCTGGGGCAGTCGCGGCCTGCCCGACGAGACGCGGAACTACGTCGCGCGCATCGGCCCGCGCATCGACGGCACGCACCCCACCCGCCGCGCGGCGCCCGAGGTCTATGCCGCCGCCGAACTGCCCTACAGCATCCCGCGCGGCCCGCGCCGCGGCGATACCGCGACCATGCTGGCGCTGCGCGAGCAGCGGCGCGCGGCCGATCCGGGCATCCGCGTGGCGCAGCTGCCGCCCGGGCCGGTGGTGCGCATGGATCCGATCCCCGATGGCAGCACGGAGCCCGCGCGCACCCAGCTTGCCGCGCTCGGCGGCAACGTGACGGCGATGGCGCCGGTGGTCAGCGCGGGCGATTTCGAGCGCCGCATGGAGCCGATCACCAGCCCTGGCGATCCCGGCACCATCACCGCCGAGCCGCTCGCCCCGCCGCCCGCCGCGCGCCCGGCGCCGCCGACTCAGCTCGCGGCCGCGCCGCGCGGCCTGACGCCGACGGTGCCCCGCAGCTTCTCGCTGATCCCGCAGGCGCAGGCCGGCACGCTGCCGGCCGCGCCGCGCCCGAGCCGCGCCGCACCGGTTGCCTCGGGTGGCGCCTGGGGCGTGCAGGTCGGTGCCTTCGGCTCCGAGAACTTGGCGCGCTCGGCCGCCGGGCAGGCGCGCGACCTGATCGGCGCGCGCGGCGCGCGGACGGTCGTGGAGCGCGTGCCGCAGGGGCGCACCACGCTCTACCGCGCGCGGGTGATCGGCCTCAACGATCGCGGCGCGGCGGACCAGGCCTGCGCCCGGCTGCGCGGCCGCGGCGCCTGCATGATCGTGGCGCCGGGCGCCTGACCCGTTCATGCGTGTCCTCGTCCTCGGGGGCGGCGGGCACGCAAAGCCGGTGATTGAGACGCTCCGCGCCACCGGCGCGGAGCCGGTCGGCTTCCTCGATGACGCGCCGCGCGAGGCGGTGCTGGGCGTGCCCCGGCTCGGTGCCATCGCGGGGCTTCGCGCCGGCATGGCCGAGGCGGCGGTCATCGCCATCGGCGACAACGGAACGCGGCTGCGCCTGGCCGCGCGCTGCCGCGCGGCGGGGTTCGCGCTGCCGCCGCTGATCCACCCTGCCGCGCTGGTCTCCGCCAGCGCCGCGATCGGCGAGGGCGCGCAGGTGATGGCGCGCGCGGTGATCGGCGCGGAGGCGCGGCTCGGCGCGCTCGCCCTCGTCAACACCGGCGCCATCGTGGAGCATGATGGCGTCCTCGGGGAGGCGGCGCATGTCGCGCCCGGCGCGGTGCTGTGCGGCTTCGTGCGGGTGGGGGCGCGCGCGCTGGTCGGCGCCGGCGCGGTGCTGCGGCCCGGCGTGGTGGTGGGCGCGGATGCGGTGGTCGCGCCGGGGGCGGCGGTGGCGGAGGATGTCACCGACGGCGCGCGGGTCGGCGGGGTGCCGGCGCGCGCCTTGTGAACGCGGCGGCCTGGCCGTGCCACCCGCGCTCGCCGCGTTGCCGGCTCGTGGAACCGGGGCGGGCGGTGCCCGCGCCCGGGCCTGTCGCCGACAGAACAAATAGCTAGAGCCGTTCCATGGTCGCCAATCGAAGTGAAACGGCTCTAGTCCCAGACGTTCCCATGCTGGTACTGCGACGCGCCCCAGCCGCCCATCACCTCGACCTCCTCGGCGGCGAGTCGCGCGGCCTCGGCGTCATGGGTGTCGAGGAGCGGCGTGTCGTCGGTGTCGGACGGCACCACCTCCTTCATGGTGTCCTCGCGCGTGAGGCCGGTGCCTCCGGTGCCGTAGGAGCCCGAGATGATGTAGAGTTCCTTGCCGATCGACATGGGTCACGTCTCCGCTCTGCACGCCTCCGGAAGCGGGGGTGCGTGTCCGGCCGGCGCGACCATCGCGCCGCCGGCGCGGCGGGGCGCCGGGCTCTCCGGCCAGCCGTCGCTGCGCGATCGAAGGGCTATCCCCCGGGGCCGGCAGGCAGAAGCGGCATCGCCGCAGGCCGCGCCTGCGGCGATCCGGGAAGGCGGTGCCCTGCCCACGCGCACGGAAACCGGTGGAGGCCGACGGCCAACGAACCGCCATGAACCACGCCGGTTCCTCCGGGCCGCCATGCTCCTGCCAGGGGGGGCGAGCGGCGGGCGGCGGGGGCTTGCGCTGTCCCCTGCACAGGGCACCTTGCCCTCATGCATCCGCTCGACCCGCTGCTGAGGCCGCGTTCCATCGCCATCATCGGCGCCTCCGACGACCCGACGCGCATCGGCGGGCGGCCGCTCGCCTATCTGAAACAGCGCGGCTTCGCCGGCGCGATCTGGCCGGTCAACCCGAACCGCGCGCAGGTGCAGGGCCTCGCGGCTT
>VFQR01001522.1_pt1 | contig 17604 bp, 17 predicted proteins | sample 3512321 | NCBI WGS metagenome assembly VFQR01 (sample SAMN10412374, study PRJNA504923) | tailings metagenome | isolation source: Relicate 3 Philex TSF1 revegetated site | place: Philippines: Tuba, Benguet | collected 2017-08-29
TCCGATCAATCGAAGCCACCTATGAATCACACATCAAACCCCAGCCGCTACCCCAGCCGCGTTAACCAGAAGCGATTGCCCTGGGCTTGGGCGCCGCCCGTCCGTCAGTCGAGCGAGGCGGTGAAGCGCTGGATGCGCGAGCAGGCCTCCTCCAGCAGCTCCTCGGAGGTCGCGTAGGAGATGCGGAAGTTCGGCCCCAGCCCGAAGGCCGAGCCGTGGACGACGGCGACGCCCTCGGCCTCGAGCAGCTCGGTGACGAATTCCTCGTCGTTCGTGATCGTGCGCCCGGACGGAGCGGTGCGGCCGATCAGCGCCTCGCAGGAGGGATAGACGTAGAACGCACCCTCCGGGACCGGGCACTTGATGCCCTTTGCCTGGTTGAGCATCGACACGACGAGGTCGCGGCGGCCCTGGAAGATCGCCTTGTTCCTGGCGACGAAGTCCTGCGGGCCGTTCAGCGCCTCGACCGCCGCCCATTGCGCGACCGTGCAGGCGCCCGAGGTCTGCTGGCCCTGGATCATGTCCATCGCCTTGATGAGCTGGACCGGGCCGGCCGCATAGCCGATGCGCCAGCCGGTCATCGCATAGGCCTTGGAGACGCCGTTCATCGTCAGCGTGCGCTCGTAGAGCGCTGGCTCGACCTCGGCGATCGTCCTGAAGACGAAGTCGCCATAGGTCAGGTGCTCGTACATGTCGTCGGTCAGCGTCCAGACATGCGGATGCCTCAGCAGCACGTCGGCGATGGCGCGCAGCTCGGCCTCGGTGTAGGCGGCACCCGAGGGGTTGGACGGCGAGTTCATCACCAGCCACTTGGTCTTCGGCGTGATCGCCTTCTCGAGCGCCTCCGGCGTCAGCTTGAAGCCGTTGTCGATGCTGGTCTCGGCATAGACGGGCGTGCCGCCGCAGAGCAGCACCATCTCGGGATAGCTCACCCAGTAGGGGCGGGGGATCACCACCTCGTCGCCCGGGTTCATCGTCGCCATGAAGGCGTTGAACAGGATCTGCTTGCCGCCGGTGCCGACGATCGTCTGCTCGGGCCGGTAGTCGAGCCCGTTCTCGCGCTTGAACTTCGTCGCGATCGCCTCGCGTAGCGGCACGATGCCGGAGACCGGCGGGTACTTGGTCTCGCCGCGCCGGATCGCCTCGATCGCGGCGTTCTTGATGTTGTCCGGCGTGTCGAAATCGGGCTCGCCGGCGCCGAGCCCGATCACGTCGCGCCCGGTGGCCTTCAGCTCGCGCGCCTTCTGCTGCACCGCAATGGTCGCGGAGGGCTTCACGCGTGACAGGGCATCGGCAAGGAAGGCCATCTTTCGGGTTCCCGGTTTCGAGGAGCCTGCTCTATTGCCGATCGCCCCCTTTCCCGCAAGGGGTCGCTTCCGGCCTTCCGCGTGGGCCAGCCGGTTCGACAAGGGTTAACGACAGTTAAACGCTTGCCGTCTATTCTTCCCTTCTCATTGGGGTGCAGGAGAAACCGGGCGTGTTGCGCAGCGCGGGGCTGGCTCACATCATTCGTGCCCCCGACGGGACGTCCGAGGGCGCGTGGGGCCCCTATGTCCTCAAGACTGCATTCCAGCCCATCTTCGCATTCCGGGACGGCCGCCTGTCCGTCGCCGCGTTTGAAGGCCTGTTGCGGCCGTTCCGCAACGGCGAGCCGATCTCCCCGCCCGCCTTCTTCCAGACGGTGGCGGCCGGCGACCGTTTCCATGTCGAGACGCTGTCGCGCACGCTCCACCTCCTGAACGCGGGCGTCTCGCTCGATCCCGACGTCCTCGTCTTCATCAATTTCGACCCGTCGCTCTTCTGCGACCGGGAGATCGTCGCGACGGCGCTGCGCGAGATGCGGCTGGTGCTCAACGAGGCGCATATCGACCCGGCCCGCGTCGTCTGCGAGGTGACGGAGAAGAAGTCCGGGTCGCAGCAGGCGCTGATCGGCTTCGTCCAGGCGCTGCGGGCCCATGGCTTCAAGGTCGCCGTCGACGACTACGGCTCCGAGGATTCCGACATGGAGCGCGTCGCGATCCTCAAGCCCGACATCGTCAAGTTCGACGCGCAGTGGATCACGCGGCTGATGGATTCCAGTCCGGGACAGGCGCTCTTGTCGCTGATGGTGACGGGGTTCGCCCAGCGCGGCATATCGACCGTCTTCGAGGGCATCGAGGAGGGCTGGCAGCTCGAGCTCGCCGAAGAGGCCGGTGCCTCGATGGTGCAGGGCTACGTGCTCGCCCGACCCGAGCTCGCGCCGACCTCCTTCGCGACCTTCCGTTCCAGGCGGCCGGCCGCCGCAACCAACGGAGCGGCTCCCGCCCCCGTCAAGGCGGACGCGCCGCCGCCGCCGCGACTGCCAAGCGGAGGCCGCTCCTTCGGCCGGCGCGGGGCGCCGCAGCCATGAATGACGATGCGCCACGCCTGCTGGTGGACGAGATCGGCCTGACCTTCGTGCGCCATCGCGACCTGGTCCTGACCTCTCTCATGAGCCCGGTCTGGCGGGTTGCGGACGGCAAGGTGTCCGCCGCCGGTCTCCGTGCGACGGCGACGATCGCCGCAGCCGCCCCCGCGCTGGAGCCGGAAGAGGCCGGAAGCCTCCTCGACCCGCCGACGCTCGCCATGCATGTGCGCAACTTCGCCCACGCCTTGCAGTTCGCGGACGATGCCGGGCAGCGCCTCTTCCTGGCGCTGACCGATGGCGGCCTTGCCGCGCTCGCGGCAGCGGAGGCCGGCCGCGAGGGCATCGACCCGTCGCGCATCGTCGCCGAGCTCGAGGCGGGGAGCGCGGCCGTCGATGCCGCCGCCGCAATCGCGCGCGCCGGCCTCCGCCTCTCGATCACCGGTCTCGGACCCGAGGACGCGGCGGGTGCCGCGGTGACCGCCCTCAGCCCCGGCATCGTCCGCTTCGACCGCACCTGGCTCGTCGACGCGCTGGCGCATCGCCGCGCCGCGCCTCTCCTGCCGCCGCTCTTCGACAGCATCCGCGCCGCCGGCATGGAGCCGCACGTGGTCGCCTCCGCCGACGAATTGCGCGCGGCCGGCCGGCTGGGATCGCTTCTGGTCGAGGGGCCGGGCTTGGACGAGGCGGGCGATCTGGAAGAAGCGCTCCGCGAGGCGGGCGCAGGCGGGCCCCGCCGCGCCGGCGCCAAGGTGATCAGGCTGCGCCGCTGAGCCCTCACCCGGCGACGTGCGCCCGCCGCGCCGTCCCGATCTTCATTTCCCGATTGCAATCCTTCGCTTGACGGGGCAATCCGCTTGCGGTGCGATTCACGGCGCCGGCCAACGAAAATGGTTCGCCGGTTAACGAAAGTGGGTCGACATTCGATTGTGACGGTGCTGTCATGGCGCCGTAACAATGCCCGTCCAAAAGAACGACCACCGGAAATCGGTGGCAATAGGGAGAACGAACATGAAGTTGCGGAACCTGCTTGCGGCGACGGCTGCCATCTCGGTGCTGTCGAGCACCAGCGCCTTCGCCGTCACGGAAATCGAGTGGTGGCACGCCATGACCGGCGCCAACAACGAGACGGTCGAGCGTATCGCGCGCGAGTTCAGCGAGAGCCAGGACGAATACAAGGTCACGCCCGTATTCAAGGGCAACTACGCCGAGACGCTGAATGCCGGCATCGCCGCCTTCCGCGCCCGCCAGGCACCCCACATCCTGCAGGTCTTCGACGTCGGAACGGGCGTCATGATGGCTGCCGAAGGCGCCATCAAGCCGGTCGCCGAGATCCTGTCGATGGGCGGCCAGGAGTTCGACAAGAGCCAGTATCTGCCGGGCATCGTGGCCTACTACTCGCGCCCCGACGGCACCATGCTGTCCTTCCCGTTCAACTCGTCCTCGCCGATCCTCTATTACAACAAGGACATCTTCGAAGCGGCCGGGCTCGACGCCGACAACCCGCCGGAGACCTGGCCCGAGGTGTTCGAGGCCGCCCGCCAGATCAAGGAATCGGGTGCCGCCCCCTGCGGCTACACCTCGACCTGGCTGACCTGGATCGGGCTCGAGAACTTCACCGCCTGGAACAATCTCCAGTACGCGACCAAGGAGAACGGACTGGCCGGCACCGATGTCGAGCTGACCATCAACACCGAGCCCTATGTCCGCCACTTCCAGAACATCGCCGACCTCGCGGCCGACGACACGTTCCGTTATGGCGGCCGCACCTCGGAGGCCAAGAACCTCTTCACCTCCGGCGAATGCGGCATCCTGACCGAATCGTCGGGCGGTCTCGGCGACATCCGCAACTCCGGCATCAATTACGGCATCGGCCAGCTGCCCTACTATCCGGACCTCGAGGGCGCGCCGCAGAACACGATCCCCGGCGGCGCCAGCCTCTGGGTGTTCGAGGGCAAGACCGACGAGGAGTACCAGGCGGTCGCGGCCTTCTTCGAGTATCTCTCGCAGACCGACGTCCAGGTGCAGCTGCACCAGGTCTCCGGCTACCTGCCGGTGACGCTCGCGGCCTACGAGCAGACGAAGGAGTCGGGCTTCTACGACGAGAACCCCGGCCGCGAGACGCCGATCACCCAGATGATGGGCAAGGAGCCGACCGCCAATTCGCGCGGCGTGCGCCTCGTCAACCTGCCGGCCGTGCGCGACATCCAGAACGAGGAGTTCGAGCGGATGCTGGCCGGCGAGCAGACCGCCCAGGAGGCGCTGGACAACGCGGTGCGCCGCGCCAACGCCGCCATCCAGGAAGCGATCAACTAGGCTCCTGATCCACTTGCGACTTCGCCGCCCGCATAGCCTTCATGCGGGCGGTCGACCATTTGCCCGGGGGACGGTGTGTCGAGGGTCATCTTTCCGAACAAGGTGCTGCCTTACGCGCTTCTGGCGCCGCAGCTCGTCATCACCGGCATCTTCTTCTACTGGCCGGCCAGCCAGGCGCTCTACCAGTCGGTGCTGCGCGAGGACCCGTTCGGGCTGCGCTCGCAGTTCGTCGGCACGCGCAATTTCGAGCGGGTGCTGTCCGACCCGAACTACTTGAACGCCGCGCAGAACACGGTCGTGTTCTCCGTCGCCGTCGCCTTCTTCGCCATGGCGATCGCGCTCTTGCTCGCCGTCCAGGTCGACAAGGTCATCAAGGCGCGCGGCTTCTACCGCACCATGATGATCTGGCCCTACGCCATCGCGCCGGCGATCGCCGGCATGCTGTGGCTGTTCATGTTCAACCCGACCATGGGCACCTTCGCCTTCATGCTGCGGGGGGCGGGCTATGCGTGGGACCCGCTGCTCAACGGCAACCAGGCGATGGTCCTCGTCATCGCGGCCGCCGTCTGGAAGCAGATCAGCTACAATTTCCTGTTCTTCGTCGCCGGGCTGCAGGCGATCCCGAAGAGCCTGATCGAGGCCGCGGCCATCGACGGCGCGCGCGAGACCAAGCGCTTCTGGACGATCGTCTTCCCGCTTCTCGCCCCCACCACCTTCTTCCTGCTCGTCATCAACACCGTCTACGCCTTCTTCGACACGTTCGGCATCATCCACGCCGTCACCGGCGGCGGGCCGGGCAGGGCGACCGAGACGCTGGTCTACAAGGTCTATAACGACGGGTTCGTGAACCTCATCCTCGGCGATTCCGCCGCGCAGTCGGTGATCCTGATGGTCATCGTGATCGCGCTGACGGCGATCCAGTTCCGCTACGTCGAGAAGAAGGTGCACTATGGCTGAGCGCGCGCCATGATCCAGAACAACCTCGCCAGCCGCGTCCGCGCCCACCTGATCCTGATCCTCGGGATCCTCGTCGTCGCGTTCCCGGTCTACTACACCTTCATCGCCTCGACGCACTCGCTGCAGACGATCCTGCGCCCGCCGCTGCCGCTTACCCCCGGCGACCGCTTCTTCGACAACTACTACCAGGCGCTGTTCGGCGGCGTCGGGCGCATCGGCGGCGTGGCCGTCAGCACGCTCCTGTTCAACACCACCGTGGTGGCGCTGGCGATCGCCGTCGGCAAGATCGTCATCTCGATCCTGTCGGCCTTCGCGATCGTCTTCTTCCGCTTCCCGGGCCGCATGTTCTTCTTCTGGGCGATCTTCATCACCCTCATGCTGCCGGTCGAGGTGCGCATCCTGCCGACCTACAAGGTGATGGTCGATCTCGGCCTCATCGACACCTATACCGGGCTGACCCTGCCGCTGATGGCGTCGGCGACGGCGACGCTCCTCTTCCGCCAGTTCTTCCTGACGATCCCGGGCGAGCTGGTCGAGGCGGCGCGCGTCGACGGCGCGGGGCCGTGGCGCTTCTTCAAGGACATCCTGCTCCCCCTCTCCAAGACGAACATCGCGGCGCTCTTCGTCATCATGTTCATCTATGGCTGGACGCAGTATCTGTGGCCGCTGCTCGTCACCAACCGCAGCGACATGAACACGATCGTGATCGCGCTCCGGAAGATGATCTCGTTTGCCGACGCGGACACGCCCTGGCACCTCGTCATGGTGACGAGCGTGCTCGCCATCCTGCCGCCGGTCCTGGTGGTGGTCCTGATGCAGCGCTGGTTCGTCAAGGGCCTGGTCGAAACGGAAAAGTGAGAAGAAGACGATGGCGACCGTACGACTGGACAATGTGCGGAAGGTCTATCCGGGCGGGGTCGAGGCCGTCAAAGGCGTGTCGATCGACATCGCCGACGGGCAGCTCTGCGTGCTCGTCGGCCCGTCCGGCTGCGGGAAGTCGACGCTTCTGCGCATGATCGCGGGGCTGGAGGCGATCTCGGACGGCGAGGTCTTCATCGACGGCCGCGTCGTCAACCAGCTTGAGCCGGCGCAGCGCGACATCGCGATGGTGTTCCAGAACTACGCGCTCTACCCGCACATGAAGGTCTACGACAACATGGCCTACGGCCTGCGCAACCGCGGGGTCAGCAAGGAGGAGATCGACCGCCAGGTGCGCGAGGCGGCGCGCATCCTCGAGCTCGATCAGTTGCTCGAGCGCAAGCCGCGCGAGCTGTCGGGCGGCCAGCGCCAGCGCGTCGCCATGGGCCGCGCCATCGTGCGCCACCCAAAAGCCTTCCTGTTCGACGAGCCGCTGTCCAACCTCGACGCCAAGCTGCGCGTCCACATGCGCGTCGAGATCAAGAATCTGCAGCGCTCGCTCGGCGTCACCAGCGTCTACGTCACCCACGACCAGGTCGAGGCGATGACGCTGGCCGACATCCTGGTCGTCATGAACCAGGGCGTGGCCGAGCAGGTCGACACGCCGATCGAGGTCTACCGCAGGCCGGCCACGACCTTCGTCGCGGGCTTCATCGGCTCGCCCTCGATGAACCTGCTGCGCGGCGAGGCGGGCGGGGCGAGGGGCATCGCGCTGCCGGGCGGCCAGTCGGTCAAGCCGCGCGACACGGCGATGCCGGAGGCCGGCCGCGCCGTCCTCCTCGGCGTCCGCCCCGAGCACCTGACCCTGGTGCGCGACGGCAACTCGGACATCGAGCTCAAGGTCGTCGCCGTCGAGGCGCTCGGCGCCGACACGATGGCCCACGGCGTGCTCGCCGGCTCCAACGGCCACGCCGAGACCATCATAGCCCGCCTCCCCGGCGGCGCCCCCGTCAAGGAAGGCGACACCCTGCCGCTCGCCATCGACCCCGGCATGGCGCATCTGTTCGATGCGGAGAGCGGGAGGAGGGTGTGAGGGGTCCTTTGGGATTCCTAGGCGAACCGTGGACTCGGAGTAGTAGACATGCCTTGCCCAACAAGGAATGTCGGCCATCGATAAACATGATCGAAAGATAGCATCTCCCGGGCCAATTGCAGGCCGAGTTACCTGAGCGGATCAGGCAGCGCCGACTTCTACGCTCACTTTGGTGATGTTGTAGAGCGAGACCGCGCCGGGGGCAGCTTTGGCAGCGTCGAACAAAGCGAGGTTAATACCCTCGCTCACAGAGCTGCGATAGACGACGCCATCGTAGCCGACCTTCTTGATGAACTCGCACAGGTATTGGCTAGGGATATAGTCAATCGCCGCTCCACTCGGCAGGACCGGTCGCGTGAGTTCGTCGCCGAGCCGCTCCAGGAAGGCGATGTCCGCGCGGAGCTGCCCGATCGAGCGGGCGTCGGCGAGGAGGAACGGCGAGACCAGTCCGCGTGGATTCCGCAGGTCGACAGCGTTGAGCGGCGGCGCCACTTTGAAGTCGGCGACGCACGCGACCTCACCAGTATGCGGCCGGACCTCGGCCACGGCCGTCTCCGGCAGCGAACCCAAATAGAGGTAGGGGATGCCCGCCGGATTCGCCCGGCCATGGGTCGACTTTCGGGCGGGAGGCGCTCCCATCTCGCCGATCGGAAAAGGGATGTCTTGATCGAGGATGCGGGCGCGATACCAGGTCGCCGGCATATCGTCCGCCGGGAGGTGACCGAGCAGTTCGCGCAAGCGGTCAGTATCGAGCACTTCGTCGAGGAAATAGCGGTTCTTCCACATCAACTCGTCGCGCAGTGTCTCCCAGCGGGCGAGCGCCTCGCTGTGATAGGCGGCCGACGGAGAGAACCTCTTCCGGACGACGTCGCCATCGTCGAGGATGTCACTGAGCAATTCCTTGGCATGGGCGACGTCCATCGCCGGATGGCTGAAGAGGTCCCAATCTGCCTTGAGCCAGTCGACCAGCGTCTGGCCGGCCGGGTTGGGTTCATAGACGCTGATGAGGAGCTCGAAGACATCACGTAGCGCGATCGGCTCGACGAGCGGCACGCCCGCGGTCCCGCAGTATCCGCAATCGCCGTCGCCTGTGCTGATCGTCGGGATGATGTCGCGGCGAAGGCCGCGGTCCCCAAAACAGGCGTGGCAGCACAACTTAGCCATCGGGTCAGACCAGGAAGTCCGCCAGCGTCTCAATATGGTGGTTCATCGACAGCTTCTTCACAGACCCGAGCCCGGGAAAATGGCCCTTCTTGTGAAGCTCACGAAACTCCTTGATTGCGCTGCTCTCGAAGAGGCCGGAGGTCCCGCCGTCGAGTTTCTTAACCAGCTTATCGAGCGCCTGCGCGAACTTGCCGGCAGGGTCGGTGGGTGTGTCCTTCGTCGTCGAAACGAAGTGATAGATATACATCACTTCGTCTTCGTCGGGATCGATAAAGGTCAGGTGGATGGCTACCGCATAGGCAGGACCGCCGCCCTCTGTATAGTCGTCGCCGACAATCAGGAAGTCGCCAAATCCATCCATATCCTCTTCAGCGTAGGTGACATGGAGATCGGAGAACAACTCGACCGGCGGGTGGTCGGCGTTGCGGCGCCGCTCGAAACCGTCCCGTAGCAGAACGCGCTTCGCCGCGCCCTTGAAATGCTTGCGATAAAGCTTGTGGCAATGTCTCTCGAAGAAGACATGGCTAGTATCGGCCAGCCTGTCGCCGAGCTTTTCGGCGAGCGCCTTTGCCTCCGTGAAGCCGGCGTGGATGAAGGTTGGGCTGTGCGCCTTGTGCTTCTCATAGCACCTCAGCGCGTCGTCGGTGTCCATGTCGCTTTGGAGGAGGATGCCAGCCGTGATGCCGCCCTTGTCAAGAAAGCCCTTTTCGAGCAGCGCCGAGATGCTGATCCCGTCGTCTGCATGGTCGCCGTGGAACGGGTTGACGATGACGATCGCCTTGCCCTCGGCCTTGCAGACCTCAGTGAGCGCGCGCTCGAGCCCTCTAAGCGCCTCGCGAACGGGCTCGATAATCGGCACGAAACCGGAAGCCGCCATCAGTGGCGCCATCTCGCGGATCGTGATCAGTTCGAACTGCTTGCCACGGAAATAGGGGTGATACATGCGGCAGTCAGGCCCAGGCCATCGCCGCGCTGAGCGGGGTGGAGACCGCCTCGACGATCCGGCCATGATGGGCGCGCCGGACTTGCACCGAGAGCGCAGCAGTGTGGAGCGAGCGCGGCAGATGGGCGACAAGTTCGCTGAGCGGCGCGAGGTCGCGCGTGCGCTTCAAGGTGATCACCATGGCTTCATGAACGGCGGTCGGGTCGAGCTGCGCGAAGACGGCGCGCATCGCTGCGTGGCGCTGCGTGTTGGGGACGTCGGGCACCTCGATCCTTAAGCGCTTGAGGATCGCCACCGCCTCTGCCGAACGTAGCGATTCGAAGACCGTCGCCGGGCAGATACGGTCGGGCCGGTCCGGGGCCTCGCGCACCGTCGTAATGCGGTAGCGCGATGCCAGCATCATCACGCCAACATCGGCAGGAACGGTGTTAAGCACGCCTGTGACATGGCCTTCGCAAGCGATTACGTAGACCTTTGCGAAGACCTGCTTGTAATTATCGACCTGATTCGCGAGCCGCGCGAGCGAGTCGCGCTCGGATTTGATCTCGTAAACGGTCGCGGTGCCGTTTAGGATAGCGAGATCGGCCTTGCAGGCGCCCGCGCGAAACTCTGTCAGCATACAGGCTGTGTTGAGTGAGTGCGTGCCCATGAGGACATTGTGCGTGAGCGCCGAGCGGTAGATATATTCGTCGCGCCGGCCGGCGGTCTTCAGGACATCGAACGTCGCCTCGAACGCCTCTCCCACTGTTGCGTCATTGGCGCAGCGATGAGCGATACCGGTTAGAGCGAAGAGACGGGCGAAGAGTGGCGATCGGCCCTTCTTCGCCATTTCGCGGAACACGGCCGACGAGAAGAGGCGCGTCATCGCCGAAAGCTGAGTCGAGCGTGATTTCACAGGCTCCTCGCGACGCCGAAGCGCTCCCTTAACGCCATCACCTACCTTAGCGGATCATACACGCAAAGGGAATCGAGTATCTTGCATCTCATTTGGGATAGGATTGCGCATGTCAGCCACCTCCAGCAGTCGGCCTCGGCGTGCGGCCTTCGGGCATGCTTCTTGCTATGTTCCTGCTGCTTCCCTTGCTTGTTGGGGCCGGCGTTGCCGCCACTTGAATCAACTCGAAGAATGAATGTCAGGTTTGCGGTAGTCTACCACCGGCGCTAAAAGCCCGTTTGGGGGCGCAAAGCCGCCCTTCTTGGCACCCCCCTACTCCCCCAGCCGCACCCCGTTCAGCTCCGCCACGATGTCCGACAGCATCGGCACGTAATCCGCCCCGCGGCCGGCGCCGACGGCGAGCGCGTAGGAGTTGCGGACGGCGGCGCCGACCGGGTTGGCGGCCTGGGTCGCGTTGGCGAAGGCCGACAGGTAGGTCAGGTCCTTCAGCGCGTTCGACAGGGCGAAGCGGTGGGCGTCGCGGTCGCGCTCCAGCACGTATTTGAAGAAGGTCTGGTAGAAGCCGCAATCCATCCGGCTGCCGCGGATGACGCTGTCGAAGACGGCGGGGGTGACGCCGGCCTTGGCGCCCAGCGCCAGCGCCTCGGCATAGATCGCGGCATAGCCGAGCGACAAAAAATTGTTGAGGAGCTTCATCGTGTGGCCGCTGCCGACCGGCCCCGTGCGGGTGATGCGCTGGGCCATCGCCTCGAGCACTGGGCGCGCCCGCTCGAAGGCAGCGTCCTCGCCGCCGACCATGAGGCTCAGCGTCCCTTCCGCGGCGTGCTGCGGCGTGCCGCCGAGCGGCGCGTCGACCAGCGCCATGCCGCGCCCGGCAAGCTCCAGCGCCAGGCGGCCGGTCGAGGAGGGGTCAGAGGTCGAGCAGTCGACGACGAGCAGCGGCCGGCCGGCGGCGGCCAGCCCCTCCGGCCCGTGGATGACGGCCTCCACCTGCGGGCTGCCGGTGACGCAGATGACGACGACGTCGCTGGATTCCGCCAGCGCGCGCGGCGTCTCGGCCTCGCTTGCGCCGCGGCCGACCAGGTCCTCCACCGCCTCGCGCCTGCGGTGGCCGAGCACGGTGAGCGGAAAGCCCTTGGCCAGGATGTTTGCCGCCATGCCGTGGCCCATCAGCCCGACGCCCACGAAGCCGACGCGTTCTCTTTCCATCTTTCCCCCTCCGGTTGATGCGGCCAGCATAGCGCCGCCGCGGCGAAAGGCCACCTTGGTGGCCTTCGAGACCGTCAGAAGGCAAAAACCTGCTGGCCGGTCGGCTCCGCCGGCGGGCGCGCGCGCTCGTGGGCCAGGAGCCGCGCCTTGGTGACGGCGCCGCCGGGCGCCGAGAAGCCGCCGAGCCGGCCGCCGGCGGCGACGATCCGGTGGCAGGGCACGACGAGCGGCACCGGGTTGCGGCCGAGCGCCGCCCCCGTCTCGTGCGCCGCGCCCGGATGGCCGGCGCGGGCGGCAAGCTCGCCATAGGTGACGGTCTCGCCATGGGAAAGCGCGCGGGCCGCCGTCCAGATGTCGCGGTCGAAGCCGGGCGCGCCCGCGAGATCAAGCGGCACGGCGGCAAAGTCGACCGGCTCGCCCTCGGCGTAGCGGGCGATGTCCGATGCCAGCCCGGCGAGCCCGTCGGCGAGCTGCGCGGGCAGGGCGCCGAACCGGGCGAGCCGCGCCTCGACGCGCGCGGCATCCGCCTCGGCAAGCACCAGCCGCGCCAGCCCAGCCGCACTCCAGGCGATGCCGAACGTGCCGAGCGCGGTGGGGACGAGGGCATATGACAGCGCCGTCATGGCCGGATAGTACCAGAGCCGCGGCCGCGGCGCACCGACGCCCGCGCGGCGGCCGCCATCCTCCTGACAAGGTCCGCGCATGGGCAGCGCAGGGGAATGGCATTTTGGTCGTTCGTGCCGGCTTCGCCGGAACCCCCACCCGTCCTTCGGACCCCGCCCCACAAGGGGGAGGGAGGTTCCCAGAGCGCCGGGATCCCCCTCCCCCCTGTGGGGAGGGGATAGGGGTGGGGGTGCTGTTCGGGACCAAAGGTCCAAATGCGATAGCCCTGCCCCCGTGGGGAGGGGCAAGGGGTGGGGGTGCTGTTCGATGCCCAGGATCCAAATCCGACAGCCACGGCCGGCGCCTCCCAAGGCGGTTGCCGCGCGGCGATCTGTCGGCTATTGCAGGAGCGGGCTTGGGATCGCGCGTCGGCAGGAGAGGGGTTTCTTGGTGCCAGCGATCCGTATTCTTCAGAGCATGACCGTGGCGGCGCTGGCCGCCGCGCTGTCGGCCTGCACCACCGCCGGCCTCGACATGGCGGCCGAGCTCGAGGCCGTCAAGGTCGAGTACACGCTGCCCGATCCGGACCTTCCCGAGACGATGACCGCCGTGCCCGCCGCGCGGCCGACCCCGGCCGTCGAGACGGTCGCCGCGGTGGCCGGGGCGCCCGCCGAGGCCGCGCCGGAGCCGGCCGCGGCCGAGACAGCCGCGGTGGCCGCCGCCCCCGAACTCGCCATGGCCGCCGCCGATCCGGCCGCCGCCGAGTCCGCCGCCCAGCCAGCCGCCGCCGAGTCCGCCGTCATCCAGGCCGCGGCGCCGGCCGAAGCCGTCGATCCGCTGCCGGGGGTTGCCCAGGCGCGCGCGGCGGCCGCCGGCCAGACGGTCGCGATGCTCACCCCGCAGGCGCCCATCGGGGCCTCCGCCTTTGCAGGCTCGACGCCGCGCGGCGGAGCGATCGCGCCGGCGGCGCTGCGTGCCGGGCCGCGGCAGGTCGCCGCCCGCAGCCCCGAGCTCGACGCGCTGATCGCGCGCTACGCCGCCCACTACGACGTGCCCGTCTCGCTGGTGCGGCGCGTCGTCCAGCGCGAGAGCACCTTCAACCCCGCCGCCCGCAACGGGCCCTATTGGGGGCTGATGCAGATCCGCCACGACACGGCGCGCTCGATGGGCTACCAGGGCCCGCCCGAAGGCCTGCTCGACGCCGAGACCAACCTCAACTACGCGGTGCGCTATCTGCGCGGCGCCTATATCACCGCCGGCGGCAACCACGACATGGCGGTGCGCCACTATGCCCGCGGCTATTACTACGCCGCCCGCGACCAGGGCCTGCTCGAGGAGACCGGCCTCGGCCGCGACCGCCGGCGCCGGCGCTAGGCCTACTTGATCGAGCGCAAGGCGGCCGCCCCGGCGGCCGTGCGAGGCTGCGGCTTCCGTCACGAGGTCGCGCAATGGCCGGGAACAGCATCAACCGCGAATGGCATCGCGCCAACCGCATGCCGCGCAACGCCAGCGACGAGCAGCGCGTCGCCTGGCACGCGGCGCATGCCCGCACCTGCGGCTGCCGGCCGATCGGGGGCGGCGTCGCCGGGCTCTTCAGGAAGCGCGGGCTGAAGATACCCGTCTTCGGCGAGACCGACAGGGCGGAGCGGCGGCCCGGCGCCTAGCGCCGCCTCGCCCGCCAGGGCTGGCGCGGCGAGGAGGCGCTTCAGGGCGCCGCGGTCTTCTTCGACGGCCGCGTTCCAGCCCATCCACGCGCTCCTCCAGGGTCGGAGTATCGCAGTGCGCGGAAAGGGGTGGACGGAAGAGGAAGCAGGAAAAAGCGAATAGCGGGGCAGGAAGAGGGCTTGGGACGCGCCCGCGGGGCGATTCTGTCCCGCAGGAGGTCCATCCGGCGCGAGAGCCCAGCGCCTATTTTTCCGGCTGCGGGTGCCCGCGTGTGTGGCGGATGAGGCAGACGGCATAACCAGACCGGCCAGCCGCATCAGAAACAGCGTCAGCGCTTCGGGAGATCATTCGCGTAGTCTTTCGAGAACCTTGCGGCCCGCATTGCGTAGGTCTACCGACAAAACAAAATCGAACTCTCAGGGATGGAAGGTTCAGGGAAGTGTCCATAGTGGTCAACTTCGTGACTATTCTTTGGACAATGGGCGGGTGAGTTCAGGCCTATTTGAGTATATCCCGCAATGGGATCAGCACAACGTCAAATCGACGGCCATCGCCGCCCCGCCGGCGACTGCCTTCCCTATGCTTGTCACGGGCAAGCTGCTTGAGTCGCTCGATCGGGAACATGAGATAGGCGAGCGTCTGCCCATCGCGCTTCAGTTCATGAACCCAGTAGTCGGCCTCAGTCGTGGCGATTCCTGAGGGCTTTCCATCGCAACGAAACTCGATGCAGATATTGCCCGTCTGTTCCCACAGATAGCTTTCGCTCTTCAGTTCTATTTTCTCGATCTTCGCCGTTGAAAATATCTCGCCCAGCCGGCGCTCATCAACAAGGGCGCGACTTAATTGAATGTCGAATTTGGCATCTCGGTTGAATGTGATTTTTTCCATACCGCAGTCCGCCTCCTTGTCCCGATCACGACGACAAATAAGGTGTTCGATCCTACGTCAACGCTCTTAAGCTTTCATCCAAGCTTTCTAATCCATTTTAGGCTTTTGAGGAATTTTCAGATCTACTTACTGTGGTTTTACCTAACCGCTCGTCGCTCTTTCTCTTATGAAAGTGAAGAATGAAGTCTGAATCCAGAGTCAGCAGAATGGCCTCACCTCCAGCAACCCAGCCTCGAGGGCGGCGATGGCTGAGCCTATGAGCTTCTTGCCGACAGGGGGACGCGAGGCGGGCACCTTCCGCACTTGCATGGACCGCCTCCGCCTCGTCGGCGGGCCGTTCTGTGCCGGATCGCGACAGGCTTTTGTGGCACGCAACTTGCCGGGCGGCGAGGGGGAGAGAAAGCCATGATCGATGACCAGAACCATAAACTACCTCGGCTTCCGCTTCCTCGATGCGGATCTCGCCGGTATCCGCCGCATCCTGTCGGAGGCGATCGACTCGGGCGAGTATGGATACGTGGTGACGCCCAATGTCGACCACGTCGTGTCCTATCACCGCGGCGGCGATCCGGCCCTGGTCGGCACCTATGACGCGGCGCGCTTCCAGATCTGCGACAGCCGGATCCTGGCGCTTCTCGCAAGGCTGAGCGGGCGCCGGCTCACCCCGTGTCCCGGTTCGGACCTGACCGAGAACCTGCTCGAGGCGCCGCTTGCGAACGGGCGGCGGATCGCCGTCATCGGCCCCGACCGGGCGGCCTTCGAGGCGTTGAAGGAGCGCTTTCCGCAGGCCTCTCTCGAATTCGTCGACTGCGACCGGCGCCTCCGGATCGGCTCGCGTCGCTGGACCGAGACCCTCGGGCGCGCCTGCCGGGCCGACTGGGACATCCTGCTCGTCTGCCTGTCCTTCCCGAAACAGGAATTCTTCGCCCGGGATCTCGCCGCCGCCGGCCGCAGATCGGGTCTCGCGCTCTGCGTGGGGGCGAGCGTCGACTTCCTGACCGGCCGCCAGGTGCGCGCGCCGAAAATCGTCCAGCGCGCCGGCATGGAATGGCTGCACCGGCTCCTCAGCGACCCGCGGCGCATGTATGACCGCTACCTCGTGCGCGGGCCGGCCGTATTCGCGCTGGCCGCGCAGGAGTTCGTCAGGCCGCGCGGCGTGGCGCTGCCGGCCCGTTTCAATTCGGGACCCGCCCGGCCGCCCAATGTGCTCTTCCTGTCCACCGTGCTTCCCGACCGGCGGCGGACCGGGGGCGAGATATGCTCGATGAGCTTCATCGAGGCGCTGAAGGACAATGGCTGCAATGTCGAGGTCATGGCCTATCGGCGCGCCGGCAAGGACGCGGGGCACCCGCTGCCGCGCCGCTTCTCCTCGCCCCGGCCGCTCGTCATCGAAAGCGCCGAGGCGCGGCTCCGGTCCGCCTGGTGGCTCCTCCAGGCGCTCGTGCGCCGGCGGCCCTTCTCGGTCCAGAAATACGTCACGCGCGAGATGCGCGAGGCCGTGCGCGCGCGATTGCGCGAGCGCAGCTGGGACGTCGTCGTCATCGACCATGCGCAGTCGGCCTGGCTGCTGCCGCTCGTGCCGCCGCGGGCGCAGGTCGTCTTCGTCGCGCACAATGTCGAGCACGCGCTCTACGGCGCCCAGGGTACGGCCCCCGAACGCGCCGGGATCGGGCAGCGCCTGAAGGCCGCCCTCTACCGGCGCGAGGCGCGGCTGCTTGCGGCGACCGAGCTCGACGCGGCGCGCCGCAGCCGCGAGATCTGGTGCCTGTCGCCTGCCGACGCCGCCCAGCTGCGCCAGCTCGGATCGGGAAGCGAGGTGCGCGTCTTCGACGAGCCGGGGCAGAGTTTTCCCGCACAGCCGAGCGCGGCGGCGCCGGACATCGATGTCGGGCTGCTCGGAAGCTGGACCTGGGATGCCAACCGCGCCGGGCTCGACTGGTTCATGCGCGAGGTGGCGCCGCTCCTGCCGCCGGGGCTCAGGGTGATGGTCGGCGGCAAGAGCCACCATGCGCCCGGCACGCTGACGGGGGGCGTGAAGTTCGTCGGCTTCGTCCCCGACGCGGGCCAGTTCCTGCGCCGCTGCCGCGTCGTCGTCATCCCGACGGTCACCGGCTCGGGCGTGCAGGTCAAGACGATCGAGACGCTCGCGCTCGGCCTGCCGGTCGTGGCGACGCCGCAGGCGATGCGCGGCATCGGCGACGTGCCGCCCTTCGTGCGGGTGGCGGCCGAGGCGCCGCAGATGGCGGCGGCGATTGTCGGCGCCCTGCGCGACCCGCGTCCCGATCCGGCGCTCGGCCGGCGCTGGCGCGCGCGTCGCCACGCGGCGTTCCGGGAAGAGGTCGCCGACGCGCTTGCCGAGATCCTACCCTTCCGCCGCCGCCTCCGGTCCCGGCCCGGCGCGCGACCGGCGCCGGCAAATCGCGCCGCGTGGGCCGAAGCCGACCTGTCCGAAGCCCCGCCCGACGCCGCCGAATAGCGGCCGGATGCGGCAAGGCGCCACTCCCGGGGCATCGCCGGCCCCCCTTCGCCCACCGCCGCGCGGCCGCGCCGTTCAGGCAGGCCCCGGATGCCGCCCTCCTTCTCCCCTTGTGGGAGAAGGTGGCCTCGCGAAGCGAGGTCGGATGAGGGGT
>VFQR01001523.1_pt1 | contig 17593 bp, 18 predicted proteins | sample 3512321 | NCBI WGS metagenome assembly VFQR01 (sample SAMN10412374, study PRJNA504923) | tailings metagenome | isolation source: Relicate 3 Philex TSF1 revegetated site | place: Philippines: Tuba, Benguet | collected 2017-08-29
GCCAGCGCGGCGGCATCCATAACTCGGTCACGCGCACGGTGGTGAAACCGACGCACATGATCGGCGGCTATGCCCAGCAGTCTTACGGCTTCAACTACTACGGCACGATCGGCACCAACCGCGACGAGTTCGTCATCATCCGCAAGATGGCGAAGGTCGACTGGCTGGATACGCCGTCTGCCGATCAACCCGAAAACCCGAATGCCGCTCCCAACCTGGAGGCCGCGGAATGAAAGTTCGTGCGCAAATCGCAATGGTGTTGAACCTCGATAAATGCATCGGGTGTCACACCTGCTCGGTCACCTGCAAAAACGTGTGGACCAACCGCGAAGGCATGGAATACGCGTGGTTCAATAACGTCGAAACCAAGCCCGGCATCGGTTATCCGAAGGACTGGGAAAACCAGAAGCGCTGGAACGGCGGCTGGGTCCGGAAAAAGAACGGAAAGATCGAGCCGAAGATCGGCGCGAAGTGGCGCGTGCTCGCGAACATCTTCGCCAACCCCGATCTGCCGGAGATCGACGACTACTACGAACCTTTCACGTTCGACTACGAGCACTTGCAGAAGGCGCCGGAAATGAAAGCGTTTCCGACCGCGCGGCCGCGCTCGCTGATCACCGGCGAGCGTATGGAAAAAATCCAGTGGGGTCCGAACTGGGAGGAAATTCTCGGCGGCGAGTTCGCCAAGCGCTCGGAGGATGTGAACTTCGAAGGCGTGCAGAAGGACATCTACGGCCAGTTCGAAAACACCTTCATGATGTATCTGCCGCGCCTCTGCGAACACTGCCTGAACCCGACCTGCGTCGCTTCGTGCCCGTCGGGCGCGATCTACAAGCGCGAGGAGGACGGCATCGTACTGATCGACCAGGACAAGTGCCGCGGCTGGCGCATGTGCGTCTCCGGCTGTCCGTACAAGAAGATCTATTACAACTGGTCGAGCGGAAAATCCGAGAAGTGCATTTTCTGCTTCCCGCGGATCGAGGCGGGCCAGCCGACGGTCTGCTCGGAAACCTGCGTCGGCCGCATCCGCTATCTCGGTGTCATTCTTTATGATGCGGACCGCATCGAGGAAGCGGCGAGCACAGCCGACGAACAGGACCTCTACGAAGCCCAGCTCAAGGTATTCCTGAATCCGAACGATCCGAACGTGATCGAAGCGGCACGCCGCGACGGGATCCCGGAACCCTGGCTCGAAGGCGCCCGGCGTTCGCCGATCTGGAAGATGGCGATGGAGTGGAAAGTCGCGTTCCCGCTGCATCCCGAATACCGCACACTGCCGATGGTCTGGTACGTGCCGCCGCTTTCGCCGATCCAGTCGGCGGCTGCCGCGGGCAAGATCGGCCACGACGGCGAAATGCCGGACGTGCGCTCGCTTCGCATTCCGCTGAAATACCTCGCAAACCTCTTGACCGCGGGCAAGGAAGAGCCGGTCGCACTCGGTCTCGAGCGGATGCTCGCCATGCGCGCCTATATGCGGGCGAAGACGGTCGACGGCGTGATCGACGAGAACATCGCGAAGCGCGTGGGTCTTACTTCCCTCGAAATCGAGGAGATGTACCAGATCATGGCGATCGCGAACTACGAAGACCGCTTCGTGATCCCGACCGCGCACCGCGAGATCGACGAGGATGCCTACGACATTCGCGGCGCTTGCGGCTTCTCCTTCGGCAATGGCTGTTCGACCGGTTCCAGCGAAGTGGATCTGTTTGGCGCGAAGAAGCGCGCGAAAACCCCGATGGAGGTTGCGTGATGAATATGCTCAAGGCGCTTTCGGCGCTCCTCACATACCCCACGCGCGAACTGCAGGCAGCGATGCCGGTGATATCCGGCATTATCGAAGGCGGCGGCAATCTTTCTGACGGGGCGCGAGAGCAACTTGGCTTGCTGACGAAATATCTCGCGGAAAGCGATCTTTACGAGTTGCAGGAGAACTATACCGAGCTGTTCGACCGGACGCGTTCGCTTTCGCTGCACATCTTCGAACATATCCATGGTGAGAGCCGCGATCGCGGGCAGGCGATGGTCGACCTGCAAAATCACTATGCCGAGCATGGGCTCGAGATCGATGCATCGGAACTGCCGGACTTCGTTCCGCTGTTCCTTGAGTTTCTCTCGACGCTGCCGCCAGCGGAGGCTTCCGATCTGCTCGGACAGCCGATCAACATTCTCACGGCAATCGGTGAGCGGCTGGCAAAACGAAACTCGGCTTATCAGGGCGTATTTCAGGCACTGGTGTCGCTCTCGGCAGAATTTCCGGAGCGCAAGGCGGTACAGGAAATTCTTGCACAACCGGAACCCGACCCCAACGACCTCGCAGCGCTCGACGCCGCGTGGGAGGAGGAAGAAGTGCGTTTCGGTCCTGGCGCCGACACGTCATGCAAGGATGAAATCGTCGCCAAGGTGCGCGCAGGCCGCCGTCCCGCGCCGGGCGTGAACGTGCCGAGCAACAAACCTGTCATTCGCTATTCCGCGGGAGGCCAGAATGCGTGAGGTGATCAATTATGCGCTGTTCGGCTGGTATCCTTATCTCTGCCTGACGGTATTTCTGCTCGGAAGCTGGCTGCGCTTCGACCGTGAACAATATACGTGGCGCAGCGGCTCGAGCCAGATGCTGCGGAAGAAGCAGCTTCGCTGGGGCTCGAACCTGTTTCATGTCGGCATTCTCGTGATCTTCATGGGGCATTTCGTCGGCCTTCTCACGCCGATCTGGATTTTCGACACCCTCGGCATTTCGCACACGTTCAAGCAATGGCTGGCGATCGTTGTCGGCGGCATCGCCGGCGTGATGTGCTTCGTCGGCATCACGCTGCTCGTGCATCGCCGTCTGTTCGATTCACGCATCCGCAAGACGTCTTCGTTCGGCGATATCGCAATCCTGCTTCTGCTCTATGCGCAGCTTATTCTCGGACTCTCCACGATCCCGGTTTCGCTCGGACATCTGGACGGTCATGAGATGGTAAAGTTCATGACCTGGGCGCAGGGAATTCTGCTGTTGCAACCGGGTGTCGCGGCGCAGGTCGCGGACGTGCACCTTATCTTCAAGCTCCATCTCCTGCTCGGTATGACGCTGTTTCTCGTGTTTCCGTTCACGCGCCTCGTGCACATCTGGAGCGCACCGGTCTGGTACCTCGGCCGTCGTGGCTACCAGATCGTTCGGACGCGAAACGCTTCCGGCGAGAAGCGGGGTGAAGCGGCGGGGAACTACACCGTGCAGGCGAAGCGTCCGGCCTGAGGAGAAAAACATGTCCTGTTCGTTGCATTCCATTGAGCTTCCGAAGCCAAAACCCGTACGGGTGAATGGCATCGAGGTTCCGCGCGGAGAGATTTCGCGCGAGGCGCAATACCATCCCGCGCAAAAGCCGATCGAAGCCTGGCAAAGCGCGGCGAGAGCGCTTGTTATCCGTCAGCTTTTGCTTTCGGAGGCTCAGCGTCTTGAAATCGCACCCGAACCGCTGAGCGTAGACGGCCGTACGGAAACGGAGAACGAAGCGCTGATCCGCCAGCTTCTGGAACAGCAGGTTACGATGCCAGAGCCCGACGAAGCCGTCTGCCGCCGCTATTATCAGCAGAACATGCCGAAGTTCCGCTCCGTAACGATCTACGAGGCGGCTCACATTCTTGTTGCAGCCGATCAGCGCGATGCGCTGGCCTATCGTGTTGCACAGGAAAAGGCGGAGCAAATCCACGCGGAGTTGCGGATCTATCCCGAGAAATTCGAGATCCTTGCGACGCTCCATTCCGACTGTCCATCTTCGGAGCAGAACGGAAATCTGGGTCAGCTGACCGCCGGCCAGACCACGCCGGAGTTCGAGCAGGCGCTGCTCTCGCTTGCGCCGCGCGCCATCAGCGGTCCGGTGCAGAGCCGCTATGGCTTTCACATCATCCGGCTCGAGCGCAAGATCGAAGGCAAGGAAGTGCCCTTCGAAGCGGTGTACGGGCGTATCGCGGAGTATCTTCGTGAATCCGTAAGGCGTCGTGCTTCGGCGCAATACATCGCGCTTCTGGTGTCCCGTGCCCAGATCGAAGGTATCGAGCTTGCTGGCGCGATGGATCATCGGGTGAACTAGAGGTCTGTGATGCTGCTTGGCGATATCCTGAAAACGTTCTCGGACGAACCTGCGGCGACGGAGTACCTATTGTCGCTGGGCAACATTCCTCTGGTGGCCCGTTTGCAGGAGCTTGCGCGCGGGGAAGGCGAGTCGCTCGGCGAGTATGCGAGTGCCGCCGTGCAACGCTACGCGTCGGAAGCTTCCGAGGAAGAATGGCTCACACTGCTCGGCCTGATCTCGCGGACGGATGATCCGGCAAGGGTTTGTCTGCAGCGCGCGCTGGAGCAGGCCGCGGCATCGGCATAAGCGAGCAGCAAATGGGCCGTACGCTGGATTCGCTGCTCGCGCGGAATATCGAGTGGGTTCGGAAGAAGACGCAGTCCGATCCCCGGTTCTTCGCGCGCATGGCTGCGCAACAGAAACCGAATTATCTCTGGATCGGCTGTTCCGACAGTCGCGTTACCGCGAACGACGTCCTCGAACTTGAGCCGGGGCAGGTCTTCGTTCACCGCAACATCGCGAACGTCGTGCACACGAGCGATCTGAACATTCTTTCCGTGCTCGAGTTTGCTGTCGAGCACCTGCAGGTTCAGCACATCATTGTTTGCGGACACTATGGCTGTGGCGGAATCGAACGCGTTTTTGCTCCGGAGCGGGGCGAACTGTTCGACCATTGGCTGCAGCCGGTTTCGATGTTCTATCGAAAGCATCGCGCAATATTCGATGCGCTGCCGCCCAGGCAAAGGCTGGACCGGATGTGCGAGGTGAATATCGAAATGCAGGTCCGCAGGCTGGCCGCAACTCCGATCGTGGAGAATGCCTGGATCCGCGGGCAGGAGCTTCATCTGCACGGTTGGATTTATACGATCGGCAGCGGGCTTCTGCGTGATATAGGCCCGCATGTTTCGTCGGTTGCCGAACGAGATTTGCTCCCTTCGATCGATCTCTGCGTTCAGCAAGACACCGGCAGCCGTTCGTCTTCAGAAGGAGAGCAACGCTCCTTGTTCGAGGCGCTAACCGAGCAGAATTGATCGTTAGACCGCCTTCTTCCATTGCAGCGGTCCCAGCATGTGGATCGACTTGCCGGTGCTATCGACGGCAACCGTGACCGGCATGTCTTCGACGCGAAGCTCGTAGATCGCCTCCATGCCGAGGTCTTCATAGGCGATGCGCTTCGCTTGTTTCACCGCCTTGGCCACGAGATAGGCGGCGCCGCCCACGGCGATGAGATACGCGGCTTTGTGCTTCGCAATCGCGTCGATGGCTTCCTTGCCGCGTTCGGCTTTGCCGATCATCACCTTGAGGCCCGTGCCGGCGAGAACTTCTTCGGTAAAGCGGTCCATGCGCGTCGCGGTGGTCGGACCGGCAGGGCCGATGATCTCGTCGCGCACCGGATCGACCGGACCCACGTAGTAGATCGCCTTGCCTTTCAAATCGACCGGAATGTTCTCGCCCTTGCGTAGCGTTTCCACCATCCGTTTGTGGGCGGCATCGCGCCCGGTGAACAGGGTTCCGGAAAGCAGCAGGGCATCGCCGCATTTCCACGCTGCGATGTCCTGATCGGTGAGGGTATCGAGGTCGACCTGACGATATTGTCCGGCAGTCTTATCGAGCACGAGATCGGGCCAGCTTGCGAGGTCCGGCGGCGAGAACGTTGCGGGTCCCGAGCCGTCGAGTTCGAAATGCACATGGCGCGTGGCCGCGCAATTCGGGATCAGAGCGACGGGCAGGGATGCAGCGTGCGTAGGGAAGGTTCTGATTTTGACGTCGAGTACGGTGACCTTTCCGCCAAGGCCCTGCGCGCCGACCCCGAGCGCATTCACGCGCTCGAAAATCTCAAGCCGCAGTTTTTCGAGAGGGGTAGCCGCGCCGCGTTGGCGTAGCGCGAGCATGTCCATTTCTTCGTTGATGACTTCTTTTGCCATCAGCATCGCTTTTTCGGCGCTGCCGCCGATGCCGATGCCCAAGACGCCCGGCGGACACCAACCGGCGCCCAGTTGTTCGACCGTTTGCACGACCCAGTCGCTGACGGATTGCGACGGTTCGAGCACGGCGAACTTGGCCTTGTTTTCCGATCCGCCGCCTTTCGCCGAGACGTCAATCGACATCTTGTCCCCGGCGACCAGCTCGACATGAACCATGCCCGGCGTGTTGTCGCCCGAGTTCTTGCGCGAGGAAACCGGATCGACGACGATGGACGCGCGCAGGGGATTTTCGTCCTTCAGGTACGCACGGCGGATCGCGTGGTCGACGATTTCCTGCAGCGAGCGGTCGCTGTCGATCGCGACTTTCATGCCGAGCTTGATGAAGATGTTCGCCGTGCCTGTGTCCTGGCAGATCGGACGGCGGCCCAGCGCGGCCATGCGCGAGTTGACCAGAATCTGCGTGATTGCATCGCGGGCGGCCGGGCTCTCTTCCCGTTCCAGCGCCTGCGCCATGTGCCGGATAAAGTCGGCGGGATGGAAATACGAAATGAACTGCAGCGCGTCAGCGATGCTGTCGATGATGTCGCTTTCGCGAATGCGGGTCATGGATGGATCTTGGCAATGGGGAACAACGGCACGCACTATAATATAAAAGTGCCTTGCCCGGACATTCTGCGGAATTTTTCAGGACAGGAAACGGGCGAGCGCGGCGTTAAACGCCTCCGGCTGTTCCAGATGCGGCGTATGGCCTGCGGCCGGAATTACGGCATGGTGGCTGCTGCGGATGTGGGAAGCCAGAAACTGCGTGACTTCGGGTCGGTACAGTCTGCTTCGTTCGCCAGCGATCACGAGCGTAGGAATCGCGATCGAGGCGAGCGTCGTACGATGATCGGCGGTCGCCAGTGAGCGCCAGAGGCTCGCAAGCGTGTCGCCGTCGTTTCTTGCAATATTTTCGTGCGCGAAGCCGAGCAGGTCATGATCGGAGGCAAGCTCCGGCGCAAACAGGCTCGGCGCGATACGGCGCGCATAGCGCGGCCAGTCGCGCGCCATGGCTTCGGCGGCAATCTCCGCTCCGCGCGCGTCGAGACCGCTCGATAGACCCAGCCGCCATGCAGCGTCGTTGACGATGCGCGCCGACATGTCGACGATGACGAGCGACGAAGTGCGGGCAGCGCCGTGCCTCGCCAGGTAATCCATTGCGACGGTCGCACCCATCGACCAGCCGAGCAGCGTTACGTCATGCAGATCGCGGGCGGTCAGGAACCGGTGTAGCGCTTCGCTGAGATCGGCGATGGCAAGCCGTGTGTGCGGACGGCGGTCGCGGCCATGCCCCGGCAGATCCGGCACGATCACGCGGTATCCGCGTGTCGCGAATTCCATTTGCGGTGTGAAGAAGCCGCCATGCGCGGACCACCCGTGCAGGAGAAGAAGCGGCGGACCTTCGCCAGCTTCGGTTACATGCCGGAACCCATCCACCCGCTATGCCTCGAGGGGTGTGCCGACATCCTTCACCAGCACGAGCGCACGGCCGGTGCAAAGCACCCGGCCGTTATTGCCGATGCAGGTGGTGGAGAGGTCGCAAAGGTTTTTCTCCGGCCGAAGCCGCGTGATTTCGACGGTAGTCGTAATCGCTTCACCGGGGCGGGCGGCGGCAAGAAAATTCGTTTCCTGCTTGAGGTAATTCGTCCCGGGCCCCGGCAACTTCACGCCGAGCAAATAGGAAATCAGGCCGCTGAGCAGCGGCTCCGGAACGTATTGGACCGGCGGCGCGTTGCGCGCGAGCCCGAAAAAATCGGTGAGCTGCGCTTCGTCGAAGGTCCGCGTGACGCTCGTCTTGTCGCCCACCTTCATGCCGGGCCACTCCCGGTTTCGAAGGCCGCGTTGCCTTCGCAGGTGACGGCGCCGTCGGCGATACGGGTGACGGAAAACGAAAGGGCGACGCGCGCCGCAGAATGGTCCTCGACGGTCACGGCAAAGCGCAGCGCTTCGCCGGCGAACGCCGGATTGGGAAACTTCAACTCCTGCGCAAGCTGGCGTCCTGCCTGCGGCAGGTGCCGGTGGATCATGCTCCACAGGACCGACGACAGAAACATGCCGTGCGCGACCGTACGTCCGAAGCGCGTGCGCGCGGCAAATGCGGGATCGACATGGATCGGATTGTCGTCGCCGCTGATCCGCGCAAAACGGTCGAAATCCGTCTGCGTCGGCATATGATCTTCTTGAATGAGTGTGCCTTGCGTCATGCCTGTTTCTCATGCGCGCGTGCGCGCAGCAGATGCTTCTGTACTTTGCCGGCGGCGGTGCGCGGAAAATCTTCGAGCACGGTGATATGGCTCGGCACCTTGTAAGCGGCGAGTTGCGCGCGGGCGTAAGCGCGGAGTTCGGCGGGCGGCACCGTATGCCCCGGACGTTGCGACACGAAGGCGTGTCCGGTCTCGCCCCATTTCGCATCGGGAACACCGAGCACCGCGACTTCGAGCACGCCGGGGTGGCTCATGAGAACGGCTTCGACCTCCGCCGGATACACGTTCTCGCCGCCGGAGATGTACATGTCCTTGATGCGGTCGACGATATAGAAATAGCCGTCTTCGTCTTTGCGGCCGACATCGCCGGAACGAAGCCATCCTTCTTTATCGATCGCGCTCGCGGTCGCTTCCGGATTCCCGAAATAGCCGGGCGTGATGTTGGGTCCGCGGAACAGGAGTTCGCCGCGCTCGCCATCCGGCACGTCGCTGCCATCGGCATCCACTAGCCGCACTTCGGTCAGCACTTGCGGCTTTCCGACCGAGCCGATCTTTTGCGGCGCGTGTTCGGGGTCCATCAGAAAAACCGTGGGCCCCGTTTCGGTCATGCCCATGCCGTTGCAGACGCGCACGCCCTTGGCGAGAAAACTCCGGATCAGGTTTTCCGGGAGCGCCGCACCCCCGCATCCCCAGTGACGGACGCGCGAGAAATTCGTCCGCTCGAACGCCGGATGCAGGCTGAACGCCTGATAGATCGCAGGAACACCGAAGAACAAGGTGAGTGCGCCGTCTTCGATCAGGCGCAGAGCGTCATCGATCTCGAATTTCGGAAGGATGTGACTGGTGCCACCGGCGATAAAGACCGGCAGCGCATGCAGGTTGATGCCGGCGGTGTGAAACAGCGGCAGAAAATTCAGCGTGCTATCGGTGGCGATCATCGACGTCGCCTGCTGGATGTTGACGTAGTTGGCGAGCGCCATTCCGAAGGTCTGGATCACCGCCTTCGGCTTTCCGGTCGTGCCGGAGGTGTAGAGCAGGTACCAGACGCGCTCGGCCGGCCACGCAGCAGAAGACGCTTTCGCAGCAACGGCTTCGTCGATCATGCTTTCGTAAGCCGGGAAGGGAATGGTGCGTAAACCGGAAGCCGTAGCGAGGCTATCCGAGAGCGCGGCGTTTTCCTGATCGTGAAACAGGAGTTTCGCCGCGCAGTCCGCCACGATCGGCGCAAGCTCCGCAGTGGTCTGCCGCCAGTTCAGCGGCACCAGGATGGCGCCTGCCTTGGCGCAACCGAACAGGATTTCGAAGAAGGTCGCGCTGTTGTGGCAGAGGATGGCAACGCGCTCGCCGGGTGCAATTCCGAGTTTTCGTAAAGCTGCAGCGCAACGCTCCGCGCGCTCGTCGAAAGTACGAAAATCGATCGTACGGCCGGTCGCGACCTCGCGGAAGGCGATTGCCGTGGGGGTAAGCTCGGCGCGCTTGCGCGCGAAATCGGGGATCTGCTGCATCAGGCGACCGCCAGGAATTTTGCCATGCCCGCTTCGGCTTCCTCGCTCTCGATGGTGTGCAGGAAGCGCTCGAGTTCGTGCTGAAGCTTTGCGGCAATCGCGCTGTGCCGCTCGGCCGGCAACAGGAGTTCGCGGGTCGCGCGAAGACTGCCACGGGATTTGCCGCGAAGCGTTTCGATCCAGCCCGCGATGACACGATCGATCTGCTCCGGAGCGACGGATTCCGTCGCAATTCCGTATGCGACCGCGGACTCGGCGGTGATGTGACGATTGAGGAGCTGAATCTCGCGTGCACGCGCGACACCGATCCGTTCGGGGAGGAGCGCGGTCCATCCGCCATCGGGCGAGAAGCCGACGTCCACATAATAAGGAGCGATGAAAGCCGAGGACGACATCGCAACCAGATCGGCCGCGAGCACGAAACCGAGCGAACCGCCGGTTACGGGTCCGTGCACGCGGGCGATGACGGGCATCGGCATAGCGATAAGAGTAAGGATCGCGGCGTGCAGCCCGCCGACAAGGGTTTCGGCATAAGGGCGGCGCTGTCCGCGCGGCACGGCATGGAACGCCGCCACGTCGCCGCCGGTGGAGAAGCTCTTTCCTGCGCCCGCGAGCACCAGCGCTACGAGATCGTGCTTGCGCACTTCGGCGAGCGCATCGTTCAGTTGCCCGACCAGTTCCGGAATGAGGCTGTTGTGACGCTGCGCACGATTGAGCGTGAGGTACGCGACGCCATCCGAAATGTTCAGAAGCACCAGCGGTTCAGCGGTCATCGCGCCGCTCCAGCCCGACTGCGATCATATCGAAAGCGGCATCGGCGATCGGCTTCAGCGGAACGGACGATTCCCAGATGCCGTAGCGATGGCCGAGCATGACCGCGAGACCCATCAGCGCCCAGGCGCGGACATCGGCATTTCCCGGGCGTATTTCGCCGCTGCCTTCGGCGGCAATGAGCGCCGAGCGGTAGTTCCGTGCGAAATCGTCGTAGTAGCGGCGATAAACCGAAGGATCGACGAACTGCGATTCCTCGACCACGCGATAAAGGTTCGGGTTGGCGCGTGCGAATTCGAGAAAGGCGAGGAGGCCGGCACGCTCCGCTTCCAGCCGCGAACTCGCATCGCCGATGGCGAGGGTCAGGTGGCGGCGCAACCGCCGGCCCATGCGCAACACCAGTTCGCGCAGTACGTCCTCCTTGTTGCGGAAGTAGAGATAGAAAGTACCCTGTGCGACGGCGGCCTCGGCGGTAATCGCGCTCACCGAGGCTTCGGCGAAGCCCTTCTGCCCGATCTCCCGCTCGGCGGCGTCCAGGATTTTCTGCCGGGTCAACTCGCCCCGGTTGGTTTTGGGGGCGAGGGTGGCGGGTGAGGGATCGGAGTTGGACATGATTATATTGTCATATTCCTGTCTGTCGGGTCATTGATGGCCACAAGAAAAGGCCACCTTGACGGTATTTATTTGGCTGATACCCTTTACCGCAAGAACAACTAATAACATGATACATGAATCAACTGTCATGTTGATAGCCAATTTGGGGAGGTTTTCATGAAAAGGCAGTCCCGTCGCGCCGGTTCGCTGCGCGCCGTACTTTCGCTTGCCGCTGCCGCGTTCGTTTTCGCCGGACCGGCGAAGGCGCAGGCGCCGGATCTCAAGATCGCGCTGATTGCCGGCAAGACCGGCGCACTTGAGGCCTATGCGAAGCAGACCGAGGCCGGCTTCATGCTGGGCCTCGAATACCTGACGAAAGGCACGATGGTCTGGGAAGGCCGCAAGATCGTCGTTTCCGTGAAGGACGATCAGCTGAAGCCCGATCTCGCGCGTTCACTGCTCGAGCAGGCTTATGCAGACGAGAAGGTCGATATCGCCGTCGGCACGACCTCGTCAGCCGCAGCACTCGCGATGCTGCAGATCGCGCAGGACTACAAGAAGGTGCTGCTGGTCGAGCCCGCAGTCGCCGATGCGATCACCGGCGCGCGGTGGAACCGCTACGTGTTCCGCACCAGCCGCAACTCGACGCAGGATGCCTACGCCGCTGCCGCGGCTTTCCCGAAGGACGGCGAAGTCTATGTCGCGACGCTTGCGCAGGACTACGCGTTCGGCAAGGACGGCATCGCCGCGCTGAAAGCCGCGCTCGGCGCCATCCGCCCGAACGTGAAGGTCGTCGCGGAAGAATATGCGCCGCAGAACACGACCGATTTCACCGCCTACGCGCAACGCCTGTTCGACGCGCTGAAGGATAAGCCCGGCCGCAAGTTCATCGCGATCATCTGGGCCGGTCCGCACCCGCTGCCGAAGATCGCGGCGCTCAATCCCGGCCGTTACAACATCGAGTTGATGCCGGGCGGCAACATTCTTCCCGTGATGCAGCTCTACAAAGACTATCCGGGCATGGAAGGCGCGATCTACTACTACTGGGGCTTTCCGAAGAACGACATGAACAAGTGGCTCGTCGCCGAGCACCAGAAGCGTTTCAACTCGCCGCCGGACTTCTTCACGGCGGGCGGGTTCGCTGCGGCGTCCGCCGTACTTTCGGCGGTCAAGGCTGCGAAGTCCACCGACACGGAAGCGCTGATCTCCGCCATGGAAGGTCTGAGCTTTGAAACGCCGAAGGGCACCATGACCTTCCGCAAGGAAGATCATCAGGCGGTACAGGAGATGTACCAGTTCAAGGTGAAGGCGAACGCGTCGGGCAACGATCTGCTCGATCTGGTGCGGGTCATTCCGGCTTCGGAACTCCCGATCCCCGTGACCAACAAGCGCTGATCGCGCACACAACGGCACGCGAACGGGGCGAAGCGGTCATCCTGCTTCGCCCCTGCTGCGAGGAGACGATGAACGCCACGGCTCCGGTTCTGGAAACGCAAGACCTCACGATCCGTTTCGGCGGACATGTGGCGGTGAACAAGGTCACCTGCGCGTTCCAGCCCGGCACGCTGACCGCGATCGTCGGTCCGAACGGCGCAGGCAAGACCACTTACTTCAATCTGATCTCCGGACAACTTACCGCGAGCGCCGGGAAAGTGCTCGTCCGCGGCAAGGACGTCACGCGCCTGCCGGCTTCCGCGCGGACGCAGCGCGGGCTGGGTCGCGCGTTTCAGCTCACCAACCTGTTTCCGAATCTCTCGGTGTTCGAGAACATTCGCCTCGCCGTGCAGGCGCGTGCGGGGGCGGGGCTGAGCCTGCTCACGCTCTGGACCGACCGGCGCGACGTAATGCACGCCGCGGGTGTCATCCTCGATCGGGTCCGTCTGGCCGACAAACGCGACACGGTCGCCGGCGCCTTGCCGCACGGCGATCAGCGCAAGCTCGAGATCGCGCTCCTGATCGCGCTTGAGCCGGATGTCTTCATGTTCGACGAGCCGACCGCCGGCATGTCGGTGGACGAAGTGCCGAACGTGCTCGAGATCATCGGCGAACTGCGGCGCGATGCTTCCAAGACGATCCTGCTCGTTGAACACAAACTCGATGTGGTGCGTTCGCTCGCGGGCCGGATCATCGTCCTGCACAACGGCGTGCTTGTTGCCGACGGGGAGCCTGCGGAAGTGATGGCTTCCGCGATTGTGCGCGAAGCCTATCTCGGACAGGAGTTCGACGATGTCTGAGCCGCTGCTCTCGCTGGAAGGCGTGCACACGCACATCGGACGCTATCATATTCTGCAGGGCGTCGATTTCGCCGTCCCGCGCGGCAGCTTCACCGTGCTTCTCGGGCGGAACGGCGCGGGAAAAACCACCACGCTGCGCACGATCATGGGCCTGTGGAAAGCATCGCGGGGATCGATCCGCTTTGCCGGCGAAGACCTGACGGCGCGGACGACACCCGACATCGCCGCCGGCGGCATCGCTTACATCCCGGAAAACATGAGCGTGTTTTCTGGGCTTACGGTGCGCGAAAACCTGATCCTCGCTGCACGCGCCGGAAAGATCGACAGCGCGCGGCTGGAATGGATCTTCTCCCTGTTTCCCGCCATGCAGCGCTTTTTCGGTTCCGCCGCAGGCACGCTTTCCGGCGGGCAGAAGCAGATGCTTGCGATTTCACGCGCACTGATCGAACCGCGCGACCTGATCCTCGTGGACGAGCCCACGAAGGGACTCGCACCCGCAATCGTCGCGAACATGATCAAAGCATTCCGCGAGGTGAAGAATGCCGGCGCGACGGTGCTGCTCGTTGAGCAGAATTTCATGGCCGCGAAGATGCTGGGCGATGCGGTCGCGGTGATGGACGACGGCCGCATCGTGCATCGCGGTCCGATGGCCGAACTCGCCGCCGATCATACGTTGCAGCACCGTTTGCTCGGCCTTCACATGGACGTACACCAATGAGCGACGGAACCGCCGAACGGGAAGAAGCAGTCGTGGCATCGCCGCCGATCGACTGGGTGCCGATCCTCCTGACGGTGGCGGTCGCATTGTTCGCGTTGCCGCTCATCGGCAGCGTTTCGACCTGGATGACGCTCACGGTCGCAGCCCTCGCCATGGGCATGATCATTTTCATCATGGCGTCCGGGCTGACCCTCGTGTTCGGCTTGATGGACGTGATCAACTTCGGACACGGCGTTTTCATTTCCGTCGGCGCCTACATGAGTCTGCTCGTTCTGCGCCCGCTGATGGGGTGGGTGGATTCGCCGTCGCTTGTGCTCAACATCGGCGTGCTGATCCTTTGTATTCTTGTCGCGATGGCAGCGTCGGGCCTATTCGGGCTCGTGTTCGAGCGTGTGATCATTCGCCCGGTCTATCGCCAGCACCTGAAGCAGATCCTCGTTACCATGGGCGGCCTGATCGTCATCGAACAACTGCTGCATGTGTTCTTCGGCGGCAGCCCGATCACCATCGCTTTGCCGCAGAACTTCCGCGGCGGCCTTTCGATCGGGCCGGATACGATTGTGGAGCGCTACCGCCTGATCGCGGTCGTGGTCGGCGTCGCTGTGTTCGTCGCCATGATGCTCGTGCTCAACCGCACGCGGATCGGTTTGCTCGTGCGCGCCGGCGTCGAAAATCCGGAGATGGTGGAGGCGCTCGGCTATCGCATCCGCAGGCTTTTCGTCGGCGTGTTCGTGGCGGGCTCGGCGCTCGCCGGTCTCGGTGGCGTGATGTGGGGCTTTTACCAGCAGACGCTGACGATCGGGATGGGACTGCAGGTTCTGGTTCTCATTTTCATCGTGGTCATCATCGGCGGGCTCGGCTCCATCGGCGGCTGCCTGATCGGCTCGTTGCTTGTCGCATTGGTTGCGAATTACACCGCGTTTCTGGAGCCGAAGATCGCGCTCATTTCCAACATCGGGCTGATGCTCGTCATCCTGATGTGGCGACCGCAGGGGCTTTACCCCGTGGTGAAGGTCTGAGGCCGCCATGTTCGCACGCATCATCTCGGGCGATCGTCCGCGCTCTCCTGTACTCACGGGGGCGCTGCTTCTGATCCTGTTCGTGCTCGCGCTCGCGCCGTTCCTGTTTTCCGGTGCGCAGCCGCTGAACGTCGCGGCGAAGGTCTGCGTCTTTATTTTGCTGGTGGCGTCCTACGATCTCTTGCTCGGCTACACCGGGATCGTGTCCTTCGCGCACACCATGTTCTTCGGCATCGGCGGTTACGGCGCCGCGATTGCACTGTCGCGCTTCGGACCTTCGTGGAGCGCGCTGGCGGTCGGCATCGTTGTCGCGATGGTGGTCGCAGGCGTGCTCGCGCTCGTCATCGGGCTCTTTTCGCTTCGCGTGCGCGCGATCTTCTTTGCAATGATTACGCTTGCCGTGGCGACGGCGTTTCTCGTGCTGGCGTCGCAGCTCTCCGGCTTTACCGGAGGGGAAGACGGACTGAACTACAGCGTGCCCGAGATTCTCCGTCCTTCGTTCCGCCTGTTGGAGCAGCCGATTTTCGGCACGGTCGTGAACGGCCGTATCGTCACGTATTACATTCTGTTCTTCGTCGTGCTTGCCGGTTTTCTGCTATTGCTGCGGATCGTGAACTCGCCGTTCGGCAGCGTGCTGCAGGCGATCCGCGAAAATGAGTTTCGCGCAGAAGCGCTCGGCTATCCGGTGGTCGTCTATCGCTCCATCGCAAGCGTGGTGTCTGCGGTCATTGCGGCTGTTGCTGGCGTGCTCCTGGCACTCTGGCTTCGCTATACCGGTCCGGACACGACGCTCTCGTTCACCATCATGATCGACGTGCTCCTGATGGTCGTGATCGGAGGCATGGGTACGCTGTATGGCGCGGTGATCGGTGCGGCGCTCATGATCATCGCGGAGAACTATCTGCCCGCATTGATGGGCAAGCTCGGCGCGGCGGCCGCAGGAATTCCCTTCGCGTCGTCGCTGCTTTCCGCGGATCGTTGGCTGTTGTGGCTCGGAATTCTGTTCGTCCTGAGCGTTTATTTCTTTCCCACGGGCATTGTCGGGAAGCTGCGCACGCATTGGCAGAACAGGAAGGGCGGCGCTGCGAGCTAATTGCTCCGCTTCTCTGGTGTCCCCGACAGGTCGATGCCAATCGCTTTGACGAATTCAAAAGCTTTCGGATCGCGCTGGGTCGCCTGCACGTAATCTTCGGTTGCACCCGCGCGGTCGCCCGACGTCATCTTGATGTAGCCTTGCGCGAGCAGAGCGATCGGGTGCTTGTCGTCGAGTGCCAACGCCTGCGCGATATCGCGGCGTGCGTGGTCGTGCTGGTACAGGAGGATATGGGCCCAGGCCCGTTCCGCCAGAAGGTCGCCGGACGGTGCTTTCCCGATCGCGCTATCGAAATCGGCCAGCGCCAGCCGGGGCTGCCGTGCAAGCAGCCGCAACTTCGCGCGGTGACGAAGCGCAAGCTGCAGGGAAGGGTCGGCCTTTAGCGCCAGATCGAAGTCCTTCAGCGCAGCGGCGTTGTTTTTCTTCAGAAGATGCGTCGCGCCGCGTTCCGCAAGGATTTCGAAGTCCTTCGGCGTCATGACGATGGCCCGATTGAGATCCGCGAGAGACTCCTCGAGCGCGTCGATCTCGCGAAGGCATATGCCACGCGCCTTGTACGTTTGCGCCGAACCTGCGCCGAGCGCGAGTGCGCGGGTATAGTCGTGAATTGCGCCGAAGCAGTCGCCGGCGTTCTGCCGCGCGGATCCCTTTTTATGGAGAGCGGCGCCTTCGAGCGACGGATCGAAAGCAATCGCGCTGTCGTAATTCTGGAGCGCTTCGCTCAGCTTTCCTTCCAGCGCATTGAGATGCCCCAGTCCGAGGAACGCTATGCCGGACTTTGGGTTCGCGGCGAGCGCCGCGTTCAGGTCGTTCCGCGCACGCTCGCGGTCGTCCAAAGCAAGGTAGGTGATAGCGCGTTCGTACAGCGCGCGATCCGACTTACTGTCGATTTCGATCGCCCGCGAAAGGTCGGCAACCGCGCGCTTCAGGTCGCCTTTGCCGCGGTAGGCGGTAGCGCGTGCAAGCAGGATGGCCGCGTTCCTGGGCGCGAGATTCGAGGCGCTGGTCAGGTCCTTGATCGCCAGATCGAAGTTGCGTTCTTCGAGCCAGATGCGTCCGCGGCGATAGACGGGAAGCGGCGATCGCGGGTTCAGCCGTATGGCTTCGCCGAGGTCGGTAAGTGTGCCGATCTTGTCGTGCTGCAAATGATGAATTCGTGCGCGACCCAAAAACGCAAGCGAGAGTTGCTCCTCGTTTGCACTGTCGCCATCGATGATCCGGGTACAAGCGGCGAGGGCCGCAGCGGTGTCCTCAGATTTGGTGCAGAGGTCGCTGTCCGGAACTTCAACCTTCGTGGTCTTCTCTGCCGGAGATGGTGTTGAAGGCTGAGGACGAACAACGGACCAAGGATCGCGCCCTCGTGGAACTACTGATCCGGCTTCGGGAGAGCCAATGTCGGGGATGTCGATCTGAGGAAGTTCGAACCGGTTCTGAGCGGTAGC
>VFQR01001526.1_pt1 | contig 17578 bp, 12 predicted proteins | sample 3512321 | NCBI WGS metagenome assembly VFQR01 (sample SAMN10412374, study PRJNA504923) | tailings metagenome | isolation source: Relicate 3 Philex TSF1 revegetated site | place: Philippines: Tuba, Benguet | collected 2017-08-29
CAAACCATTATTTGGTGTAGGGTCATTAGCTGTACCACTCAAATACCCCAAACTCAATGCTAATTTCTCGCTAAATTCGTATGTTAATCCTAATCCCGCGCCACCTATCTGGTTATAAATTGGGTTGCGTGTACCGAAGGTGGACAAAGCACCAAAAGCGCCATCGCCGTCAAAGATGTTGACAGTACTTGTCAAGTCATCGGCTGCACCTGCATTGGCTATGGCGATGACTTGTGTCTTTTTGCCCAGAGGAAATTTGTAATACAGTGCATCTATGGCAGCACTAGTGGTACCATCCTCGCCAGCAAAGAATAAATTGCCCTCTGGCGTAACAATATTAGGGCTGAGAATATTATTCGCCTGGATTCTAGTGAACAGTGTATCTTGCCCTGTAAAACTAGTAACAAATTCTACCCGCGCCCGTACCCCTAAAGTTGTATTTTCGTCTGTAATTTCTGCACCGTTGACTGTATTTCCTGACAACACATCGCTAACAACGGCAACAACTTGTCCTTGCAGTTTCGTTGTGGTGGAAAACTGATTGGCTTCCAATTCAGCTGTACGTGCTTCTACGGCATCTACACGACCCCTGAGTGTTGCTAGTTCGGCGGAAAACTGTTCTTGCAGTTTTTGTAATGTGGCTAAATCTTCTTTGTTAACTAAATCACCTGTGGCTGTGGCAATTAATTCATTCACGCGATCTAAACAAGCATTCAAACCAGCAGCAAACTCATATCGCGTCAGTGCCCGATTCCCACGATAAGTGCTATTTGGATAACCTGCAATACAACCATAGCGTTCCACCAGCGATTGCAACGCTTGGAAAGCCCAATCTGTAGTTTGCACATCTGACAACTGAGACACTGAAGTAACTTGTGCCATCGTTTTATTGTCAGCGATGTTCTCAACTTTGGTGCTTGGAGTTGTTAAAACTGGCACTTGATTGATGGGGGAAGTGTCCGATGTTTCACCTGCAAATGTAGCAGTACTAAGAAATAACATTGCACTGCATACTGCTGGACTAACTAGCAGATATTGACAAACTTTTTGCATTTTTCTCCTCACATTGAATCTATAATTTGCGCTCACACCGCGCTTTTTTCAAAGCACTTTTATTAAAAACTCGTCAGTAATCTTATCAGAAGTATGCAAGCTTTTTAACAAAATATGTCAATAAATCCTAATTATTTTAGGGAAACTTGATTGCAGAGATTTAATTTCAACCAGTAATTTTGTATTTTTTTATACTTAAATATGGTATTGCATGAGAATGATAATTATTATAATATGAAGATGTAGAATAAGTATCATTGTCAAAAATAATTGTGGCAAAACCACAGTCAGCATTGGTTTTGGGGAGGAAACAGCGTAATGGGAAATTGGAGAATATTCAGAACACACAGACAGCGAAATGGTATCGTATCATTAATTGCTCTGCTATTATTGTCAACAACTGCTGGCTGTGGGGAATCAAATCAGAATCAAGGAACAACTGCCCAACAGTCACCACAAGCAAAGGAAGCTGCATCTATCCCCACAGCACAGTCGGGAAAAACTCAAGTAGTAACTACATTTTTGCCGATATATTTATTTACTAAGGCAGTGGCCGGAAATGCGGCAGATGTCAAAATTTTAGTACCACCTGGTACGGAGGTACATGAATACCAAGCGACACCAGAAAACGTGAAAGCGATCGCAACTGCCAATGTATTAGTAAAAAATGGTTTAGGGTTGGAGGAATTTTTGCAAGGCACTGTCAAAAATGCTCAAAACTCTAAATTAATAGAAGTTGATGCGAGTAAAGATATTAAACCCTTAAATGAAATTTCACCTGTTGAGAAAACAACCACAAATAAAGAAGACCACGCACACGAACACAGTCAAGGTAATCCCCACGTTTGGTTAGATCCAGTTTTGGCAAAACAGCAAGTAACTAACATTCGTGATGGCTTAATAGTAGCCGATCCAGCAAATAAATCAACTTATGAGGCTAATGCTGCGGCTTACATTAAAGAATTAGAAGTATTAAACAGCGAATTTCAGCAGACATTACAAAAAACTCCAAGTTGCACCTTTGTCACCTTTCATGATGCGTTTCCCTACTTAGCCAAACGCTATAATCTCCAACAAGTTGCAGTGGTGGAAATTCCCGAAGATCAACTTTCGCCAACAGATGTGCAAAATACAATCAATGCTGTGAAAAAGTATAAAGTTAAAGCCTTATTTAGCGAACCAGGAGTAGATAATAAATTGCTCACTAGTTTATCAAAAGACTTGAAGTTAAATTTGCGGACTTTGGATTCTGTGGAAACTGGTGAAACAGATCCACAGTATTATTTCAAAGTAATGAAAGCTAACTTACAAACTTTAGAAACTGCATGTAAATAGGTTTGTCATTTGTTCTTTGTCCTTTATCTATTACAAATGCCCAATGCCCTGTTTGGCCAATGCCCAATGCCCAATAACCAATGACTAATAACATTGCTATCTTAAAAGTAGAAGGATTAACAGTCTATCAAGGCAGTCATCTAGCTGTACGAGATGTTTCCTTTGAATTGTCACCAGGAACAGATACAGCTATAGTTGGCCCCAATGGTGCTGGTAAAAGTACTCTGATTAAAGCCGTTTTAGATTTGATACCTCGAAGTGCTGGTACCATTGAAGTATTAGATCGCCCAATTGCAAAGCTGGGGCATTTACGTCACTTATTGGGGTACATGCCGCAAAATTTCTTTTTTGACCGCAGCTTTCCCATTTCTGTCAGAGAATTGGTAGGACTAGGATGGACAAGTGAAGGTAAAAGGCAAAAGGCAAAAGGCAAAAAAGAAGATTCGTTTTTTTTCAGGTTGTGGCCACAAGACCAAGAAAAATCCTTAGCAGTAACAGCAGCTTTACGGCGAACAGATGCTTATCATTTACAGCATCAACCTATTGGCACTCTTAGCGGCGGTCAGCTTAAGCGCGTATTGTTAGCTTATTGTCTAGTGAAGCCACGGAAATTACTAGTACTAGATGAAGCCTTTGCTGGAGTTGATATACAAGGCGCAGCAGATTTTTATGCATTGCTAAATGAATTAAAACAGCAAGAAGGTTGGACAGTATTGCAGGTTTCCCATGATATTGATATGGTAAGCCGTCATTGCGATCGCGTGCTTTGTCTCAATCAAACCATTGTTTGCACAGGAAAGCCAGAAATTGCCCTTTCACCACAAAATCTTTTAGCAACCTACGGCCCTCTTTTCAGTCGCTACCAGCACAATCATAATTGAGGTTGATTGTTGAGTGTTGACTGTTGACTGTTGACTGGGGGGTTAAGAATTATTCTCCTTGTCCCCCTTGTCCCCCTTGTCCCCCTTGTCCCCCTTGTCCCCCTTGTCCCCCTTCTCCCCCTTGTCCCCCTTGTCCCTACTTTTCTTTAATTCAAAACTTGACTCGGCTTGACAATATACAATACATTACGAACCTACTTGTGCTAACTTATCAAGGGCATTGCCCAGAAGTATGGATTTCTCTATTAATTGTCAGATAGCTTGGCTAGCGATCGCTAACGGTAATAACTTAGTCAGCTTATTACAATACCCCTTTATGCAACGGGCGATGGCGGAAGCTGTACTGATGGGAATACTTGGTGGGATGTTGGGTAGTTTTGTTACCTTGCGTCAACTGTCTTTTTTCAGTCATGCTGTTGGCCATGCGGCATTGGTAGGTGTGGCGTTGGGTGTGCTGCTACAGCTCAATCCTACTTGGATGCTGTTACCTTTTACCTTAATTTTTGGTGTTGTTGTCCTTTACTTTATCGACAAAACCGACTTAGCTAGCGATAGCGTACTTAGTATAGTGCTATCTGGGGCATTAGCGATCGGATTAATTCTCACCAGTTTCATCAAAGGATATCGTGGCAACTTGATGGCAGTACTATTTGGCGATATTCTAGGGCTGGATGCCACAGATTTAATTTTGACGCTGCTGATACTTGTGGGTGGTTCCATATTTTTACTATCAACTTTGCAACAGCAAATTTTATTGACACTTAACCCAGATGTGGCTCAGGTTCAAGGTATTCCTGTACAATTTTACCGCTACGCTTTTGTGGTGTTGCTTTCACTGGCTGTTGCTGTAGCAATTAAAGCTGTTGGCGTTTTATTAGTAAATGCCTTTTTGGTTATTCCCGCCTCCACTGCCAAACTTATGAGTCACCACTTTAGTGGCTTTTTAGTCACTTCAGTAATAGTTGGTTCCACCACCAGCATCACTGGCATCATTTTCTCAGGTCTTTTCAGCATCGCTTCTGGGCCGAGTATCGTTCTTGTCCAGTTTCTAGTGTTTTTAGCTGTTGTCATCTGGTTTAAGGTGAACTTCAAAGCTACATAAATATTTTTCTCCAACCTCTTGCAAATTCGTTTTATGTTTGCTACATTTATTAATCGTGGCTCAAATAAATGCCTCCGCCGGGATAGCTCAGTCGGTAGAGCAGAGGACTGAAAATCCTCGTGTCACCAGTTCAAGTCTGGTTCCTGGCATAGATTACAGCTAAAACTGACACAAGAAACTCTGACTCATTGATACAAAAACTGACACAGAGTGAATTAACCACCAAATAATGAGCATTACAGATCAAAGTCTGGTTTGTGACGCTCATTTTTTGGCGATCGCAGTGGTGTAAAAGTGGTGTAAATAAGCCCTCGTTTTGATTATCATTATCTTATAAAGTTTGGGCAGATTAAATGTAAAACAAAAAAGTATTGTAACAACAGAATAATTTGGGAAGAGCTAACTTTGAATCTTAGATAAATTCAATAATCAAACCAGTTAATAAAAGCGGCGTTGACAACCATGCCCAAAACTGCAAAACGAAACAAGGATCGAGCAAATTGATTTCGATTCACGACAATTCAAGCTTCGTCTTGCATACTAATTAGTTTGGCGTAATAACCATCCTGGGCAAGTAGTTCGTCATGACTACCAGCCTCCACAATACGCCCTTGTTCAAGTACGTAGATTTTATCTACATAACGTGCCGCCAACATCCGGTGAGAAACCAGTACCGTAGTAAGTCCATTCCTGAGTGCTGGCAATTGCGACAGAACTAAAGCCTCAGTTCTGGTATCCAGAGCAGAAAAGCAGTCATCCAGCAGCAAGATGGGGGTTTGGCGAATCAGCCCGCGAGCTAGGCTAATTCTTTGCTTCTGCCCACCTGATAAAGTTACCCCACGCTCACCAATCAATGTGGATAAACCAGCACTAAATTTGTTAATTGTTGCTTCAAGCTGTGCATATCGGGCAGCTTGCCAAATGAATTCGGGCGGTCGGTCTGGTTTATCGAAGGAAATGTTATCTGAAATTGGTGCAGCAAACAGAAAAGTATTTTGAGGAACATATGACAGGTTTTGGCGCAGATGTCTCAACCCGATGTCTCGTAGATCTTGCCCATCTACTTTGATTTGTCCGCTATTAGGCTCCAATTGTCTGGCCAGTAAACGCAACAAAGTAGATTTGCCAGAGCCTATACGACCGATGATGGCAATCATTTCGCCAGGGCTAATATTCAGGGATATCTGCTCTAGAACCAGACGCGATGATTCTCCAGCACTAACTGGGTAACTATATGACAGATCTTCAACTGCGATTTTGCCATCGATCGGCTGGGCTGATAAGCTAGTGGGAGCATCTTGAATCTCTGGCTTTTCATTCATAATCTCAAATACTCTGGTTGCAGCTGTACTGGCATTGAGCAAAGTATAGACAACAAAGCTGCTCTCCTTGATTACCCCAAGAACCATAGCCAAATAAAAGATGAAAGCTGTCAGCGTGCCGACGCTCATTTGCCCAGCCAATACTTGGCTTCCACCCACGCCAACAACGATTAATGTCATCAAACCACTACCCAGCACAATGGAAGCAGTGAGAATAGCATTCAAATCGATCAACTTTTGATGAGCTAGCGCATAATGATTTGACACGCTTGTAAAATGACTAATTTCACGCTCTTCCTGGGCATGAGACTGGATGGTACGGATACCCTTGAGGTTTTGCTGTACTGTTTCTGTCAACTTACCAAAACCTGCTTGCACTGCTGCCGATGCCAGCAAAATACGCCCAGCTAAATACCAGCTGTTAACAACCATCACTAGCAGTAAAGGAATAAGCAACAATGTTAACTGGAGTGACTGTTGTACCATAAAAATAGGGGCAATCAACGCCACACCGATGATGCTCACCAGTCGATGTACAGCAGAACGAAAAAAGCGACGAATGGATTCCATATCATTAGTCGCTCGTGCCATTAAGTCACCCAAATGATAGTTTGCATAGAAACCATGACCAAGGGTCTGTAAGTGTGCATAGAACGCTTGCCGTAAATCATAAGATATATAAATTGAAATCAGCGCATTCTTGCGACGACCAAAGTGCAGGATCGCAAAGCGTACAACTGTCAAACTAAGTATCGCCAGAGTCGGTAATAAAATGTTCTTATCCTGTTTTGAAATCAAATCAATACCGACTTTCAAATAAATAGGAATAGCAGCTTCAGCAAGATGAACAATCAAAAGGGCTATTACTGCTATTAACCACTGAAAACGATAAGGTTTAAAGTAGTGAAAAACTTGTGAAAATGCAGTTAAATTACGTAAATTTGATTTCATTTTTCCTCGGTCAGCTTCAGTTTAATCCGGCTATCTAGAGAAATAAATATTTGGATTAGATTTTGTGGAATTATTCAATCACACTAATTTACATACAATAAGAATTACATTTTGAAATTATCATTCAAATACAGTTAGCAATTCAGCTTAGTTAAGATTAATTTTTTGTACAAATGTATTTTGGAAAAATCGCTTTAATATTAGACATCTTAAGTTAGGCAAGATGATGCATTTTCACGTCCACCCTTGTACAATTGCGCTTCATAAAGAGTTTTATAAAAACCATTACGAAGCATTAATTCCTTGTGGTTTCCTATTTCCACTAGTTGACCATGATTTAAAACTACAATGCGGTCTACTCTGCGGATAGTCTGTAATCTATGGGCAATGATGATAGAAGTTCTGTTGGCTGTTACTTTCTCCAAAGCAGCTTGTATAGCAGCTTCGGTTTTCGGATCGATACTAGCAGTGGCTTCATCCAGAATCAGAATTTCAGGATTTAGGGCAATGACACGAGTAAACGCTAATAACTGGCGTTGTCCTTGTGATAAATTTTGGCCGCGGTCTTCCAATACTGTATCAAAGCCTAATGGCAAGGCTTCAATGAAATCTAGGGACTGTATCAATTTAGCGGCTTGTCGCGCATCTTCCAGTGTGATATTTGGATTACCTAAGGCGATGTTGTCATAGACAGTACCAGGAAACAGATGAAAGTCTTGAAAGATGATACCTACACGCCTACGGAGTTGTGCAGGATCTATCTGCATGATGTCGATGCCATCTATGAATAAACTGTTTTCAGGGACATCGTAGAAACGACAGATGAGCCGCGTCAATGTTGTCTTGCCAGAACCAGTGGGCCCGACGATGGCAATGTTTTCTCCTGGTGCCACAGAAAGACTGAAGTGACGAATCACTGTTTCGCTGTTTTCATAACAAAAATTCAGATCGCGAAACTCAATCAGACCTTGCAAACCTTCAGGTAAGGGTATAGGTTGCAACGGCACTGATAAAGATTCGTTCCAGTCCAACAGCCCGAATATGCGTTCGCAGGCCGCCGCTGCTCGGAACACGGCATTTGCTTGATCCCCTAAAGCTACAATCGGACGGAACAACATATCGCTAAATTGCAAGAACAACACCACCGATCCCAGGCTAGTAGTGTGGTTCAGTACGTGTTGCCCGCCTAACCACAGGATACTAGCGATCGCTAAATAGGATATGTTGTCGACGATCGGATTGTATACAGTCTCTGCCATGATAGCTTTTGTCTCCGCTACCCGATTGGCTTGGTTAATATCAGAGTACTGTTGAAAGCTCAGTGCTTCTCGCCCCGACATCTGCACAATTTCAATCCCTGATAAGTGTTCGTGCAAATGCTCGTTGAGACGCGACAAAGTGGCACGGATGACCTGATAAATCGAACTAGAATAACCTCGAAAAATGACGATTACACCCGCCACAAACAACATCAAAGGTGATAGTTCTACGGTAAGCATCGCATCCAAAGACAACATTACGCTGAAAGCAACAACCAATGGAATCAATTCTCCAGCCAACGCACCGACACCAGTCAAAAGTTCAGACAAACTCTCGATATCGTTAGCGATGCGGGTCAATACCTGCCCGACCATAACGCGATCGTAAAAAGCAGATGGCAAATGCTCGACATGGGCAAACAAATCGCGACGCAAGTCACTCAAACCCAACAGTGCTGCATAAGACAGCTGAGAGCGGAAGGCATACCCAAAGCCAGACCACAGCAGTACCCAAAGTAAACCAACAAGGGCGGCAGCAATTATTTGGTCGATGTTTAGTGTGGTTGCTAACCATTGGATTAATGCCGTTTGTCCATAATCTGGTAAATCAGTCCGGTAATTATGCATCAAAATACCGTCCACTACTACCCGGCTAATTACAACTGGTATCAAAACGGCAGCTGTAGCCGAAAGCATTGCAAACAGCAGAGCTAACGCAATGCGCCAGCCATATGGAGCCATCCAGTGCCGCAGTCGCCAGACATTGCTGACAAAGGAGTTACGCTTATCGGTTGATACTTCAAAGGGGTCAAGCCGACCAAGAGTGTTAGAGGTCTTTGATGATGTCATAGTTTGATCCCCAGGACTTCGGTATTCACAAATTAGTTCGCTCTTCTGTGGAGATTAGGACTTACGCACGAGTCACGGAAGAAGGTAGACGCGGAGCGGCTTGCCGTAGGCTACCACAAAGGCACAGAGTTCACACAGAAATGAGAGTTTGAGAGATATTTTGCGTAAGTCCTGATTTGTGACTGCTTTAGAGGTTGCTTTTAGTGGTGGCAAAGTTAGTTTTTCGCTAGGTTATGTAATCATTATTTTTTTGATATATTTGCTACTAAAGTAATATGTAAATTTACTGAATAATCGATCGGAGGCAGGGGGAAGAGGGGACTGGAGGTTGTGGTTTTTCTCCCCTGCTCCCTTCCCCGTGCTTTTTCATTCAAGATGAAGCTGATATTTTACTTCTTCTATTTCCTAGTAGTTCGCCAAGTCAACTTAGCTCTTTAAAGGGTAAAGGGTAAAGGGTAAAGGGGAAAGGTTTTAAATCCCTTACCCTTTTCCCCTTTCCCTTTCCCCAGCCCTCACCTAGCAAAGTTAACTTGTCAGACTACTAGTGCTTGTTTTAGTTACTGGAACCACTTTTTAATAAAATACTGTTAGTCGGTCAATTTATAGTATTTTGATGAAGTTTAATAGTCTCATGAACCAGAGTAAAAAGCAAGTGTCCGACTATAGCATAATCGGACACTGATAACGGTTATATCTCGCTTGAATACCAAGATAGGCTATCTGGAAATCCTTGACTAACAGGAGAGTGTAATAACCTAAAAGCGATAGTTGCGATCGCGTACCCACATACTAATTGGTAATGCGTTACCCTGGGGATCGACTTTGGCCTTCACCACGATGGGAGGTACTTGTCCTCTTCTGGCGCGTTGGGCTTGCAAGTCGTTTCTAATTTGCTGGCGTTGGTTTTCAGGGATGTAATATTTTTCTAGGCCGTAGTTGACGGAACCATCCTGATAGACACCTCTTAAAGATACTTGATTAGCTCTCAGAGAAGTGGGGCGTTCGCTACTGACTCTTAACGGTCTCCAAGCTGTAGGAACACCACGACTAAAAGATGCTTGCTCTTGTAAAGTTACGTAGATGTTGGTTCCCTCAGGCAATCTTCTACCACTTCCACGGCCTTTGCTGACTATGGTCTGCCAACCAGGGAGTCTGCTCAAATTAGCAATCCGAGAAATGTTATAGTCTAACTCTAGAGCGTTTCCTTGTACAACGTCATTAGGGTTTACTGGCGCAGTTTGCAAAATCACCGTCTTACCAGTCATGTCTGTATAAAGCGCTTGGGCTGGTACTGCCATAATGAACGCAGTTTGTACTGCTAATGGTGCTATTAAGCGCCAAATAGGTAAGGGCTGATTCGATTTTTGTTCCGTAGCAATCAAGTAATCCCGAAAAGTGACTGTTTTGGAAAATTCAGCTTCGGGAGACAAGGATTTATTTTTAGATTCAGAAGAATTACTACTCATGAGCGTAGTCCTAAAAAGCAGGGGGTATTGAGGAGGACAAAATTAACGAAATTAGGACTGACGCAGAGAAACTTTAACAATTTTAGATTTTTGATTTTAGATTAAAGAAAAAATCTAAAATCCAGAATTTATTCTGAATTGGTGAATTCTTTCTTCCACTACTTCTGACTTGTAGACTTAGATGTACCGGTTTGGCGGCGTTCAAACCAAAGTCCACCACTAATTAAAGCCGAACCGCACAACACAAAGACCAGAGACTTAAATAGTAAGTCGGTATCATACTCTTGTACCCGACTGATAACTTGGAGTGTTACTAACAGCATACCGCCCCAAAAGGAACTTCTGTTGTTCAATTTCAATCCTTCTTGAATTAGTCCCCAGGCTAATGTTGCCAGAAGTACATTGAAAATAAAAATTCCAAGTTCATCAACTCGGCTGATAGTTTGATGCCAAAAAGGTACTAAGGCAATAAACACCAGAAAAGTAGTAATGACAGCAGTGGTAAAAATCACTTCGCGGCGGGGAGGATTATTTCTTTGACGCAGCAAAAATAACCATTGCAACACCGCTAAGCCGCTGAGAATTCCCAAATCAATTATCGGCAGAGACTCGAACAAATTCGTCAAAGTCGTTGGTTGATTAGAGCTATAATCTGGAGAATCCCACACCCAACGGAAAGATAGGACATAGAAGACTAGACCAAAGCTAATCAACGCTAAATTACGAGCTAGGGATTGAAACAATCTGTAATTTATGGTTGGAAACAGCAGATCGTCATAACTCCAGAATAATGCAGGTGGCAGTGCAAAAGCAAAAGAAGCCACCCAAGGAGCTATATCAGCATAATTTAGCAGTGGGAGAGGATTGAGGTTGGCTTGCAAGGAACTAGCAAACACGAAGGCTGCTAGACCAAAAATCCAACGCGATCGACAGAAGTAAGCCAAGGGTACAAACACTAGCCATGCCAACAAAGGCATGTGCTGTACCAGCAGTCGCGACCAAGTTACTTCACTAGAAGAGTACCATAAATCTTCTAGTCCCGTCCAATAGCCAATTTCCACAAGGATAATTGACAAAATTCCTAAGGAATTTAAGAACAGACTGTAGGCTAAGACTGCAACACCAAACCCCCAAGCGAGAAACAATTGGGAGATTGAACCGCTAATGTTGAACATCTGGGCCATCAGCAGTAGATTTGCGCCTAAAATGAAAGCACTTAAAATGAGCAAACCCTCTCCCAGTAAGCGTTTGCTTTGTTGTGGCTTCTTGGCGTCACGTTGTCTCCAAGTGTAAAAACCAGTTATGGCGGTTGTAAAAAACAAACTCATCAGGACAATAAACTTGACTTCTCGCGAGCCAGATTGCCAGTTTGCTGCTACAAAAGTAACTATGCCCAAGCATAAAAGAATGCTGCCTATGGCGATCGCTATTGCAATAAAGCGATCGCGTGCAGCAGCGTCCAGGTTTTTAAATTGGTAACGTTCTTCTATCCGTTCGTACTGCGAAGAACTAATTATTCCTTCATCCCTCCATAATTGTGCTTCTTTGCGTAATTTTTGCCTAAAATTATCTAAGAACATGACCTTCTCCGGTGCAGTGGGGTAGCTTGGCCATTGCATTCCCAATGGCGGTCATTATATTTTGAGTATGATGCCAAAAGTCTTAATTACACTGTTCTTATGTAACAATTTTAGTTGTATTCCAATACTTAGATCGCTATCGAGTTCTTGGTGAACATCAACTTTATCCCCATCTTAAAAAGTATTTACAATTTTGCTGTCACTGGGTCGATCAAATTTATAAGTAGCAATTTTTCATGCAAACTTAACTTGTTTGCTAATTTAGTTAATCCAGTACTTTTAAGATAAAAACTTTTTACAATAAGTATATTATGTATATTTTTAGTATTATTGAACTTTGTTTATCGCAACTTTATAATATAATGATTTAAATTTATTTGTTAATAGAGTTTGGAAAAACTAGAACCTGAGCTAAACGTCTACCAAGTCTATGTGTTGGAATTTCTATATATTTATAACTAAACCAGCTAATTATCAGAATCGGAATAAAAATGGCTAGTGCACCCAAAGTACACATAAAATAAGGCTGTTCAAGATATTTAAAGTTAAAATTAAATAATAATTTAAATAATTTTTCTATCCATAATCTACCCCAAATGATGAAAGGTTCGTTCAACAAATATATAGAGTATGAGCAGAGTCCAATCTTAGCAATAATATTCTCTATAAATCCTATATTTTTTCTATCAATAATATATATTTCTATTAATGAAGCAAACAAAAATATAATGGCAAAATTACCTACTATCTCCAAAGGCTTATATTCGTGAGCAATTATAAATAATACTAAAAATAATAAATGGTGTTTAAAATTAAAATTTAATACTTTTTTGTTTTTAGATAAAATAATTTCAGCTAAATATGCTCCTATTACCCAAGTAAACCAATAATTTAAAGGCAATCTTTCAAATATTGTTAAATTGCTGATTGCATCTTTAATTTTAGTTGATAAATGTACATGATTTCCTATACTACTTATTTGCTTATCTAATTCTAAAGCAAATGGAGAATAAAATAGATTAAATACGAAGATTGCCAATGTCGCTTTAGCTATTTGCAGCTTATTTCTCAGTATTAAGAATAAAGGATAAATCATGTAAAGCTGGAATTCTATCGCAATACTCCAAAAAGATGGATTGATTCTCCATATTAACAATTCACTAAAGTTATGAATTAAGAACAAATGACTAACAAAATAGATAATACTGTCAATATCTATCTTCAAAGGAGTATCAAAATCTATTTGAAAAACAAAGCTAACGAAGCTAAAAAGTAACAAGGCTAATAAATATATTGGATAAATTCTAAAAAACCTTTTTATAAAAAAATCTTTGACAAAAATATTAAATCTAAAAACAATACCTTTTTCTTTTAGGTTTAGAGTATATCTTAGAAAAGATAAATGTATACAAAATCCAGAAAGTATAAAAAATACAGGAACTCCGAGATATCCAAACTGATAAGGTGAGAAGATAACAAATGCTAAGTTAGGAATTTTAGAATAATCTCTAAAATTACCTGAAACAGGAAATTGATCTCGATCGAATGTATAACAGTACAAATGAAAAAGAAAAACTCCGATAATTGCTAAACCACGAATTATGTCGATCTGTAGGAGTTGAGATTTTAATTTTGACTGTGTTTGCATTATAAATTTTTATATAAAAACGGTGCAAAATTCCAGGGTGATGTTAAAGGGCTGAAATCAGCAGTGGTTACAAAAGTTATGCTAAAGACTTGATGACCAACTTTCAATTAATCACCAGGTAATATGTCTGCTATAGGGTTTATAATTGACATGATTATCAAAAACGTAAGCCTGATTGAGTACTATAAAGACTGAAAAACCATGTTTACGAGTAGTGTTGAAATAAAAAGCTCTCTATTTATTGAGATTATTTATTAATTAGTCAAACTGATAATATACGAAATAATCTGCTTGAGCAACTATGTTTTTATAATTAAAAGCTATCAAAAATCAGTTTATTATAAACTTTAGATATAAATATAGGACTGATGGATTGACAAAGTACTAATACCGTTTCGCCTTAAGATTGATACAGATGGCAGGCAAGGAAAGCAGGGGAAGTAAGAAAAGTAATTTGTATCAATAATTGCGTGAAATGCTATAAGACAGTATTCGCAATTTTTAAAAGTTTGTTTAGAGATGATTAAAAATTTTTATTATATATATCTACATGGAAAAACCTTCTAATTTATTACTTAAACTCTCGCGACGCTTGTTTACAAATCTAGATGAGCAAGAAAAATTTGTTGAGGCGTTAATAAATCCTCAGCCGTTTCCATCTAGCATTCTTTGGTGTCAGGAAAAACCAGAAGTTTCACCTTTTACTGTGGAAACGCCAATTTATTGGCAACCGCAATTTATAGACCGTTTACAGTTAGGAGAAAAACCCGGTCAACATCCACTACATGAAAAAGGATATTTTTATTGTTTAGATTTTTCTTCAGTGTTTGCTGCTTCCACTTTATTAACGATTCCTCAGCCAGTGGATTTAATTTTTGATATGTGTGCTGCACCAGGAGGGAAAAGTATCTTTGCTTGGAAAGCTTTGCAACCGGATTTACTCATCAGTAATGAAGTGATTGGTAAACGTTTGGGAATGCTAATTTCTAATTTCAAGCGTTGCAATATCAGTTCTAGTACTGTAGTGAATAGAGATTCGAGTATATTTGCCGAGACAATTCCAGCTTCTAGTAATTTGGTAATAGTTGATGCTCCTTGTACTGGACAATCGCTACTTGCTAAAGGCGAAAAAGCACCTGGTTGTTTTCATCCAACTGCTATTAATAAAAGCGCAAATCGACAAAAACGCATTATAGCTAATTCTGCTAAACTCGTTGCACCACAGGGATATTTAGCTTATATAACTTGTACATATTCACCAGAAGAAAATGAGCAAGTTTGTGAGTGGCTTTTGGAACGTTTTCCTGATTTTCAAGCAGTGGAAGTTAGTCATTTAACTAAATATCAATCACATTTAACAACAATCCCTTGCTATCGAATGTTTCCTCAAGATGGATTGGGCGCTGGTGCATTTACAGTACTATTTAAAAATACTAATGAAAATCAAAATCAGAAAATTAATTTAGATGCTATTTCTGCGTTATATATCTACCAAAATATCCAAAAATCTAGTTAAGGAAACTCCGTAAAATAAATTATTATGGTGAAAGTGTTGATTGTTGACTGTTGGTTGTTGAGGAGTTCATAATCTTCCTAGTCTCCAATTACAAGTTCAATATTGGACTCATATTTGATTTTTGTGAAGCTAGGTACACTTTTATTCCTTTTTACCTGTTAAGAGTCTCTACGAATAGTTCTGCGAATCAAACCGGATTTCCATATCAGTTTAGGGGTGCAAGATGCAAAGATATCTGAAAGTACTAAGACTATTTTGGAGTGCGGCGATCGCATCTGAGTTAGAGTATCGCATCAATTTTCTCATAGCTACCCTCAGTAGCTTGGGCAATCTTATCGGCAGCCTTTTTGGACTATTTTTGTTTTATCGCACCGGCTACACTTTTGCTGGCTGGTCATGGGAAGCAGCTTTAGTAGTTCTAGGAATTTTTACCCTATTGCAAGGATTTTCCGCCACTTTTCTGGCCCCGAACTTAAATCGCATTGTCCGTCACGTGCAAGAAGGCACTCTTGACTTTATATTATTGAAACCCATTCGCAGTCAGTTTTGGCTTTCCACTCACACCATTTCACCTTGGGGGTTACCAGATTTAATCTTTGGCTGCATCATTATTGGCTACGCAGGTCAACGCTTGGGTGTAAGCATAGACAAATATTTACTCAGTATAGTGCCTTTATCATTTAGCTTGGTAATTTTATATAGCCTGTGGTTTATATTAGGTTCCATGACGATTTGGTTCGTTAAAATATACAACGTTACTGAGGTTTTGCGTAGTTTATTAGAAGCAGGCAGATATCCAATTACAGCTTTTCCAACTGTTTACCGCTTTTTCTTTACCTTTGTAGTACCAGTCAGTTTTTTAACAACAATACCAGCCCAAGCAGTGCTAAATCGTGGTGAAATTACCTGGTTTATAGGTGCAGGAGGATTGGCACTAGTATTATTTTTAATTTCTACTTGGTTTTGGCAATTTGCCTTGCGATTTTATACTAGTGCTTCGAGTTAGTGGTCACAAACAAGTCAATTAGAGAAATTGTATTGAATTTACTAATCAGGATTTATTTTAGTGATAAATTCTAGGAAAGCTAAGTTTTACCTTTTCTTTGTACTACTCCTATCTCATTGTCAGAATACCTAAACTTGTTTGACTAAGCGTTAAGGAGGAGAAGATATAGGAAATTTTGTAGTGGGAAAAGAGTAATACCAATTAAAATCACTTTTCTATAGCATCGGTAAATGATTTGCCAGACATGCTGCTTTATGCTGTTATCACAGTATTTCCTACATGTTCTCAATGAGAACTGAGGCATGGAAAATAACATGTTTTTAGAATTTTTAGCTAGCCTGCAACGATTATTTGTTGGTTACATTCCAGCCGCTGTATTAGGTAGTTTCATCGGATATTTTATCGCTATGAATAGCATGGTTTATCAGCTATTCAGGCGGATATTTCAGATACCACATAGTATTCCTCCTATAGCTTTACTACCGATTGCTTTATTAGTGTTTAGAGAAAGTGAAGCTGCGGCTATTGTTATTATTTTTTTGGGAACTCTCTGGACAGTAATCATTAATACTGCAATAGGTCTGCGACATTTTCATAGACAAAATAAAAACTTTCGAGTAGCTATATTTCATATCTTTCATGCCCTGAAAGTTGGAATTTGGGTAGCTTGGTTTACAGTAATTGCCACAGAAATGTTGATAGGGCCAAAAGGATTAGGCTTTGTTCTTTGGGATAGTTATAAAAATGGTAATATCGATTCCATAATCGAGACAATACTCTACATTGGTATTATTGGTTTTTTGTTGGATCAGTTGCTAGATTTTGCAGCATCTATTCTCTCGCAAATGGTTTCAGATAATAAAAAATCTTCTTAATTGGATGGTTTGTTGTAAATCCCTGAGGTAATTGAAATATTTAGCGTGATTCTATTTTTGACACTCGTTCCTCTAGTTGATTAACTTGTTGCTTTAGTTCAATCACTAAAGTTGCAAGTCGATCGAACATGGGATCTTGTCGTGATAAATTTTGTCTGGAACCTGTTGATTGTCGTGGAGTAAGTGTTGTTCTTGGCGATGGCGATCGCCCGCCTCTATTTATTTGAGATTCTAGCTGATTTAACCGCGACTCAACACGATTAAAGTCAGCTTCCAAGTTATTCAGCCGGGACTCAATTTGCTGCGATGAAGCAGTATTTGAAAATAGCCCACCCCAGATAATTACTCCTAAAATTACAGCAAGTATTAGCAATTTTATTTTATTCATATATTGCGCTAATCTTAATAACGGAGAATTCAGAATTCAGAATTCAGGAGTCAGGAGTCAGAATTCAGAATAAGCTCATATAGCAGTCTGATTTGATTAATGAACTAATCTGTATAGGTAGGCAAGAGGCAATAGGCAATAGGCAACAGGGTTATAAAAGAGTAAACTGTACGGGATTTTGTTCAAAAATCAAATAAGATTCCTATATCTAAAGTCAAGGCTTCCAATACAAATTACTGAATTCTGACTCCTGAATTCTGACTCCTGACTCCTGACTCCTGAATTCTGACTCCTGACTCCTGAATTCTGACTCCTGACTCCTGACTCCTGAATTCTGACTCCTGACT
>VFQR01001527.1_pt1 | contig 17572 bp, 15 predicted proteins | sample 3512321 | NCBI WGS metagenome assembly VFQR01 (sample SAMN10412374, study PRJNA504923) | tailings metagenome | isolation source: Relicate 3 Philex TSF1 revegetated site | place: Philippines: Tuba, Benguet | collected 2017-08-29
GCGGAACGCAAAGATCGCGAAGCTCCGGACCCGGTACGATGACGCGACCGGTGCGCTTGCCGTCGAGGAAAACGGAGCCGAGGTGCTGCGCGCGAGCCTGCACGACGCGGCGGGCCGGAAGCAGATCGAAAAGTTTTTTCAGTCCTTCATGGACAAGGAAGCGCGCGGGCCGGTGAAAGTGCTGGCCTCGCCCGGCCACAGTTTTTCTGATCTGTCGAAGAAAGTAATTTCGATCATCAATCTGGAAAGCGTGCGCGCGCTGGAAAAATCGCTCGGCCGCAAGGTTGATCCGCTGCGTTTTCGCGCGAATGTCTATGTCGAAGGCTTGCCGGCGTGGAGCGAAACCACGCTCGTCGGCAACAAGATCGAGATCGGATCGGTACCGATGAAGGTCGTGAAGATGACGCAACGCTGTGCGGCGACCGAGGTCGATCCTGAAACCGCCGCGCGCGACATCGATGTGCCGGACGCGCTCTTTCGCCTGACCGGCGAGGACGATTGCGGAATCTATGCCGAAGTGACCGGCCCCGGAAAAATTTCCGAGGGCGACCCTTTCAAGTCCTGACGCCGAGGATTATTCGGCCGGTTTTGGTGCTTCCGCCGGCGCGGCCTGTTGCTCGCCGCCCTGCTGGTCGCGCGGTTCACGTTGCTCGAAATTGCGTTCTCCGCGCGGACGGAAATTGCGGCCGCGATTGCGATTGCGGTCGAAGCGGCGGCCTTCGTTGTTCTGCTCCTGCTCGTGACCGTTACCTTGCGGGGCACCACCACCGGTGATGAAAGCGGGCAGCCCGCCGTCATTCTGTTCCGGCTGCGGATAGCCGCCGAAATTCGGCTGCGGCTGGTTCTGCGGCTGCGGGCGCTGAGCGTGTACGCCCTGCTGGCCCTGAAACGGCTGGCCGCCCTGCTGGTCCGAAGCGCCGGAGTCGTCTCCGTCGTCGTCCATGTCCTGGCCGTCCATATCGGAACGCTGGATCGGCTGCTGCGGCTGGTGCGGATTCTGCTGCGCGTACTGCTGCTGCGCCGCTGCGATCATCCGGAAGTAATGCTCGGCGTGTTGCAGATAGCCTTCGGCGGAAACGGGGTCGCCGGATGACTGTGCGTCGCGGGCGAGCTGAACGTATTTCTCGGCGATGTGATGCGCGGTCCCGCGGATTTTCACATCGGGGCCATTCGATTCGTACACGCGCGTCAGCGGATTGTGTCCGCGACGGTTGTTGTTACGACCCCGCATCCGCTTGTTCTGATTATGATTGTGGTGTTGACCGTTTCTCATTCCGACCGTCTCTCCCTGTGTGCGGCAATGCCGCGCTACTCACTCACGCCCGCCGGTCCAGCGACCGGCAACAACAGAAACACTCGGCAGCATCGGGCTGCTTTCCGGAAACCGTGCGCGCACGCATCGGCGATGTTGGTTTGGTTGCGAATCTAGAGACCAAGTCCGCGCTCTTCGCGGAGTGTTGCCCTTTGCCTTCGCGCTCCAGACAGCCCAGGCGCGAATTTCGATGAAGCGTTTGATCCGTAAGCGCCGCTGGCAATCCCTGCCTTGCGGTCTCGCATCCGGAACCGCCATCTGCGGTCCCTGCGCGTCGAGCCCGTCTGGCTCAGTACGCTATCCGGATCGAATCCTGAGCGGACACTAGTGCGGTTCGCGAATGCTTCCAAGCGGTTTTTTATCCGGTTCAAGGCCCATTACAAGCGCCCGGGGGCATCCTGCAAGGTCCGTCTTCACATCGTTAACAGTTAACCCCGCACTTCGCGCGATGCCGGACACAGCGGCTTCCTGTCCCATCCCAAGCTCCAGGACCGCGACGCCTTCGGGCGCGAGCAGCATCGGAAGTTCTGCGCAGATCGCCCGGTACGCATCGAGACCGTCCATGCCGCCATCCAGCGCGAGTGCGGGATCGTGGTCCCGGACTTCAGGCTTCAATGATGCAATTATCCTGGTCTCCACATATGGCGGATTGGAGACAACCAGATCGAACTTTCGCCCGACTGCCGCGCACCAATCGCCACACATGACAAACGCACGATCGGCAAGTGCGAGACGCTGAAAATTGCCGCGCGCGACGCGTAGCGCGTTGACATTGCGGTCGATTGAAACGCCCCATGCATTCGGCCGCTCAAGCAGAAGCGCGGCGAGCAGAATCCCCGTTCCGGTTCCAAGATCGAGCACGCGCAACAGTGCGGATTTTTCCGGCTTCGCTTCGAGCGCTGCCTCCACGATCGTTTCGCTTTCCGGCCGCGGCACGAGCGTGTCCGGTCCGAGCAGGAATTCGTGGCTCCAGAATTCCTTGCGGCCGACAATACGTGCGACAGGCTCGCCTTTGAGGCGCCGCGCGACAAAAACATTGAACCTGCCGGTTACGATTTCATCCGCTTCCTGATCGAGTTTCGCGACCAGTTCCGAGGCGCTCATTCCGGCCGCATGGGCGAGCAGGACACGGGCATCGAGTTCGCCGCATTCAATACCGGCCTTCGCGAATTTGCCGGCGGCGTCCTTGCGCAGGCTGGCAAAACAATTTCGCGGAAGGAGTTTTCTGGCGGCGGGCATGGCTTATGCCGCGTCTTCTGAAGCGAGCAGTGCCGCCTGATGGTCGGCGACCAGCGCATCGATCAGTTCGGGCAGGCCCGGTCCTTCGAGAATTTCCGGCAGCTTGTGCAGCGTCAGATTGATCCGGTGATCGGTCACGCGGCCTTGCGGAAAATTGTAGGTGCGGATGCGCTGTGAACGGTCGCCCGACCCGACCTGCCCCTTGCGGTCCGCGGCGCGCGCATTGTCGAGACGCTGCCGCTCCATGTCGTAGAGCTTGGTCCGAAGCATATCCATCGCGCGCGCCTTGTTACGATGCTGCGAGCGCTCGTCCTGCACGAACACCACGATGCCGGACGGAATATGCGTGATGCGGATCGCGGATTCGGTCTTGTTGACGTGCTGGCCGCCCGCTCCCTGCGCGCGCATGGTGTCGATCTTGAGATCGCTGTCGTTGATGGCGACATCGACTTCCTCGGCTTCCGGCAACACGGCCACCGTAGCGGCGGACGTATGGATGCGTCCGGATTGCTCGGTATCCGGCACGCGCTGTACGCGATGCACGCCGGATTCAAATTTCAGCCGTGCATAGGCACCCTTGCCGCGGATCGCGGCCACGATTTCCTTGAAGCCGCCGACCGTACCTTCGCTGGTGGAAAGCACCTCGACCTTCCACCCCTGCAAGGCGGCGTAGCGTTCATACATACGATAAAGATCGCCCGCGAACAGCGAAGCCTCGTCGCCGCCCGTGCCCGCGCGCACTTCGAGGATGACGTTCTTTTCGTCGGCAGCGTCCTTGGGCAGCAGCGCGAGCCGCAATTCGTTTTCCAGCAACTCGACCCGCTCAAGCAGCGACGCCCGCTCCTCGCCCGCCATGCGTGCGATCTCCGGATCGGCGTTGCGGTCGGAGATTAACGCCTCGGTGTCCTTCAGTTCCTGTTCGGTCTGTTTCAATGCTTTCGCAGCTTCCACAACGGGCTTCAGTTCGGAATATTCTCGCGAAAGTTTCACGAACTGGTCGCGCGCCGGATTGCGTGAAAGCTCTGCCTCGACGGCGGCATGGCGTTCGACAAGTGCGGCGATGCGCTGGAGCGGTAGCATGGTCAGACCGGCACGCCGTGTTTCGCCGCGAACTCGGCGAGCAGCACGCGCACCGGCTCTTTCGCGCCCCCGCCGTTCAGGATCGGCTCGATCATTTTTTCGGCGGCGGCGAGGTCAAGGCCGAGGACCATCGCCTTCACCGGGCCGATGGCGGCGGGCGACAGCGACAGCGTGCGAAAGCCCAACGCAAGCAACGTCATCGCCTCCAGCGGACGCGAGGCAAGTTCGCCGCAAAGCGTCACGGGCTTCTTGTGCTTCTTTCCCGCTTCGACCACCGCCTTGAGCGCACGCAACACCGGCTCCGACAAGGGATCGAAACGATTGGACACGCGCGCATTGCCGCGGTCCGCGGCAAACATGAATTGCACGAGATCGTTGGATCCGACCGAAAGGAAATCCGCGCGGTTCAGAATTTCGTCGAGCGCAAACAACAGTGCCGGCACTTCCACCATGGCGCCGATATGCAGGGTCTCCGGCAGTCTGTGACCATGACGCCGCAGATGCGTCAGTTCCTGTTCAACCAATTCCTTGGACCGGTCGAACTCGTCCGTCACCGCAACCATCGGGAACATCAACCGCAATTCGCGTCCGGCCGCCGCATGCAGCAATCCGCGAATTTGAATCCGCAGCAACGCCGGACGATCGAGCGCCAGCCGGATCGCGCGCCAGCCGAGCGCCGGGTTTTCTTCCTCCAGCGAGCGCATGTAGGGCAGCACCTTGTCGCCGCCGATGTCGAGCGTGCGAAACGTCACCGGCTTGCTCGCGGCCGCATCCAGCACCGAACGATAGAGCCGTAACTGTTCGCTCGTGCGCGGCAGCGTCGCGGCCACCATGAACTGCAATTCGGTGCGGAACAGTCCGATGCCGTCGGCGCCGGTTTGCGCCACATGCGGCAGATCGACCAGCAGTCCCGCATTCATGAGAAGATTGACGCGCTGCCCATCCTTGGTGACGGCAGGCTGGTCGCGAAGCTCGGCATATTGCGCCTGCTTGCGCGCACGCAGCCGCACCTTGTCGGCGTAAGCGGATTCCAGACCCGGCAACGGCCGCAGGTGCATCTCGCCGGTTTCGCCGTCGACGATGATCGGATCGTTGGGGTCGGCCAGGCTCGCAGCGTTCTCGACCTGTCCTACGGTCGCAATCCCCAGCGCCTTGGCCACGATCACCACGTGGCTCGTCGCCGTCCCTTCTTCCAGCACAAGCCCGCGCAGGCGCGAACGGTCGTAGTCCAGCAGCGCAGCAGGACTCATGTTGCGCGCAACGAGGACCGCATTTTCCGGCAACGCGTTTTTTGCGGGCAACTGATCCGGCCCGATCAGTTCGCGCAGCAGCCGGTTCGCAAGGTCGTCGAGGTCGTGCAGACGCTCGCGCAGATAAGGATCGACCTGGCGCTGCATGCGCGCGCGGGTGTCGGATTGCACGCGCTCCACGCCCGCCTCGGCAGTGAGGCCGGTCATGACCGCTTCGCGCAGCTTGTGGAGCCAGCCGCGGTCATGCGCGAACATGCGGTAGGCTTCGAGCACGTCGCGATGCTCGCCGCCGCGCTGGACGTTCTCGTCTTCCAGCATCACGTCGATCGAAGCACGAAGCGTGTCGACCGCCTCGTCGAGCCGTTTCAATTCCTTCTGCACGTCCTCGGCGATCAGGTTCCGTACCATCACGCGCGGCTCGTACAGAACTACCCGCCCGAGCCCGATGCCATCCGCGAGCGCCACGCCCTGCGCATGCACGGGCCGGCGCACCGCTGGCTCCGCACCCGGCCGCGCGAGCGCGGAAAGCTCGCCGGAAGCAATCATCTCGGCGAGCACCATGGCAGTGGTCTGCAGCGCCTCGATCTCTTCTTCGCTGTAGGTGCGATGCGCGCGGTTCTGCACGACCAGCACGCCGAGCATGATGCCCGCGCGCAATACAGGCACGCCGAGGAAGGAGTGATAAATTTCTTCGCCGGTCTCGGGTTTGTACGAGAAGGCCGGATGCGATTGCGCGTCCGGCAGGTTCAGCGGCTCGGCTTCGCTCGCGACAAGGCCGACCAGGCCTTCGCCCGGCTTGAGCACGGTCATATGCACCGCGTCCTTGCTCAGACCTTCGGTGGCGTAGAGTTCGAGCGAGGCGTCGACGCGCAGCACATAGACCGAGCAGACTTCCGCCACCATGTTGGCGGCGATCATCACCACGATCTTGTCGAGCCGTTCCTGCGCGCTGACCGGCTCCGCCATCACCTCGCGAAGCCGGCGGAGCAAAACGCGAGGACCGCCCAGCGCACCACGGACCGCCATCGGCCGGGTTTCCTGAAGGGGCGCCGCGCCGCCCGATGCTTGCGTGACTGAACTCGCGCGGGAGGATAACCCGCGCGCCGGCTAGAGGCCGTGCTCGGGTGCCGCTTTCTTACGCTGCCACTCGCTACAAAAGATGTTCACGGGTCGCGTCTGCCTTCGGCCGGACAATGAGGCGCGAAACGCCTATCGGTCCAGCCCATATACAGAATGCAAAGTCCGTACCGCAAGCTCGGTATAGGCGGCATCGATCAGGATGGAGATTTTGATCTCGGATGTGGATATGGCGCGGATATTGATGCTCCGCTCCGACAGAGCCTTGAAGGCGGTCGCGGCGACACCGGCATGGCTGCGCATGCCGACCCCGATGACCGAAACTTTCACCACATCCGTGGCGCCTTCGATGGCGGCATAGCCAACCTTGTTCTTGATGCCTTCGAGCGCCTTCTTCGCACGCTCATAGTCGGCGGTGGGAACGGTGAAGGTAATGTCCGTCAGTCCGTCGGCGGAGGTATTCTGGACGATCATGTCTACGTTGATATTCGCCTCGGCGAGCGGCCCGAAGATCGCGGCAGCGACGCCCGGCTTGTCGGCGACGCGGCGGATGGAAATCTGCGCTTCGTCTCTGGCGAAGGCGATTCCGGTGACGACGTTATCTTCCACGATCTCCTCCTCGTCGCAGATCAGCGTGCCGGGCGGCACGGCGTGCGGATCGATGTCTTCCGGCTTCACAAAACTGGAACGCACGAAGATGCGCACGCGATGCTGCATGGCAAGTTCCACCGAACGCACCTGCATCACCTTGGCGCCTAATGACGCCATCTCCAGCATTTCCTCGAACGCGATCTTGTCGAGCCGGCGGGCCTTCTCCACGACGTTGGGATCGGTCGTGTAGACGCCGTCGACGTCCGTGTAGATGTCACAGCGGTCCGCCCGGATCGCGGCTGCAACAGCCACGGCACTCGTATCCGAACCGCCTCGCCCAAGCGTCGTGATGCGGCCCGTGTCCTTGTGAATACCCTGAAAGCCGGCGATCACCGCAACCTCGCGATTGCGCTCCTTGAAGCGCTTGACGATCTCTTCGCCGTTGACACCGGTAATGCGCGCGGAGCCATGCGCATGGTCGGTGTACATCGGCAACTGCCAGCCCTGCCACGAACGGGCCGTCACGCCCATCTCCTGCAGGACGATCGCAAGCAGCCCGGCGGTCACCTGCTCGCCCGACGCGACCACGGCATCGTATTCGCGCGCATCGTGCAGCGGTGCCGCGGAACGGCACCAGGCAACCAGTTCGTTGGTCTTGCCGGCCATCGCGGAAACGACCACGGCGACTTCATGCCCCGCCTTCACCTCGCGCTCGACATGGCGCGCGACGTTGCGGATGCGGTCGATGTCGGCCACCGAAGTGCCGCCGAATTTCATGACGAGACGAGCCATGCGGCGGCTGTACCCTCGTTAGAATTGGAAAAGGCGCGTATAGATACAAGCGGGGCACGGCCCGATCAACGGCAGGAAAGGCCGAAAAACACGAAAATGGCCAGCACTGACAGAAAGCCGCAATCCACCGTGGACCCCGAAGAGGTCGCCCGTTTCGCCGCGATGGCGGACGAATGGTGGGACCCTCGCGGCAAGATGAAGCCGCTGCACAAGTTCAACCCGGTCCGCCTCGCCTACATCCGCGACCATGCCTGCGCGCATTTCCAGCGCGATCCGAAATCGCTCGAAAGCCTGAAGGGCATCCGCATTCTCGATGTGGGATGCGGCGGCGGGATTCTGTCCGAACCGCTGGCGCGCCTCGGCGCGGATATGGTCGGCATCGACCCCGCACCCGAAAACGTCGCGGCCGCGCGCGTCCATGCCGAGCGTGGCGGGCTGAACATCGATTATCGCGCCGCCACCGCCGAGGAACTCGCAGATGCGGGCGAGCAGTTCGACATCGTGCTCGCGATGGAAGTCGTCGAGCATGTCGCGGATGTGAATTTGTTCATCCGCCGCTGCGCGGAAATGGTGAAGCCGAGTGGTTTCTTCGTCGGTGCCACGCTCAACCGCACCATGAAAAGTTTTGCGCTCGCCATCGTCGGCGCGGAATATGTGCTGCGCTGGCTGCCGGTCGGCACGCATGACTGGAAGAAATTCGTGACGCCGGAAGAACTGGAAGCAGCACTCGATGCAGCCTCGATGGAAGTTACCGACGAAACCGGCGTCGTGTTCAATCCGCTGCAGGACGAATGGCGCAAGGCCGACGACATGGACGTGAACTACATGCTCCTCGCCCAGAAACGTATCGTGGTCGCCTGAACGGAATTCGCATGCCCGATCAAGGCTGGCTCTGGGTCGTCTTCACGCTCATCGCGTCGCTCTCACAGGTGATCCGCAACGCCATGCAGCGTTCGCTCACGGGCGAACTCGGCACCGTGGGCGCGACCCATGTGCGATTCATGTTCGGGTTTCCGTTCGCGCTCATTTCGCTGGCTTTGGTCGCAACCTTCAGCGGCGTGAAACTTCCCTCTCCCGGCGCGATTTATATTCCCTGGCTGCTGCTGGGCGCGCTCTCGCAGATCGTGGCGACCGCGATGATGCTCGCCGCCATGGGCGAACGTTCGTTCGTCGTTACCACGGCCTACATCAAGACCGAGGCGGTGCAGGTGGCGCTCTTCGGGCTGGTTTTTCTCGGCGACTTGGTCACGCTGCCGATCGCCGCCGCGATCCTGATCGCAACGGTAGGCGTGATTCTCATGTCGATCCGGCCGGACCAGCTATCTTCCGGCGGCTATCGGCCCACGGTTCTCGGCATTGTCGCGGGCGGCTTTTTCGCGCTCTCCGCGATCGGATACCGCGGCGCGATTCTTTCGCTGGAAACGAATTTCGTCATGGCGGCAACCTACACGCTGGCCTGCGGGCTGGTGTTGCAGGCGGCGATCCTCACGATTTATCTGGCGCTAACCGAGCGCAAGGTGCTGGCGGCGATTCTTGCCGCATGGAAACGCTCGCTGTTCGCGGGCTTCATGGGCGCCTTCGGCTCGCAGTTCTGGTTTCTGGCATTTGCGGTCGCGACCGCAGCGAGTGTGCGAACACTCGCACTGGTGGAAGTCCTGTTCGCACAGGCGATCTCAACCTTCGTGTTTCATCAGAAGGTCACGATTCGCGAAATCGCGGGAATGGTGCTGGTGGTCGCGGGCGTAGCACTCCTGCTGTGGGCGCACTGAACCCGGACGATTTCAGTTCTTGTCTTCCGGCAGCACGGGCAGCGGCGCCAGTTCCACGCCTTCGTCGACGAGCGAGCGCACTTCTTCCGGCTTGGCCTCGCCATAGATCGAACGCTTCTCGATTTCCTCGTGATGCATCTTGCGGGCGAGATCGGGAAACTGCTCGCCGACATAATCAGCGTTTTTCGTCACGTGGTCGCGAAGATCGCGAAGCTTCTTCCGGAATTCCGTTTCCTCCGGCGACATCATCGCGACCGTCGTCGTTTCGGCGGCAGGAACGGCACTGGCTTTCTTCTCCGAACGGCCAATCGCCGGCGCCATGATCTGCTTTTCCACTTTCGCGGAGTCACACATCGGGCACGTCACGAGCTTGCGTTTCCGTTGCGCGTCGTAATCGCCGGACGAACGGAACCAGCTTTCGAAGCCGTGACCGGCCTCGCATTGGAGCGAATAACGGATCACGATGCCTTGCCTACAAGATGCAGCTTCGCCTGCTCGGACTGCGGAGCGGCGACATTGAAGCGGCGGCCGTGGTCGAGCGCCGGCACCTTCGCGCGCGCTTCGGCCACCTGAGCGAGATCGATTTCAACCATCGTCACGCCTGGCTCAATACCGGCTTCGGCAATCACGCGGCCCCACGGGTCGATCGCAATCGAATGGCCGTAGGTGTCGCGGCCATTTTCGTGATGCCCTCCCTGAGCGGCAGCGAGCACGAAGCAACCCGTCTCCACCGCACGCGCGCGCAGAAGAAGATGCCAGTGCGCCTCGCCGGTGGTCTTGGTGAAGGCGGCGGGAACGGTGAGGACCGCGGCACCCGCTTCGGCAAGCGCGCGGTAGAGTGCCGGAAAGCGCAGGTCATAGCAGATCGTCATGCCGAACATCGCAAGCGGCGTCGGCACGACAACGGCGGTCTCGCCCGGCCGATAGGTGTTCGATTCGCGATAGCTCTCGCCATTCGGGAGATTGACGTCGAACATATGAATCTTGTCGTAGCGGCCGAGAATTTCACCGTCCGGCCCGATGAAGAAGCCGCGATTGGCCGCTTTCTCCGGCGACACCTTGATCGCGAGCGAACCGATGTGGAGATGGATTTTCAATTCGCGCGCGAGTTCCTGAAAAATCGCGAGCGAGGAGTCGTGCGCCTCTTCCACGATATTGGAAAAAAGGCTCTTGCGGTCCAGCTCCATCAGCGAAGTCTGTTCGGGCGTCTGCACATAGTCCGCGCCGAGCGATTTCGCTTCGCGGATGAATTTCGCGGCGAGATCGACGTTGGCGTTCACATCGCGGCTGGCGCGAAGCTGCACCAGTCCTGCGCGGAAAATTTTTTGAGCGGTCACTCGACCCTCCCGTGTTCCGTCCGAAGATAGGCGGTTCAGAACTGGTCCACAACCCGCGACAGCACCAGCACATCCACGCGCTTTGCTCCGCCACGCAACAATACACGGGCACACGCATTGGCGGTGGCACCCGACGTCAGCACGTCGTCCACCAGCACGATGTTGCGGGCGCGCAGATCGCCGCGCGCGGATTTCGGCACCGTGAATGCGCCCTGCACATTCTTCGCGCGCTCGCTTTTGCCCAGTCCTACCTGGGGCGGCGTCGCGCGCGTACGCTCCAGCAGATGATCGGCAACGGGCGTCTTGCTGATCGTGGATATTGCCTGCGCGAGTGCTGCGGACTGGTTGAACCTTCGCTGCCACAGCCGCGACCAGTGAAGCGGAACAGGAACGAGCAGGTCGGCATCGGACAAAATTTCCGCTCCCGCACGCGCCATCCATCGCCCGAAGGGCTGAACCAGATCGAGCCGGTCACCATATTTCAGGAGATGCACGAGATCGCGGGCCACATCGCTGTAGCGTGCTGCCGCCCGCGCACGCTGCCAGGCCGGCGGGTCGGCCATCGCGGCCGGAGAAACAGTCGCGCCGCCCATGTCGTGCGGAAACGGCGTGCCGAGCCGTTCGCAATAGGGCCGTTCGATGAAGCCGATGCCGCTCCAGCATTTCGAGCAGAGCCCGCCCTTTTCGCTGACCGGCTTGCAGCAGGCGATACAGGTGGGCGGCAACACGACATCGAACAATGCGCGGGCCGCTCCGGCGAAAAGCCGCGTCACGGGAAACCGCGATGGGGTGGATTCCAGCGCCTGCATGCCGCAAGGCTAGCGCCGGAACGCATGGGATGTCACGTTCCCGGCCAGAAGCTGTGAACTGTAAGGCGCGATGGATTCCCCGCCCAAAATCTTCGACCGGAATTTGCTGATGTCCCGCCGCAAGCGGGCGCATCAATCCGGCTTCGAGGATTTTTTGCTCGTGCGTGCTTCGGAAGATCTTGTCGAGCGTCTGCAGGCGGTGAAGCGCGATTTCGGCCACACGCTCGATCTCGCGACGCCCGGCGAAATGCTTTCCAACGCGCTGGCTGCAAGCGGCCAGACGGCGGACATCGTCGTTGCGGAGTTGTTTCCCGGATTGCGCGATGGAAAGCGGCTAAGGATCGCGGCCTCGGAAGAGGCCTTGCCGTTCGCCGATGCAAGCTTCGATCTCGCAGTCTCCGCGATGGCGCTGCAATGGACCAACGATCTGCCCGGCGCGCTGCTGCAAATTCGCCGCGCCCTGAAACCCGATGGATTGTTTCTCGCCGTTTTGCCTGGCGGCGAAACGCTCACCGAACTTCGCCAGTCGTTTGCGGAAGCCGAATCCGAAATCACCGGCGGACTGTCGCCGCGTGTTTCGCCTTTCATCGAGGTGCGAACGATGGGTTCGCTGCTGCAGCGCGCGGGATTTGCACTGCCTGTCACGGATATCGACCGGCTGACGATCCGTTACGCCAACATGTTCAATCTGATCCGCGACCTGCGCGGCATGGCTGCCACCAACGCGCTTGCCGAACGCAGCCGCAAGCCGCTGAAGCGCACGGTGCTGGCGCGCGCGGCGGAAATCTACGCGGCGAAATTTTCCGATGCGGACGGAAAAATTCGCGCGACGTTCGACCTGCTCTGGATTTCGGGCTGGGCGCCGTCCGGCAATCAGCAGCAACCGCTGCGGCCGGGCTCGGCGAAAACACGTCTTGCGGATGCGCTGGGCACGACGGAAAAATCCGCCGGCGAAAAACCCGGCGGAAGCTGATCTATTATTTCAGCGCGTTATCGACCTTGCCGAAATAATCGTCGCGCAGCGACGAACCAAGCGAAACGGCGGTCGCGGCAATGGCGATCGAGATGCCCGACGCAATCAGCGCATATTCGATCGCGGTGCTTCCGCCTTCTTCCTTGGCGAAACGCTTCAGGGTTTCAACCATACGCGCGCTCATTACCTGCATTTTCAAACTCTCTTCACCCGTTACCCGCCGGAAGCGGCGAGCAATTCCACCAGATGCGGGATCAGCGGTTCGTCCGCGGGCGGCATCGGATATTCCCTCAGCCGCAGCGGTCTTACCCAGGCAAGTTCCTGTCCTTCCATCGCGGTCACCGTTCCCTGCCATCGCCGGCAGATCCAGAGCGGCATCAGCAAGTGGAAGTCCTCGTAGGCATGGCTCGCGAACGTCAGCGGTGCGAGACAGGCCGGACTTACCTCGATCCCGAGTTCCTCCTTCAATTCCCGGATCAGACACGATTCGGGAAGTTCACCCGCTTCGACCTTGCCGCCGGGAAACTCCCACAGGCCCGCCAATGGCTTCCCTTCCGGGCGGCGGGTCAGAAGCACCCGTCCATCGACATCGACGAGCGCGCAGGCGGCAACCAGTACGACCTTCACGTGCGAACTCGTTGTGAGTGATACAGGGAGGATATTAATTTCAGGCTAGCGCGTTTGCTACCAATCGCGGCAAAGCGGCAAGGACTCAACTGCGGTAATCGCCGTTGATTGTCACATATTCCTTGGTCAGATCGCAGGTGAGCACGCGATCCACGGCCTTTCCGAGCCTGAGATCGACGGTTAAGTCGATCACGTCCCGCTTCATGTAAACGGAAACCTTTTTTTCATCATAAGAAGGATCTCTGGCGCCCTGATGCGCGACGCGGATCTCACCGAAGAAAATCGAGAGCTTGTCGCGGTCGGCCGGCTCACCGGCCTTGCCTACCGCCATCACGACACGGCCCCAGTTCGCGTCCTCGCCGGCAATCGCGGTCTTCACCAGCGGTGAATTCGCAATCGAAAGTGCGATCTTGCGTGCGGAGGACTTGGATACCGCTCCCTTTACATGCACGCGAACGAGCTTGCGGGCACCCTCGCCGTCGCGGGCGATCTGTTCGGACAGATCGGCGAGCACCGTGTGCAGTGCCTTTGCAAAATCCGCGAGGTTCTTGTCGCCCGCACTCTTGATGACCGGCGCACCGCGCGCGGCAGCGGCACCGGTCGCGAACAGGAGCAGCGTGTCGGAGGTCGATGTGTCCCCATCGACGGTGACCGCATTGAAGGTGTCGACCACTTCGCGCTTCAGAAGCGCCTGCAAGGCGGGCGCTGCAACCGGCGCATCCGTGAAAACAAACGCCAGCATCGTCGCCATGTCCGGCGCGATCATGCCGGAGCCTTTGGCGATGCCGTTGATGCGCACCTGCACGCCGCCGATATTCGCAGTAGCTGTCGCCACTTTCGGAAACGTATCGGTCGTCATGATGGCACGTGCGGCGGCCTTCCAGTTTTCCGGGCGCGCGGCGAGTGCCGCGCCGCGCATGACGCGCGCGATCGCATCCGTATTCAACGGCTCGCCGATCACGCCGGTGGAGGCGAGAAAAACCTCATTCGGCTTGCAGCCGCTCGCTTCGGCGGCAAGCGCCGCCGTGTGCTTGGTCGCGGCAACACCCTTTGAGCCGGTGAATGCATTCGCGTTGCCAGCATTGACCACGAGTGCCCGCGCCTTGCCGGCCTTCAGCCGCGCCCTGCACCATTCGACCGGCGCCGATGGACACTTGGAGCGCGTGAGTACACCCGCCGCCGTCGTTCCCTTCTCGAAGAGCGCGAGCAGCACATCCGTCCGCCCCTCGTAGCGAATGCCAGCGGAGGCCGTGGCGAGACGCACCCCCGCTATCGGCGGAAGCTCCGGAGTGGTGGCCGGGGCCAGCGGCGAGACCGTTGTCGACATGGTCGGGCTTAATTCTTCTTTTCGGCGGGAGGAGTTGCCGGCTTGCCGCCATCGAGCCGTTCGATCTTGGCGCCTTCACGCAATTTCGCGACGAGCTCGGCCTGCGCCTTGCGTCCGATGAACTGCTCGATCTGCGGTTTGACCTGATCGTAACCGGGTGCGGGCTGCTTGCGCTTGTCTTCAAGCTTGATGATGTGGAATCCGAACTGCGATTTCACCGGATCGGAAATCTTGCCCTTCTCGAGCTTGAACGCCGCATCGGCGAATTCCGGCACCATCTGGTCCTTGGTGAAGTAGCCGAGGTCGCCGCCTTCGGCGGAGCCGGGATCCTTGGAGTTTTCCTTTGCGAGCGTCGCGAAATCCGCGCCGCCTTTCAGCTTGCCGATCAGTTCTTTCGCTTTCTCTTCGGTCTCCACCAGAATATGACGCGCGCGCACTTCTTCCTGCGGCGTCATCTTCTTCACCGATTCCTCGTAGAGTTTCTTCATCTCGGATTCGGTCGCGGCTTCTTTTGAGGCCTGCTCCATCAGCGCTTCCATCAGGACACGCTTGCGCGCCATTTCGACCTTGCGGTCGAAACCGGGCTGCTGGGCGAGTTTTTTGTCCTCGGCTGCCTTCGCGAGCAGGTTGATGTCGACGAGATAGGCGATCAGTGCATCCTTGCGCGCATCCGGTGTCGCCGCCGGCAGGTTCGAGCCGATTTCCGCGTCCGCCACATCCACATCGCTCTGGCGGATTTCCATGCCGTTCACCTTCGCGAGCACCGGATCGGCTGCCGTCTGGGCAAAAACGTTGCCGGCACCCGCAATCAGGATCGAAGCGGCGGCAAGCAGGGCAAGGCGCGTATTCAGTCGGATCATCAGAATTCCTCAGGCTGTCCGGGCAGGGTTCTGGCGCGGAGGCAGGGGTGCGGGTTTGTCGCGGACGCTTCTAGCATGGAATCAAGGCGTTGGCGGACATTTCACCCGAAAAGCGCTTGTCTCGCGGCCAATTGACAAGGTTCTGACCGGTTCATATCTGTCCCAGACACGCTGGAATTCCCTATAAACACATTGATGTGACCGGCCGGTCTGCCGACAAAGCATCGCATTCTGGCTGCACACCGGTTCCGATCCGACTGGCTCCGGCCTACATAAATCCCGCCTCCGCCCGTGAGCGGCGGACGACAGGAAAGAAACGATGATTGCCTCGCTAGCGCGCAAGATTTTCGGCTCCTCCAATGACCGCCGCGTGCGGAAATATGAGCCGAGAGTGGAGGCCATCAACGCGCTCGAGCCGGAACTGGAGGCTCTCTCCGACGAGGCCCTGAAAGCCCGCACCGCCGAATTCCGGAAACAGGTCGCCGATGGCGCAAAGCTCGACGACCTGCTCGTGCCTGCTTTCGCCACTGTTCGCGAAGCCGCCAAGCGCACGCTCGGCCAGCGCCATTTCGATGTGCAGCTGATCGGCGGCATGGTGCTGCACGAAGGCGCGATTTCCGAAATGCGGACCGGCGAAGGCAAGACGCTCGTCGCCACGCTGCCGGTCTATCTCAATGCACTCGCGGGCACCGGCGTTCACGTCGTCACCGTCAACGATTATCTCGCCAAGCGCGACTCCGAATGGATGGGCCAGATCTACAGCTTCCTCGGCCTCACCGTCGGCGTGATCGTGCACGGCATGGATGACGCGGAACGGCAGGCGGCTTACGCCTGCGACGTCACCTATGGCACCAACAACGAACTCGGCTTCGACTATCTCCGCGACAACATGAAGTACGAGCTGACCCAGATGGTTCAGCGCGGACATATCTATGCCATCGTCGACGAAGTCGACTCCATCCTGATCGACGAAGCGCGCACGCCACTCATCATTTCCGGTCCGCTCGACGACCGCTCCGAATTTTACAACACCATCGACAAGTTCATGCCGCTGCTCGCAGCGGAACACTACGAAGTCGATGAAAAGCAGCGCACCACCACGCTGACCGAAGCCGGCACCGAATTTCTCGAAACGAAATTACGCGAGGCGGGCCTGCTGAAGGGCGAGTCTCTCTACGATATCGACAACGTTTCCGTGGTTCATCACGTGAACCAGGCGCTGCGCGCTCATAAACTGTTCCAGCGCGACCGCGACTATATCGTTCGCAACAAGGAAGTCGTCATCATCGACGAATTCACCGGCCGCATGATGCCGGGACGCCGCTATTCGGAAGGACTGCATCAGGCGCTGGAAGCCAAGGAACACGTCGCGATCCAGCCGGAAAACCAGACGCTGGCCTCGATCACCTTCCAGAACTATTTCCGCCTTTACAAAAAGCTCGCCGGCATGACCGGTACGGCCAACACCGAAGCCGACGAATTCCTCGACATCTACAATCTCGAAGTCGTCGAAGTACCGACCAACCGCCCGATGCAGCGCGACGACCAGCACGACGAGGTCTATCGCACGGCGCCTGAAAAATACCGCGCCATCATCGAACTCCTGAAGGACTGCAAACAGCGCGGCCAGCCGGTGCTCGTCGGCACTGTGTCGATCGAAAAATCCGAGCGCCTCGCCGAACAGCTCCGTAACGAAGGCTGGACGCAGGCGGACTTCTCCAATCCCAACGCCTTTGCCTCGCTCTATGACGGCGACCAGAACACGCCGCGCGAGAAGGTGTTTGCGGTGCTGAATGCCCGCTATCACGAACAGGAAGCCTACATTATCTCGCAGGCGGGCGTGCCGGGGGCGGTCACGATCGCGACCAACATGGCCGGCCGCGGCACCGACATTCAGCTCGGCGGCAACGCCGACATGCGCATCCGGCAGGAACTGAAGGAAGTTACCGACCCTGTCATGCGCGAGAAGAGGATCGCGGAAATCCGCGCGCAGGTGAACCGGCTGAAGGAAAAGGCGCTTTCCGCCGGCGGGCTGTTCGTGCTCGGCACGGAGCGCCACGAATCCCGCCGCATCGACAACCAGCTTCGCGGCCGTTCCGGCCGTCAGGGCGATCCGGGCGCATCGCGCTTCTTCCTCTCGCTGGAAGACGACCTGATGCGCATCTTCGGCTCGGACCAGCTTGGCAACATGCTGACCAAGCTCGGCCTCAAGGAAAACGAGGCGATCGTCCATCCCTGGATCAACAAGGCGCTCGAAAAGGCACAGCACAAGGTTGAGGCGCGCAACTTCGACATCCGCAAGAACATCCTGAAATACGACGACGTCATGAACGACCAGCGCAAGGTCGTCTTCGAACAGCGCCGCGACTTCATGCGCCAGGCCAGCGTGCGCGAGACCATCGACGACATGCGCCAGGGCGTCGCCGACGATCTGGTGACGAGGCACATCCCCGAAGAGGCCTATCCCGAGCAGTGGGACACCGCCGCGCTCAAGGAGGGCGTGCTGCAGTTCCTCAATCTCGACCTGCC
>VFQR01001528.1_pt1 | contig 17560 bp, 11 predicted proteins | sample 3512321 | NCBI WGS metagenome assembly VFQR01 (sample SAMN10412374, study PRJNA504923) | tailings metagenome | isolation source: Relicate 3 Philex TSF1 revegetated site | place: Philippines: Tuba, Benguet | collected 2017-08-29
TACAGGTGCAAACTCTAATACCAATTGAATTAGTAATCTTAGCCCTGGCTCCATAAGGAGATTCCTGTTAAATAAATAACACTAACAGCGTGCTGAAAATCTGAATAGTAGCCGAGTGTTGAATACTCTTTGTCTATAGAATGTCATCTATAGGAATCCGGTTTGATTTTTGAACAACATTAAGTATTTGTAGGGTGCGTTAGCGACAGCGTAACGCACCATTCTTAAGGATTCGGTGCGTTAGCGTTTCGCGTAACGCACCCTACTAGCGTGTCAAGCCTTAAATGTTGTAATAAAATTTCTTGTGGGGTGGGCTTCTAGCCCGCCCCGGACGGGCGAGACGCCCATCCCACAAGAGTCAAGCTAATGCACTATTTTAGCCTTGACACGCTACTACATATCTGTTCAGAAATCAAATAGTAGTCATCTATCCAAAAAGATAGCATGTATTGTCCAAATTTTCCGCGAACAGTTATCAGACCGATGATATGGGATTGAAACGCGCCTTGTAGTATTTTGCCAAGCTATGAAACGGTTGTAGCCATTAAATCATTCGTCAGACAATTTTGGATTTTAGATTTTAGATTGACCCCACAGATAAATCTGGAGGAGGAATAATTGGTTACAAATATCTATTGCCTATTCCTTATTACCTATTCCCCAAGGCTTACCAAGAAATAAATTATCCTATTTTGTAATATTGTCTTGTGGGGCAAAGAGAAGTCTGAGCTAGGGCTTGGGGCGCTCAGAACTTCGGAGCGTCTCGCCCGTCTATAACTATAGACACACAAAATGTCCACCCCACAATCATAATTCGATGTTTTTTAATTCAGAAATCCCCTATTGTCTATCTCCACGACTCAAACGAAATTACCATATAAATTACTGTTAAAATCTGATTCCCAGTTGTCCATTAAAGCCACGAATAGAATTGTAACCAGCACCTACAAAAACATTATCAGTAGCACCTACCTGAACACCACCTGAAACCGCAACACCTTTATCTTCTGAATAAAGCCCAACTCCGACATAAGGTGAAACTACAGGCAAACTGATAAATTTCAAAACATCTACTCCTGTAGCACCATCAGCACCAGTTCCTACTTCAACTCCAAAATTGAAAGCCCTAGCTCCTACAGCATAAGTTATGTCACCATCTTTACTACCGACTGAAACCCAAGGTTGCGGTATCAGTTGAGCCGATGCTTGACTTGGAGCAAATAAAGTGAAAAATCCGATGGATGTAATTAATGTTTTAGCAATAAACCTGATTTTCACGTTGTTTTCCTACACTAACTGCTGGATTTTAATGGTTTTCTCAGAACTAGCTTATTTCAGCACTGCTGTTAACTAAGGTTTGTCCATGATGGCTAATGGTGACGGAATCAACCTTATTTGAGTGCCCGCTAAGATTAAACAAGTTTATGCCAAAATTCAAGATCGATATTACTCCCAAGTTGATGCATTTCGTAGTAAATCGGGAATTTCCCCTTGAGTTAAGGGAAACTCTAGGATAGTTTCTCTGTAACCTAGATACCCAGATTCAGCGAACGATAATAGCATTCGGGAAAGCGCTAGCCACACCTCCGGTTCATATTCCCAATCACGATAACGCGAAGCTTGGCCAGCAATTGAACGTAGCGCCCAGAAATATGAATTTCTGACCACAGAACCACCCTTTTTAAACTCTGGCAAATCTTCATGGTGGATAAAAAGTACTTTATTTTCAATTCTGGCTCTCATTGAGATTTGAGATTTGAGATTTGAGATTTTAGATTATAAGCAAAAATAGCTGTCCAGATCCCCGACTTCTTCAAGAAGTCGGGGATCTAAATCGTGGTTAAGTAAGTGATATTCTCAATTAGGGTGTGTTATGGCTTTAGCAATCAAAATTTGTAGCTACAAACTTGAGCTTAAACCTACACGAAATGTAAAACCAGGGCTATATATGCGATTAACTCGCTCATATTGCTCGCCTAGCAAATTTTCTAGGTAAACTGTCAGTCCTAAATTGCTAGTTAAAGGTATACGGCCAGTGAAATCTAAATTTACAAAAGATGGTGCAAAATCTGTAGTCCTGTCACCAGGGTTTGTAAACAAGGCTCTGCGAGTGCCACTGTTGTAGGTAACATATAAGTTAGCTTGCCAACCTGCATTTTGATAACCTACTCCAGTTTGGAGTACAGAGTAAGGAATTAAACCTAACTGTAAACCTCTTTCTGCACCTGTTTTGATTTGGGCATCTGTATAAGTATAGTTGAGAAAAGTTGACCAGCCAGCAGCAATTTTTAATTGCAATGCGGCTTCTAAACCATTGGTATCTACTAATCCAATGTTTTCCCATCTTCCTGCTATGATTCCCAGGCGATCGCTTATACTACTACCAAAGTAAGTAAACTGTCCAATCAAGTTGTTAGAAAATTTGACATCCACTCCCGCAGTCCAAGTTGAGCCATTTTCTGGCTCTAAATTAGGGTTAGGTTCCCAACCATGAACGGTATCATAAACATATAATTGATCTAACCCAGGATTGCGTTGTCCCCCAGCCCAACTTCCACGCACTGCTACTATTGGTGTAACGGCATAACGTAAACCAACACTAGGATTTAAATAACTTCCAAATTCGCTGTCAAAGCTTTGTCTGAGTCCTAAATCAACTAAAAAACTTTCGCCAATATTCAAAGTATTCACAGCAAATAAAGCTGTATTGAATAAACTTCTATTTTCAGTTTCGTTATTGGCAATTCTACTAGGACTTGTACTCAAAACATCACCGTTTAAGTCGGTGTTTTTCAAATCTAAACCCCAGCGCAATTTATTATTGGCAGTAATTTGCCATTCATGATCTACTCTAGCTGTGAGTTGTTGTGTATCTAAAACTCCTGTACGGTAAAATGCTCCTGTAGGGCCGTAGGTGCTGAAATAATCTTGGTTATAACCAATTGATGTTGTCAGATTAGAACTTTCTCCACTAGCAAGCCGAGTTTTCCAAGATAAGCCAACATTTAAACCATCGTGGTCTAATCTATCTCTTTGGAGAGGAAAACCAAAATAAATTAAGCCGCGACGACTGCTGAGTTTAGTAATATCTAAATTCAAAGAATTTCTTTGATTTAAATCTACACCAATGTTACCAAAGTAAGTGCTGGTAGCTGTGTCTGCATTCGATAAATATCCTTGACTATCACGATTAGCTGCACCTACAGGAACGCGATAACGGTTATCTGAAAAGAATCTTTCAAAGCTAAAGTTGTACTTTACAGAACCAGCCGAACCACCATAGGTTACTTGTTGATTATTTAAACTCAATGAGCCAAATTCTGTACTCCCAGAAAATCTCGGCTGTCCATAACCTTCTTTGGTGATGATATTAACAACTCCGCCAAAGGCTGAGGAACCATATAAAGCTGAGGCTGTTCCACTATATAATTCTACTCGTTCAATGGCTTCTACAGGAATGCTATTTAAGTCAGTTCCACCATGATAAGTGTTGACATTATTGTTAATTGGTCTGCCATTAATCAAAAATACAGACTGATTAATTGAGGCTCCCCGGTAGTATGTTCCTGTGTGAATATCTGCACCGGGACCTACATCATTAATAGCAAAACCAGGCATTCTTTTCAAAACATCAGCCAAGCTGGTTGCACCTTGCTTTTGAATTTCTTCTTTTTCAATTACGTAAGTTGGTGTAGACTGGGGTAGGTTATCTGGATCTGCGATCGCTTCTATATTAATCTCTGCACCATCGCTAGGTTCTGACTCCATTTCTGGCTGAGTTTCTGACTCAATTTCATTCGGCACAGATTCTTGAGTTAACAATTCGGCGTTAGTGACGGGTAACTCAATTTCACTCAAACTAGGAATATCTACAATGACTTTGGTTGATTTATCGCTATCTCTGTGCTTAATTTCCATATCAGCAGCCAAGCCAGGAAACGCTATCAGTAAACTCGATAAACTTACTGTTAGCAACAAAAAATCTTTTTTCACCTTTTTTCTCACACCAAGTTAAAACAATCACCAAGTATTATTGTTCCTATAGTGTTGAAATTGTGTCAAAAGACAGGCTGTCATATTTCCCTGGCTGAGATTAGCGAATGCTGACAAATTTTGGTAATTTTGTTGTTTAAAAATCGTTAAGTGAGTGTTTGTGTAATGTTTACCAAACTCTATGCTGAGTGTTGAGTAAATTAAATCTTGGTATAATTTAAATTTGAACAATTATTTTTCCTAGTGACTCTAATTAGAAAACGTAGTGCTTCATTTACTGCTTCTGAACTAGGAAATATTTCTGCAACATCAGGTTCTAAAAAAACTGTTAATTTTTCAAAATTATTCTGATTATCTTCACCTTTTATTGCATGATTTTCTCTTAAATACTGTTGACTTTGAGGACTTTCATGTGTTATTATTGTTTGGGAAAATGCAGTATTTAATTTATTAATTAGTGATTCCCAACTATTAACTTTCAGGTTAAAGTGAGCTTTGGCATCACGTAATGTTTTAAACTGTTGCTTCAGAATATCAACAGTATAAATATGCTTTTGAGATACCTGTTTTTCTAGATCGAGATCTGACTCAACCATATCAACTACTTCAGTAATAAGTTGGTCATGATTTTCGGCAATCTGAGCAGCTGCTCCTAGAATACGAGAAGTTGCTTTTATCTGTACATCAGTCTCTTCTTTAAGGCGATCGGCAATACTACGAATTTGATCTCCCAGCCTCGCTTTACCTTGTTTTTGTGTGGTGAGTAGTGATTTTTTGCTCATCAGTATGTTTATTTATTCAGAAAGTATGTCTTTAATTGCAAGCCAAATGCGTTTAAATTTCTGTACCAAACCCATAGGATTGTTAGTTGTTTCTTCTTCTACTGAATCAACTAAAGATTGAATTCGGTCCATACGCTCTGCCACGATATAAAGATTATTTACTGCTTCATCTTTACTTGCTAAAGATTGACGTACTACCACAACCATATCGGCAATTTCCCGTTTTAGTCGTTCATTCTCAGCTTTACGGCGAGTTTCCCATCCCTTAATACTAGCTTTGGAACGTCGCTCATGCTTGAGTTCTGCTTTAGTGTCATTGTATAAAGTCAAATACATTTCTCGTTCTGAGTTTACTGCCTCATATTTAGTCAGTAATTCAGTTGCTCTCACTTTTTCTTGGTTGTAGAGAGAGAGGGTTTGTTGATGATTTTGTTGCTCATCAAGATAGAACTGGTAATTTTGAGTGATTTGCTCTTTTAGTTCATTAACTTCAAGTTGACAAGTTTGAATCTCTCGCTGGTGAACATGAACCAGTTCGGATTTAGCTTCTTGATATTCTTTAGCACGCTGTTCCCATTCATCGCGTTCAGATGCAGCTTCCTCAAGATTGGCACGAACAGTCATCAATGAAAGTTTAAGTTCGTGATAAGAAAGTGGTTCTTTCTGCCTTGAATGAGGATTATTAACAGCGTTATCATAATTAGAATCTCTGCGATCGCCTCTCCTCATCGCCATAATTTCAGTTCCTATGTAAGTATTTGTTATATTGAAATATGAAATTAAGTTTAGCTGAGATCAATTCATTGCAGTGTGATCTCGGTTCTAGCAGTAATATGATCTCAATCTGGGTTGAGATGCCTTTTATCGTTGTTTTATTACTCTCACGAGATAATATTGAAAACCTTATTTTTTCGTCCTTGATTCCAAACAATAATTTTTTGACTTTATATCTTCAGAAATATAAAAGATTGTTAGTCTGCCTAATTTGATATTTCTAATGCGATCGCTAAAGTGTTTAAGCTCATCCCATCTCTAAAACAGGATGAAAATTCACGTTGACGGTTAAGTAATCAATGGATGTTACCTACACCCATTTTACAGGCTTGAATGTAGTTATTTTGTTTCTATGCAAATTTTGATTTTTTTGTCAATCTTGAAAAAGAAAGATAATTTTATACTATATTTATTTTATACTTCAAATTTATGTATACATTAATATCTTTCTTTTGATAGATAATATCTCTATTATTAGTTTTCAAGCTTACTTAATAAAGTATAGTATGCCTTTTTATAACATACCAGTATGTCATGGAATTTTAACTTTTAAGCATAAACACTTATTTTAAAGTATATAAACTTAACAATTTATTTTTTGGTCAGATTTTATAAAATATAAATATAGAAGGAATCACTGAATCTTTATTTGTAATATATTTTACTAATCTTAAAGATTCTGATAAGTACTTAAAATTATTTCAATAATACAAAATATACAATGTAGTAAATATATCTGTTTATTAATTAAAATTACTTAACAATACGGTTACAATTATAAAAAAAAAGTTAAATAATCATTTATAAGTTAAGAAGTTCAGGCAAATAGCACTAAATAAAAATTCTCATACTTGATTAGTGTAGTAGTCAAGTCTGGTTTTTCACATTAAACAATTATTAAATCAATTGAGATATTAATAAAATGCTAACAACTTAATATTCATATAACTTTAATCGCAAAAGCAAGCACTTTTGATTATCTAAGTAATTCAGATTTTCAAACATTATATATTTTACAGATGTTTTTGTATACTGCTGATAACAAAACAGATTTACAAATTAAAATCAAGATCCAGATATAAATATTGAATTTTTATATCTTAAACATGTGGATATAAAAATTGTAGTTAAAAGATTCCAGATTCGAGTGTTTTGATATCTTAATTTATTACTAAAAACCTCATTTTGGAAGACAGCTTTAGAAGCTTAATTTAGTAGTGGTATATAAATAATCAATAGTTTTTGATGCAGTAGCTTTTAGTAAAAAGCTCCTTTAATGATGCTACTGAATATTTATTACTACAGCAATCCTAAATTTCTTACGAACACTAAAGATTTTTAGTCAAATTTTGATGCGACGCCAGTTTTGACAAATCAATTAACCTGCCCAGTGACTTGTTCAACTTGTTGCTGTTTCTGGTATGTGAGATTGTTTTTAAATCTATATTCATGATCTAAATAGGATAGCTGTACTACTAATTTAATTTGACAAACAATTACCTAAGGATAGAACAAATCTATGGATGCACAAACTAAAGTTGTAGCTTCAAATTTTGCAGCAATAAATTTATACAAAAATCTGCTTCTGGAATTGCATTTGCTGTGGCAATTTACGGGGCGTGATATTTCGAGTACTATCATACCACCAGTATTATTTATAGTAGCTGGTTGGCATTATTCACAATCATCTTTTAGCGAATTATTTTTGGCATTAGCATGTGGCACACTATTTGTTTGGTTGTACCTTTTCTCATTTTGTTTATCTAACCAAATAGCGGGTGTAGAAGAAGATCGAATTAACAAGCCTCATCGCCCACTAGTTACAGGAAAAATCTCACTTCAGGGAGCTTTAGTGAGATGGTTTTTGAGTATGGGTTTATTTACTTTTGTAGGCTGGTACTTCGGGGTTTTAGAATGGGCTTTAATTTGCCAGATGGTTGTGATCCTGCATAATTTTGGCGGTTGGGATAAGCACTGGATCACCAAAAACTTCTTGATTGGATTAGGTACATTCGCGCACTTAGCAGCAGTCTGGCAATTAGTAACCCCAATTACATCCATCGCCTGGTGCTGGCTATTTCTAATTGGTGCTATCTGGAGTACACTAGTCGCAGTTCAGGATCTCCGGGATATAGAGGGCGATTTGGCGGTGAACCGAAGCACATTTCCCATCGCCTTTGGAGAAACAGCAAGCAGATTAATACTGAGTCTGGGCTTTGGATTATTACCATTTTTTATCCATTTTATATTAATGATACCCACGGCAAATACTGTAAGTACCTTAGTGTGTGATATTGTACTAGCAGTATTTAGCTGGTTCATTGCAGCGCGGATTGTGTTTAATCGCTCTCCACAGGAAGATCATCGTACTTACATGCTGTTTACTTACTGGTATTGTCTTGTTGTGGCTAGTGCGATCGTTGTTCTTTAAGTGAGAGTTTGGAGTTTGGAGTTTGGAGTTTGGAGTGATAATTCTGACTTCTGAATTCTGACTTCTGAATTCTGACTTCTGACTTCTGACTTCTGACTTCTGACTTCTCAAGCATTGTCCACCCAACTTTTTCAAAAGGTAAGAAGTATGACCAATTTAGAAGTATTTACTTCATCTCTAGAATCAACTGTTCGCCGGCAGAAACACGCTGTTGTCATTGGGGGAAGTATTGCTGGACTACTGGCAGCAAAAGTACTGACTAAATACTTTGAGCGAGTAACAGTTATTGAACGGGATAACTTCACACAAGAAGCAGAACATCGCCACGGTGTACCCCAATCTCCTCATGTCCATACTCTACTCAAGCGCGGTTTGCAGTCGTTGGAAGAACTTTTCCCTGGTATAGAGGCTCAACTCGCTGATTTAGGTGCATATGCTATTGATTGGGGAAATGATTTACCCTGGATGGGTTTTGCGGGTTGGGCACCCCGTTTTAATTCTGGTTTAATTACCCACGCTTGCAGTCGGAATCTTCTTGAGCAAACTATCCGCCGTCGATTAGCTGCTGAAGACAATCTTTTTATACAACAAGGACAGGTAATTTCTTTATTATCTAGTTCAAACCAGACTAGTGTTACAGGTGTACGAGTGCGCTTTGGCAACCAACCAGAAACAGATTTAACTGCTGATTTAGTTGTGGATGCCAGTGGACGTAATTCGCCAGCGCCTCAATGGTTAGCAGCAATGGGTTACACAGCACCAGAAGAGACAGTAATCAACTCTTTTTTAGGCTATGCCAGCTGTTGGTATCAGCCTCCAACTAACTTGCAATATGATTGGCAATGTTTGTACGTAACAGTACAACCACCAAATAACAATCGTGGCGGTGTAATTTATAAAGTTGAAGGTAATCGCTGGATTTTGACACTGATAGGTGTAGGTAAAGATTATCCACCTACCGACAAAGATGGCTTTTTAGACTTTGCCCGTAGCTTGCGATCGCCAGTTATTTATGAAGCTATCAAAGACGCCCAACCACTATCATCTATCTATGGTTATCGGCGGACAGAAAATCGCCTACGTCATTATGAAAAACTTAAAAGATTGCCAGAAGGCTTTGTGTTAGTTGGTGATGCCGTCTGTGCTTTTAATCCTGTTTACGGACAAGGGATGACGGTTGCAGCTTTAGAAGCATTGACTTTAGATCGATGTTTAAATCAGCAATTATCTCACCAATCTGACGGTAATTTAATCGGTTTATCTCGACACTTTCAAAAACAACTAAACAAAGTAATTGCTGTACCTTGGTTAATGACAACTGGTGAAGATTTACGTTGGCATACCACTGAAGGAGGACAACCCGATTTCATCAGCCGAATCATGCAACTATATCTCGATCAAGTGTTGTTGCTACAAACTGAAAATGCCGAGATTCACAAGACATTTTTAGAAGTGATACACATGCTAAAGCCACCCACTGCATTTTTCCAGCCCAGTATCAGCACAAAAGTGTTGAAGCGAATGATTAATTGGCAAAGGAAAAATGAGCAGCTTGGTGATGAACAAGAAGTTCCGAAAAAATTGTCTGCGCTTACACAATTGTAAAAGGGATTGGGGATTGGGGACTGGGAAGATGAGGAAGAGGGGCAGTTCTTGCTGGGTGCAGGGGAGAAGCTCCTCCCCTCTGCTCCCTGCTCCCCTGCTTCTTCCCCATGCCCAATGCCCAGTCATTGCCGTATCGGTATCTCAATTATGAAATCAGTTCCTTCTCCTGGAATAGAACGACAAGTTAACTGACCTTTGTGTTTGTCTACAACAATTTGATAGCTAATTGATAACCCCAAACCTATACCATTTCCTACGGATTTAGTGGTAAAAAATGGGTCAAATATTTTTTGTTGCACTTGAGAAGTCATGCCACAACCGTTATCAGAAATCCGAATCATCACTCTATTGGAATTTGTGATTTCAGTAACAATGCAAATTTGTCCATTCAATTGCGTAAGCGTTCGCTTAGCGTCTCTTAGAGAAGCTCGTCGTAGACATTGCTGTAAGGTTTCTGTATGACTTCTCTGTTTGTCTAACAATGAACAATGAGCAATAACAAATGACTCTTCTAAAGCATCGATCGCATTATTTAAAATATTCATAAATACCTGATTAAGTTGACCAGGGTAACAAGTAATTTCTGGTACATTTCCATATTCTTTAATGACTTCAATTTCACTGCGTCCACTCCTTTCTTTGAGTCGGTGCTGTAAAAGCATCAAAGTGCTATCAATACCTTGATGAATATTTACAGGCTTCATTTCCGATTCATCTAAGCGTGAGAAATTGCGTAAGCCCAAAATAATATTGCGGATACGGGAACTTCCAAGCTTCATGGAATCAAGGATTTTTGGTAAATCATCTACTAGAAAATCGAGGTCAAGTCTTTGAGTTTTCTCCTCAATTAAATCAGAAGTATTTAAGCATTCATTTTGATAAGTAGCGATTAAATCTAGCAAACCTTGGACATACTCATTTACATGAGTGATATTTCCATGAATAAAGTTAATTGGATTATTAATTTCATGGGCAATACCAGCCACCATTTGTCCTAAGGAAGACATTTTTTCACTTTGGATTAATTGAGTTTGGGTATTGTGTAATTCTTGTATAGCTTTTTGCAAACATTGATTTCTCTCGTTCAATTCTTGCGTTCTTTCGTTAACTTTATCCTCTAGAGTCTGGCTATATTTTTCTAAGTTATTTTTAGCTTCTGCTAAATTTTTATAGAGGATAGCATTCTCTAAAGATATTGCTGCTTGAGTGCTGAGGAGATTGATAATTCCGATGCGATCACGTGTAAATGCTCCCATTGCTAAGTTGTTTTCTAGGTAAAGAATACCGAGCAAATTACCTTGATTAATCATCGGAATACATAAGAGGCTCTTGGGTAGCTTTTCAACAATGTAGGAATCATTTACTAAAAAGTCAACAGTTTTTGCATCATCGCTCACAAAAATTTCTTTTGTACGTTTGACATAATTAATTAAAGTCACAGGAATGTCAGAACTTGAATCTAAATTAACTGATGGAAACTGTGTGGAAATACTCCCAAATGTGGAACTAAAACCAACTGCGGCAACAACTAATCCAAATCCATCGCCTTCACTCAAAATCATCGCGCACTTAGAAGCTCCTGCACTCTCAATCAGAACTTTGATTAATGCAGAAAGCAGTTGTTCCATTTCAATTTTTCCGGATATTGCTTGAGAGGCTTTAATTACAGATGCCAAATCTAGCATGTCTGAAATGCTAGTACTTAAAATGGTTTCATTATTGCTATAAATTGAATGAGAAATCCGTATGGAAGCAGTGCTTTTGTCGTTAATATGGATGTTAAATTTTTCTTGTTGAATAATGGGAGCAAGCAATTGAGAATAACGTTTTTGCAAATCTTCAACTTTAGCTAATGCTCCCCATTTTAGGTAGCTATAATACGCATCAGTCAAATAAGTTTGAGCAATTTTTTGTTTATTTATTTCTAAATAAAACTTAGCTGCAAGTTCCTGAGCCAGAGCTTCTTCATTCAGATATCCATGTTCTTTTGCATAGGCGATCGCTAAGTCATAATCATCCATTGCTTCCAGATATTCACCGACAACTCGATGTTTTTCTGCCTCTACTAAATAAAATTTATGTAAATAATTCATGGGGGCATAATGCGCCCATTGATTCATCATTTCCTGATTAGCAGCTACCTTTTTGAGATTTTGTTGTTTTTCAATTTCCTCAATATCAGGATATACAGCTAATCTAGCTAGTGAATCGTAAAAATGGAAAATAGGAACAACTAGTTGCCCTATGCCACCACCTAAATATTTCTCTCCTAAAATAGCATTTTCCACTGCTTGAAAGTATTCTTGAAATAAATAGCAAAGGTGTAACTTACCCAAATATAAATATAAAAGGCCTACTCCATCCTTAGCTTCCAGATGAATAGGCAGCATTTTATTTTCGTCATAAGCTATACCAATTAAACAATATGGATTTTCTGTATTGCCTAGTAAATTTAAAACAATTTGTCTATAAATACTACTCCAATTAAAAGGTCTTTCTTGTTTTATTTGACTAATGGCATTATTGTAACTCTCTATTTCTTGTTCTAATTCTGTCAATTGTTTGCCGATAAAATATGAAAAGCTAGAATGATACATTAAACAATATGCTGCAAATTCTAAATCACCCGTCTCTAATCCCACAGAGTAAGATTCCAGCAAAGGTTTTAATGTTTCTTTAACATGTTTATGCCAAATTTCGATGAGAGAATGAAATCCTTGCATAACTCTAGCTTTTATTTCTTTAGCACCAGATTTAGTCAACAAACTTAAAGCTAGCCTGCCAAATTGATAACCAGATTCAAAATCTTTTATGACTCCACAAAGCATTACTCCATAAACAACATAAGCATAAGCAGACAAGGAAGAATTACCATATTTTATTGACAAATTTATTTGCTTGAGACAAATTAGTAAGAATAATTCAGGAGCAACTTGATAAGCAACAGGAGCAGTAGTAGATAAAATACGCATAGCTGCTAATAGTTGAGGCTGGTTCATATCTGAGAGATGAATTAATCCGTCAATCTTCTTTTCAACCAAATTCGATGTTATTTCTGCCATTGCTAATTGCACATCAAGCTCATTTGGGCGATGGGGAAATTCCACTCCCAATAATTGCAAAAAGCTCAGAGAAGTATTGACAGATGCTAATGCTTTGTTTTGCGCTCCATCAGCTTGAATTTTAATTTCATAAACTTTCACTTTTTCGAGTAATGTTTTTCCTTGCGCTAATACTACCTCTATCAATTCCTCCATTTTTTCAAAGTTACCACTGAGATATGCAGCCTCCGCTGCTGTTTCATATAAAGCAATACTTAGCTCATATTTTGTCTGCCAACTATCATTTGATAGTAGTTCTATACCGGTACTTAAATACTTAGTTGCAGCAAAATAAGCAGTCGAGGCTATAGCTTTACGTCCGGCAACTAAATTCATCTGAGCTAGTTCATCACGTTGAGTTTGCTCTGTGAGGATTTCAACTGCAATATTAAACTGATTCACTAACTGAAAAATCTTTTCTTCCCGTTCTGCAACAGAGATATTTTTTAATAGTAGTTGCCCGATACGTAAATGAATTTGTTTTTTTTGGTCTTCAGGGATTAGAGAATAAGCAGCTTGCTGCACTCTATCGTGTATAAATTTGTATCGAGGGTAAACAGAGTTATTGAGTAGTAAGTTTTGGGGTTTTTCACGATCAAAAATTTCTACTGAAACATTAGGATTTTGAAATAATTTATACGCTTCAGTTTGAGGTAAAACCAAGCCTTCATATAAAGCTTTCCATATTTCAGATGCTGTGTCTACAGCAGATTTTTCATTGATTATGGCAAGAGTTTTTAAATCAAATTCATTGCCAATACAAGCTGCAAATTTTAAAATATCTTGTGTCATTTTAGGTAATTTTTCTATTTGAAGTGCCATAAATTCGACAACATCATCTGTGAGAGTTAACACTTGCAATTCGGCAAGATTATACTGCCAGCAACCAACATTATAATTAAATTTAATAATATTATCTTTATGTAAAGACTTCAGAAATTGAATTCCAAAAAAGGGATTACCTTTAGTTTTAGCAAAGACCATTTGTGTCAGAGGAACAGCTATATCTTGTTGACAACAAAGAGTATCAGCAATCAAACAATTTAAATTACTTTGATTTAAAGGGGTTAAATTAATATGATTAATAAACATTCCGGTTTTTTTAATTTCCTGTATTATCAAATAAAGCGGATGTGCTTGAGAAACTTCATTGTCACGATATGCACCAATTAATAATAAACTACCTTCATTATTATTGATATTTTGCGTGCGATCGCTTTCCAAATATTCTCCATCAAAGTTAGGAATCCAGAGATTTTCTTGACTTTCAACAGCAGATAAAATAGATTTGTTATTGACTGCATCACTTTGATTCATTAATACTTGAATAAATTTTAAAGATGTTGTGTCTGCCCATTGCAAATCGTCCAGAAAGATTACCAAAGGATGCTCTTTGCTAATGAATACCTGAATGAATTTCTGAAATAATAAATTGAAGCGATTTTGAGCAGCACTGCCAGAGAGTTCGGCAAAGTTTGGTTGTTTGCCAATAATCTGTTCAAGTGCAGGAATAACATCACTAATTACCTGAGCTTGTTCCCCAAGTGCAGAAATAATTTTGAGTTTCCATTCTTGGATTTTAGCCTCATTTTCTATCAATATTTGCCGGATTAAATCACTAAAAGCTTGTACTAATGCCGACAATGGGATCTCTCGTTGAAACTGGTCAAATTTACCTTTAATAAAGTAACTACGTTGGCGGACAATGGGTTTATGAATTTCGTTAACTACCGCAGTTTTGCCAATACCAGAAAAACCTGATACTAAGACCAGTTGTGTTTTTCCTTGTATCACGCGGTCAAAAGCGGCCAGAAGATTTGCTACTTCTTGTTGACGACCATAAAGTTTTTCAGGAATTAAAAAGCGGTCTGAAATATCCTTAGTTGCCAAATCAAAAATTGCAACATTACCAGTTTCTTCCCAGTGCTTATAGCACATTTGTAAATCATGCTTAAGTCCGTAAGTACTTTGATAGCGGTCTTCGGCATTTTTGGACATTAATTTGATTACGATATCACAAACAACTTGCGGAATCGGCTCATTCATCAATTTTGAATTTTGAATTTTGAATTTGTCTGGTTGTTTGGCAATATGCGAGTGAACTAACTCCATTGGGTCATTACTAGTGAATGGTAATTGTCCACTAAGAAGTTCAAAAAATGTCACACCCAAAGAATAAAAATCGCTACGGTAATCAATACCACGGTTCATTCTTCCAGTTTGTTCGGGGGAAATATAAGCTAATGTTCCCTCTAAAACGTTAGGATTAGTGAGAAATTGAATTTCTCTTGGTAGTAAAGTAGCGATACTAAAATCAATAAGTTTGACTTCGAGAGTGTTAGGATTAATGAGGATATTGGCAGGTTTGATGTCTTTATGGATGATGCGATCGCGGTGCAGTTCCTCTAGAATAGATACTATTTGTATCGCAATCCGAAAAAACTCCCCTAAGCTGAAAATATCTTTCTCTTTCCTCTTTGTCCAATCTTTAACTGATATGCCGCTAAAATCTTCCATCACTAGGGCATAGGCATTACGATAATTATCTAAGCTCAGAGGTTTAACTATCCCCTGCAAATTGAGGTTTTTAGTAATTGTATATTGATTGCGGAATTGGGCAATTTCATGGATAGTAGGATACTCATTCCGCATCACTTTGATGACGACTGTTTTTTGGTCTTGTTTTCTAATAGCTCGATAAACTAAGGTTTTACTACCTGAATAAATTTGATCTGTGATGTGATATCCAGAAAGAGGAAGTATATCATGGGATAGTACTATCATTGCAGTGCTATTTATAATATTGTGACTCAGCCTTAGTATTCCCCTTTACGTATTCTTTATATCAGTTTTGGTAGATATAGTTAGGAATTTCAGCAAAAAATCAATTATTTCTCGCTCAGAGATTTTGCTTAATTAAATGTAAAATTCAGTTAAAATATACGTATAAATATCAGTGGATAACATAGTATTACTGATACTCATTTCAAATAAAGATGCAACAGATGTATATCCGTATATATCTGTATTACCCTACACACAATTAGCTGGACTTTATCCAAAATTAAGAACTCGGCTTTCCTTATCCGGCAAAAATCCTGGTTTTTCGGCAAATACTTTTTTCATGTCACTGATTTACGCTCAATTCCAAAAACTAAAACTAGCGTCCCGCAATCGTTTCGGCGTCGGGTTTTGGTTTGCGTAAAAATGGATAAAGTCGAGATTAGAGGATGTTTGAAAAGTCATGGGGGATTAAAATCACAGCTAATCACTTTTCAAACATCCTCTTAGAATGTTGCAAATATTTTTTAAACTTTGAGCAGCAATAAAATTAGCGGGGCTTTTTGTCCCGCTAATTATTAATTCTTGAAGTTACGGTAGTTTGTAACTAAATTAAGTCGATAACTCAAAATTCTGACCTAGATATGAAAAATCCTGGTTCTCTCTATAGAATTTTGAAGATTTCGGTTCTACTTCCAGTCTTTATCTGCTTGTGAAAGCACATAAGCAGCGACGTTTTCAATTTGCTCAGGTTTTAAACGTTTGCCAAAAGCAGGCATGGCATTTTTACCATTTGTAACTTGGGCAATAATCGCTTCTGCTGAGTACATATCATACTTTAACAAAGCACTCTTCTTCAAGTTCTTATCAGCTTGAACTAAATTCTTGCCAGCCGCATGACAAGAAGCACAATTAGCACTAAATACTTTAGCTCCACTAACAGCATCTGCGGCTAAAGCTGGACTACTGAAGGCAAAGCTGAAGATTGCTATGCCTAACAGCATAACTGTAATTATTTTTTTCATTTCGTGTTTCCTCTCTGCAATAACGCCTGATTCGGTGGAATATCCTTTATAATTGTCAGTTGAGCCGCTGTTCTAGTCAAATGACAAACTGTCAAACTTAGTCTTAAAATTTTTTGAATTAACAATTAATGGCTACCATAGCATCAATATTTAGATAATATATTTTTGAATTCTACAATATTTTTTAACTTCCAAATCCAGTAAACTGACGTATGTAGGGTTCGTGGAACGCTAAAACAATATCTTGTTTGGGTACTCCTATTTCAACCAATCGATTGGCAATTCCTTCTTCTGTGCCATCGTGTTGAATCCATATTTTGCCATCTTTAATATCAAGATGTAAGATACACCCAAAATCACGTTTATTTCCACGCCAGCCAACATAAAGTAATTGATAGTGGTCTTGCTGTTCGTCAAAAATTGTTTGCACCTCATACTCTTCGGCATTTCGTGACATTGAGGCTCGCTTTTGCCGTTCGGACAGAAGATGTCGAATATATTGCCGATATTTTTCTATAGCCATTGACGAATAACCTCCTCTTGTACGTCGTAAATCATCAATCGTAATTGATATTTAGCAACTGCGGATGTAATAAATTTACGTTGAAAAAAAGTTTCATAAATAGGTACGCGAACAGCTAAATAAAGTTGACGGTCTGGTTCAATTTTCTCTAATGCATCCCGGTAGTTTAAAAACTGTCCCAAGGCTGTATGAAATTCTGAAACATTCGATGGGCTAATAAAACTTTTAATTTCCACTGCTATTTTTTGTCCTTCTCGCTCTGCTCCTAAAAGTTGCTCTGCTGCTAAATCAATCTCAAAATCTACATCATCTACATTAATTTCATAAGGATCAGCTGTAATCTTCCAGCCATCTTTTTCTAAAGCATTTCTGACAACATTATGAAATCTATCTTTTGCCATAGGAGTCAGTAGGGTGTGTTACGCCGAAGGCTAACGCACCGCTACATAATATGGTACGTTAGACGCTGATATTATAATTTTTTGTGAAAAATAATATCACAATATGCGCCTAACACACCCTACAATAATTTTATTTTTACATAG
>VFQR01001529.1_pt1 | contig 17500 bp, 17 predicted proteins | sample 3512321 | NCBI WGS metagenome assembly VFQR01 (sample SAMN10412374, study PRJNA504923) | tailings metagenome | isolation source: Relicate 3 Philex TSF1 revegetated site | place: Philippines: Tuba, Benguet | collected 2017-08-29
GAGAACGTCCCGGAATCGGCCCGCGAAATCCGGTGGCGCGCGGGCATGCGCTATGTGCACCAGGGCTTCGAGCTCTATGTGGACCGGCCCGGCCGCAGCGCCGACCCGGCGACGCTCGCCGCCGCGATCGAGCGCTTCCACGACGCGCATGAGCAACTCTACACCTTCGCGCAGCGCGACACCCAGGTGGAGATCGTGACGCTCGAGGTCACCGCGCTTGGCACCATGCCCGGCCCCGCCGCCGAGGCCATCGCGCCCGCCGGCGAGGCCGCGCCCATCGCGCGCCAGCGCGTGCATCTGGAGGAAGGCCCGGCCGATGTGCCCGTGTGGCACCGCGCGAAGCTCGGCGCCGGCGCGGTGCTGAAGGGCCCGGGGATCGTCGTGCAGATGGACGCGACGACCTGGCTCCATCCCGGCGACACCGCGACGATGGACCGCTTCGGCAACCTCGTGGTGGAGGTTGGCTGAGCGTCAGCCGACCGGCGTCGGCGGCACGCCGCCCGCCTCGATCGCGGCGCCGGCCTCCAGCAGCAGATCCTCGCGGTAGCGGCCGGCCAGCACCTGCACGCCGACCGGCGTGCGGCCGACAAGGCCGGTCGCCACGGCGAGCCCCGGGAGGCCCATCAGCGGCAGGCCGACCTGGGTAAGCTGCGCTTCCATCACTTCCCGGAAGCGCTCGACGCTCGACACGTCGCATTGGTCGGCGAAGGGCAGTTCGGCGGAGGCGGGGCAGAGCGCGACCGGGTAGCGTTCGAAGAACAGCTCCCATTGCCGCACGAACCCCACGCGGGCCTGCAGCGCATCCATGAAGGCGAACAGATCCGGCGCGGGGCAGAGCGCCTCCATCTGCGCGTAGATGAAGGTGGCGTCCGGATCGTCCTCGGCTGCGATGGCCTTGTTCAGCCCACGACGCGTCTCGGCGAGCCAGAGGATCGCCTGCAAGCGCGCCGGCTCGCGCAGCGGCGGCAGCGGGACTTCCTCCACCGTCCAGCCCGCCGTTTCCAGGCGTTTCGCGGCGTCGCGCAGCGCGGCTTCCACTTCGGGCACGGTCGCGAGACCCTCGGGCTTCACGCAGAGTGCGGCGCGCTTCGGCGCGGGCGGGCCTTGCATCGGCATGCCGACCCACCAGGGCTCGCGCACGTCGCGCGCGCACATCGCCTCGAAGCCGAGCTTCACATCGGCGATGGTGCGCGCGAGCGGGCCGCTCACCGCCATGATCTGCCCGCCGATATGCCGATCCGGCTGCGAGAGGTTGATGGCGGGAATGCGCCCGAGCGTCGGCCGCAGCCCGTGGATGCCGCAGGCATAGGCGGGGTAGCGGATCGAGCCGCCGATATCCGTCCCATGCCCGATCGCGCCGATCCCCGCCGCCGTCGCGGAGGCCGCGCCGCCCGAGGATCCGCCCGGCGTGATCGCGGGATCCCAGGGATTCTTCGTGTGGCCATGCAGCGAGTTCCGGCAGAACCAGCGCAGCGAGAAGGCCGGCGTATTGGTGCGGCCCAGGATCACCGCACCCGCCTTGCGCAGATTGGCGACGACCGGATTGTCCTCGGTCGCGCGATGGTCCTTCTGGATGCGCAGCCCGTTGGTGGTGGCGTGGCCGGCCTGGTCCACATTGACCTTCACCGTCACCGGCACGCCCGCGAGCGGGCCAACGACCTCGCCCCGTGCCAGCGCCGTATCAACGTTCGTCGCTTCCGAAAGCACTTCGTCCGCCCGAAAATCCACCACGGCGTTCAGCGCGGGGTTGGCGGCGTCCAACCGCGCCAGCGCATCCTTGGCGACGTCGACCGCGCTCGCTTTCCGCGCGCGGACCAGCGCGGCGATCTCGGTGGCCGGCAGGCGCCAGAAGGCGGTCATGGGTGCTGCTTCCGCTTGCTGTGGCTTCTCACGCCGCACTGTCTCCCCGGCGGCGTGCTGCGTCGAGGGGGCTTGATCCAACGCAAGGTGCGCAGGCGCCGCCGCCGCTAGTGTTTCGATCCCGAAGTTCGCCGCAGTCGCGGCGCCTTCCTTCTCGATGCAGGGAGGTTGGCATGCGAGGCGCCTTACCCAGCACCATGGCGTGCGGCGTTGCAGCGTGCCTGGGCTTGCTCGCCGCGCTGGCGATCCCGCGCGCAGCCGCGACCGCAACGGACCTGGCCGTGCTGCAGCAGGCCTGCGGTGACCGCCACGCCACCTGGCGGCCGGAGACCACGATCCCGCTGCGGCATCCGTCGGGCTTTCGCGTGGTGCTGCCGGGCCGCGGCTGCCTGCGGTTCAGGGAGGGCAACAACCTCATCGCCACGTATCTCATCGGCGTGAGCGAGACGCCCGACAGGACGGGTCGCGGCATCTGGACCGGCCTGGAAGCCACGCACACCGCCACCGCGATGATCCTTGACCTCGCCACCGTCCTGGACGGGCCGCCACTGGCCGATCTCGCGGCCGCGCATGCACGTCTCGTGCAGGAGGTGCAGGCCCTGCCGGAGGGTGCGCTGGGCCGGGTGCTGCCGCATCTCTATCGGCGGACCGACCCGTTCCCGGAACCGATCCAGCACCCGATGCTGACGGCCTATTTCAGCCTTCGCGTGATCGAGACGATGGTCGGCGAGGTGGCGCCCGGCAACCCCTGCATCCCGTTCACCGTGGTCACCCAGGAGCGGCGCCAGGGCAGCGGTCCTTTTTCCAGGCTGCTCGGAGTCGACATCCCGACCATCGTGCTGCGACAGCGCTTCGAGGCGCGCCTGTGCCTGGCGCCATCCGGCGGCGGGGCCCTCATCGCCTTCTCCGAGCGCCGGCCGGAGGGAAACAGCGAGGATGCGCCGCCGGGTGCCGACTTGCGCGCGCAAGGGCGCCAGTTCCTCGGCTCCGTCACCCTGGTGCCACCCCGTGGCTGACGCGGCCGAGATCGGGGAGAAACCGGCCATGCCGCGCGGCCGCGTGCTGCTCGGCCTGCTGCTTCTTGCGCTGTCCGGCCTCGCCGCCTGCGCCGGTCCGGGCCCGGAGGTCACCGACCCCGACCGGTTGGCGCGGCTGCGGGCGGCCTGCTGGTCCCAGGCCACCTATGTCGGGCCGGCGAGCTACCTGCTCGAAGATCGCGGCCGGTTCCGGATCCTGCTGCCGGGGTCGGGCTGCATCGGGCGGCCGAGCCCGCATGGCTGGGAAATGGACTATCTGCTGGCCGCCACCGCGACCGGCGAGGCCCCTGGCGCGCGCCCCTGGCGCGGATACTTTCCCGCCCATGTCGCGCAGGCGATCGTGTGGGACCTCGGCGCGGTCTACGGCCTGGTCCCGCCACGCGACGTCGCGGAGGCGCGGCGGTTCCTGGAGGAGGACCTCCCGCGCCTGCCGGGAGGCGGGCTCGGGCCCTTCTTCCCGCGCGTCAGCCGCGCCATCCCCGAGTCCTTCCGGCCCGGGAATGCCTGGTTCCGCGTGCTGGAGCGCAGGGTCGGCGAGGTGGCCGCCGGCGCGCGCTGCCTGCCCTTCAGCGTGGTGAGCGAGGAATACAGCCCGGGCACCGGCATCGTGGCGGCGATGGTCGGCGTGCGCATCCCCGATGTCGTGTATCGGCAGCACCTGGAAGGTCGCATCTGCGTCAGCCCGACCGGGCATGGCGTGCTGCTGGCCTTCTCGCACCGTGCCGTCGCGGGCGATGCGCAGGCCGAGGCCCGCGCCGCGCCGCTGCGCGCGCAGGTGTTCGCGGCATTCGACACGCTCGAGCTCGCGCCGCGCTGAGGCCCGGGTCAGGCGCCGAAGCGCGGCTCCCGCTTGCCGAGGAAAGCCGCCTTGCCCTCGGCATGATCGGCGCTCAGGAAGCACATCGTCTGGAAGTGGCGCTCATCCTCCAGCGCGCGCTCAAGGCCCTCGGCCAGCATGCGTTTCGTGAGCGCGATCGGGAGCGCCGCCTGCGCCGCGAGGGTCTTCCCGAGTTCCGTCGCCACGGCCATCGCTTCGCCCTTCGGCGCCACGCGATCCACAAGGCCGATCCGCTCCGCCTCCGGCGCCGCGAGCTGCGTGTTGTGGAGGAAAAGCTGCCGCGCCTTGGCGCTGCCGATGCGCGCCGGCAGCGTGAAGGGCAGGCCGAGATCGGGCATCAGCCCGACCTTGCCGAAGCCGGCCATGAAGCGCGCATCCTCGGCCGCGACGATGGTGTCGCAGGCGCAGGCGATGGAGAGCCCGGCACCGACGCACCAGCCTTCCACCGCGGCCACGATCGGCAGGCGGCCCGAGACCATCAGCCGGATGAGCCGATGCGTGCGCCGCATGCGCTCGCGGCCCGCCGCCGCATCGGCGATGTCCATGCCGGTGAGGTCGCCGCCGGCGCAGAAGGTGCCGCCGGCGCCGGTGACGACGACGGCGCGCACGGCGGTGTCGCCCTGCGCGGCCTCCAGCAGGTCGTGCATCTGCTCCCGCAGTTTCTGCGCCAGCGCGTTGCGGCGCTCGGGGTAGTCGAGCGTCAGCACCAGCACGCCGCCGTCACGGGCTTCCTGCACGCGCATCCTGTTATCCCTTTGTCCGGGCGGTCCGCCGCACTTCAGGCGGGCCGAGGCCGCGAATGCGGCCCGCGCACAAACCAACAGGACCGCCGGGCGCGCGCGTGGCCTGCGCGAAGCCAAGGCCGCGGATGCGGCCGCCCGGCGTCTGAGGGCAATCAAGCATCCGTGTGCAGGGTCGCGCCGGTCTGCGTCTGGAGGTCCGCCAGGGACAGCCCTGGCACGATCTCCTTCACCACGAAGCCGCGCCCCGCCACGACCTCCACCACGGCCAGGTTGGTATAGACGCGCTGCACTGCGCCCATCGCCGTCAGCGGGTAGGAGCAGGTCTCCACCAGCTTCGGCCGCCCATCCTTGGTGGTGTGCTCCATCACCGCCCACAGCCGCTTGGCGCCGGCGGCGAGATCCATCGCGCCGCCCACGGCTGGTGCCGAATCATTCTCCCCCGTCGCCCAGTTCGCGATGTCGCCATTCGCCGCGACCTCGAAGGCGCCGAGCACGCAGAGGTCAATGTGTCCGCCGCGGATCATCGCGAAGCTGTCGGCGTGGTGGAAGAAGCTGCCGCCGGGCCTGAGCGTGACCGGCTGCTTGCCGGCATTCACCAGCCAGGGATTGACGGCGTCCTTCGGCGGCGCCGGCCCCATGCCGAGGATGCCGTTCTCGGAGTGCAGGATCACCTCGCGCTCCTCCGGCACATGGTCCGCGACCATGGTCGGGATGCCGATGCCGAGGTTGACGAACCAGCCTTCGGGAATGTCCTGCGCCACGCGCGCGGCCATCTGGGTGCGGTTCCACATGAAGGTCGGCTCCCTCAAACCCAAGGCGCGCCGCGTTCGACGCGGACCACGCGATTGACGAAAATGCCGGGCGTATGGACGTTGTCAGGCGCGATGCCGCCGAGTTCGCGCAGGTGATGCACCTGCGCCACCGTGAGCGTTGCCGCTGTCGCCATCACCGGGTTGAAGTTCCGCCCGCTCTCGCGATAGGTCAAATTGCCCCAGCGGTCGGCCTCCCACGCCTCGACCAGCGCGACATCGCCCTTCAGCGCGGTCTCCAGCACATGTGCGCGGCCGCCGAACTCGCGCTGTTCCTTGCCGCGCGCGAGCTTCGTTCCCGCGCCGGTCGGCGTGTAGAAGGCGGCGATGCCGGCGCCGGCGGCGCGCATCCGCTCCGCCAGCGTGCCCTGCGGCACGATCTCCAGTTCAAGCTTGCCGGCGCGATACAGCTCCTCGAACACGGTGGAGCCGGCGGAGCGCGGGAAGGAGCAGATGATCTTCCGGACGCGCCCGGCTTCCATCAGCTTGGCGAGACCGACCTTGCCCGCGCCCGCATTGTTCGCGACGACGATGAGGTCCTTCGCCCCCTGCTCGATCAGCCCTTCGATCAGCTCATCCGGCTGGCCCACCGCGCCGAAGCCGCCCATCAGCACCGTCGCGCCGTCCTGCACGCCGTCCAGCGCCTCGGCGATCGAGCGGACGATCTTGTTGATCATGGGCGCATCACTCCCGCGGAATCACGTCCGGCGCTCTTAGAGGATGAAGTCCGCCCCCGTCCAGGCGCCGGCGATCTCCACGCGAATCTCGAACAGCAGCGTCCCGGGCGCCCCCGGCGCCGCGCCGCCATAGCCGCGCAGCAGCGTGCCGCCCCCATCGGCCAGGAAGCTGATCCGCCCCGCCGTGACATCGCCCGCCGTGCCTGCGGCCGCGACGGTGTCGAAGGCGGAATCCGCTCCGCCGGTGATCGGATCGAAGGCCGAGAGGTCGATCCGATCCCGGTTGCCGGCAATCCGGGCGAAATCGACAATGCGGTCGCGCACCGCCGCGCTGCTGTCACCCGGGGCGACGACGAATAGGTCATTGCCGTTGCCGCCGATGAGCAGATCGGCGCCGCGGCCGCCGATCAGCGTGTCGGCACCGCCGACGCCGGTCAACGAATCCGCGCCGGCCGAGCCGATCAGCAGGTTGTCGAAATTGGTGCCCATCAGCCGGCCGCGCGCGGAGAGCACCGCATGTTCCATGAAGGCCGGCAGAACCCCGACACGATCGACGAGCCAGGTGTCGATGCCGCCGGTGTCGATCGCCACGTCCCCTTCGGCGCGGTCATAGGCATAGGTGTCGTTGCCGAGCCCGCCGCGCAGCGTGTCCGCGCCGGCGCCGCCGACCAGCGTATCCGCGCCATCGCCGCCCGAGAGGCTGTCCGCGCCGTCCTCGCCCTCCAGCCGGTCATTGCCGCCGCCGCCGTCGAGCGTATCGGCGCCGTCGCCGCCGAAGATGGTGGAGGCACCGGCACCGCCCAGGATGCTGTCATCGGGCAGCGCCATCGCGCCCTCGCGCCCGAACACGATGGCGCCGTCTCCGTCGCCGAGGGCGAAGCGCAGGCCGCGCCCGGCATCGCCCTCGATCGCGAAGCCGCCAAGCGCGATCGGCCCGGCGCCATCCAGCTGCAGCACCGCCGTCGCGCCAAGGGGCTGGGCGAGCTGCACCGTCTCGATCCGCGCCAGCACGGCGGCGTCCAGCACCAGGCGCATCGCGGTGTCGAAGCGGAGCGTCTCGATGCCCATGATGCGGGCGTCGCGCAGGTCGAGCAGCGCGCCCGCGGCGCCGGCGGTGGCGAGCACATCCGCGCCGTCGCCGCCGTCGAAGACATCGCCGAGGCCGGCCAGCGGTTCCGGCTCGGTCAGCCGGATCGTGTCGTCACCGACGCCACCGCGCAGCGCGTCGCGGCCGAGGCCGCCATCGAGCAGGTCGTTGCCGGCCCCGCCGAACAGCGCATCGTTGCCGGCCTCGCCAAGCACCGTGTCGTTGCCGGCGGCCCCCTCGACCCAGTCGCTGGCGGCGCCGGCCAGGATGCTGTCATGGCCGCCGGCGCCGGTCAGCCGGTCCGCGCCGCTGGCCCCGATGACCGTGTCGTCGCCGGACAGGACGACGCCGGCGAAATCACCGGCGAGGACCTGGAGGAAGGCGAAGGTGTTCGTCGGGATCGCGAGCCCGGTGATGCTGTGCAGCACCGGATCGGCGAGGCTCGTGCCGGCGATGAGCGCCGCCGCCGTCAGGAAGCTCTGAGACGGGCCGATCGGCGGATTGCTGGTCACGAAGGTCAGCACCAGCAGCCGCGGAACCGGGCCTTCCAGGGCGTAGAGCTGCTGGTTGCCGACGATCACGGGCGTGGGCAGCGTGCCGAGCTGGCGCAGCGGCGCCCATGCGTCGGGGGTGGAGAGGCTGACGGTCAGGAGTGCCATGACCGGTTTCCTTGAAGGGGCCGGCATCATGCGCGCCCGGCGCGGCGCGCAACAGGGTGGCCCGCCGGCCTTGCCAGATGGCCCGTGACGCGCTTGCCTCACGCGGAGACGCACAAGAGATCGGGAGGACGCGATGCTCCGCGCCATGCTGCTCATGCTTGCGGCGCTGCTCGCCGGCGGCCCGGCCTCCGCCCAGTATCCGGAGAGGCCGATCCGCGTGATCGTGCCCTTCGCGCCAGGTGGCGGCGCCGATCTCCAGACCAGGCTGCTCGCGGCCGCCGTCGCGCCGCATCTCGGCCAGCCGCTGGTGATCGAGAACCGCACGGGCGCGGGCGGCAATATCGGCACCGTGGCCGTCGCGCAGGCGGCGGCGGATGGCTACACGCTGCTCGCCAGCACGCCGGCCTTCGTCATCAATGAGACGCTTTATGCGCGGCCCGGCTATTCGGTGGCGCGCGACTTCGTCGGTGTGGCGCCCTGGGCGACCTCGCCGATGGTGCTCGTGGTGACACCCTCGCTGCCGGTGACGACGCTGGCCGAGCTGGTCGCCTATGCGCGCGCCAATCCCGGGCGCCTCACCTATGCCAGCGGCGGCGTCGGGCTGATCACGCATATCGGGCAGGAGCTGCTGAAGTTCCAGCAGCGGCTCGACATGGTGCACGCGCCCTATCGCGGCCAGGCGCCGGCGATCACCGACCTGCTCGCGGGGCAGGTGCATATGAGCATGGACAGCCCCTTCAGCTCGCTGCCCTTCATCCGCGCGGGCCGTCTGCGCGCGCTCGCCACCACGGGCACCACGCGCACCGCGACGCTGCCCGAGGTGCCGAGCGTGGTGGAGGCCGGCTTTCCTGATCTTGTCGCGACGATCTGGTACGGGCTGGCGGCGCCACGCGGCACGCCGGCGGCCGCGATCGCGCGGCTCAACGCGGCGGTCCAGGCCGCGCAGGCGCTGCCCGAAACGCGCGCATCGCTCGCGCAGAACGGCGCCGAGGCGTTCACCAGCGACGCCGCGGCGCATGACCGCTTCCTGCACGCCGAAGTCGCGCGCTGGGGCGCGGTGATCCGCGCGGCCGAGATCAAGGTGGAGTAGCCGGAAGCGGGGACGGGCCGGGGCTTTCCCCGGCCCGCACGCGTCAGGCCGCCGCGCGGATCGCCGCCGCCTTCACGTCGTCCCCGACGGCATCGGCGAAGGACGAGAAGTTCTTCTCGAACAGCGAGACGAGGTGCTTCGCCTGGCGGTCATAGGCAGCCTTGTCGGCCCAGGTCTCGCGCGGGTTCAGCACGCTGCTGGGGATGCCCGGCACGGTCTTCGGCATCATCAGGCCGAAGAAGGGATCGCGCACGAACTCGGCCTTCGCCAGGCTGCCGTCGAGCGCCGCGCGCAGCAGGACGCGGGTGTGCTGGATGCTCATGCGGCTCCCGGTGCCATAGGCGCCGCCGGTCCAGCCGGTGTTCACCAGCCACACCTGCGCGCCATCCTGCCGGATCCGCTGCTCCAGCATGCGGCCATAGACTTCCGGGTGGCGCGGCAGGAAGGGGGCGCCGAAGCAGGTGCTGAACGTCGCCTGCGGTTCCTTGCCGAGCCCCTTCTCGGTGCCGGCGACGCGCGCGGTGTAGCCCGAGAGGAAATGGTACATCGCCTGCGCCGGCGTGAGCTTCGCGATGGGCGGCAGCACGCCGAAGGCGTCCGCCGTCAGCATCACGACGTTCCTCGGCTTGCCCGCGATGCCGCCCGCGACCGTGTTCGGGATGAACTCGATCGGGTAGCAGGACCGCGTATTCTCGGTGAGGCGGCCGTCCTCGAGATCGAGATGGCCGCGCGCGTCGCCGATCACGTTCTCCAGCACCGCGCCGAAGCGATGCGAGGCGTCCCAGATCTGCGGCTCGGCTTCCTTCGAGAGCTTGATGACCTTGGCGTAGCAGCCGCCCTCGAAGTTGAAGATGCCCTGGTCGGACCAGCCATGCTCGTCATCGCCGACCAGCGCGCGCTCGGGGTCGGAGGAGAGCGTGGTCTTGCCGGTGCCGGACAGGCCGAAGAACAGCGCGGAATCGCCGGCCGCGCCGACATTCGCGCTGCAATGCATCGGCAGCACGCCGCGCTCCGGCAGGATCCAGTTCATCACCGTGAAGATGGATTTCTTGATCTCGCCGGCGTAGCTCGTCCCGGCGATGCAGATGGTGCGCTTGGCGAAGCTCAGCGCGATGCAGGTGGAGGTGCGGCAGCCATCCTCGCCAGGGTCCGCCTCGAGCTCCGGCGCGTGCAGGATGACGTAGTCGGGCTTGAAGCCTTCGAGATCCGCCTCGGGCGGGCGGATGAACATGTTGCGCGCGAACAGCGCGTGCCACGCATTGGTCGTGACCAGCCGCACGCGGATGCGGTGCGCGGGATCGGCGCCGGCATAGAGGTCCTGGGTGAAGAGCTCCGGCTGCTGGCCGAGCCAGGTGCGGACCTTGGCCGTGAAGCCCGCGAACTTCGCCGGCGGCATGGGCTGGTTGATCTTCCCCCACCAGATCGCGTCATGCACCTCGGGGTCGTCCACCACGAACTTGTCCTGCACCGAACGCCCGGTGTGCTGACCGGTCACCGCCATGAAGGCGCCATCGGCGGAAAGCCGGCCTTCGCCGCGGCGCAGCGCATGCGCATAGAGGCCCGGCGCGGTGAGGTTGGCGTGGATCTCCGCCGGGCCGGTCACGCCGGTGCCCGAGAGCGCGGGGTGGGACGTCATCAAATGCCTCCGATGGGGGCCGCGGGCAGGAGGCGCGGCCGGGACTGCGATCGAGGGAATGGGCGAAGCGCGCGGCATAATTACGGCGGCTAAGGGCGGATGACTATAAAAGAACCGTCTGGTTACTGAATGATTCGTCGCTGCGACGCAGCACAATCTCAGGAAAGCGACGTCTGCCGGCGTTGGTCGGCAGACCGCAACACGGAATGGTTGTGATGCGGCCCGGATCAGGGCGAAAGCGCCGCCCGACCCTCCCGCGCGGCGCGAATGAGCGCGCGGCGCACGCCATCCGCAGCCGCGACCGGCTCGGGCCAGGCGAGCCGCAGCACGGTCTCCCCCAGCGCCAGGTCGCACCCATCCGTATCCACCGCCGCCATGCGCCAGGCGCCCGGCGCGCCGCCCAGCAGGCCGCGCGCGATCGCCGCCACCGCATCGGCATGGTCGTCGTTCATGTGGGCGATGATCTCCGGCTCGGCTTCGGCCAGCGCCGCGACCGCCCCGGAATCGGGCAACAGCTCCGCCAGGCGCAACCGCGTGGCGCGCGCGAAGCCGCCGACCAGCAGCGCGCCGCCGGGCTTCACCCGCCACAGCGCGAAATCGCCGAAATCGGCGTAGAGCGCCGCGTAGGGATGCCGCGCGAGCCAGCGCGCCTTGAGCGCGGGCGCCTCCGCCTCCGGCACCGGCTCGGCGAGGCCCGTCACCGTCACGCGCGGCGCGGTCTGCGGGTTCGGCCCCTCCGGCGCGCCGGTGAACAGCAGCGCGCAGCGCGGCTCCGCGCGGAGCTGGCGCGTATGCTCCGACAGCGAGGAGAGCAGCAGCAGCGGGGTCAGGTCCGGCGCGGTGGCCGGGGTGACCAGGCTCGCGAAGGGCTGGCCTTCGGCGGCGGTGGCCAGCGTTGCCATGCCGGCGCCGCGGATCAGGCGGCGGGCCTCGAAACCCTGTGTCGCGTTCGCCATATCGTCTCCGGTTGTCCGACCTGCCTTTGCCACAATCTGGGATCAGAGACGCAACGTGACCGGCCCGATCCGGCCCCCATTGGGCCAAGGAGTCCCCATCCGTGCCCGCGACCATCGCCCTCGTGGACGACGACCGCAACATCCTCACCTCCGTCTCCATGACCCTGGAGCAGGAGGGCTTCCAGGTCCGCACCTACACGGATGGCGAGAGCGCGCTGCAGGGGCTGCTCGCGCGGCCCGCTGATCTCGCGGTGCTCGACATCAAGATGCCGCGCATGGACGGGATGGAACTGCTGCAGCGGCTTCGCCAGCGCAGCCAGATGCCGGTCATCTTCCTGACCAGCAAGGATGACGAGCTGGACGAGCTGATGGGGCTTCGGCTCGGCGCCGACGACTACATCACCAAGCCGTTCAGCCAGCGCCTGCTGCTCGAGCGCATCCGCGCCCTGCTGCGCCGCAACGAGGCGAGCCGCGCCGAGGGCAGCGGCACGCCCGCCGGCGGCATCATCGCGCGCGGCGACCTGGTGCTGGACGAGACGAAGCACACCTGCCTCTGGAAGGGCCAGCAGGTGCAGCTCACCGTGACGGAGTTCCTGCTGGTGAAGGCGCTGGCGGTGCGCCCCGGCATGGTGAAGAACCGCGACCAGCTGATCGATGCCGCCTATGGCGAGAACATCTATGTGGACGACCGCACCATCGACAGCCATGTGAAGCGCGTGCGCAAGAAGTTCCGCGCGGTGGACAACGACTTCGCGCAGATCGAGACGCTCTACGGCCTCGGCTACCGCTACAAGGAGGCGTGACGGCAACGCGCTCCGCGACGCTGCGTTCAGGATGCAGCAAGCGGGAGACCGACGATGCGTCATCTGATCGCCCTTGGCGCGCTGCTGGCGCTCGGCGCCTGCGGGCCGGGTCATGTCGCCTCCGGATACGGCCCCGGGGCGCGGCCCGCGACGGGCTATGCCTACGGCCCCACGGCCGCCCGCATCGCCGCCGACCGTCGCGAGGACATCCGGGATCGCCGCGAGGACATCCTCGACAGGCGCGAGGATATCCGCGATGCGCGGCGCTACACCGGCCCCGCCGATCGCCGGGAGGACATCCGCGATCGGCGCGAAGATGTCCGCGACCGGCGCGAGGACATCCGCGACCGGCAGGAAGACCGCCGCGACCGCCGCAACGGCTACTGACCCGGCGGCACCTCCGGATCGCCCTCGCGCCGGTCGCGGTAGAGCGCCGCCCGGGTCAGCACCATCAGCGTCACCGGTGTCGTCACCACGACGAAGACGGTGATCAGCAGCTCATGCAGCACGAAGCGGCTCTGCTGCACCGAGAAGTACAGCATCGAGGCGATCAGGATGCTGCCGATGCCGAGCGTCGTCGCCAGCGTCGGCGCATGGACGCGTTCGTAGAAGCGCTTGAGGCGCAGCAGGCCGATCGAGCCGAGCAGCGTCATCGCCGCGCCGGCCAGCAGCAGCAGCGAGACCGGCAGCACGAGCCAGAGCGGCGCGTCCTCGCCGTTCATTCGATCACCTCCCCGCGCAGCAGGAACTTCGCGAGCGCCACGGTGGAGACGAAGCCGAACAGCGCGATCAGCAGCGCGGCCTCGAAATAGGTGGTGCTGCCGCTGCGGATGCCGAACAGCAGCAGGATCACCGCGGCGTTGACATAGAGCGTATCGAGCGCGAGCACGCGGTCCTGCGCGCGCGGGCCGCGCAGCACGCGCCAGGCGGCGCAGCCCATCGCGGCGGCCACCATCAGCTGCGCGAGCAGGACGGACCAGAACAGGATCGCGCCGCTCATTCGAAGATCTCCATCAGCTGCGCTTCCCAGCGGCCCTTGACGATCCGCACCCAGTCCTCCGGATCGATCAGGTCGAGCACATGCAGCAGCATCGTGCCGTCCCTCGCGTCGTAGTCCACCCACACCGTGCCGGGCGTGGCGGTGAGGATGCAGGCCAGTGCCGCGAGGCCATAGGGGCTGCGCATGGTCAGCGGGATCGGGACGAAGCCGGATCGCCGCGGCGCATCCGGATCGCGTCGCAGGATGATCCGCGCGACCGCGTTGTTGGAGCGGACGATCTCCACCAGGATGTCGCGCAGAAGGCCAGGGATGGGCCGCAGCCGGCGCAGGCCGCCGCGCGGCGCCGCGAGCAGCGCCAGCGCTCCCCCGCCGACCAGCGCCAGCAGCGTCCCGAGCAGGAGCGGGCCGGGCCTCGCGCTGCCGGCCAGCAGCAGCCACATCCCCAGCAGCGCCAGGCTGAACAGCGGGAAGGGCAGGATGCGCCTCATGCCCCGGCGCGCTCCCCGGCAACACCTTGCAGATAGTCCTGCGGCGCATGCAGCGCGCGCGCCGCCGATTGCAGGTAGTCCATCGCCGGCCCGGCGCCGACGGCAAGGCCCATCGCGAGCACCAGCAGCACCGCCACGGGCGCGAACTCCGCCAGCCGGACCCGCGGGATGCGCTCCGCCGGGGAGGCCCAGAAGATCTCGATGCCCGCGCGCAGCAGGGAGACCAGCATGGCCAGCCCGGACAGGATGAGCGCCGCGAGCAGCGCCCAGCTCGCCCAGCCGAGCCCCTCCGGGTCGCCGCCCAGCACGGCCGCGAGGATCGCGAACTTCGCGAGGAAGCCCGGCAGCGGCGGCAGCCCGGCGAGGATCAGCGCGCAGGCGATGAAGGCAAGGCCCAGCAGCGCGACGGTGCCGGGGATGGCCACCCCGACCTCGTCCGCCGCTTCCGGCTCGTCATCCTCGCCGGAGCCGAAGGCCTCGCGCGTCACCGCCAGCACGTCGGCGCCGACCTCGCGGCCGCGCTCCACCAGCTCGATCAGCAGGAAGAAGGCGCCGATCGCGAGCACCGAGCTCGCCATGTAGAACAGCGCGCCGCTCGTCACCTCGGCACGGCCGGCGCCGATCGCGGCCAGCAGCGTGCCGGAGGAGACGAGCACGCTGGCCCCGGCCAGGCGCGAGAGATTCTGCGTCGCGAGCACCGCGATCGAGCCGAAGCCGATCGTCGCGAGCCCGCCGATGAACAGCCAGGTGCCGCCGAGACCCGCGGAGTCGCCGGCATCCCCGCCGAAGACCAGCAGCCAGACGCGCAGGATCGCGTAGATGCCGACCTTGCTGAGGATGGAGAGGATCGCCGCCGCCGGCGGCGCCGCGGCGGCATAGGTGCCGGCGAGCCAGAAGCCGAGCGGCCACATCGCCGCCTTGGTGAGGAAGGCGATGCCGAGCACCGCGAGCCCGGCCTCCAGCAGCGCCCGGTCCTCGGCGGCGATGGCGCGCATGCGGATCGCGAGATCGGCCATGTTGAGCGTGCCGGCGATGCCATAGACGACGCTGACCCCGATCAGGAACAGCGCGGAGGCGAGCAGGTTGATCACGAGGTAGTGTAGCCCCGCGCGCACCCGCGCCGCGCCGGAGCCGTGCAGCGCAAGCCCGTAGGACGCGGCGAGCATCACCTCGAAGAAGACGAAGAGATTGAACAGGTCGCCGGTGAGGAAGGCGCCGTTCAGCCCCATCAGCTGGAACTGCAGCAGCGGGTGGAAATGCACGCCCGAGCGGTGCCAGCGCGTCAGCGAGAAGACATGCGCAGCCAGGCCCAGCAGCGCGGCCAGCATCAGCATCAGCGCCGAGAGCCTGTCGAGCACCAGCACGATGCCGAACAGCGACGGCCAGTCGCCGAGCCGATAGACCCGCACCGCCGGCGCATCCGCCAGCCCCAGCAGCAGCCCGGCCAGCAGCACGAGCGCCAGCATGGACAGCAGCCCGAGCGCCGGCACGGCGCCACGCCAGCGATCGCCGATCAGCACCATCGCGCCGCCGACCAGCATCGGCAGCAGGATCGGCGCGATCACCGCATGATCGAGCAGCGCCGTCACCGCTCGCGCTCCCGCCCGTCCACATGGTCGGTCCCCGTCAGGCCGCGGGCGGCGAGCAGCACCACCAGCAGCAGCGCGGTGGTGGCGAAGCTGATCACGATCGCGGTCAGCACCAGCGCCTGCGGCAGCGGATCGGCGTAGCGCGCGAGGCTGCCGACCTCGCCGGGATCGAGGATCGCGGCGGCGTTGCTGCGCAGCCCGCCGGTCGAGAAGATGAAGAGATTGACGGCATAGGACAGCAGGCAGAGGCCGATGATGACCTGGAAGGTGCGCGGCCGCAGCAGCAGCCACACGCCGGAGCCGGCGACGATGCCGATGGCGAGGGACACGGCGAGTTCCATCATTCCTCTCCCGACACCGGGCGCGGCTCCGCGCCTCGCGCGTCCGCGCGCGGCTCCGTGCCTCGCGCGTCCACGCGCGGCTCCGCGCCTCGCGCGTCCACGCGCGGCTCCGCGCCTCGTGCTTCCACGCGCGGCTCCGCGCCCCGTGCGTCCACGCGCGACTCCGCGCGATGCGCACGGACCGACTGGTGCGCCAGCGCGATCAGCATCAGCAGCGTCGCACCCACCACCAGCGTGAAGACGCCGATGTCGAAGACCAGCGCGCTCGACAACGGAACGCTCCCGATCACGGGCAGGTCCGCATAGGCGTAATAGGTGGTGAGGAAGGGCCGCCCGAAGAGCATGGCGGCGAGCCCCGTCCCGGTCGCGATCAGCAATCCCGTGCCGATCCACGCCACCGGCCGCAGCAGGCTGAGCTGCCGCTCCGTCCAGTCGGCGCCGCCGATCATGTATTGCACGAGGATGGCGATGGCGACGACCATGCCGGCCGAGAAGCCGCCGCCGGGCTGGTCATGGCCGCGCAGCAGCAGATAGGCCGCCACCAGCAGCATCGCCGGGAACAGCAGGCGCGTCAGCGTGAAGGGCACGATCAGCCAGTCCGAGACCTGGCCGGCGGGGCGCACCGCCTCCGCCTCCATCTGGTCGCGCTGCTGCTCCGGCAGCTCGATGCTGTCGGGCGCCGGGCGGAAGCGGCGCAGCAGCGCATAGGTGGACAAGGCGACGACGGCGACGACGAAGATCTCGCCCAGCGTATCGAAGCCGCGGAAATCCACCAGGATCACGTTGACGACATTGGTGCCGCCGCCTTCCGTGTAGGCCCGTGCCAGGAAGTGATCCGCGAGCAGGTCCGGCGGCAGCCTGGTCATCGTCAGGTAGGCGAGCATCGCCATCCCGCCCCCCGCGGCGATCGCGATGGCGAGGTCGCGCGCCCGGCGGGCGCGGCTCAGCACCTCCATCCCGTCGCCGTCGCGCTGCACGCGCTTCGGCAGCCAGCGCAGGCCGAGCAGCAGCAGCACCGTCGTCACGACCTCCACGGTCAGCTGGGTCAGGGCGAGATCGGGGGCGGAGAACCAGACGAAGGTGAGCACCACGACAAGCCCCACGCCGCCAAGCAGGATCAGCGCGGCGAGCCGGTGGAACTTCGCCTGCCAGGCGGCGCCCAGCGCGCAGGCGGCGCCAACCGCCCAGAGCAGCGCGAGCACCGGGTCCAGTGGCGAGGCCGGCAGGTTTCCCGGCCCCACGCCGCGCATCCACGCCGCGCCCAGCCCCGCGGCGATGGCGACGGCAAGGATCAGGCTCAGCTGCGGCTGCAGCCGCCGCGTGCCGCCCAGCCGCTCGAGTGTCCGCGCGAGACGCCACGAAAGAAAGACCATCGCGCGCTCGAAGATGCGCTGCGCATCGAGCCGGCGGATCAGGGGCGGGCCCTCCATCCCTTCCCGCAGCCAGCGGTTCAGCACGAGATAGAGCGCGCCCCCGCCGGCCAGCGCGATCACGCTCATCAGCAGCGGGATGTTGAAGCCGTGCCAGACCGCCAGGCTGTAGCTGGGCATCGCATCCCCCAGCACCGATTGCGCGGCGAAATGCAGATAGGGCCCGACGGTCGCGGCCGGCAGGATGCCGACGATGATGCAGGTCAGCACCAGGATCTCGACCGGCAGGCGCAGCCAGGTCGCGGGTTCCTGCGGCGCGTGCGGCAGGTCCGGTGCGACCGGGCCGAAGAAGGCGCCATGAATGAAGCGCAGCGAATAGACCACGCTGAAGGTGCTGGCGAGCAGCGCCGCGATCGGCAGGATGTTCAGGACGGGATGGATCGGCGCGTCCGCCATCAGCGCCTCGGCGAAGAACATCTCCTTGGAGAGGAAGCCGTTGAGCAGCGGCACGCCCGCC
>VFQR01001530.1_pt1 | contig 17486 bp, 19 predicted proteins | sample 3512321 | NCBI WGS metagenome assembly VFQR01 (sample SAMN10412374, study PRJNA504923) | tailings metagenome | isolation source: Relicate 3 Philex TSF1 revegetated site | place: Philippines: Tuba, Benguet | collected 2017-08-29
TCGGGCATGCGCGCCAAGCTTGCCAAGGCCGCGGCGCGCGCGCCACTCCCGCTGCCTTGGGAAGCTTCCGTGCGTTTTTCAACGGCCTCGGCGGATGGACACCGCGCGGACCGCTCCCTTATATGCGCCGCAACGTCGCCGTGGGGATCGGCGAGCGGTTGCATGGCTTGGCGCGCCGTGTGGCCCGATCCCCCGCGGCAGCCCGCTGAGAGGGACGAAGATGGCCGATATGATGGCTCCCCAAGGGGCGGGGCATCCCGCCGGGCACGCCGCGCAAGGCGAAACCCGCCGGGATTTCCTCAAACTCACCACCGGCGCCTTCGCCGGCGTCGGTGTGGTGGTGGTGGCCTGGCCGTTCATCCATTCGATGAACCCGGCGCGAGACGTGCTGGCGCTGGCCTCGACCGAGGTGGACATCTCCTCGGTGCAGGAAGGCCAGGCGGTCACCGTGATGTGGCGCGGCAAGCCGGTCTTCGTGCGCCACCGCACGGGGGAGGAGATCCAGCAGGCCCGCGCCACGCCGATGTCCGAACTGAAGGACCCCGCGGCCGACCAGACCCGCGTGCAGCGCGACCAGTGGCTGATCGTGCTCGGCGTCTGCACCCATCTGGGCTGCGTGCCGCTCGGGCAGAAACCGACCGACGCGCGCGGCAACTTCGGTGGCTGGTTCTGCCCCTGCCATGGCAGCCACTACGACACCTCCGGCCGCATCCGGCTGGGTCCGGCGCCCACCAACCTCGCCGTCCCGCCCTACACCTTCACCAGCGACACGCAGGTGCGCATCGGCTGACGGCCCACCCGCCGCGCCGCGCCCCGCCCCGCCCCCTTCCGAGGAGCCAAGCCGCAATGGCCATCGGCCTTCACCAGAGCGAGTTCAAGAACCCCGTCGTGCGCTGGATCGACCAGCGCATGCCGGTCTTCACCATGATGCAGAAGGAATACGGGACGTTCCCGACGCCCCGGAACTTCAACTACTTCTGGAACTTCGGCGCGCTCGCCATGGTCAACCTGCTGATCATGATCGCGACCGGCATCTTCCTCTCGATGCACTACACGCCGCACACCGCCTACGCCTTCGACAGCGTGGAGCGCATCATGCGCGACGTGAACTATGGCTGGCTGCTGCGCTACGTGCACATGAACGGCGCCAGCATGTTCTTCATCGTGGTCTACATCCACATGTGGCGCGGGCTCTGGTACGGGTCCTACAAGGCGCCGCGCGAGCTGCTGTGGATCCTCGGCGTCGTCATCTTCCTGCTGATGATGGCCACCGCCTTCATGGGCTACGTGCTCCCCTGGGGGCAGATGTCCTTCTGGGGCGCGACCGTCATCACCAACCTCTTCTCCGCCGTCCCGGTGGTTGGCGAGAGCATCGTGATCTGGCTCTGGGGCGGGTTCAGCGTGGACAACCCGACGCTCAACCGCTTCTTCAGCCTGCACTACCTGCTGCCCTTCGTGATCTTCGGCGTGGTGTTCCTGCACGTGGCCGCGCTGCACATCACCGGCTCCAACAACCCGCTCGGCATCGATCCGAAGGGTCCGCAGGACACGATCCCCTTCCACCCCTACTACACGATCAAGGACAGCGTGGGCCTGATCGTCTACTTCATCGTCTTCGCCTTCCTGGTGTTCTTCATGCCGAACTATCTCGGCCACCCGGACAACTACATCCCCGCCGATCCGCTGGTGACGCCGGCGCATATCGTGCCGGAGTGGTACTTCCTGCCCTTCTACGCGATCCTGCGCGCGGTGCCGGACAAGCTCGGCGGCGTGGTGCTGATGTTCGGCTCGATCGCCATCCTGTTCATCCTGCCGTGGCTCGACACCTCGCCGGTGCGCTCCATGCGGTTCCGGCCGGTGGCGAAGTGGTTCCTGGTGCTGTGGGGGATCAATTTCTGCGTGCTGACCTGGGTCGGCGCCAAGCCCGCCGAGGGAACCTACGTGACCATCGCGCGGATCGGCACCTTCTACTACTTCCTCTACTACCTGGTGATCCTGCCCCTGCTTGGCCGGCTGGAGCGCCCGCTCAGCCTGCCCGAAAGCATCGCCAAGCCGGTGCTGCGCGGCGGTGGGCCCCTGCCGGCCGGTGCGGCGGCGAAGCCGATGGAGAAGGCCTGATGCGCGTGCGCAACCTCTTCGGCGCGCTGGCGCTCTCCGCCGGCCTGCTGCTCTCGGCCGCGCCGGCGCGCGCGGCCGGCGAGGCCATCCCGCTGCCGCCGGTGGATTTCTCCTTCCAGGGCCTGTTCGGCACCTTCGACCGCGGCGAGGCGCAGCGCGGCCTGCTGGTCTACAAGCAGGTCTGCGCGGCCTGCCATTCGATGCGGCAACTCTCCTACCGCAACCTGCTGGAGCTCGGCCTGACCGACCAGCAGGTCCGCGCGATCGCCGCCGATGTGCAGGTGCAGGACGGGCCGAACGAGTTCGGCGAGATGTTCGAGCGTCCGGGCCGTCCCTCCGACCGCTTCCGCCGCGCCTTCCCGAACGAGCAGGCGGCGCGGGCGGCGAACAACGGCGCCTATCCGCCCGATCTCTCGGTGATCGTGAAGGCCCGGGCCGGCGGCGCGCCCTATATCCACGCCCTGCTCACCGGCTACACCGACCCGCCCGAGGGTTTCCAGCTCGGCGATGGGATGAGCTACAACGCCTACTTCCCCGGCCATCAGATCGCGATGCCGAACGTGCTCAACCCCGGCCAGGTGGAATACGCCGACGGGACCGAGGCGACGGTCGAGCAGATGGCGCGCGACGTCTCCACCTTCCTCGCCTGGGCGGCCGAGCCGGAGCTGGAGCAGCGGCGGCGCATGGGCATCCGCATCATCCTCTTCCTGGTGGTGCTCGGCGGCCTGACCTACGCCGTGAAGCGCAAGATCTGGGCCGACCTGAAGCACTGACGGCGTCGCGCAGCGTTGCAAGGGGCCGCCCCCGTCGGGGCGGCCCCTGTTCTTCGTCAGGAGCCCCGCATGTCCACCGAGATCACCCCCGTCATCGGCCTGATCGGCGGCTCCGGGCTCTACGACATCCCCGGCCTGGAAGACCGCGAATGGCGGCGCGTCGCGACCCCGTGGGGCGATCCTTCGGATGAGATCCTGTTCGGGCGGCTCGCCGGCGTGCCGGTGCGCTTCCTGCCGCGGCATGGGCGGGGCCATCCGACGACGCCGTCGGACCTCAACTACCGCGCCAACATCGACGCGATGAAGCGGTCCGGCTGCACCGAGATCATCTCGCTCTCGGCGGTGGGTTCGCTGAAGGAGGAGCTGCCGCCCGGGCATTTCGTCATCGTGGACCAGTTCATCGACCGCAGCTTCGCGCGGAAGAAGACGTTCTTCGAGAGCGGCTGCGTCGCGCATGTCTCGATGGCGCATCCGGTCTGCCCGCGGCTCGGCGACGCGCTGGAGAAGAGCGCGCGCGGCCTTGGCCTGCCGGTGACGCGCGGCGGGACCTACCTGGTGATGGAGGGGCCGCAATTCTCCACCAAGGCTGAAAGCCTGCTCTACCGGTCCTGGGGCTGCAGCGTGATCGGCATGACGAACATGCCCGAGGCGAAATTGGCCCGGGAGGCGGAGCTCTGCTACGCGACGGTCGCGATGGTGACCGATTTCGACTGCTGGCACCCCGAGCATGACCACGTGACGGTGGAGCAGGTGGTGAAGGTGCTGTTCGGCAATGCCGACAAGGCGCGCGCGCTGGTGGCCGACGTGATCCCGGCGCTCGGCGCGCGGCGCGGGCCATGCCCCGCGGGCTGCGACCGCGCGCTCGACCACGCGCTGATCACGGCGCCCGAGAAGCGCGACCCGGCGCTGGTTGCGAAGCTGGATGCGGTGGCGGGGCGGGTGCTGGGTTAGGGCGCTGCGATCTCCCTCCCCCGCGAGCGGGGGAGGGAGAAGGAAGCGGGGAGGGCGTTCCTACCCAAGGTGCTTCGCGAAGAAGGCGAGCGTGCGCTCCCAGGCCAGTTCCGCATCCGGGCGGCTGTAGCTGCCGCGATCGTCGCAGCCGAAGCCGTGCTGCGCGCCGGGATAGACGAAGATGCCGACACCCGGCTGCGCGGCGCGGATCGCCTCCACGTCGCTCATCGGGATCGAATGGTCCTTCTCGCCGAAATGCAGCTCGACCGGGCAGTTCGGCTTCTCGTCCTTCGTCCCGGCGATGCCGCCGCCGTACCAGCCATTGGCGGCGGCGAAGCTCATGGACCGCGTCGCGCCCCACCACGCGACGGTGCCGCCCCAGCAATAGCCGACGATGCCATGCCGCCCCGGCGGCAGCGCGGCGGCGGCGGCCTCCACGTCGCGCATCGTGCCCTCGGGCGGCACCTTGGCGCGCAGGTCGCGGCCGCGCGCCACATCCTCCGGCGCGTAGCCGAGCTCGACGCCGCGCTCCACGCGATCGAACAGCGCGGGCGCGATCACGGCGTAGCCCGCCTTCACGAAGCGGTCGCAGACATGGCGCATGTGGCTGTTCACGCCGAAGATCTCCTGGATCACCACAAGCGATTTCGTCGCGTCCGCCGGCCCGTCCTTCCAGGCGGCGAGCTTGTGGCCGTCGGCGGCGGTGAGGTCTGTCCACATGGCGCGTTCCTTCCGGGCAGGGGAGCGCGCTACTCTCCCGGCATGACGGAGATCGTCAACCTCAACCGGGCGCGGAAGGCGAAGGCGAGGGCGGAGCGGCAGGAGCAAGCCGCGGCCAACCGGGTGAAGCACGGCCGTACCGGCGCGGAGAAGGCCAATGACCGGGCCGCGGAGGCGCGGCGCAACGCGCTGCTCGACGGCGCGCGGCGTGGGCCGGAGAAAAAATAGCGCGGCCTGTCGAAACGCTGCCCCCTTGCGCGTCATCCCGCTGCCGGCATGTCCCGGCATGGAGACGAAAGGGAACCACGATGCAGGTGCTGCTGATGATCTATTCCGACGAGGCCGCCTGGGCGGCCATGCCGGATGCGGAGAAGGGCCAGGTCTTCGCCGCCTATGGCGCCTATTCCGCCGCGCTGCGGGAGGCTGGCGCCAATGCGGGCGGCAACCCGCTGCAGCCGAGCATGACGGCGCACACGATCCGGGTGCGCGAGGGCGCGCCGCAGGTGCTCGACGGACCCTATGCCGAGACCAAGGAGCAGCTCGCCGGCTACTACCTGCTGGAGGTCGCGGACATGGCCGAGGCGATCCGCTGGGCCGCCCGCTGCCCCGGCGCCGCGCATGGCACGGTCGAGGTCAGGCCGATCCTGGCCATGCCGATGCCGGCGTGAGCGCATCGCCGGCGGCGGCAGGCGAGGCCGCGCGCCGCGCCGAGCTGGTGGCCCGCCAGGGCCACGGCCGGCTGCTCGCCTTCCTGCTCACGCGCGGCACCGCATTGGCGGCCGCCGAGGATGCGCTCGCCGAGGCGTTCCGCGCGGCGCTCGAGCATTGGCCCGCGCGCGGCATCCCGGACCAGCCGGAAGCCTGGCTGCTGGCCGTCGCGCGGCGGCGCCTGCTCGACGGGCATCGGCGGGTCGCGCGGGCGGCGGTGGCCGTGCCCGAACTCGCCCGCCGCGCCGCCGTGCCGGAGGAGCCGGACGCGATCCCGGACCATCGGCTCGCCCTGCTCCTGGCCTGCGCCGCGCCCGAGGTGGAGCCGACGATCCGCGCGCCGCTGATGCTGCAATGCGTGCTCGGCCTCGATTCGGCGCGCATCGCCTCGGCCTTCCTGGTCGCGCCGGCGACGATGGCGCAGCGCCTGGTGCGGGCGAAGCGGCGTATCGCCGCCGCCGGCGCGCGCTTCGCCCTGCCGGATCGCGGCGACGTTGCCGCAAGGCTCCCGGCGGCGCTGGAGGCGATCTACGCGGCCTATGCCGCGGGCGCCGAGGACCCGGCGGATGGCGGCGCGCTGGCGCTGGAGGCCGCCTGGCTCGCCCGGCTTTGCGCCGCGCTGGCGCCCGGGGAGCCCGAGGCGCTCGGGCTCGCCGCGCTGCTGCTGCACAGCGAGGCGCGGCGGCCGGCCGCGCGCGACGCCGCCGGGCGCTACGTGCCGCTCTCGGAGCAGGATGTCGCGCGCTGGGATGCGCGGGTCCAGGCGGAGGCGGAGCATCTGCTGCGGCAGGCCGCGGCGCTCGGCCGGCCCGGGCGCTTCCAGTGGGAGGCGGCGGTGCAATCCGTCCATGCGGCACGGCGGGCGACCGGCCGGACCGACTGGGCGGCGATCCGCCTGCTCTACGACGCGCTGCTGGCGGAGACGGCCTCGCCGGTGGTCGCGGTCAACCGCGCCGTCGCGATCGCGGCCTGCGAGGGCGCGCCGGCCGGGCTCGCCGCGCTGCGGGCGATCGGGGATGCGCGGCTCGTCGCGTACCAGCCCTATTGGGCGGCGCTGGCCGCGCTGGCGGAACGCGCGGGCGAGGCCGAGGCGGCGGTCGCGGCGCGGCAGCGCGCGGCGGGGCTCGCCGCCGACCCGGCGGTGCGCTGCTTCCTGCTGGGGCAAGGCTGACCGGGCGAGTTGGCACGCCGTCCCACGCAGGACGCTCCGTCCCGGACTTCGCGCGCCCCCCTTGGTTTCGGCGACGCGACCGGATTGGATCGTCCCCGGCCTTTGGGGAGAGGCCACACCATGCCACAGAAGATGCTCGCCGAGTTCATCGGCACCCTCTGGCTCGTGCTGGGGGGCTGCGGCAGCGCCGTGCTCGCCGCGAAATTTCCCGAGGTCGGGATCGGCCTCGTCGGTGTCTCGCTCGCCTTCGGGCTGACGGTGCTGACCATGGCCTATGCGATCGGCCATGTCTCGGGCTGCCATCTCAACCCGGCGGTCACGCTCGGTCTCGTCGCCGGCGGGCGGTTCCCGGCCGGGGAGGCGGTGCCCTACATCATCGCGCAGGTCGCCGGCGCCTGCGCCGGCGCCTGGCTGCTCTGGACCATCGCCACGGGGGCTGTCGGCTTCTTCAACCCGGCCGGCGGTCTGGCACCGAACGGCTTCGGCGAGGGCTCGCCCGGCAAGTATTCGATGCTGGCGGGCTTCGTGACGGAGGTCGTGATGACCTTCTTCTTCCTGATCATCATCCTCGGCGCCACCTCCTCCCGCGCGCCGGCGGGCTTCGCGCCGATCCCGATCGGGTTCGGGCTGACGCTGATCCACCTGATCTCGATCCCGGTCACCAACACCAGCGTGAACCCGGCGCGCAGCACCGGGCCCGCGCTGTTCTCGGGGCCGCTGGCGCTGGAGCAGCTCTGGCTGTTCTGGGCGGCGCCGATCCTCGGCGCGGTGCTGGCCGGGGTCGTGCACCGCGTGCTGGAGCCGAAGGAGTAGGCGCGGCTCATACGGGGCGCACGAAGGCTTCACCTTCGTACCCTCATACGCCGGCGCGCCTCCGGCGCTGGCTTCGTCACGCCGCAGGCGTGCTGCCCGCACGACGCACTTGCGGCGGCGCCCGTTCGGGCGCTCGGCCGCCTGACGGCGGCCGCAGGTCGGAACTTCGTGCGCCTGGAATCAGTTCACCTGGGCGCCCGATTCGCGCACGAGGCGCTGCCATTTCGGCGTCTCGCTGCGCACCAGCTCGGCCGCCGCGGCCGGGCTGTCGCTGACCACCGCGTCATAGCCGAAGGGCCGCAGCGCGGTGCGGAACGGCTCTGCGCCGCCGACCTGGCGGATCGCGGCGTGCAGGCGGGCGACCTCGGCCTCCGGCGTCGCGGCGGGGGCGACGATCATGTTCCAGGAGCGGATGTCGATGCCCTGGAGGCCCGGCGTCTCGGCGAAGGCTGGCACGTCCGGCAGCAGCGCGAGCCGCGCGCCGGAGGAGATGCCCAGCAGCTTCACCCGGCCCGAGGCGGCGAGCGGCATCAGCGCCGCCGGCAGGTCGGCGCTGCCCTCGACGGTGCCGGCGACCAGATCCGTCGCCTGCTGCGCCCCGCCGCGATAGGGAACCAGGGTGAGATCGGCGCGCGAGGCGGTGACGACGGCGGAGAGGGTGAGATGCGTCACCGTCCCGGGCCCCGCATGCGCCACGCGGAAGGCGCCGGGGTTGCGGCGCGCCCAGTCCAGCAGCGCGGCCATGCTGGTCCAGCCGCGCTGTTCCGCGAGCTGGGCGTTGACCGCGAGCACCACGGCGCTGTCGGTGATCTGGCTGACGAAGCGGAAATCGCGCGCCACGTCGAAGGGCATCGAGCTCTGGAGGAAGGGCGCGGCGCAGAGCGTCGCCGCGCCGATCACGCCGATGATCGTGCCATCCGCCGGCCCCTTCGCCACCGCATCCGCGCCGATCAGCCCGCCGCCGCCGCTGCGATTCTCCACCACCACCTGCTGGTCGAGCAGCGGCGAAAGGCGGTCGGCGAGCAGGCGCCCGAGGCTGTCCACGCCGCCGCCGGGCGGGAAGGGGACGACGACGCGGAGCGGCCGCCTTCCCTGGGCCAGCGCGGGGGTCGCCAGGGTGGCGAGCAGCAGGGTGCGGCGGGCAAGGCGGGGCATGCAGGGTTCTCCCGGTTCGACGGGCGGAAGCCTATCCGCTCCGCGAACAGGCGGGGAAGGGGGTTACCGTGGGCGACTCGTTCCCAGCCAGACGCCGGCCAGCACCACCGCGCCGCCGGCGATGACCAGCAGGGACGGGACCTCGCCCAGCATCACCGCGCCGAGCGCCGCGGCGAAGGGCGGCTGGATGTAGCCGACCATCGCCGCGTCGGTGACTCGGGCGCGCGCGATCAGGCCGAGGAACATGGTCAGCGGCAGCGCCGAGACGACGATGCCGAGCAGCGCGATGCTCGCGATCACCCAGGCGGGCTGGACGAATTCGACGACCGGCGTGGTGCCGAGCGCGACGAGCCCCGCCACCGCGCCCGAGACGAATTGCTGCCCGAAGGCGAGCTGCGCCGGCGCGCCGGGCCTGACCATCCGCGCATAGACCGTCCCCGCCGCGTAGGAGCAGCAGGAGAGCAGGATCAGCAGCCCGCCCCAGAAACTCGCGCTGCCCGAAAGGGCTGCCGGGCCGAGGATCAGCGCGACGCCGGCGAAGGCCAGCGCCATGCCCGCCGCGCCGCGCGGCCCGAGCCGTTCCTCGCGCAGCAGGGGAAAGGCGATGAGCGCGACGACGAGCGGCGTGGTGGCGTGGATCAGCGCGGCCGGCGCGGCCTCGATCCGGCTGAGCGCGAAGGCGGTCAGCAGGTTCGGGATCCAGCCATTGGTGCTGCCGAGGACGAGCCAGTGGCGAAGCTGGAACGGCCCATGGAACTGCCGCGCGACGAGGAGGAAGAGGAAGACGCCGAAGGCCGCGAAAAGCCCCCGCAGCGCGGCGAGCGCGATCGGGTGCATCTCCAGCGCGACGAGGCGCAGCAGCGGGAAGGAGAAGCCCCAGAGCGCCCCGATCACCAGCATCCGCCACCAGAGCGGCCAGCCGGAGAGCGTCACCGCCCGTTTGCCGTCGCGCGACTTCGCTCGATCTCGCGCCAGCGTGCGACGTTGCGGTTGTGCTCCTCCAGCGTGCGGCCGAAGGCGTGGCCGCCGGTGCCGTCGGCGACGAAGTAGAGGTAGTCGGTCGCCTCCGGGCGGACCACCGCGCGCAGCGCCTCCCGCCCGGGGCTCGCGATCGGGCCCGGGGGGAGCCCGCGGATCCGGTAGGTGTTGAAGGGGTGGTCGCGGTCGAGGTCGGGGCGGCTGATCGGCCGCTCCAGCACGCCGCCATCGGCCGCGGCATAGGCGACGGTCGGGTCGGATTGCAGCGGCATCGAGCGCCGCAGGCGGTTGATGAAGACGCCGGCGACGAGCGCGCGCTCCTCGGCCTTCCCGGTCTCGCGCTCCACGATGGAGGCGAGGATCAGCGCCTGGCGGGGATTGGCGAGCGGCAGGTTCTCGGCGCGCTGGCGCCAGGCCTCGTTGAGGGCGGCGGTCATCGCCTGCTCGGCGCGGCGGACCAGCGCGGCGCGGGTGTCGCCCCACTGGTAGCTGTAGGTCTCGGGCAGCAGCTCGCCTTCCTCGAAGGCCGGCGTCTCGCCGGTCAGGCCCTCCGCGCGCTCGATGAGGGCGGCGATCTGGCGGGCGGTGAGCCCCTCGGGGATGGTCAGGCGGCGCTGCACGGGGCGGCCGCGGCGCAGGATGTCGAGGACATCGCCGAGGCTCGCGCGGGCGGGAAACAGGTATTCCGCGGCGCGCAGCGGCCCCTCGCCGCTGGTGATCCAGGCGGCGGCGAGGAAGGCGCGGGGATCGGCGATGACCTGGCGCTCGGCGAGCGCGGCGGCGATGGCGGTGGTGCCGCCGCGCGGGATCACGAGCTGCGCGGGCTCCGCCAGCGGGCCGGGCGCGGTGTAGGCGTGGCGGGCGTAGAGGAAGCCCGCCGTGCCGAGGCCGGCGAGGAGCAGGAGGAGGGCGAAGAGGGCTCGACGCATGAGGGTGCTAACGCGGCGGTCGCCGAAGGTTGCGCTCGACGTCGAATGGATGGCGCCCGACCCCGCGAGCGGCGTCGGGAGCGGCTGGCGGTGGGAGGAAGGGGGCGCACTGGTCCCTGGAACCCCCACCCCGGCCCGCCCCCGCGAACGGGGGTGGGAGAAGAAGGGGCAGGGTGCTCAGCTCACGCAGCCTTCCGGAAGACGATGCTCGCGTTGGTGCCGCCGAAGCCGAAGCTGTTGGACAGCGCCACCTCGATCCTGCGCGGCTGCGCCTGCTTCGCCACGCGGTCGATCGGGCTTTCCCGCGAGGGCTCGTCGAGATTCAACGTGGGCGGCGCCACGCCGTCGCGGATCGCGAGGATGGAGAAGATCCCCTCCACCGCGCCGGCGGCACCCAGCAGGTGCCCGACCGCCGATTTGGTCGAGGACATCGCGAGCCCCTTCGCCGCGTCGCCCCAGAGCCGCTCCACCGCGCCAAGCTCGATATCGTCGCCCATCGGCGTCGAGGTGCCATGCGCGTTGACATACTGCACCTGGTCGGGCGTGACGCGGGCGGAGGCGAGCGCCGCCTTCATGGACCGATAGGCGCCGTCGCCATCCTCGGAGGGCGCCGTGATGTGGTGCGCGTCGCCGGACATGCCGTAGCCGACGACCTCGGCATAGATCTTCGCGCCGCGCTTCTTCGCATGCTCGTATTCCTCGAGCACGACGACGCCGGCGCCCTCGCCCATCACGAAGCCGTCGCGGTCCTTGTCCCAGGGGCGGGAGGCGCGGGTGGGCGTGTCGTTGAAGCCGGTGGAGAGCGCGCGGGAGGCGCAGAAGCCCGCCATCCCGATCTCGCTGACGCCGGCCTCGGCGCCGCCGGCGACCATCACCTCGGCATCGCCGAGCGCGATCAGCCGCGCCGCGTCGCCGAGCGCGTGCACGCCGGTGGCGCAGGCGGTGACGACGGAGTGGTTCGGGCCCTTGAAGCCGTAGCGGATCGAGACATGGCCGGAGGCCAGGTTGATCAGCGCCGAGGGGATGAAGAAGGGCGAGAGGCGGCGCGACCGGCCATCCTTCACGATGCCCGAGCCCTCATAGATGGAGCTGAGCCCGCCGATGCCGGAGCCGATCATCACGCCGGTGCGGACGCGGTCTTCCTCCGCCTCCGGCAGCCAGCCGGAATCCTGCACCGCCTCCTCCGCCGCGACGAGCGCGAGCTGGATGAAGCGGTCCATCTTCTTGACGTCCTTGACCGGGATCCACTCGGCCAGGTCCAGCTTGCCCTCGGCCCTGGGGCCGGAGGGGACCTGCCCCGCGATCTTGGCCGGGAGCTGGCTGACATCGAAGGACTGGATGGCCCCGATGCCCGAGTCGCCGGCGGTCATGCGCTTCCACACATGCTCGACGCCGAGGCCGAGCGGGCAGGCGATGCCCATGCCCGTGACGACGACGCGCCGCGGCGCCGCGAGATGACCGAACACGGCGGTTTTCCCCCTTGGCCTTGCCTTGTTGGAAGGCGGCCTCAGGCCGCCTTCTGCTTCTCGATATACTCGATCGCGTCCTTGACGGTCGTGATCTTCTCGGCCGCGTCGTCGGGAATCTCGACGCCGAACGCCTCCTCGAAGGCCATCACCAGCTCGACGGTGTCGAGGCTGTCGGCGCCGAGGTCGTCGATGAAGGACGCCTCGCTCGTCACCTTCGCCTCGTCCACGCCGAGATGCTCGACGACGATCTTCTTCACCTTCTCCGCGGTGTCACTCATTGCCGCGATCTCTCCTGCTGCGGTCCTGCCGTGCCTCGGCGCGCGCTTCCGCCGGGGGCTGGCATTCGGCTTCCCCCTCGGGCGGCGCGGCTTAACATGGAAGCGTCACTTGGCCTAGGCGGCGCCGCGACGCAATGGGGGGCTGCGGCATCGGTGCAACGGTCCAGGCGCCTCGCGCGGCGGGGGCGGACCGGGGCAGTTGCCGCGCCCCGGCGCCTTGCCTGTATGCAAAGTGCAACGGCGGGTGGCGACCGAGCCTTCGGTGGGCGCCACTTGCCCCGGGCCGGGCATCACCGACCCCTCCGTGGTCCGCTTCGCGGCCGGGCCGGCTGCTGGTGAACGGGACCAGCATCGTGGCGGAACGCAACCTTCCCGAAATCTCCGACAGCGCCATCGGACGGCCCCGCGATGACGTGGCGCCGGCCGAAGGGGCGCGCCGCCCGAAAGCCGGCTCGACCGCGGCCCTTGCGACCGTCGCGAAGACGCCCTGCGCGCCGCCCAAGCAGCCCGTGCAACCCGGGCCGCGCGCCGCCGTTAATCCCGCGTGATCAAACCTCGCGGAGAGCTGAGCCATGAACAGCATCATCTACATCGTGGGACTGGTCGTGATCGTGCTCGCGATCCTCGGCTTCCTGGGTTTTCGCTGAGCCCGCCGCGGAACAGGGAAACATTGCGATGAACAGCATCATCTACATCGTGGGCCTGATCGTGATCGTGCTGGCGATCCTCGGCTTCGTCGGTCTTCGCTGACCGGTCGGCTCCCGCCTCTGGTATCCTGCGGACCCACCGTGCCGAGGGAGGGCCCGCGATGGCGACGATTCCGGATGAATGGATGCCCGCCGCAGCCATGCGGCGCATCCATCTCCATTGGACCGCGGGGCGGCATGAGCCCAACGCCACGGATCTGCGCTCCTACCACATCCTCGTCCGCGGCGACGGGACACTGGCGCGCGGCGAGCGTTCCATCGCGGCCAACGCACCGGGATCGGGCCTGCCGCAGGCCTCGCACACGCTGAACGCCAATACCGGGGCGATCGGCGTCTCGCTCTGCTGCATGCATGGCGCGAGCGAAAGCCCCTTCGACGCGGGACCCGCGCCGATGACCGAGGCGCAATGGGAGGCCGGCATCGCGGTGCTGGCGCAGCTCGCGCGGCGCTACGGCATCCCCGTCTCGCCGGTGACGATCCTGACGCACGCCGAGGTGCAGCCGAACCTCGGCATCGTGCAGCGGAACAAGTGGGACATCACCCGGCTGGCCTTCGACCCCGCGACCCGCGGCCACCAGGCGGTGGGCGATCTCATGCGCCGCAAGGTGGCGGCGCTGCTCAACGCGATGCCGGGCGCGGTGAACGCGCCGCCCTCCGACCCCGCGCTCCGGCTGCTGCGCTTCCGGGTGCGCGGCGTCGCGCCCTCCAACCTGAACCTGCGGCGCGCGCCCGATGGGGAGATCGTCGGCGCGCTGCCCGAGGGCAGCCGGGTGGAACGGCTCGGCATCGTGGATGGGTGGTGGCGGGTCCGCACCGAATCCGGCCATGTCGGCTGGGCGTGGTCGAGCTTCCTCGTCGCGGCCGATTCCTGAAGGCGCCGGCCTTCAGAGCGTGTCTGAGAAGGGTTGCGCCGTGCCCCGGCGTGTCTTTTCCGCGCCGGGTGCGTCAGGACGCTTGCCGATGCAACAAGCATCGGCTGCGCGCCCTTCCTGCCCGGCACGAAAAATCCATCACCGCGTCATCGCCGGCCCCTTCTCAGACACGCTCTCAGACCATCGCCATCCCGCCATTCACATGCAGCGTCTGGCCGGTGACCCAGCCGGCCTCGGCGCTGGCGAGGTAGACGACGGCGCCGGCGACATCCTCGGGCGAGCCCATGCGCTGCGTCGGGATGCGGGCGAGCAGGGCGGTGCGGGCCGCTTCCGGCAGCGCATCCGTCATCGCGGTCTTCACGAAGCCGGGCGCGACGACGTTCACCGTCACGCCGCGGGTCGCGACCTCCTGCGCCAGCGACTTGCTCATGCCGATCAGCCCGGCCTTGGCGGCGGCGTAGTTGGCCTGGCCGGCATTGCCGGTGACGCCGACGATGGAGGCGATGGAGACGATCCGGCCGTGCCGGCGCTTCATCATGCCGCGCAGCGCGGCGCGGGCCAGGCGGAAGGGCGCGGTGAGGTCCACGTCCAGCACGGCGTTCCAATCGGCGTCGCCCATCCGCAGCGCCAGCATGTCGCGCGTGAATCCGGCATTGTTGACGAGGATGTCGAGCGAGCCGAGCGCGGCCTCGACCTTCTCGACGAGGGCCGCCGGCGCGGCGGGGTCGGCGAGGTCGGCGGGCGCCACCAGCGCGCCGGGCAGCGACTCGGCGACGCGGGCCAACTCCGCCTCGCGCCGGCCGGTGAGGGCGACCTTGGCGCCCTGGGCGTGCAGCGCGCGGGCGATCGCCTCGCCGATGCCCCCCGTGGCGCCGGTCACCAGCGCGACTTTCCCGGTGAGGTCGAACATCAGCCTTCTCCCGCGCCGAGGCGATTGATCCCAAGGCGCTTTACCATGGTGTAGCGGGTGTGGCCGGGCGGGCAGCCCGCGATCCGGCCGGACTCGCAAAAGCCCTGCTTCACGTAGAAGCCGCGGGCCTGGAAGGAATAGGTGTCGAGCCGGATGCCGACGCAACCCCGGCGCGCCGCCTCCTCCTCCGCCATGGCCAGCAGCCGCGTGCCGCAATCCTGCCCGCGCAGCGCCGGCGCCACCGCGAGGACGCGCACCCAAAGCCAGCGCCAGGTCGTCATGCCCAGAAGCCCGCCCTGGATCGCGCCGGCCTCGTCCCGCAGCACGATGCGCAGCGGCACGGTATCCATCGGCCAGCCGGCTTCGGCGTTGTGCGCCGCCAGCACGCCGCGGACCGCGGCTTCCTCATCCGCGTTGTCGTCGGTGGCGAGGGTGAGGGTCGTCACAGGGATTTCAGGAAGGCCTCGATCTCCGCCGGGCCGCCGACCGCCTCGGCCTTCGCCTCGGGGGCGAGGCGCTTCATCAGGCCGGTCAGCACCTTGCCGGCGCCGATCTCCACGAAGCGGTCGCAGCCCATCGCCCCCATCGCGAGGATGCATTCGCGCCAGCGCACCGTGCCGGTGACCTGCTTCACGAGCAGCTCGCGGATCGTCGCCGGGTCCGTCGCCTTGGCGGCGGTGACATTGGCGACGACGGGCACGGACGGCGCGGCCATCGCGGCCTTCTCCAGCGCCTCTGCCATCGCATCGGCGGCGGGCGCCATCAGCGCGCAGTGGAAGGGGGCGGAGACCGGCAGCTTCATCGCCCGCTTCACCCCGGCTTCCTTCGCCTTCTCGATGGCGCGGTCCACCGCGGCGACGGCGCCCGAGATCACGATCTGCCCACCGCCATTGTCGTTCGCGACCTCGACGACCTCGCGCTTGCCCGTCTCGGGGTCGGCGGCGGCCTCGGCGCAGATGGTCCGCGCCTGGTCCAGCTCCGCGCCGAGGAGGGCGGCCATCGCGCCGGTGCCGGGCGGCGTGGCCTTCTGCATCGCCTCGCCGCGCAGGCGGAGCAGGCGGGCGGCCGTGGGGACATCGAAGGTGCCGGCTGCGGCGAGCGCCGCGTATTCGCCGAGCGAATGGCCGGCGACGAGCGCCACGCGGTCCTTCAGCACGAAGCCGCCCTCGGCCTCCAGCGTGCGCAGCACGGCGAGGCTCATCGCCATCAGCGCGGGCTGGGCATTGGCGGTGAGCGTCAGCTCCTCGGCCGGGCCTTCGAACATGAGCTTCGAGAGCTTCTGCTTCAGCGTCTCGTCCACCTCCTCGAAGACGAGGCGGGCGGCGGGAAAGGCGGCGGCGAGGTCGCGGCCCATGCCGGGGGCCTGGCTGCCCTGGCCGGGGAAGGTGAAGGCGAGCGCCATGAGAGCTTCGTGCCGATCTGTGACGGGTCGCGGGGCCTAGGGCGAGGGCAGGGGCGGCGTCAAGGGGCGGCGGGCCGGCAGGCGGCGGCGGGCCGCACTGGCTGCCGGGGGAGTGCGGTGGTTCCACGAGGCCCATGTTGAGCACTTGTCAATATTGACAGGTGGTGAAGAAGAAAAATTCGGCGTCGTTAACCAACATTATTGATGAATTGGCCGTTCGTTCAGGGTTGTCCGGCAGTTTCGTGGCCGGAGGTCGCCATGAACACCGGTCATCATCCTGCAAGTATTGCCGATTCACCAAAGGCCCGTCCTGGCGCCCCGCCGCTGCGCCGCCGTGGCCTGTTGCGCGGGGCCGCCGCGCTGCTCGGCGCGGCCGCGACCAGCGCCTGCGGCATCGCGCCGGTGGTCCCCTCGGAGGGCGGCGGCGGCGCGGGGCTCGAAAGCGACGTGGCCTATGGCCCGCTCGAGCAGCACCGGATGACGATCTACACGCAAGCCGGGTCGGGCGGCGACCGGCCGGTGATCGTCGCCTTCCATGGCGGCTTCTGGCAGCAGGGCAGCCGCGACGAGGGCCAGATGCATCTCATGGCGAGCCGGCTGGCCGCGCGCGGCGCCGTGGTGGCGCTGGCCGACTACCGGAAGTATCCGCAGGTGCGGTTCCCGCATTTCGTGGAGGACGGCGCGCTCGCGCTGGGCTGGATGGCGGAGAACGCGCATCGCCTCGGCGGCGATCCGCGCCGGCTGATCGCGATGGGCCATTCGGCCGGGGCGCATATCGCCGTGCTGAACGCGCTCGACCCGCGGTATCTCGCGCCGCATGGGGTGCGGCTGGCCGGGGCGGTGGGGATCGCGGGGCCCTACGGCACCTGGTTCCAGCGCCATCCGCTGGTCTCGGGCGTGTTTCCGGAAGGCACGGAGGAAGCGAGTTCCCCCCTGCTCCAGGCCCGCGGTGGCCGCCCGCCGCTGCTGCTGGTGGGCGCCGGGTTGGACGTGATCTGCCGCCCCGGCGACAACACCGACCTCGCCGAAGCCGTGCGCGCGGCGGGCGGCGAGGCCGAAAGCCACATCTACGCGCTGGCCAACCACGTCTCCCTGATGCTGCCGCCGATGCCGGAGGCGCTGTTCACAGTGGGGGATATCTCCCGATTCATGGGGCGGGTGCGGGTGGGGTGAGGGACTCCCAGCATCCGGCGAGGGCAACCGATCTGTTCGGTACGAACCTCACGACCGGCCTTCGTCCACCCAATCCTTTATCCGCAGACCGCCGAGGATCGTGCCGCGGCTGGCGCGCCGCAGGCCCTCCGCGGCTTGGCGTGCCCTCTCGCGGTCGAAGGCGGGTGTGACGGGGACCAGTTTTGCAACGGGTACGCCGCGGCGGGTGATGGTGATCTCGTGCCCGCGCGCGTCTTCGGCGAGGAGAGCACTCAGGCGATTCTTGGCGTCGAAGTGGGAACCTGCATTGGCTGGCCCGTCTGGCTAGGCTCAGGACTCATTGGCCGAGCCAGAAGATGAAGATGGCGGCGAGTGTGATG
>VFQR01001531.1_pt1 | contig 17433 bp, 22 predicted proteins | sample 3512321 | NCBI WGS metagenome assembly VFQR01 (sample SAMN10412374, study PRJNA504923) | tailings metagenome | isolation source: Relicate 3 Philex TSF1 revegetated site | place: Philippines: Tuba, Benguet | collected 2017-08-29
ACTTCTGCAGCGCCCACACCATCGCATCGAGCGGGTTGGTGATGCAGATGACGAAGGCGTTCGGCGCGTATTTCGCGATGCCCGCACCCACCTGCTCCATCACCTTGAGGTTGATTTCGAGCAGGTCATCGCGGCTCATGCCGGGCTTGCGCGGCACGCCGGCGGTGACGATCACCACGTCGGCGCCGTCGATGTCCTTGTATTCCGAGGTGCCCTTCAGCGTGGCGTTGAAGCCTTCCACGGGGCCGGACTGGCTGAGATCGAGGGCCTTGCCCTGCGGTACGCCGTCCTGGATGTCGAACAGCACGACATCGCCCAGCTCCTTGATGGCGACCAGATGCGCCAGCGTGCCGCCAATCTGCCCCGCACCGATCAGAGCGATCTTCTTGCGCGCCATCCGAACCCCCATTGCCTGTCCTGGAATTTTCGCGCCCCTCTTAACCCTAGTGCCCGACAAGGGCAAGTCAGCCGTTGGGTGGGCAAGCGCGCTATCGGGCCGGAAAGACCGGCGTCGACGATCAGTCGGCCGTGGCGTGCAGCGGGCGCTCGGCGCGCTCCAGATAGTCGGCGGACTGCATCTCCATGAGGCGGGAGACGCAGCGGGCGAATTCGGCGCGGGTGCGGTCGTCGCCGGCCAGTTCGTCGAGCGGCACGGCAAAGCTCGCGAGCAGCCGCACGCCGCGATCATAGAGCGTGTCGACGAGCAGGATGAATCGCTTGGCGGCATTGCTCCGCGTGCGGTCGAACTGCGGCACGTGCTCCACCATCACCGCGTCATAGGCATGGCTCAGCCGCACATAGTCACGGGCCCCGAGCGGGCTGTCGCACAGCGCCGCGAAATCGAAGCGTGCTGCGCCCATAGCCGCCCGCGGCACGGCGATGGTCCGGCCGAGCGAGGCGAGCGTCGCGGGTTCGCCGGCCAGTCCGCCGGTGAGGCGCAGCCAGAGCCGGTCCATCTCGGCATCGATCTCGGGGCCGGTGCCGAAGCGGAACACCCGCTCGCCCGCGAATTTCAGCCGGCGATAATCATCGGGGCCCTCGAGCGGCACCACCGCCACATGCCGCTTCAGCGCGGCGATGAAGGGCAGCACCAGCTGGCGGTTGAGCCCGTCGGCATAGAGATCGTCCGGCGCGGTGTTCGAGGTCGCAACGATGGTGACGCCGGCGGCGAAGAGCCGGTCGAACAGCCGGCCCAGCAGCATGGCGTTGGTGATGTCCTGCACCTGGAACTCGTCGAGGCAGAGCAGCCGCGTCGATTGCAGCAGCGGGCGGGTCACCGCCGCCACCGGATCGGCATTGGCGGCCTTGCCCTGCGCCGAGCGGCGGAAGGCGGCGATGCCGGCATGCATCTCGTCCATGAACTCGTGGAAATGCACGCGCCGCTTCTCGGCCAGCGGCACGGCCGAAAAGAACAGGTCCATCAGCATGGTCTTGCCGCGCCCGACATGGCCGACGAGATAGACGCCGGGCACCGGCGCCGGCCGGCTCCGCAGCAGCCGGGCCATGAGACCGGTCGGCGCGGGCTGCAAACCCGTCGCGACCCGGTCGAGTTCGCGCGCCGCCTCCGCCTGCAGCGCGTCGAAGCGCAGCGCGCCATCGCCGACGAGCCGGGCGAGCGCTTGGCTCACCGGCCCGGCCGTGGCGTCGGATGGCGGCATGTCGAAATCCGTTACGGGAAGGGGCGGGGGGCGGTCAGCCCACCATGGAAATACCCTGGCCGCCTGCCAGCGTGCCGATGAAGCGGTTACCGCTCAGGATCAGCGAGGCGACGATGTCGTTGTTCTCGTCGAACAGCTGCACCTGGGTGCCGACCAGCTGCCAGGAGGCGACCACCTGCAGTCCGGCCATCGTGCAGCCCGGCGTCGAGGCGCGGTAGCGCGAGGTGCCGGTCTTGGCGGTGTAGGTGAGGTTCAGCTTGCACTGCTGCGCGCCCGAAACGATCGTCCAGCCGCCGAGCAGCTTTTCGATCGTCAGCCCGCCGGTGAGGTCGCGGCCCGGCGAGTCCGGCACATTGCCCACCGCGTCGAGGGTGACGAAGCTGCCGTCGACCGCCGCGGTCTGGATGGGGTTGCCGAACTGGTCGACCGACTGGCCCATGCCGGGGTTCAGCGGGGTGGGCTGTGGCAGCACGGAGAAATCCTGCTGCTGCTGCATCACCTGCCCGTCCTGCCCGATGGGCGGCAGGTTGTTGCTCGCCACCGGCATGCTCTGGATCGGGGTGATGGTCTCGGCATAGGCGACGTTCGAGGTCTGCACCCCGCTCGAGGCGCAGCCGCTGAGGAGCAGCGCGAGGCCGGACACGGCGGCGATCGACAGGCTCGGCATGGCGACGCTGGCGCGATTGCGGATCATCATGGGCCGGCTCCCGGTGGGCTAAAGGTCAACGAAGAGTAAACGGCGGCGATATAGCGGCAACGCGGCGCGGCATTCAACCGCCTTCACGCCGTTCGGCTCCCTTTGGCACAATCAATGTGGCGGAGTTGCGGCTCCAGGTGTCTGCGACGGTGCCTCGCGTCCGTGGCCCGAGGCGACCTGCGCTCAGGGGCGGCGCATTTCGGCCAGCAGGTCGGCGACGAGCAGCCGGCCGTCCGCGGCCTCCGCCTCTGGCAATTCGATGGGAATGCCGCGCGGGCCATAAATGCCCGCAAGGCCGGGCAGGCCGTGCTCGGCGCCCTCGCGCGGATGGAAGCCATGCGCCTTCAGCGCCGCCAGCAGCACCCGCGCGATCGAGGGATCATCGATTTCGGCCACGATCTCGTACAGTTCAGGCCAGCTCCCGCTTCACCATCATCGACTTGATCTCGGCGATGGCCTTGGCCGGGTTCAGCCCCTTTGGGCACACCTTGGCGCAGTTCATGATGGTGTGGCAGCGATAGAGCTTGAAGGGGTCCTCGAGATTGTCGAGCCGCTCCTCCGTCGCCTGGTCGCGGCTGTCGATCAGCCAGCGATAGGCCTGCAGCAGCACGGCCGGGCCGAGATATTTCTCGCCATTCCACCAGTAGGACGGGCAGGAGGTCGAGCAGCAGGCGCACAGGATGCATTCGTAGAGCCCGTCGAGCTTTTCGCGGTCGGGCTTGCTCTGCAGCCATTCGGTCGCCGGGGTCGGCGTCGTGGTCTTCAGCCACGGCTCGATCGAGCGGTGCTGGTCGTAGAAGGTGGTGAGGTCGGGCACGAGGTCCTTGATCACCGGCATGTGCGGCAGCGGATAGACGCTGATCGGCGCCTTCACTTCGTCGATGCCGCGGGTACAGGCGAGCGTGTTCGCGCCGCCGATGTTCATCGAACACGAGCCGCAGATGCCCTCGCGGCACGAGCGGCGCAGCGTCAGGGTCGGGTCGACCTTGTTCTTGATCCACAGCAGGGCGTCCAGCACCATCGGGCCGCAATCGTCGCGGTCGACGAAGAAGGTGTCGAGCCGCGGGTTCTGCCCGGTGTCGGGATCGTAGCGATAGACGCGGAATTCGGTCAGCCGCGTCGCCCCGGCCGGCTTCGGCCAGGTCTTGCCCGGCGTGATGCGCGAGTTCTTGGGTAGCGTCAGTTCAGCCATTCGCCTGTCTCACCACGTCATACGATCTTGCAGGTGCGCAGCGCTTCTGCGGTCACCCGGGTTACGGTCATTATGTCATTGGCGCTGAGATTGCCGATGACGCTGGGGTCGAGCAGCCGGGCCGGCTCGGTCTGCGCGAAGCTCGCGACCCGCATCAGTTCGGGGCGGAGCTTGTTCTCAAGTTCGCGCGCATAGCACTGGCAGCTCTCGGCGGTCATGCCCGGTATGCGCTGGCAGCTCTGGGCCACCGCCTGCGCTTCCGAGGAAGACCCGCAGCCGGCGAGCAGCAGGGTCACGGCGCCGAGCCCCGCCACGAGCCGCAGCCCGGTCCCGCCCATTCCCGTTCGTGCCCTGTGCCGGCTCATGCCCTGGCCTCGCGTCGTTCGAGCGCGTAGAGGCGCTCTTCCACATCCTCGACCACGCGACCCAGCACCCTGCGGGCGTCGTCCAACCCCTGATTGTAGTAGAACGGGCCGATCCGCTCGGCGAAGAAATCGAGCAGCAGCTCGGCCGGAATGGCGCCGATCGTGCCATCGAGTTCCTCGACGAAGTAGCGCTGGATGCGGGCCACGATCTCCGCGCGTTCCTCCTTGGCAAACTTGATCGGCTTCATTGGGCAGTCCTCAGTAGTTCGGCTTGCAGACCTGGTTCGACTTGCCGACATAGGTGTTGTAGGCGACGTAGTCGGAGGCGGCGGGGGCCTTGCCCTTCATGCCGGAGATGACGACGGTCATGAACCGCTCGTCGATCAGCGTCATCGCCGCATCGGCCTTGCAGGTGCACAGCGGCTGGTCGCCTGAGATCGCCATGCAGGTGGCATAGAAATCCGCCTTCTGTGCGGCAGTCGGCGGCGCAGCGAGCGCCCCACCGGTCAGCAGCGCCAGTCCTGCCAGCGCCATCGCCATTCGCATCATCTGTCCCGCAGCTCCCTGTGCAGTGCCCCGTGCCCGCGCCCCTCGCCCGTTGGGCAGCGGCATGTCCGAATTGACCGTGGAGGGTGTCAATCGACGTCTCCCAGCATCGCTACCCTGTCGTAGTGACGCGTGCCCTCGAGCTTGTTCCTGAACTTGTTGTCGGCGGTCACCAGAACAGCGTCTTCCTGCTCCGCGGCGGCCAGGTACAGGCAATCGTAGACCGGGTGATCGAGGGCCAGTGAAAGCGCCAGTGCCTGAGGCGCCAGTTCGGATGTCGACAGGAGCCGATCATAGCTTGGTCCGATTTCGTCGATTGCATCCATGGCCTGGCCACGCCCCAATTCGTTCAGGCGCACTTTCTTCCAGAGAATGTTGCCGACTTCGACGAGTACGAAGTCGGGTGCGAGCAACTGGTGCGTATCCGCGACGAGGCGCCGGGCTTGGTCCCTGCCATCTTCTTCGACGACCCATTTCACGGCCACGGACGCGTCGATCACGAGCTTCACCGGTTGCGGTCTTCCCGCAGGAGAATGGCGCTGTCGGTCTGCTTCACGTCTTTGGGCGTCATCGCGGCAATGGCATCGAGGCGCGCCAGAATTTCGGCTTTGCTGCGGCGGCGCACGCCTTGGCGGATCAGTTCGCCGGCCTCTTCCTCAAGTGTCGTCCCGTGTTCGTGAGCCTTCTGCTCGAGAGCGGCCAAAGTTGCCGTGTCGACGGGAATTCGGTCGATGTAACCCATTTCCGCTCGCTCCTTGCCCACCTCAGCTTAATACACGCGCGCCTTCGGTGCGATTTTCTTCAGGTCGATGCCGCCTTCGCTCTCGGGCGTCAGCGGGTCCACATGCACCGGGCGGTAGCCCAGCGACACTGCCCCCTTGCCGTCGATCCAGGCGAGGGTGTGCTTGCGCCAGTTGACGTCGTCGCGATTGGGATAGTCCTCATGCGCATGGGCGCCGCGGCTTTCCTTGCGCGCTTCTGCGCTGACCACAGTGGTGGCGGCGCAGGCCATCAGGTTCTCGAGTTCGAGCGTTTCGACCAGGTCCGAATTCCAGATCATCGAGCGGTCGGTGACATGCAGATCGTCCAGCGCGCCATAGAGCTCGCCCATGCGGCGCACGCCCGAGGCCAGCGTCTCGGAGGTCCGGAACACGGCGGCGTCTTCCTGCATGATGCGCTGCATCTTCTCGCGCACCACGGCCGTCGGCGAGCCGCCCTTGGCGTGGCGCAGCCGGTCGAAGCGCGAGAGAATACGATCGTCCTCGGATTTGACGATGTCGGGGATCGCCGCGCCGCGGTCCACCACCTTGGCGGCCCGCAGCGCTGCCGCGCGGCCGAACACCACCAGATCGGTCAGGGAGTTCGACCCCAGCCGGTTGGCGCCATGCACCGAGGCGCAGGCCGCTTCGCCCGCCGCCATCAGGCCCGGCACCACGCGATCGGGATCGTCTGCGGTGGGGTTCAGCACCTCACCATGATAGTTTGCTGGGATGCCGCCCATATTGTAGTGCACCGTCGGCAGCACCGGGATCGGCTCGCGGGTCAGGTCGACGCCGGCGAAGATCTTGGCCGATTCCGAAATGCCCGGCAGCCGCTCGTGCAGCACCTTGGGATCGAGATGGTCGAGGTGGAGGAAGATGTGGTCCTTGTTCCTGCCGACGCCGCGGCCTTCGCGGATCTCCAGCGTCATGCAGCGGCTGACCACGTCGCGGCTCGCGAGGTCCTTGGCATTGGGCGCGTAGCGCTCCATGAAGCGCTCGCCCTCGGAATTGACCAGATAGCCGCCTTCGCCGCGTGCGCCTTCGGTGATCAGGCAGCCGGCGCCATAGATGCCGGTGGGGTGGAACTGCACGAACTCCATGTCCTGCAGCGGCAGGCCGGCGCGGGCCACCATGCCGTTGCCGTCGCCGGTGCAGGTATGGGCCGAAGTCGCCGAGAAATAGGAGCGGCCATAGCCGCCGGTCGCCAGCACCACGAGCTTGGCGCGGAAACGGTGCAGCGTGCCGTCGTCGAGCTTCCAGGCGATCACGCCCTGGCAGGAGCCGTCGGCGCCCATGATCAGGTCGAGCGCGAAATACTCGATGAAGAAGTCGGCCTTGTTGCGGACCGACTGGCCGTAGAGCGTGTGGAGAATGGCGTGGCCAGTGCGGTCCGCTGCCGCACAGGTGCGCTGCACCGGCGGGCCGTCGCCGAACTCGGTCATGTGCCCGCCGAAGGGGCGCTGATAGATCTTGCCGTCCTCGGTGCGCGAGAACGGCACGCCGTAATGCTCGAGCTCGTAGATCGCCGCCGGCGCCTCGCGGGCGAGATATTCCATGGCGTCGTTGTCGCCGAGCCAGTCCGACCCCTTGACGGTGTCGTACATGTGCCACTGCCAGCTGTCGGGCCCCATGTTCTGCAGCGCGGCCGCGATGCCCCCCTGGGCGGCGACGGTGTGCGAGCGGGTCGGGAACACCTTGGTGATGCAGGCCGTGCGCAACCCCTGCTCGGCCATGCCGAGCGTCGCGCGCAGCCCCGCGCCGCCGGCCCCGACGATGACCACGTCGAATTCGTGATCGATGAGTTCGTAAGCGGCCATATCGCGTTAACCCCAGATAACCAGCTTGGCGAGCGCGCCGACGACCAGCACCGTTACCGCCGCGACGAAGACGAGGTTCGCGGTGTTGGCGAGGCTGTTGCGCGGACCCTTGGAGATGTAGTCCTCGATTACGTCGTGCATGCCGATGCGCATGTGGAGTGCGACATTGAGCATCAGCAGGGCGAGCGGCAGCGCGACCAGCGGGTTGCGCACCAGCGCGATCTGCGCCGTCGTATCGGGCGCGCCGGCGAGGCTCACCACGAACCAGACGAGGAAGACGGCGAACACGATGTTGATCGCGCCGGTGATGCGCTGGCGGATGAAGCCGCGCGTCGCGGCGCGGGCATTGCCGTAATGCGTCTTCGGATCGGCGATCCTGGCCCGGTCGGTCATTTGAACCACACGAAGATTGCCCAGATGGCGAGGGTGAGGAGGATGGAGGCGGCGAGCTGGATGCGCACGATCGTCTCGCGGCCGGCGGCGTCCATCGCCTGGCTGCGGTCCCACACGAAGTGGCGGATGCCGCCCAGCATGTGGTGCAGCAGCACCCAGGTGTAGCCGAACAGCACCAGATAGCCGAGCCAGCTGCCGAACAGCCAGTTCACACCATCGAAGAAGCCGCCGCCGATCGCCGCCGCCACCAGCCACAGCGCCAGCAGCAGCGTGCCGCCATAAAGCGCGATGCCGGTCGCGCGGTGCACGATCGACATGGTCATGGTGAGGGTGAAACGGTAGATCGACAGATGCGGCGATAGCGGGCGGGAAGAAGGAGCCATGCGTGTCTCGCGCGTCGCCTGCAGCAGCGGCGGGCGCCCCCAGTTTGGAACGGTTCGAGACTTCTAGCGATGGCTTTGCGTCAGGTCAAAGACTCTGGTGCCGCAGGTCGGTCACAGTTTCTTCCCATTCCAGTGCGCCCGGCGCCTCGCGGAGCGCTTCGAGCGCCAGGAGCAGCCCCAGCACCCGCCCGCCGCAGCGCGGCGGGTCCGTCGGGTCGAACCGCGGCGCGCTGCTCGTCATATGGATCCGGGGCGGCGCTGCCGCCACCACCGGCGCCCCACCGGTCGTTCCCGGCCCGAGGGCGGAGGCAAACGATCGGACGGCGGCGCTGCGGCTCATGGTGGCGTCCTTGGGTGCGGGCGGCCCGTCGCGTCCTGCTTCGGGCTTCCGCTGCTTGAGACGATTCCTAGCGCACAAAGCTTGGCCCGGGCGTGAAGCGTTCATTCACCTCGGATTCAGCTGGCGGTGCTGTTGTGCGCCGATCTGTTCACGGAGACGATTAAGTGCAGGACCGCGTACGCATTCTGGGCGAGACGGTGCTCTCGGAGAACTGGGGCGTCGTCAAGACCACCCGCTTCATGCTGCAGCGCCGCGACGGCAGCTGGCAGGAGCAGCAGCGCGAGACCTATGATCGCGGCGACGGCGCGGCGATCCTGCTCTATTGCCGGAAGCGCGGCACCGTCATCCTCACGCGCCAGTTCCGCTTTCCGGCCTTCGCCCATGGCGATCCGGGCTGGCTGGTCGAGGTGCCCGCCGGCAAGCTCGAGGGGGATTCACCCGCCTTCTGCGCCGTCAAGGAAGCCGAGGAGGAGACCGGCTACCGCGTCACCGACCCGACGCTGGTGGTCGCCGCCTACATGTCGCCCGGCTCGGTCACCGAGAAGCTCAGCCTGTTCGTCGCCCCCTACGACGCGGCGGCGCAGGTCCATGCCGGCGGCGGCCTCGCCGACGAGGGCGAGGACATCGAGGTGCTGGAGATCGCCTTCCCCGAGGCCCTCGCCATGATCGGGCGCGGCGAGATCGCGGACGCCAAGACCATCATCCTGCTCTATTACCTGCAGCTCGAAGGCCTGATGGCCGCGGCCTGAGTTCAGCCCTTCGCCACCATCGCCCAGCCGCCGCTCCGCTCGCTCTCGAAGATCGCGTCGAGCACCCGCATGCCGGCAATGGCGTCCTCGACGCCCCATTCGAGCGGCGCCTCGCCGAGCACGGCGCGGGCAAAGGTATTGGCCTGCTCGGTATACTGGTCGCAGGCGGGCAGGATCTCCCGCCGCGCCAGCACGCCACCATGCGCCGCGCCGGCATCGACGAGGATGGCGGTCGGCATGTCGGTCGGCGCGTTGAACGGGATGATGATCTCCACCCGACCCTTGCTGCCGATGATCTCGAGGCTCTGGTGCGGCACGGCCTGGGTCGAGCACACGAAGCTCATCTGCCGCCCGCCGCCGAAATCGGCGATCACGGTGGCGAGGCGATCGGTGCCGAACCCGGGGTCGCGGTCGACCAGCGCCACCACGCGCTGCGGCTCGGCCTCGAACAGATAGCGCGAGGCGGTCACCGGATAGCAGCCGATGTCGTAGAGCCCGCCGCCGCCGATCTCGGCCTGGTTGCGCACATTGCCGGGGTCGACATTATGGTAGCAGAAGACCCCCCGCATGGCGCGGATTTCGCCCAGTTCGCCCGAGCGGACGATCTCGCGCGCCCGCCGCCACTGCGGATGAAAGCGCACCATGAAGGCCTCGCAGAACACGATGCCCTCGGGGATCTGCCGCAGCTCGGCGGCTTCCGCAGCGGTGAGCGCGATCGGCTTTTCGCACAGCACATGCTTGCCCGCCCGCGCCGCGGCCAGCGTCATCGGCACATGCAGATGGTTGGGCAGCGGGTTGTAGATCGCATCGACGTTCGGGTCGGCGAACAGCGCCTCGTAGCTGCCATGCGCCGTCGCGCGGCCGCTGAGGCCCAGTTCGGCGATATAGCGTTCCGCCGCCGCCTGGTCCCGGCTCGCCACCGCCACCACTTCCGACACCGGCGATTTGAGAATGGCGGGCGTCACCTTGGCGCGGCCGATATTGGCCGTGCTCAGAATTCCCCACCGCACCTTGCGCTCAGTCATTGGCTCTCTCCCTCGTATTTTACCCGTCCTAACGCGCGGGTACGGCCTGCGTCCAGTGCCGATGATGTTAAGCAGTCTTGACATGGTGTCAGGCAGAGCATACATCGACGATGTCAAGTTTGCTAAACACGAGGACGGCGATGGCCTACGAAGAACGCAATGCCTGGGTCTATTCCGTCGCCACCTTGGGGGCCGGGCTGTTCTATCTGTGGCAGCTGCTGGCCGGCGAGCCGGCGCTGCCGTTCGAAGCGCGCGCCTATCAGTGGCCGATGCTGCTCTCGATCGGCGGCGCCATCCTCGCCAGCATTGCCGGCAGCATCCTCGTCAACATCGTCGCCGGCATGGTGACGGGCGACACCGACACCCATGCCGATCGGCGCGACCGCGAGATCGGGCGCTTCTCCGACCATGTCGGCCAGAGCCTCGTCATCCTCGGCGCGGTGGTGGCGCTCGGCCTCGCCATGCTCGAAATGCACAGCTTCTGGATCGCGCAGGCGCTCTATCTGGGCTTCGTGCTGTCGGGGCTGCTGAGCGGGCTCGCGCGCATCGGTTTCTACCGCTTCGGTTTTGCGCCATGACGGGGAAGACGCGAATCGCCAACCAGCTGCGCGCGCTGCGCTTCGCCCGCTCCGAGATGACGCAGGCCGAACTCGCCCGGCGGGTGGGCGTGACCCGGCAGACCATCATCGCCATCGAGCAGGGCAAATACTCGCCGAGCCTCGAAATGGCGTTCGAAATCGCGCGGGCGCTCGATGTCGAGCTGGGCGCCGCTTTCCAATACATCGACGATGAGGGAATGGGATCATGAGCAATTCCAGCATGCGGCAGGTCGTGCAGCGCGCCTATGGCCCGCCTGACGTGCTCGAGATCGAGCACGCGCCGGTGCCGCGGCCGAAATCCGGCGAGGTGCTGATCCGCATCCATGCCAGCGACGTCACCAGTGGTGATGCCCGCGTGCGCGCCTTCCGCGTGCCCGGCATCTTCTGGCTCCCCGGCCGGCTAACCCTCGGCGTCTTCCGGCCACGCAACAAGGTGCCGGGGGTCGATTTCGCCGGCGAGGTGGTCGCCTTGGGCGAAGGGGTGACGCGCTGGCGGGTCGGCGATCGCGTCTTCGGCCAGCATGGCTTCTTCGGCAGCCATGCCGAATACCGCGTGGTGCCCGAAACCGCCGCCATGGCCGCCATACCCGAGGGTCTCGACTACCCCGAAGCCGCGGCGCTGCCGTTCGGTGGGTTGACCATGCTCGATTTCTGCGCCCGTGGCGGCTACCGCAAGGGGGAGAGCCTGCTCGTCAACGGCGCCTCCGGTGCCGTCGGCGTCGCCGCAGTGCAGATCGCCAGGGCCTATGGGTCGCACGTCACCGCCATCTGCAGCGCTGCCAATGCCGAAAACGTGCGCCGGCTCGGGGCCAACGCGGTGCTGGACTATCGCAGTCCTGGCTTCGCCTTGCCGCAGGGCGCGTTCGACATCGTGTTCGACACGGTCGGCAATCTGCGCTTTGCCGATGTCGCGCCGGCGCTGAAGCCGGATGGCCGCCTCTGGCAGGCAGTGATCAGCGCCGGCATGGTGCTCGACCAGCTCCGGCACAAAAAGCGCATCCTCGGCGGCACCGGCAATCCCACCCCCGCTGCGATGGCGGAGCTCGCCCGCCTCCACGCGGCCGGCCAGCTGCAACCGGTCATCGACAGCCGCTACTCCCTCGCCGACATCCGCGCCGCCCATGCCCGGGTCGACACGGGCCGCAAGGTCGGCGCGGTGGTGCTGGAGCTGTAGCGGGCTTCACCCTGGTGAGATGACCTACCCCTGCTGCAATCCACGCTGGAGCAGCGCGGTCGAATAGAACTCGTACGAGGCCGCCTTGTCCGGGAAATCGATCAGATGCACCGTGAAGCGGCAGGGGACGCCGTTCTCGGGCAGCTGGTCGGCGAAGAAGGACGAATAGGCCTCGGCATAGGCCTTCCGAAGGCGATCCTGCTCGGCCGCATAGCCGGCGGGGTCGGCGAGGATGTTGGGGGTCTTGGGCTGGGCCCCGAAGGCGTGCATTTCGATGAAATCGACCTCCCTGAGGGACGAGCAGATGCCGGCATCGACCAGCCATTTCTCCCAGCACCGGAAGACCAGTGCGACTTCCTGATGCGGATTCATCGACACCAGTTCGGTGAGCCCCAGCACGCCCTTCGCCGAGTAGCCACCCGTGAGACCGGCGAAGTGAATCTTCAGGTCGCCATCCGCCTGTTCCTCGGTAACCAGCGCCGAGAGCACCGGTCGATCGCCTTCATAGTAGTAAGTGAGCTTGCCGCGCTTCCGGACGTTGAATGCCATCGATCTTTCTCCCCGAGACTGGATCAGCGTGTCAGAATCTGTCGCAGTCGAGCAGCGACGATGTCGGCCTCTGCGGCCGTGACGGTCTGCGGATTCAAGGCAATGGCATCCGGTTGATCGGCCAGTGCGCCGACCTCGATCCACACATCGCCGGTCCTCAGCTCATCGACCACCTGGTCGCGTGTCTTGTTGGCCCCGGCATCGAAATGAACGATGGCGCGGGCGTGCGGCTGACCCGCCTCGCTGGGAAAGCCGCGTTCCACCCGCACGCCCGCAATTCCGGCGAGGTCCTTGATCCAGTTCTGGACGATCGCCTCATAGCCTTCGAGGATCGCGTCCTCGTCCTGAGCCAGCGTGTACTCTACGGCGGCGAGCATGCCGGCGAGTTCTTCCTTGCCGACCTTCAGCGGCCGGCCGATGCCCTGCGTCGGCGGCGAAAGCCGGCGGCAACCGGCGATCAGTTCCCTGGTCCCCAGCACCAGACCGGCAGATTGCGGCCCCCGCAAACCCTTGCCGCCACTGAAGAGCACGCCCTCGCAGCCGAGATCCCTGGTGTAATGCCAGAGGTTCGAAACCGGCGGGATCTGCGCCGCGGCGTCGACCAGCACCGGCACGCCGTGCTTTTTCGCAATCGCGATGACCTCCTCGATCGGCGGCGACTTCGCCGCCAGCGCCCCGGCAAACCAGACGAGGCACGCCGTCCGCCCGGTGATGGCCGCCTCGAACGATTGGAGCGTGTCGTCGCACTCAACAATCGTGGCGCCGGTCTGCACAATCGCGAAGTCATAGCCGTTCCGCTGCGACGCAAAGACGATGGCTTCGTTCCGGGTGATATCCTTGAGCATCGGATAGGTCATTGGCTCGGGGGCGTTCGGCGCGGCCATCAGGGTCGCGACCGCCAGCACGATCCCCCCTGCTGCCCCCGAGGACACGAAAGCGGCCTGGTTTCGGGTCAGCTCGGCGATGCGGTCGCCGACCCGCGCTTGCAAGAGCGGCACATCGATAAACGCACCGGCCGCCGCCTGCATCGCCGCGAGCACCTCGCCCGGCATGCGCGATCCACCCAGCTTGGTCAGTGTTGCCGCCGCATTGATGATCGGCCTGATGCCGAGCTCTTCGCAAATACCCACCCGCAAAACCCCCTCGCGATTTGCGAACCCGTCTTCTTGGGCGTCAGCCTAGACCGTTTCCCATCTGGATAGAACCGCCGGCGCTGCAGTCGTCACCGCCCCGTTGTGGCAGGGCTGCACTGGCGCCAGCCTCTCGGCAGTTCCCTTCTCCCCTCGAGGGACTTCGAGCCGGTCGCGTAGCGATCGGTCGATCCAGTGGATCGACCGAAGGTGAAGAAGGTGGCGCGCAGCGCCGGATGAGGGGGCGCACAATCCGTATGGATTGTGCCGACCGAAGCGGAGCGGAGGGCGGTTCAGTGTTTGCGGCCCACCCCTCATCCGCCCTTCGGGCACCTTCTCCCTCAAGGGGACTTCGAGCCGGTCGCGCAGCGATCACTCGCTCCAGTGGAGCGAGTGAAGGTGAAGAAGGCGATCACAGCTAGCCCCGGTGACCTAGGCGACTTCCCTGCCGCAAACGGCAGGAAAGCTGACTGCGAGCCAGGTCTGTCCCGCGATGCAACTAGGACGTGAAACCGTCTTGGTGGTTCTCATCCTCACGCCACCTGTCCTGCGGCCCAGCCCGAGGCCCACGCCCACTGGAAATTGTAGCCGCCCAGCCAGCCGGTGACGTCGACGCATTCGCCGACGAAGTAGAGGCCGGGCACGTTGCGGGCCGCCATGGTGGTGGAGTCGAGCCCGGCGGTGTCGACGCCGCCCAGCGTCACTTCGGCCGTGCGGTAGCCTTCCGATCCGGTCGGCTTGATCGTCCAGCGCCGCAGCGCGTCCTCGATGCGGGCGAAGCTCTTGTCCGACATGTCGCCGATCATGCTCTGGATGCCGATCTCGTCGGCCAGCATCTGGGCGAGGCGCTTGGCGAGATGGTTGGAGAGCACGGTCTGGAGGTGCAGCTTGGGCGTTTCGGCCCGCGCGCGGCGCAGGATGTCGCCCAGTTCGCCGGTCGGGAACAGGTCGATGATGATGGCATCGCCTTCGCGCCAATAGCTCGAGACCTGCAGGATCGCCGGGCCGCTCAGCCCGCGATGGGTGAAAAGCATGGCTTCCTCGAAGCCGCGCTTGCCGGCCGCGACGCGCGTGGGGTCGACCGAGATGCCGCTCAGCGGCGCCAGCCGCTCCAGCATGCGCGGCTCGAAGGTCAGCGGCACCAGCGCCGGCCGGGTTTCCGTCACGCCGAGCCCGAACTGCTGCGCCAGCTGGTAGGCGAGCCCCGTCGCGCCCATCTTGGGGATGGATTTGCCGCCGGTCGCGACGATCAGGCTCTCCGCCTCATGGAGCGCGGTTGGAGTCTCCACCCGGAAGCGGCCATCGGCATGGCTGACACCGCCGAGTTCGGTCGAGAGCAGCAGCGCGCCGCCGGCCTTCCGCAGCTCGGCGAGCAAGAGGTTGACGATCTGCTGGCTGGAGCCGTCGCAGAATAGCTGCCCCAGCGTCTTTTCGTGCCAGGCAATGCCATAGGTATCGACGAGCTGGATGAAGTGCTGCGGCGTGTAGCGGGCGAGGGCGGAGAGGGTGAAACGCGGATTGCCGCTGAGGAAGCGGTCGCGCCCGGCTTTGACCGTGGCATTTATGTTGGTGAAGTTGCAGCGGCCGCCGCCCGAGATGCGGATCTTCTCGCCGGCCGCCGCGGCGTGGTCGAGTACCAGCACCTTGCGGCCGCGCTTGGCCGCTTCGATGCAGGCCATCAGTCCGGCCGCGCCGGCGCCCAGTATGATCACGTCATGGTGTTGCACTTGGGTTTGCATGCGTCCGACCTACTCCGCGGCGACGGGGGCCGCAAGCCGCATGCAGAAAGGGCGGCTCCAGCTGGAGCCGCCCCGTTCGGATGATCCGGATGTCCCTAAAGGAAGATCAGGATGACGATGATGAGCCAGATAGGGACCCCGAGGACCCAGAGGCCGAGAGCCTTGAACATGTGCTGTCCTTTCTCAGAAGCGCCGGAACACGGTCTGGAACTGGGTGTTGCGATCGCGGTGGTTGCCACCCTTCTGGGCGGCCCAGAAGGCGCCGACGGCACTGACGAGCAGCGCGGCAGCGGTGAGGAACGCGCCGACCACGGTGGTGCGGCGGGCGGTTTCGGCCGCTTCCTCAGCTTCGACGCGGGCGGCTTCGACGGCCGTCATCACCTCGTTCACCCGGGCGTCGGCCTCTTCCTGGCTCAGCGCGGTGTTGGTCGCCACCAGCTGGCCGAGATAGGCGCGGTCGGTGTCGGTCACGGTGCCGGTGATGGCGCCCTGGGCGAGGATGCGGCCGGCTTCGGTCCGCACGACGGTCGTGTCGCCAGCCGGGGCAGCGCCGGCGCCGGCCGGGGTGCCGGCAGGACGGAGCAGCCAGTCGGCGTAGTAGGCAGAGGGGTCGAACCCTTCAGCCGCATCGTCGGCGATATTGGCCGCCGCATTGGTCGCGGTCGCCGCCGCAGCGCCAAGGCCGCTGACGATCGACGCCGCACCGCTCGCGGCGATCATTGCACCGACGACGAGGGCACCGGCCCAGACCAGCAGGCCATGCGCACCGTCGCGCACATCGGACTCGTCTTCCGTCGCGTCATGGTGACGGCGACGCAGCCGGCCGGTGGCATAGCCGCCTGCCATGAAGCTCGAGACCTGCACCCAGAGCAGCCACAGCGCAGCCGCGATGGCGATCCACAGCGGATCGACGCCGTCCCGGGCGCGGAAGTCGACGAAGCTCAGCCCGATGGCGGAGCCGAAGGTCAGCAGCAGGATGGAGATCGCCGAAGCGATCACGATGCCGGCGATGATTGCGGGCCAGTCCACATAGGACTTGGTGTCGGCGGGAGCGGTGTTCGTCGATTCGACGACCACGACGTCCCTGTCGGATGCCATGCTCATGATCGTGTCACCGGAGGCCGAAGAAGGACAGGATGGCGAGGACCACGACCACGAGGCCGACCAGGTAAATGATGCCGTTCATCTCAGAGTGCCTTTCATTGACGCGTTTGATGCCGTGAAAGTGTTCTCGAAGACGATTGGTTGCCTTGGCGGCCACCGTTTTGCCGCAGCCGCCACAGATTCGCCCCGCCGCAGCAAGGGGAGGGCGGGTGCCGGAGGCGGCCGCGTCGACACGCGTCTCGATTGACTCTCGGCGCCAAAGGCGTAGAAACGCCGCGCCGCTCCGCGAGGGCGGCTCGCCTTTAAGGTTTCGCCTTTGCTTGGGCCGATTTCACAGCACGGATGCCACGGGCTCGCCGCCATCGGCGCGGCCGCGCGTCCGGCCGGGCTCACAAAAACCACCAAAACCCCCTGAGCCGATCCCCGGGCCTCTCCCGCCGGGGAGCGGCAAGAAGCACAGCGTGCCGCTGGGTCGGGAGCGATCCATGCGCGGGGGAATGAAGGGTCGAGAGGACTTCCAAATGGGTTATCGCGTCGCCGTCGTCGGGGCCACGGGCAATGTGGGCCGGGAAATGCTCAACATTCTCGCGGAGCGCCGTTTCCCGGTCTCCGAGGTCATTCCGCTCGCGTCCTCCCGCTCGGTCGGGCAGGAGCTGAGCTTCGGCGACAAGCGGGTGAAGGTGCAGAACCTCGAGCATTTCGACTTCACCGGGGTCGATTTCGCGCTGATGAGCGCCGGCTCCGCCATCGCCAAGGAGTGGGGCGAAAAGATCGGCCGCACCGGCTGCATCGTGGTCGATAATTCGAGCTTCTGGCGATACCACGCCGACGTGCCGCTGGTGGTGCCCGAGGTGAACGCCGCGGTGCTCGACGCCTATATGGCGCGCAACGACCGCAAGAACATCATCGCCAACCCCAACTGCTCCACGGCCCAGCTCGTCGTCGCGCTGAAGCCGCTGCATGATTTCGCGACCATCAGGCGCGTGGTGGTCTCGACCTACCAGTCGGTCTCCGGCGCCGGCAAGGACGGCGTCGACGAGCTCTGGGCGCAGACCAAGGGCATCTTCGTCAACGACACCCCGACGGCCAGGAAGTTCACCAAGCAGATCGCCTTCAACGTCATCCCGCATATCGACGTGTTCATGGAAGACGGCTCCACCAAGGAAGAGTGGAAGATGGTGGTCGAGACCAAGAAGATCCTCGATCCCAAGA
>VFQR01001532.1_pt1 | contig 17411 bp, 17 predicted proteins | sample 3512321 | NCBI WGS metagenome assembly VFQR01 (sample SAMN10412374, study PRJNA504923) | tailings metagenome | isolation source: Relicate 3 Philex TSF1 revegetated site | place: Philippines: Tuba, Benguet | collected 2017-08-29
GTCGCGATCAGCCCCATCGACGTGGGAGGGAGCTCACCGGCCGTGGGCACGACGTACTTCGCCTCCTCGGCGAGGTAGGCGCGCACGTAGCTGTTGGGCAGGCCGCGGCCGCCCAGCTCGACGGGCCAGTTGAGCATCGCGTATCCCGCGTCGAACTTGAGCCGCTGCCAGCGCTGGCAGGCCATCAGCCGTTCCCGCTCGGTGTCCTCGTCGATGTTGTGGAACACCGCCACGGAGTCGCTCCCGGTGCCCCAGGTGACGGCCGCCTCGTCCTCGTCGGAGCGCTCGCGCTGCGCCTCGGTGCGCGGCTGACCGTGCTGGGCCAACCATGCTCGCGCCTCGGCGCGGAAGGTCTCGAGGTCGGGGAGGTCGCCGCGTGCCGGCACGCCGTCGGTGGGGCGTCCCGGAGCGGCCGTCGTGCTGGCGGCCATCGGCGCTCACCGTACCGAGGGCCCCCGGCGCGGCCCGAACCGTGGCGGCGTGCCCGTCGTCGCAGGATGCCGACACGGCGTCGGCGAGGTGGCGCGGGTGGAGGGCCTCCGCGTGGCGGGCTACTGTCTCACGAACTTCGAGGGGGAGTACGGGTGCCGCTACTACAGGTGGAGGACGTGTCGGTCCGCTTCGGCGGGATCGTCGCGCTGGACGGGCTGTCGTTCGACATCGACGAGGGCTCGATCTGCGGGCTCATCGGGCCCAACGGCGCAGGCAAGACGACCATGTTCAACGTCGTCAGCCGGATCTACCAGCCCACGAACGGGCGGGTGATCTTCCGTGGCAAGGACCTCCTCGACGTGCCTGCGCACGGCATCGCCAGGCTGGGCATCGCCAGGACGTTCCAGAACCTGGCGTTGTTCCCGACCATGTCGCTGCTCGAGAACGTGATGGTGGGCGCCCACGCCACGGGCCGGGTGGGCTTCGCCCGAGGGATCTTCCGCCTCGGCGCGGCGCGCGAGAACCGGGAGATCCGCGAGCGGGCCGGGCAGCTGCTCGTGCAGCTCGGCCTCGGCCCGCTCATGTTCCGTCCCGCGATGGGCCTGCCCTTCGGCACGCTGAAGCGCCTGGAGATCGCGAGAGCCCTCGCCGCCCGGCCGACGTTCCTGCTGATGGACGAGCCGGCCAGCGGGCTCACGCACGGCGAGGTCGACGAGCTGGGCGAGACCATCGTGCACATCCGCGACCAGTTCGACCTCACCGTGCTCCTCGTGGAGCACCACATGTCGATGGTCATGGGCATCAGCGACAAGGTGGTGGCGATGGAGTTCGGGCGGAAGATCGCCGAGGGCTCGCCGGCCGAGGTGCAGGCCGACGAGGCGGTCATCACGGCCTACCTGGGATCGACGACATGACGCTGCTGTCGCTGACCGACGTCTCCGCCGGGTACGGGCCCGTGCGCGTGCTGCAGGACATCTCCCTCACCGTGGAGGAGGGCGAGATCGTCGTCATGCTGGGCGCGAACGGCGCCGGCAAGACCACCACCATGCGGGCCATCAGCGGGATGATGCCGCGCACGGGGCACATCGTGTTCGACGGGACCGACATCACGAAGGCGGCCCCCGACGCCATCGTCCGCGCCGGGGTGGCGCAGGTGCCCCAGGGCCGCGGCACGTTCCCCGAGCTGTCGGTGGAGGACAACCTCCGCGCCGGCGCCTACCTCCAGCGCTCGGGGATCGACGCCGACATGGAGCGCTGGTTCGGGGTGTTCCCCCGGCTCGACGAGCGGCGGGCGCAGCGGGCAGGCAGCCTGAGCGGCGGCGAGCAGCAGATGCTCGCCATCGCCAGAGCGTTGATGAGCCGCCCGAAGCTGCTCCTCTGCGACGAGCCGAGCCTCGGCCTCGCGCCGCTCATCACCCAGGAGCTGTTCGCGGTGATCGAGCGGCTCAACAGGGAAGAGGGCGTGGCGGTGCTCCTCGTGGAGCAGAACGCCAACCTGGCCATGCGCATCGCCAACCGCGTCTACCTCCTCGAGACGGGGCGGATCGTGGCCACCGGCACCGCCGACGAGCTGAGCGGCGACGACTCGATCAGGAAGGCGTACCTGGGGTTCTGATGGATCTGTTCCTGCAACGCGTGGTCGACGGGCTGAGCCAGGGCTCGGTGTACGCCCTCATCGCACTCGGCCTGGTCATCATCTACCGCGGCACCGGCCACCTCAACTTCGCCCAGGGTGAGATGGCGCTGTTCTCCGCCTACGTCGTGTACCAGCTGGGGGAGTGGGGCATCCCGATCTGGCCCGCCTTGCTGATCGGGATGGCCGTCGGGTTCGTCATCGGCGCCACCGCCGAGGTCACGCTGATCCGGCCGATCTCCCGGCGCTCGCCGTTCGCGGTGTTCATCGTCACGCTCGGGCTGTTCCAGGGGCTGAACTGGATCGACGGCGCGATCTGGGGCGACCAGGTGCTGCCCAACTCGGGCGTGGGCAGCAGCCAGCCCCGCTACCCGAGCCTGTTCCCGAGCGACCCCACCGACTTCGTCTCCGTCCTCGGGGCGAACATCCGCATCCAGTCCATCGGTGTGTTCGCCACCGTGCTCGTCATCACCGGCCTGCTGTTCCTGCTGTTCAACAAGACCCGCTTCGGCCTGGCCATGCGCGCCGTGGCCAGCAACGGCGAGAGCGCGAAGCTCGTGGGCATCAAGACCGACCGGGTGCTGATGGTCAGCTGGGGCCTCGCCGCCGCCATCGGAGCCGTCGGCGGCGTGATGTTCGCCGGCATCAACCAGAACGTGAACCTCGGGCTCATGTTCACCGTGTTCATCTACGGCTCGGCCGCCGCCACCCTCGGCGGATTCGACTCGCCGGGCGGCGCGGTCATCGCCGGGTTGACGATCGGCGTGGTGGAGAACCTCGCCGCCGGCTACGCGAGGGCGTGGGTGGGCCAGTCGATGAAGCTGGCGGTGGCCTTCCTCGTGATCATCATCGTGCTCATGGTGCGACCCTCCGGCCTGTTCGGCACGCAGAAGGTGGAACGCGTATGAAGCAGCCGCTCGCGACCATCCCCGAGGGCGGCGCCGCCCACTGGGGCATCCGCCTCGCCGCGGCCGCCGTGGTCGTGGCGGTCGTGCTCTACATCCCGACGAGCGGGAACAACGGCCTGATCACCTCGGCCACCGAGGCGTTCACGCTGATGGGTGCCGCCATGGCCCTCAACCTGGTGCTCGGCTACACCGGGCAGATCTCGATCGGCCACTCCGCGTTCTACGGCATCGGCGCCTACGCCACGGGCATCCTCGTGTCGCGGTACGGGTGGAACCCGTGGTGGACCTTCCCCGTCGCCTTCGCCCTGGCCTTCGTCGTCGGGGTGCTCGTGTCGTTCCCGGCGTCGCGGATCAAGGGCGTCTACCTCGCCCTCGTCACCCTCGCGCTCGCGCTGGTGTTCCCCAACCTGCTCCGCTGGCCGAAGCTCACCTGGTTGACCGGCGGCGGCCCCGGCCTGCCCAACCGTGACAGCCAGGTGCAGACCACCGGCTTCGACATCGGCCGGCGCGAGGGGCAGATGCGCCACTTCGAGATCTTCGGCTGGGACCCCTTCGGCGATCTGCGCTCGCTCAACGCGAAGACGCCCTTCTACTACTGGATCGCCGCCGTCGTGGCGATCATCGTCTACCTCGTCTGCCGCGGCGTGGTGAAGAGCCGCGCCGGCCGCGCGCTCGTGGCGGTGCGCGACAACGAGACCGCCGCCGCCGTGATGGGCGTCAACCTCGTGGCCACCAAGGCCTTCATCTTCGGCATCTCCGCCGGCTTGACCGCGCTGCCGGGGGCGGTCACCGCGATCCGGATCGGCGCGGTGTCGCCCGACATCCTCACCCTCACGATCTTCGGTGCGATCACCTTCCTCATCATCATGGTCGTCGGCGGAGCCGGGTCGCTGTGGGGGCCGGTGATCGGTGCCGTGCTGTTCGTCTACATCACCGACGTCACCGGCACCTGGGCGAACGACCACGCGATCCCGGCCGTCCTCCGGCCTCTGTTCGGGTGGTCACGCACGCCTCCCGGCACCGGCATCTTCGCCGTGATCCTCATCCTCCTCATGTTCGTGGCGCCCCGTGGGATCGTCGGCTTGTTCAAGCAGTACAGTCCCCGGATCGTCCGCGTCATGCCTCGACCAGTGGGCATGGCTGCGGCGCCACCGTCGGCTCGTGACGCCGACGTCCCGGTCGGAGGACCGGCCACGCTGGTCACGGCGGCGGCCGCGCCGCAGCCCTCGGCTCCGTCACCGCGGGCCTCCGCCACATCACCGACATCAGCAACCACCATCGAGGGGGACACCGAATGAACCGACGCAGAGGGAAGCTCGCCGCCGTGATGGCGGTGGGAGCGTTGCTCGTCGCGGCCTGCGGCGACGACGACGACGCTGCCGACACGACGACGGCCACCACCGCACCCGCCACCGAGACGACCGCCGCCCCCGAGACCACCGACGGCGGCACCGACACCACCGCCGCCCCGGAGACGACCGCCGCTCCCGAGACCACCGCCCCGCCCGAGGCAGAGGGCTGGACCGTCAACCTCGACGACTGCGTCGACCCCGCCTCCGCCGAGGAGCCCATCGAGGGCACGGTCCGGATCGGCTCGGCGATGCCGCTCACCGGCGGCGTGGCCGCCGCGGCCTTCGCCCCTGTGAAGGACGGCTTCGAGGCCTACGTGCAGTGGGCCAACGAGAACGACCAGCTGCCCGGGTACACGATCGAGCTGACCATCGAGGACGACCAGTACAACGCCGAGCTGACCCCCGGCGCCATCGCCCGCCAGGTCGACGCCGGCGTGCACCTGTTCTCGGGCATCATCGGCTCGCCGAACAACGCCGCGGTGCGCGACGTCCTGAACGACGAGTGCATCCCGCAGCTCAACGCCCTCACGGGCTCGCCCGCGTGGGGCGAGGTGGAGGACTACCCGTGGACCACGGGCCTCCTCGTGCCGTACACGGTGGAGTCGCAGGTCTACGCGGCGCAGATCGCCGAGCTGTTCCCCGAGGGCGCCACGGTGTCGATGTTCTACGTGAACAACGAGTTCGGCCAGGTGTACGCCGACGCGTTCCGCGACATCGCCGGCGAGTACAACCTCGAGATCCTCGGTGAGGAGACGATCGAGGCGACCGACTCCAACCCGCCCACCGCGCAGGTGACCACCATCGCGAGCGAGCGGGCCGACGTGGTGATGGCCGTGCCGCTCGGCGCCGGGTGCATCTCGTTCCTCACGGAGATGGCCTCGGCGAAGGCCCAGAACCCCGACTGGCAGCCGTTGACCTTCATCACCAACACCTGCGCCAGCAGCCTGATCCTCGGTGCCGCCGGTCCGGCCGCCGACGGGCTGTACACGAGTGGCAACCTGAAGGACATCAACGATCCTGCGGTGCAGGAGGAGCAGGCGGTGGCCGACTACATCGCCTTCATGCAGGGCCTCGGCAAGGGTGACATCATCACCACGGCAGCAGCCGGTTGGACCACCGCTGAGGCCACGGTGGCGATCCTCCGCCAGGCCGCCGAGTCCGAGGGCGGGCTCACGCGGCAGTCGATCATCGAGGCCGCTCGCAACTTCGAGTACACGCCGACCCTCGCCCGCGACGGCGTCGTGTACCGGATGAACGGCGTCGACGACCCGTACCTGGCGGAGTCGCTGCAGGTGCTCACCTACAACGCCGCCGACGGCACGTTCACCGACGTCGGCACGCTGATCACGGAGTTCGAGACGCAGTCGTAGCCGACCCGACGGACCGACGGACGAGCCCGCCCCACGGGGCGGGCTCGTCCGCGTCGGCGGCGGGTCGGTCCGGTGCGGGAGGGAATTGACCCCAGGGTTAGATTCGGCGCGCAGCAGGGGTTCTTTCGTCGGACGAGTGCGTGGGGGCACGGCATGGCGGCACGGGCATGGCACTGATCGCGGCGGACCGGGCACGCGAGCGACCCGACGAGGTGGCGCTGCGCGACGACCGGGTGGCGCTGCGCTGGGCCGACGTCGACGACGTGCTCAACCGCGTCGCCAACGGGCTCCACGACCTCGCCGAGGTGCTGGGCCCGCAGCGCAGAGTCGCCGTCTATGCCGAGAACGCGGCGGAGACCGTGCTCGCGCACCTCGGCGCCCTCCATGCCGGTGCGAGCTCCGTGCCGGTGAACTTCCACCTCACCGCTGACGAGGCGGCCTACATCCTGCGCGACTCCGGCACCCGGGTGCTGTTCGTCGGGCCCGAGAACCTCGCCCGCGGCCTCGACGCCGCGCAGCGGGCGGACGTGCCGGTGGTCGTCGCCTGGCGCGGCGTCGAGGGAGCGGCGCGGAGCTGGGAGCGGTGGCTCGAGGCGTCGGCGTCGACACCGCCCCCGACCGACGTGTCGCCGCGCCCCAACCTCATGTACACGAGCGGGACCACCGGTGTGCCGAAGGGTGTCGACCTCCCGCCGTCGATGTTCGCCGGCGGCGCCACGCTGGTCGAGCACGTGGCCGCGCTGCAGCAGAACCGCTTCGCGCAGCTGGGCACGCACCTCGTCGTCGGCCCGATGTACCACACGGGCCCGCTGTCGGGCATGCGCATCCTCGCCGCCGGTACGCCGGTGGTGGTGCTCGGCCGCTTCGACGCCGAGGCCGTCCTCGCCGCCATCGACGAGCACCGGGTGGAGAGCACCGTGATGGTGCCCACGCACTTCCAGCGGCTGCTCCAGTTGCCCGCCGAGGTGCGGCGGCGCTACGACGTGAGCAGCGTGAAGCTGATCGCGCACACCGGCGCGGCGTGCCCCGTCGAGGTGAAGCGGGCCATGATCGACTGGTTCGGCCCCGTGTTCTCCGACGCGTACGGGGCCACGGAGGTGGGCACGATCTGCTCGATCACGAGCGCCGAGTGGCTGGCACACCCGGGCAGCGTGGGCAGGGTCCTGCCGCCGTTCACCCGCGCCATCGTGGTGGGCGACGACGACGAGGAGCTGCCGCCGGGCGCCGAGGGGAGGCTGTACTTCGAGGACGGAACCGGTCGCGGCATCGTCTACCCGAACGACCCCGACAAGACGGCGAGGGCGCACCTGCGCCCCGGCGTGTTCACCATCGGCGAGATCGGCTACGTCGACGACGACGGCTACGTGTACATCACCGATCGCTTCAGCGACATGATCGTCGCCGGCGGCGTGAACATCTACCCGGCGGAGGCCGAGGCCGTCCTGCTCGAGCACCCGAAGGTGGCCGACGCCGCCGTGATCGGCGTCCCCCACCCCGACCTCGGCGAGGCGGTGAAGGCGCTCGTCGTGCCGAAGGACCCGGCCGACCCGCCCGACGAGCAGGAGCTCGTGACGCTGTGCCGCAGCCGCCTGGCCGGCTACAAGTGCCCGCGCAGCGTCGAGGTGGTCGACAGCGTCGGGCGCAACGCCATGGGCAAGGTCAACAAGCGTGCCCTGCGCGCTCCCTACTGGGAAGGGTCGCGGACCATTGGCTGACACGGCCCGTCCCGGCGAGGCGGTCGAGCTCGTGCTGGCCGACGACCCCGCGCCCGCCGTCAGGCGGCTCACGCTGAACCGCCCGCACAAGCGCAACGCGCTCTCGCACGCCCTGCGCGGCGCGCTGTTCGACGCCCTGCGCCAGGCGGATGCCGATCGCGACGTGCTCGTCGTCATCGTCCGCGGTGCCGGATCGTGCTTCTCCGCGGGCTACGACCTCGCCCAGGACCCGGCGGAGGTCCACCCGTGGCCCATCACCCGTGCCGACGGGGCGTGGGCGCGTCACGTGCTGCAGGGCTGGTTCGAGATCATGGACCTGGCCACGCCGGTCATCGCGCAGGTCCACGGCTACTGCCTCGCGGGTGGCACCGAGCTGGCCGCAGCGTGCGACCTCGTCTACGTGGCCCACGATGCGCAGGTCGGCTACCCGCCGGTGCGCTCGATGAGCTCGCCGGACATGGCATGGCACGTGTGGCTCATGGGCATGCGGCGGGCCATGGAGGCCATGCTCACCGGTGACTCGATGAGCGGCGACGAGGCCGTCGCCGCCGGCGCAGCCAACCGGGCCTTCCCCGCCGATCGGCTGGACGAGGAGGTGCTGCGCATCGCGGAACGGGTGGCCAAGGTGCCGCCCGACCTGCAGGCGTTGAACAAGCGGGTCGTCCACCGGGCGATGGAGGCCATGGGCATGCGCGACGGGTTGCGCGCCACCGCCGACATCAACGCGCTCGGATTCCACCAGCGCAGCTCGAGGGAGTACTTCGCCCGGTTCGCCGAGGGTGTCACGACGGCGCTGTCCGCGCGCGACCAGAGCTTCGGCGACTACCGCGAGGCGGCCGATGCGCCGCAGGAGGAGAGGGAGGAGCCATGACCGACGTGCGCCAGCCCGAGGTCGGCGAACCCGACGTGCGGGCCACGGTGCTGGTCACCCCCGAGGTGCTGGCCTGCCCGTACGACTACTACCGCCGGGTGCGCGAGGAGGCGCCGGTGCACCGCACGCCGCTCGGGTTCTTCGTCGTCAGCAGGTACGACGACGTGCTCTCGGTGGTGCGCGACACGGAGCGGTTCAGCAGCGACATGCGCAACTCCTTCGTGTCGGGCCCGCCCTCGGAGGAGCTGAAGGCCGTACAGGCCGAGGGCTACCCCCCGGTGAACACCCTGCTCACGAACGACCCGCCCAGCCACACGCAGTTCCGCGCGCTCGTCAACAAGGCGTTCACGCCGAAGCGGGTGGCGCAGCTGGAGGGCGAGATCCGCCAGATCGCGAACGACCTGGTCGACGCCTTCGTCGGCGACGGCCGGGTGGAGCTCGTCTCGCGGTTCGCGGTGGGGCTTCCCCTCACCGTGATCGCCGACGCGCTCGGCGTCGACCGCGCCGACTCGGACCGGTTCAAGAGGTGGAGCGACGACTCGGTGGCTCCGCTGTCGGGGCTGCTCACGCCGGAGCAGCAGGTCGAGTGCGCGCGCAGCAGGGTGGAGATGCAGCACTACATGGCGGAGCGCATCCGCGAGCGCCAGGACGCGCCGCGCGACGACCTGCTGTCCGACCTCGTGCAGGCGCGGTTCGACCAGGGCGACCGCGCCGGGCAGCCCCTGGCCCTGCCGGAGCTGCTCAACGTGATCGAGCAGCTCCTGGTGGCCGGCAACGAGACGACGACGAAGCTCATCGCTGCGGCCATGCTCATGCTCGTGGAGCAGCCCGAGCTGATGGAGGCCGTCCGTGCCGACCACGCGCTCATCCCCAACCTCGTGGAAGAGGCGCTCCGGCTCGAGAGCCCCGTCCAGATGCTGCCCCGCGTGGCCAAGGTGGACGTGCAGGTGGGCGGCGTGGACATCCCCGCCGGCTCGATCCTGATGATGCTGTACGGCTGCGCCAACCGCGACGAGGCCAGGTTCCCGGATGCCGACGTGCTGCGCGTCGACCGCGCCAACGCGCGCACCAACCTGGCCTTCGGGCAGGGGCCGCACTTCTGCCCCGGTGCCGCGCTCGCCCGCAGCGAGGCGCGGATCGCGTTCGAGACGCTCCTCGGGCGGGCCACCGACTGGGCCCTCGACAGCTCCGTCGACGAGCCGACCAGCCGGGAGCTGTCGATGACCCTGCGCGGCCTCTCGGCGCTGCACCTCACCTTCCGTCCCGTCGTCGCCGGTGGGGGAGCGTGATGGCGGTCTCCCTCGACCAGCTGGCCACGATCCGGTACGAGGTGGTCGAACCCGGGGAGCACGGCATCGCCGTGGTCACCCTCGACCGCCCGGACACGCGCAACGCGCAGAACAAGCGGATGACCTACGAGCTCAACGCCGCGTTCGACGATGCGGCGAGGCGCAGCGACGTGAAGGTCGTGGTCCTGCAGGCCGACGGGCCGCACTTCTCGAGCGGCCACGACATGCGCGACACCGAGAGCCACCGCGAGTTCCAGCTGGTGTCCACCTCCGGTGGCTACGGGCGCGAGGGCCAGGAAGGGCACATGGCGTGGGAGGAGGAGGTGTACTTCCAGATGTGCTGGCGCTGGCGGAACCTCCCGAAGCCGCTCCTCGCCGCCGCGCAGGGCAAGACCATCGCCGGGGGGCTGATGCTGCTGTGGGTGGCGGACGTGATCGTCGCCGCCGACGACGCGCTCTTCAGCGATCCGGTCGTCGGGATGGGCGTGAACGGTGTCGAGTACTTCGCGCACCCGTGGGAGTGGGGCTCCCGCAAGGCCAAGGAGCTGCTGTTCACGGGCGACTGGGTGACCGCGGAGGAGGCGCACCGCCTGGGCATGGTCAACCACGTCGTGCCGGCGGCCGAGCTCCGGCCGTTCGTCATGGGGATGGCCGCGAAGATCGCGCAGCGGCCGAGCTTCGCGCTCAAGCTGGCGAAGGAAAGCGTCAACCAGGCGCTGGAGGCGCAGGGGCAGTTCACCGCGCTGCGGTCGGCGTTCTCGCTGCAGCACCTCGCCCACGCCCACAACCGCGTGCGCTTCGGCATCCCCGTCGATCCGGGCCGGCGATGACCGACGCGGGCGCACGACGGCGCCTCGGCCGCCCCCCCGACGTGGCCTCGAGCGACACCAGGGAACGGTTGCTGCAGGTGGCCCGACGGTCGTTCGCGCGTCACGGCTTCGAGGCCACCACCAACCGCGACATCGCCGCAGCGACCGGCATCACCACGGGTGCGATCTACCACTACTACCCCTCGAAGGCCGAGCTCTACGCCGCGGTCTACGAGGAGGTCCAGCAGATCGTCTACTCGGCGTTCGAGGCGGCGATCGTCGACAGGCACACGCTCGGCGAGCAGTTCGCCGCGGTCCTCGACACCGCGGTGGAGGTGAACCGCGAGGATCCCTCGATCGCCGCGTTCGTGGTGGGCGTGGCCACCGAGGCGCAGCGCCACCCGGAGCTGCGCGAGCTGATCCGCCAGGGCCGCTCCACCAGCGCCGGGTTCCTGCGCCGCCTCGTGCACAGCGCGGCCGCCCGGGGCGAGCTCGCCGACGACGTGTCGCCCGACGCGCTCGAGGACCTGCTGAACGCGGTGCTGTCGGGCCTCGCCCGGTTCAGCGACCAGGTGGGCGACTCTTCCCGCCACGCCGCGGCGGTGGCGGTGCTGAAGCGGTTCCTCGCGGGGACGCTGCTGCGCTGACCGGCCCCGGCGTCAGGGGCTGGTGCCCGCGAAGCACTGCACGAGCGCCATGTACGCCTCCATCGACTCCGGGTCCATCGGCGGCTCCTCGCTGGGGTCGCCCTCGGTGAACTGCGCGAGGAGGCGGTCGGGGATCTTCGCCACAGCGTCCTCGAAGCAGGCCTGATCGCCGTCGAAGATGTCGGTGTACACGCGCACGAGGTACGCCCGGATCTCGTCGGGGGCGGCGTCGGGCCCCGGGGCGTCGGTCATCCAGTCCGGCATCGACCCCGTGTCGATGCCTCCCGGCAGCGTGTCGACGGTGGTCGCGTCCGACCCGTCGTCGGGCGCGGCGGTGTCCGGCGCGGCGTCGGGCGCGGTGGTGGGCGCCACCGTGGGGGCCGTGCCCTCGTCGTCACCCCCGCACGCGCCGAGGGCGAGAGCGCTGAGCGGGACGAGGGCGAGCAGGGCGAGGCGGCGCATGGGGGCGATGCTACGCGTGCGCCGCGAACTGCAACCACCACAGCAGCGCCGTGAGCGACAGGCCGTCGCGCACGCGCCCGGCCGCGAGCTCCTCCCGCAGGGAGCCGACGGGCAGCCACTCGACCCGCTCGCTCTCGCTGGGGTCGGCGGGAACGCCGACGTGGGTGGCACCGTCGGCGACGAACAGGTGGAAGGTGGCGTCGCTGCTGCCGTTGTGCGGGAAGTAGGTGGTCAGGTGGCGCAGAGGTCCCGGCCGCCAGCCCGTCTCCTCCTCCGCCTCCCGTGCCGCGGCGGCGAGCGGCGTCTCGCCGGCGTCGATCCGCCCCGCCGGGATCTCCCAGCCCCAGGTGTCGGTGGTGAAGCGGTGGCGCCACAGCAGCAGCACGCCGCGGTGGGGATCGTGGACGACCGTGCCGCTCGCCTCGGCGGGCATGCGCACCACGTGGTGGTCGAAGCGCTCGCCGCCGGGGATCTCCACGTCGGTGAGGACGAGTCGCACCCAGGGGCTGTCGTAGATGACCCGCTCGCCGTGCACGATCCACTTCATCCGCGGCGAGCGTACGTGCGACGATGGCGCGATGGCAGGGCAGCGTCCGGTGGCGGAGGGGTTGTTCACCTGGCCGAGCGACGAGCCGCAGCTCATCGCCAGCCACTTCCCGGAGAGCGGGGTCACGGTGTTCCCGCGCACCGACAGCTGCCCGAAGACGTCGTCGCGCGTGGTCGAGGACGTGTTGCTGCCGCGGCGGGGCAGGCTGTGGAGCTGGACCATCCAGGGCTTCCTCCCGAAGAGCCCCCCGTACCTCGGCACCGAGAGCGCCAAGGACTTCGTGCCGTACGGCGTCGGGTACGTGGAGCTTGAGGGCGTCGGCGGTGAGCACGTGATCGTGGAGTCCCGCCTCACCGAGAACGACCCGGATCGGCTCGTCATCGGCATGGAGATGGAGCTGGTGGTCGTGCCGTTCACCGTGGACGCCGACGGCGCGGAGGTGCTGACGTACGCCTTCGCGCCGGCCGCCGGCGGCCCCGGGGGCGACGGCGATGCCCGAGACCTGGAAGGAGCAGCGACACGATGAGCGAACAGGGCACCGACGTTGCCATCGTCGGCATCGGCATCCATCCCTTCGGCCGCCACGACAGCACCGGGATGGAGCAGGGGGCGTTCGCGGCGCGAGCTGCCCTGGCCGATGCGGGCGTGGCGTGGAGCGACGTGCAGTACGCGTTCGGCGGGTCGTCCGCGGCGGGCAACGCCGACACCATGGTGAGCATGCTGGGCCTCACGGGGCTGCCGTTCATCAACGTGGCCAACGGGTGCGCCACCGGCGGGAGCGCGCTGATCAGTGCGTACAACTCGATCCGCGCCGGTGCTGCCGACCTCGTGATGGCGATCGGGTTCGACAAGCACCCGCGCGGCGCCTTCGACCCCGACCCCGCCTCGTTCGGCCTCGGGAAGTGGTACGGCGACACCGGCCTGATGCTCACCACGCAGTTCTTCGGGATGAAGATCCAGCGGTACATGCACCAGCACGGGATCTCCCGCTCGTCGCTCGCCAAGGTGGCGGTCAAGAACTTCGCGAACGGCTCGCTGAACGAGAACGCGTGGCGGCGCAAGCCGATGAGCGAAGCGGAGGTGCTGGAGGCGCCGATGCTCAGCCACCCGCTGACGCAGTACATGTTCTGCTCGCCGGGCGAGGGCGGCGTGGCGCTGGTGCTCGCACGGGGCGACGTGGCCCGCCGCTACACCGAGCGGCCCGTGTTCCTGCGCTCGGCGGTCCTGCGCAGCCGGCCCTTCGGGAGCTTCGAGGTGTTCAACTCGTGGCTGTCGCCCGAGCGCGGCGACAGCCCGAGCGTCGGCGCCGCCCGGGCCGCGTTCGAGCAGGCGGGGATCGGGCCCGACGAGCTGTCGCTGGCCCAGGTGCAGGACACCGAGAGCGGCGCCGAGATCATGCACATGGCCGAGTGCGGGCTGTGCGCCGACGGCGAGCAGGAGCAGATGGTGCAGGAGGGGCAGACGGGGCTGGGCGGGCGCCTGCCGATCAACACCGACGGCGGCTGCATCGCGAACGGCGAGCCCATCGGCGCCTCGGGGCTGCGCCAGGTGTACGAGAGCGTCCTCCAGCTGCAGGGCCGGGCGGGGTCGCGGCAGGTGGACGAGCCACGCACCGCGTTCACCCACGTCTACGGCGCGCCCGGCATCAGCGCCTGCACCGTGCTGTCGGTCTGAGCTCGCGCCGGGCGCACGCCGCCGCGGCGATCACGGGACGAGGCGCACGTCCAGCGTCTCGTCGCCGGTGATCTCCGCCTCGAAGCTGTACCGCGTGTCGTCGCTCGCCTCGGCGGTGCACACGAACGTGGTCCCGACGTCCGCGTCGAGCGGTGGGTCGCAGGCGACCTCGCTCTCCAGCCCGAGGTCCTTGCGGATCTCCGCGGCCACCGCCCTCTCCGCCAGCGCGCCGAAGTCGCGCTCCACCAGCGAGGGCCGCACCCGCAGCTCGCGGGCGCCGGTGATCTCGGCGATGTAGTCGTACCGGCGTCCGTCGGCGCCACGGGCCGAGCAGGCGAACGCCGTGCCGACGTCGACGCTCGGCGGGGCGTCGCAGTCCACCTCGCCCTCGAGGGCGTAGTCCACGCGGAGCTGGTCGACGATGACCTCCTCGGCCTTGCGCTGGAACTCGCCCTCGGTGTCGGAGCACGACGCCAGCAGCGCCAGCGTGACGGCGCCGGCGAGCGCGGCGCCCGACCTCGTCCGCATCGCTCCTCCCTCGACGTGCTCCCCGACCGCTCCCTCGTCGGCGACGGTATCAAACCCGCTCGCGCGCCCGGTCCCGCGACGACGGCCGGCTGCCACCGGGACCGGTGCGGCGCCGCTCCGCACGCTCGTCGCTCACCAGATCGATCGTGATCAGCACGAGCGCCGCCCAGACCAGGGCGAACCCCGCCACCCGGGTCGGCGGCAGGTCCTCGTGGAAGACGAGCCACCCGAGCAGGAAGTTCACGGTCGGGATGAGGTACTGCAGCGGGCCGAGCACGGTGAACGGGACCCGCTGGGCGGCCCATGCGAAGAGCATGAGCGGCACCACGGTGGCCACACCCGTGAGGCCGACGAGCGCGAGCTCGCCCGGCGAGGCGCTGGCCGGCACGCTCCCGTCGCGTCCCGCCAGGAGCGCCGCCGCGCCGATCGCGGGCAGCAGCACCACGAACGACTCGGCGGACATGCTCTCGACCGGCGTCAGCGGCACCTGCCGCTTGAGCATGCCGTACACGCTCCACGAGCCGGCGAGCACCAGCGCCACCCACGGCACCGCCCCTGCGGAGAGCGTGACGACCACGACCGCGCACACGGCGAGCGCCACGGCCGCGCGTTGGCGACCCGAGAGGCGCTCGTGGAAGACGGCGACGCCCACCACCATCGTGCCCAGCGGGCTCATGAAGTAGCCGAGCGCCGTCTGGATGACGTGGCCGTGGACCACCGCCCAGACGTAGGCCGACCAGTTGGCGGTGAGCAGCACGGCGGCGGCGACCACCCTCGCGAGCACGCAGCGGTCGCGCACCACCGGGCGGAGGTGGGCCCACCGCGAGGTGGCGGTGAGGAGGGCCGCCATCAGCGTCGCCGCCGTGATGATGCGCCACGCGACCAGCTCCGCGGCGCCGAAGCCGTCGAGGAGCTTCCAGTAGATGGTCAGCGCGCCCCACACGAGGTAGGCGGCCACCGCGGCGGCGATGCCGCTGCGCCGGCCGTGCGCGTCCGGCGGCAGGGGGCTCAGTGCTGCTTCCAGCGGTTGAAGTAGGTGACCTTCTCGGCGGGAAGCCGCGACGCCGGCTTGAAGTCGTCGCCCGTGTAGTACGCCACCGGCACCAGCGCGACCTGGCTCACGTGCTCGGGGATGCCGAGCAGCTCGGCCGCCTCGCGCTCGTAGCCGAGGTGCAGCGTCGTCCACGCCGTGCCGAGGCCGCGGCTGCGCGCCGCGAGCATGAAGCTCCACACCGCGGGGAGGATGCTGCCGTACATCCCGGCGATCTGGCCCTGCGACATCGACGGCTCGGGCCGGCCGATGTAGCACGGCACGACGAGCGTGGGCACCCGGCCGAGGACCTGGGCCAGGTGGTCGCTCGAGGCCATGATCGCGCCGGCGTCGCTCCGCCCGGTGCGCTCGACGGCGTCGCGCTGGGCGGCGATGTACGGGGCGTAGGCGCGGCCGTAGAGCTCGGCCAGGCCCTGCTTCAGCTCGGGGTCGTCGACCACCAGCCACCGCCACTGCTGCACGTTGCCCCCGGCGGGTGCCTGCGTGGCCACCCGGATGCAGTCGACCACCAGCTCACGCGGCACGGGACGCTCGAGGTCGAGCCGCTTGCGGACCGCTCGCGTGGTGGTGAGCAGGCGGTCGGTCACCGCCAGGTCGAACGGGTGGCCCGGATGGGACTCGTCGTGCATGGCTCCGTAGAGTAGGTGCAACACGCTCGCACCGACTCCGTCGGAGACGGCCCCCAGGAGGTACCCAGATGTCGACCCCCCGTGAGCTGTGGCAGCAGGCGTACGACGCGTCGCGGCTGCGGGAGGTGGAGGCGGCGACGATGTCGGGGGTGCCGTTGCGGCCGGTGTACGGGCCGGAGGACGGTGAGTTCCCGGGGGTGTTCCCGTACACGCGGGGGCCGTACGCGTCGATGTACCGGTCGAAGCTGTGGACGATGCGGATGTTCGCGGGGTTCGGCACGGCGGAGGACACGAACTGGCGGTTCAAGGAGATCATCCGCACCGGTGGTGACGGGTTGTCGACGGCGTTCGACATGCCCACGCTGTTGGGGATCGACAGCGACGATCCGATGGCGTTGGGTGAGGTGGGCCGCTGTGGGGTGGCGATCGACAGCCTGGCGGACATGGAGGACCTGTACGCGGGGATCGATCTGGGGTCGATCACGACGTCGATGACGATCAACTCGCCGGCTGCGGTGATCTTCGCGATGTTCGTGGCGCAGGCGGAGGCGGCGGGTGTGCACCGGTCGCGCCTGGGTGGCACGTTGCAGAACGACATCTTGAAGGAGTACCAGGCGCAGAAGGAGTTCGTGTTCCCGCCGCGCCAGAGCATGCGCCTGGTGCGCGACACGATCGCGTTCACGGCGGCGGAGATGCCGCGCTGGCACAGCGTGTCGATCTCGGGCTATCACATCCGTGAGGCGGGGTCGACGGCGGCCGAGGAGCTGGCGTTCACGTTGGCGAACGGGTTCGCGTACGTGGAGCTGGCGTTGCAGGCGGGGTTGCCGGTCGACAGCTTCGCGCCGCGGCTGTCGTTCTTCTTCAACGCGCACATCGACTTCTTCGAGGAGATCGCGAAGTACCGGGCGGCGCGGCGGATCTGGGCGCGGTGGATGCAGGACCGCTACGGGGCCCGATCGGAGCGGAGCATGCAGCTGCGGTTCCACACCCAGACCGCGGGGGTGTCGCTGACGGCGCAGCAGCCGGAGGTGAACATCGTCCGCACGGCGATCGAGGCGCTGGCGGGTGTGCTGGGTGGGACGCAGTCGTTGCACACCAACTCGATGGACGAGGCCCTCGCGCTGCCCACGGAGAAGGCGGCGCGGATCGCGCTGCGCACCCAGCAGGTGCTCGCGTACGAGACGAACGTGGCGCACGTGGCCGATCCGCTCGGGGGGTCGTGGTTCGTCGAGGAGCTGACCGACGAGATGGAGCGCAGGGCCGAGGAGATCTTCGACCACCTCGACGCGCTCGGCGCCGGCTCGATGCTCGAGGGGTGCATCAAGGGGATCGAGGAGAACTGGTTCCAGGGGCGCATCGCCGACTCCGCGTACGAGCTGGAGCGGGCGCTGAACGCGGGGCGGCGGATCGTCGTGGGGGGGAACCGGTTCACCGAGGGCAACGACGAGGACGAGATCGAGCTGATGGAGATCACCAACGAGGACGAGGCCCGCC
>VFQR01001533.1_pt1 | contig 17400 bp, 16 predicted proteins | sample 3512321 | NCBI WGS metagenome assembly VFQR01 (sample SAMN10412374, study PRJNA504923) | tailings metagenome | isolation source: Relicate 3 Philex TSF1 revegetated site | place: Philippines: Tuba, Benguet | collected 2017-08-29
GCCAGCGCTGCCACGCCCATGCGGGGACGCTAGCCGTGGGGGCCGGAGCCGGCCATCCCCCAACCAGGGGGGTGGGGCCCCCTGATCGCGAAGGAGGCACCCGCACATTCGGGATGGACCGGTGGCCGGTCGGGACGCACGCTCGTCGCATGGACACCGCCTTCGCCCCGCTCCCGCCGATCAGGTTGCGACCGCTCGAGATCGCTCCCGACACCTTCCTGCTCCGCAGCGCTCAACCCGCCCTCGGTGCGCCGCTGTCGGTGAGCATCAACTCGATGGTGATCCGGGCGCGCGAGCCCGTCGTGGTGGACACCGGCACCGTCGCCAACCGGGAGCACCTGCTCCACGACCTGGCGGAGATCGTCGACCCCGCCGACGTGCGCTGGGTGTTCCTCTCCCACGACGACGAGGACCACACCGGCAACCTCGCGCAGGTGCTCGCCGCCTGCCCGGACGCCACCCTCGTCACCAGCTGGGCGGCGACGGAGCGGACGGCGTGCTCGATCGGGGTGCCGCCGACGCGCCTGCGCTGGGTGGACGACGGCGGGTCGCTCGACGTCGGCGACCGCGTGCTGCACGCCCTCCGGCCCCCGGTGTACGACAGCCCCACCACCCGCGCCCTGTTCGATCCCACCACCGGTGTGCTGTGGGCGTCCGATGCCTTCGCCACGCCGATGCCCGCCGAACCGGTGGACGACGTGGCCGAGCTGCCGCCGCCGATGTGGGCCGAGGGGATGACCAGGTTCCACCACCACGCGCTGTCGCCGTGGCTGACGATGGTCGACATCGGCCGTTACATGGCACAGGTGCGCCGGCTGCAGGACCTCGAGCCGTCGGTGATCGCGTCCGCCCACAGCCCGCTGATCACCGGCGCGCACGTGAGCGCTGCGCTCGGCCTCCTCGGCGCCCTGCCGACCGTGGTGCCACCCCCGCATCCCGACCAGGCGATGCTCGACGCCGCCCTCGCCGGAGCCCCGCAGCCGGCCTGATCACGCGGCCGCGAGCCGCGGGACGGGTTCGGCAGGATCCGTCGCGGGGTACGCCGTTCGATCCCACGAACCGGCGAGAGGAGGCCGCCATGGCAGCTCACCACGACCTGCACATCGACCAGGACCTGCTGCGCGAGCACGTGCGAGCGAAGTACCGGGAGGTGGCCGCGCATCCCGACCGCACGTTCCACTTCCACACCGGGCGCCCGCTCGCCGAGCGGCTCGGCTACGACGAGTCGCTCATCGCCGCCGTGCCCGAGGGGGCGGTGGCCTCGTTCGCAGGCGTGGGCAACCCGTTCTCGCTGCGCCGCCTCCAGCCTGGAGAGCGAGTGGTCGACGTGGGCGCCGGGGCCGGGTTCGACAGCTTCGTGGCCGCCGCGCTCGTTGGAGCCGACGGCTGCGTGGTGGGCGTCGACATGACCGACGAGATGACGTCGAAGGCGACGACCGAGGCCGCGGGGCTCGGCCTCGATCAGGTCCGGTTCGCGTCGGGGCTGGCGGAGGATCTGCCGGTCCCGGACGGCTGGGCAGATGTGGTGATCTCCAACGGTGTGATCAACCTGTGCGGCGACAAGGCCGCCGTCTTCCAGGAGGTGCGGCGGGTCCTCCGCCCCGGCGGGACCCTCCAGTTCGCCGACATCGCCAACGGCCGACCGGTCCCGGAGGACGCCCTCCAGGACGTCGACCTCTGGACCGGTTGAATCGCCGGTGGGCTGCCCCGTGAGGGCTGGCAGATGATGCTGGAGGACGCAGGCTTCGTCGACGTCGTGATCGGGCCGCCCGTCGACACCTTCGGCGGCGCCGCCGGTGAGGCTCGCGCGCGGGCGTTCGACGTGGCGGGTCAGGCGTTCCTGGCCCGCTCGCCATGACGTCGCGCCGTGGGTGCCGCGGGTCCGCTCACCGCAGGGGCGCCCGGATCAGAGCGGCTCCATCACCCGCAGCTGGGGCGCCGACGTCCGCGAGTCGATCACGGCCTTGCCGACGATGGCGACGACGATGATCGCCCCGCCCACGAGCGTGGTGCCGGCGGGGCGGTCGTGGAGGATGAGGAACGCCCAGACGGGCACGAGCACCATCTCCGTCTGGGCGAAGATCGTCATCGCCGCGGCCGGCACCTGCCGGGACGCGATGTTGAAGAGGATGGTGCCGACCACGATGAACACACCACCGTGGAGCAGCGCGAGGCCAACGTCCTCCGCCGGCGGCACGAGCGTCTTGCCGCCCGTGAGGGTGATGACCGCGCAGATCGCGATCATCATCACGCCGTAGCCCGGCAGGACCGGCGACCAGTCCTCCGAGGGGTTGGAGCGGACGACGACGGCGTAGCCGGCGAAGCCCACCGCGCTGCCGATGGCGGCGGCGTTGCCCCCCATGTTCCCTGCCGACAGGTCGCCCGCCAACATCACCACGAGGCCCACGAAGGCGAGCCCGATCGACGCGATGGTCACCCGCGTCAGCCGCTCGCCGAGCAGCACGCGGGCGATGAGGAGCGCGAACACGGGCGCCGTCGAGCCGAGGAACGCGGCGTTGGCCACGGTGGTCGTCTTCAGGGCGTAGACGAACCCGATCGACGCGGTCAGCAGCATCAGGTTGGCCAGGAGCATGGAGCGACCCGACGTGAAGGCCCGCACGACCTGCGGGGGCTTCCCGCGCAGGATGCCCAGGGCCTCGATGACGACGATGATGCCGATGGACCGCCAGATCAGGTACTGGAAGGCGTCGGCGCCGTCAGCGGCACGGGCGGCGATGGCCCCGAAGCTCCAGGCCACACCCGCGCCGAGGCCCATGAGCGCGGCGGCGCGAGGCACACGTGCGGCGGGCGAGGAGCGGGGTAGGGCTGGCGCTGTCATGGGGGCCTGGCCACAGTAGGCCCGCCGTCAAGCCTCGAAGCGATCGAGTTCCGCGCGCAGCTGGGCCAGCCCGACCGGGCCGAGGCCGAGGGCGAAGGTGTGGAAGCGGCGCAGGTCGAAGGCGTCACCGAGGCGGGCCTGCGTGGCGGCGCGAGCGGCCAGCCACTCCCGCTCGCCGACCTTGTAGCTGATCGCCTGGGCCGGCCAGCCGAGGTACCGGTCGATCTCGCTGGCGAGGAAGGTCTCGCTCTGGCCGGTCTCGCTGACGGCGAAGGCGTACGCGAGCTCCGGGGTCCAGGTGGCGCCGCCGTGGAACGACGTCCCGTCCGTGAGCGTGGTCCCGTCCGGGATGCGCATCCCGAGGTGCATGCCGATGTCGACGATCACCCGCACCGCGCGCAGCATCTGGGCGGCGAGGAAGCCGAGGCGGTGGTCGGGCACCTCGAACCAGCCGAGCTCGTCGCAGAGCCGCTCCGCATAGAGGGCCCAGCCCTCGCCGTGGCCGGAGATGAAGCCGTGGCGCTGGATCCTGGTCAGCGACGCGGCCTGGAGCTGCGCGTAGCCGAGCTGGAGGTGGTGGCCCGGGACGGACTCGTGATAGCAGGTGGTCACGTCGCCCCACATCGGGAAGCTGGTCCGCCCGAGCAGCGGGTACCAGGTCCGGCCGGGGCGGCTGAAGTCCTCCGACGGCGGCGTGTAGTAGGGCGCGGCCGCCGAACCGGCCGGCGGGATGAGCGCCTCGCAGCGGCGCATGGGCTCGGGCACCTCGAAGTGTTCCAGGCTCCGCTCCAGCGCCCGGTCCGTCACCTCCTGGAGCCACGCCCGGTAGGCGTCGGCGCCGTGGACCGCCCGCTCGGGATCGGTGTTCAGGAGGTGGCGCACCTCGGCGAAGCTCGCACCGGGCAGGATCTGCTCGCACGTGCGGCGCATGTCGTCGCGGAGGTGGTGGAACTCGTCCCACGCCCAGGCGTACATCTCCTCCGGCTCCAGCTCGGCCCCCAGCATCAGCCGGATGTTGCGCTCGTACCGCTCGCGGCCGCAGGCGTCCTCGGAGGGCGCGGCGGGCGCGTAGGTGGCCTCGAGGTAGTCGGCGAAGGCCGCGTACGCGGCGACCGCCCCGTCGGCGCCGGCGGCCACGCGATCGGTGAGCGCCTGGTCGACGCGCTCGGCCGCTGCGTCCCGCAGGGTGTCGAACCACCGGTCGCGTGCCCAGGTGCGGCACTGGGTGGCGACGGCGAGGGCCTGGCGGCGAGCGGCGAGACGCCCTGTGCTGCGCCCGAGCTCGAGCGCCTGCCGCAGCCCGTCGAGCGCGCCGGGCACCGCCTCGAGGCGGGCGGCGATGTTGCTCCACGCCTCCTCGCCCTCGCGCGGCATGAGGTCGAAGGTGGCCCGGAGGGTGCTGTGCGGGGCGCCGATCACCCGCAGCGCGAGCAGCCACTCGCCCGCGTCGTGGGCGGCGAGGTTGGCCTCCAGGCGCTCCTCGACGTAGCCGCGGGCGAGGCGATCGGCGTCGTCGGTGACCGGCAGCGTGCGCAGCTCGGCGAGCGCTGCGCGGGCGTGCGCGGCGCGTGCGCCGACGCCGTCCGGTGAGAAGTCGGTGAGCCGGTCGTCGTGGCCGCGGATGCCACGAGCGGTCGCGCTGCAGGGATCGAGCGCCGCCTGCTCCTCGACGTAGCGATCAGCGAAGGCGAAGATGGGCGACGGAGCCATCGGTCGAGCCTACGTGCCAGACTTGCGCCGACGAGGAGGTCGTGGCGCATGGCAGTGGACTTGGTGATCGAGGTCGACAACCGTCCGGGGACGCTGGCGGCGGTGGCCGCCGCCGTGAGCGACGCCGGGGTGAACCTCGCCGCCGCCACGTGCCTCGGGCCGGCCGACCGCGCCGAGCTGCACATCCTGGTGCCGCACGCGGAGCCCGTGCGCCACGCGCTGTCCATCACCCACGGGGCGACCATCACCCGCGAGCGCGAGGTGGCCGTGGTGGAGATCGACGACGACCGTCCCGGCGTGCTCGCCGACCTCACCCGGTCCATCGCCGAGGCGGGCGTGAACATCGACCTGCTCTACGTGGCCACCCACAACAGGGTGGTGTTCGGCTCGCCGGACCTCGCCGGGCTGAAGGCGGCGCTCGACGGCGCCGTGCGGTCCTGACGGTCGTCGTCCGGCGGGCGGGGCCTCAGCCGGCCGTCGCCGCGGGCCGGTAGGTCGCGGGCGGCGGGTACCACGCGCGCAGCGCGGGCGGTGGCCGGAACGGGCGCCAGCGGCCCTCGGCCCGGGCGAGGCGATCGGAGACGGCGACCACCACGGCCGGGTTGAACCCGAGGCCCGAGTGGCTGCCGCGGACCTCGATGTTCTCCCGGGTGGGGCCCACCTCGTCGATGCAGGTGTGCCAACGCACCACCCCGTCCGAGCGGGTGTAGATGGCGGTGGACGGCACCGGCAGCGGGGCGGCCGCTCGGTGGCCGGCGAGGTCGCGCCACTCACGGGCGAACGTCGGGGACATCTGGTCGAACAGCGCGGACGCTGCCGAGCGGTCGCCGTCGGCCATCCGGAACGGCGACCCGAGGGTGATCACCTGGCGCACGGCATGGGGGTGGGCACGCGCGAGATGGCGGGCGTAGATGCCGCCGAGGCTCCAGCCGACCAGGCTGACCCGACGGCCGTGCCGGTCGTGCAGGTCGAGCAGCCGGTCGCGCAACCCCGCGAGCACCCGGTCGGTGGGGCCCAGGTTGCGGCCGAGGCCCCACCCGTGCACCCAGTAGCCCTGGGCGCGCAGCGTGGCCCGCAGCGGCGCCGTGGACGCGTCGGTGGCCACGAAGCCCGGCAGCACGAGCACGGGATGCCGGTCGCCGCGCCCGGCCAGGCGCAGCAGCGGGGATGCGGCCATGAAGGCACCGAGCTCGGCCACCGCACGCGACTCGCCGAGGCGCAGCAGCAGGTCGGGGGCAGTCACGACGCGCGACGCCGTCGTCGGGTGGTCCTCGTCGCGCATCGCCGAGGACGGTAGCACGCGGACGGACGATCCTGACCGGATGGCGCAAGAAAAGTTGAGTCATCTCTTGTCATCTTCTGGCGAGCTCGGTATCTTCTCCCTCGCCGCAACGACAGACCGACGAACAGTTGGACGAGTTGGAGGAGGTGGTGGGTGTGTTGATGCGGTTCGACCCCTTCCGAGAGCTGGACAAGATCACCCAGGAGGCCTTCGGCGGGCGCTCACAGCCGGCGATGCCGATGGATGCCTACCGCGACGGCGATCAGTTCGTGGTCCACTTCGACCTGCCGGGCATCGACCCGGCGTCGATCGACCTCACCGTCGAGAAGAACGTGCTGACGGTGTCGGCCCGGCGCGAGTGGCAGCGCCGTGACGGGCAGCAGGTGCTCGTGGCGGAACGGCCCCAGGGCAGCTTCGCCCGGCAGCTGTTCCTCGGCGAGGCCCTCGACGCCGATCGCGTGGAGGCCCGCTACGACGGCGGCGTGCTGACTGTGACGATCCCCGTCGCCGAGCAGGCCAAGCCGCGCAAGATCACCGTCTCGGCCGCCACGGCCAACGGCGGCCACGAGCAGACGGCGATCGAGACGACCGGCTCGTCGTCCTGACGCCTGCGTTCCGGCTCACGTGGGGCCCGGCACCCGGGCCCCACGGCGCCGGACAGGCTGGAGCGGCCCCGGCGGCCGGCGGGAGCGACCCGGCGTGTGCGAGCCCAGCTCGCCGAGCCCCGACTACACGTTGAAGCGGAACTCCATGACGTCGCCGTCGACCGGGTGGTAGTCCTTGCCCTCCACGCGGATCTTGCCGAGCTCCTTGGCCTTGGTCCACGAGCCGATCTCGAGCAGCTCGTCCCAGTGGATGACCTCGGCCTTGATGAACCCGCGCTGGAAGTCGCTGTGGATCCGCCCGGCGCACTCGGGCGCGCTCGACCCGGCGTGGAACGTCCAGGCGCGGCTCTCCTTCTCGCCGGTGGTGAGGAACGTGCGCAGGCCGAGCAGGTGGTAGGCGCTGCGGACCATCCGGAACAGCGCGCCCTCACCGAGGCCGAAGCCCTCCAACATCTCGGCCCGCTCCGCGGGGTCCGTGATCGTGGCCGCCTCCGCCTCCAGCTGCACGCACATGCCGATCACCTCGACGTTGTCGCCGGCGGAGGTCATCTCGTCGCGCACCCGCTGCTCCACCTCGGGGACCCGATCGAGGTCGTCCTCGCCCACGTTCACCACGGCCAGCACCGAGCGGTTGGTGAGCAGGAAGTAGGGCCGCAGCGTCTCCCGCCACTCGTCCTTCAGCCCGGCGCGGTAGAGCGGTGTGCCCTCGGCGAGCGCTGCGGCGGCGGCCTGGAGGGCGTCGAGCTCGCCGGCGGCGCTCTTGTCGAGCTTGGCCTGCCGCGTGGCCTGCGCGAGGCGCTTCTCGATCGTCTCGAGGTCGGCCAGCGCGAGCTCGATCTCCACCACCCGCAGGTGCTCGAGCGGGTCGGACGGGCCGGGCACGTCGTCGTCCTCGAAGGCGCGCAGGACGAACACGATGGCGTCGACCTCGCGGATGTTGGCGAGGAACTTGTTGCCGAGCCCCTCGCCCTTGCTCGCGCCCTCCACGAGGCCACCGATGTCGACGACCTGCACCGCAGCGTGGACGACGTTCTTGCTGCGCGACATCGCCGCCAGCCGGTCGAGGCGGTCGTCGGGCACCTTCGCCACACCGATGTTCGGGTCCTTCGTGGCGAAGGCGTAGGGCGCGGCCAGCGCGCCGCCTCCCGTGAGGGCGTTGTACAGCGAGCTCTTGCCCGCGTTGGGGAGGCCGACCAGGCCGAAGCGTTCCATGGCGAGCGGTGCAGGCTAGCCGGGCAGGCGCGGCGAGGCTCGGGCGGCGCCGGCGCCGAGTGCGCCCCCGTAGAGTCGGGGCCATGACGCCGGTCGCCGCGTTCGAGCGGGCCATGCACTACCTCGACCGGGCCCACGCCGACGGGTTCCGCAAGCGGGCGATCGCCGGCGCGCTCGAGACGGTGCGGGCCACGCCCGTCGACGAGCTCCGCAGCCGGGCCGAGGCCCGCACGCTGAAGGAGCTTCCCGGCATCGGCGACGCCTCGGCGCGCCTCATCCAGGAGGCGCTGGCCGCCGAGGCGACGGGTGAGACTCCCTCGTACCTGCTGAAGCTCGAGGGCGAGACGGAGGTGCCGGTCACCGACGCCGCCCGGCCCTACCTGGAGGCGCTGCGCGGCGACTGCCACCTCCACAGCCGCTGGAGCGACGGGGGCGCCACGATCGAGGCGATGGCCCGCACGGCGGCCGGCCTCGGCCACGAGTACATCGTCCTCACCGATCACTCACCGCGCCTCACCGTGGCCCACGGGCTCAACCGCGAGCGGCTGGAGGCACAGCTGCGCGACGTGGCGCAGCTGAACGACGAGCTCAGCCCGTTCAGGATCCTCACCGGCATGGAGGTGGACATCCTCGAAGACGGCACGCTCGACCTCGACGACGACCTCCTCGAGCGGCTCGACGTGGTGGTGGCGAGCGTGCACTCGAAGCTGCGCATGGAGCGCACGGCGATGACGCACCGGATGGTGGCCGCCGTGTCGTCGCCCCACGTCGACATCCTCGGGCATTGCACGGGCCGGCTGATCGACAAGCGGCCTGCGTCGAGCTTCGACCCCGACTACGTCTTCGCCGCCTGTGCCGCGTACGGCACGGCCGTCGAGATCAACAGCCGGGTGGAGCGCCTCGACCCGCCGCCCGAGCTGCTCGCCGTCGCCCTCGACCACGGCTGCGAGTTCTCGATCGACAGCGATGCCCACGCCACCGGGCAGCTCGAGTGGCTCCCCCACGGCTGCGCGGTGGCCGCCGCGGGTGAGGTGCCGGTCGAGCGCATCGTCAACACCCGCGCTGCGGACGACCTGCTGGCCTGGACGGGCGCCCGCTGACGCGCACGTGGTGTTGCATCGGGTGACGCCCGGGGGAGTACATTGCGCGGTGGTGACCAGCGGCACGGATGTTCCAGGATTGAGCCGGGCCACGGCGGGGTAGCAGAGGGCGTCGTGTCACTGCTGGAACCCTCGCCTCCGGTGCGGGTCTCGCTGCGTGGGCCCGAGGCCGCGCGGCAAGCCCGTCGAGCCGTCGAAGAGCTCCTCGTCGCCGAGGGGGTCTCGCAACAGCGCATCTACGACGCCGTGCTGATCGCCAGCGAGCTCGTCGCCAACGCCATCCAGGTGATCGGCCACTGCACGTTCGCCGCCCACCTGGGCGACGACGACACGCTGCGCCTCGAGATCGCCGACACGTCGTCCCACATGCCCCGGATGCCCGAGCGCGACGTCGCGAGGGTGGGGGGCCACGGCCTGCGCATCGTCCAACAGCTGTGCTCCCGGTGGGGGGTGGTCGACCACGGCGATGCGAAGACGGTGTGGGTCGAGATGAACCTCGACCGGTAGCCTGGCTCCCCTATGTCCAAGAAGACGAAGAAGCGCAAGGCCAGGCTGCGCCGGTCGAAGGCCAACCACGGCAAGCGGCCCAACATGGGTCGCGGCTGATCGCGCCACGGCACCACTGACGGCCGCCCGCTGCGCGTGAGCCCGACGCCGACCCGTCGCGACGACCTCGTCGAGGTCCTCCACGGGATGGCGGTCGCCGACCCCTACCGGTGGCTCGAGGACGGTGACGCCCCCGAGGTCGCCGCGTGGGTGGCCGCCCAGAACCGACGCACCAGGACGGCGCTCGACGCCCTGCCCCACCGGGGCCGGTGGCACGAGCGCCTCGTCGCGTTGGTGGGGCTGCCCACCGCCATCGCCTGCCAGGTGCGCGGGGAGCGCCTCTTCGTCCTGGAGCGGGCCGAGGGCGCCGACCAGTTCGCCCTCGTCCTGCGCTCCGCCAGCGATCCGACCGCCGCCGCGCGGGTGCTGCTCGACCCGGCCGCCGGCGTCGCCGACGCGGCGATGGCCATCGACTGGTTCGAGGCCGACCCCTCCGGCACCAAGGTGGCGCTCGGGCTGAGCGAGGGCGGTACCGAGGACAGCGTCCTCCACGTGCTGCACGTGGAGCCCGCCGGCGAGGACGGACCGGGCGGCGGCGCCCTCGGCGCGGGAGCCCGGTTCGACGACCTGCGGATCGGCGACACCCGGGCGGCCACGGTGGCGTGGCACCCCGAGGGCACCGGCTTCTGGTACACCCGCTACCCGCAGGGGGACCAGTACCACCGGCACGTGCGGTGGCACGACCTGTCCGCCGGTGCCTCCGCCGACGCCGATCCCGTGGTGTTCGACCGCCTGCTCAACGCGGAGGCCTGGCCCGACGTGCGCGTCTCGCCCGACGGCGAGCACCTGCTGGTGGAGATGTCGGTCGGGTGGTCGCGCACCGACGTGCACCTGCTCCACGTCCCCTCCGGGGAGTGGACCACGGTGATCGAGGGCGTCGACGCCGTCTCCAGCTTCCGGTTCGGCGCCGGGGGGCTCCTCGGGCGGACGATGGTCGATGCCCGCAACGGCAGGGTGGTGCTCGCCCGGCTCGATCGGCCGCAGGTGGAGCACTGGGTGACCGTCGTGCCGGAGCGTGACGACGCTGTGGTGGAGTCGGCCGCTGCCGTGGCCGACGAACTGGTCGTCGTGGTCGCGCGGCGCGGCGTCGAGGAGCTCGAGCGGTGGACACCGGCCGGGGAGCGGATCGGCGCGGTCGACGCGGCCGTGGTCGACGGTGCTCGCCACGATCTGGGGGCGGACGCCACGGGCGGGATCAGCGTCGACGACGAGGGCGGCGTCGCCTTCGTCGTGGTGTCGTCGTTCACCGCACCCACGGCGGTGTGGCGGTGGGCGCCGCCCTCGGACGCCCTCGTGCGGTGGTGCCCGGCTCGGCCCGCCGCCGACCAGGTGCCGGCGCTGGTGGTCGATCAGGTGACCTACCCGTCGCGTGACGGCACGGAGATCGGCCTGTTCGTCGTCCACCGGAGCGACGTGCTGCCGGGACCCGACGTGCCGCTCGTGCTCAACGGCTACGGGGGCTTCGCGTACAGCGAGTCCCCGCAGTGGGTGCCGAACCTCGCGGCCTGGTGCGCCGAGGGTGGGGTCTGGGCGGTGGCCGGTCTGCGCGGCGGCTACGAGCACGGCGAGGCTTGGCATCATGCGGGGCGCCGCCAGCACAAGCAGAACGTGTTCGACGACTTCCACGCCGCCGGCGACTGGCTCGTCGCGCGGAGGTGGGCGGCGCCCGAACGCACCGCGCTGGTGGGCGGCTCCAACGGCGGACTGCTCGTGGGCGCTGCCCTCACGCAGCGCCCCGACCTGGCACGGGCGGTGTGGTGCGCGGTGCCGCTGCTCGACATGGTCCGCTTCCCCCGGTTCCTCATCGCCCGGCTGTGGACCGACGAGTACGGCGACCCCGACGTGGCCGAGGAGTTCGGCTGGCTCCACGCCTACTCCCCGTACCACCACGTGGAGGAGGGCCGGACCTACCCGGCGGTGCTGTTCACCACCGCCGAGGGCGACACCCGCGTCGACCCCCTCCACGCCCGCAAGATGGCCGCGCTGCTCCAACATGCGGCGGCCGACCAGGACGAGCGTCCGGTGCTGCTGCTCCAGGCCGGCCGCGCCGGTCACGGCGTCGGCAAGCCGGCAGCGATGCGCGTGGCCGAGGGCGCCGACGCGCTGTCGTTCCTCGCCTGGCAGCTCGGCGGGCCCGGCGCGTGACGACGGTGGCGGGCTTCGAGCTCGGCGGTGCGACCGAGCCGTGGCAGGCGCTCGGCCTCACGGTCCGTGATGGCGCCACCTGGGTGGCCGGCACGGCCCTCACGTGGCCGACGCCCGGGTCGGCGGGCGGGATCCTCGGTTGGACGCTCTCGGGAGCGCCCTCGGCCGGCGACGTGGACGGGTTGGCGACGTCCCACGTGGGCGAGGTGGAGGTGGAGGCGTGGGCGCACCCCCTCGGGGTGGTGGGCTTCGACCACGTCGTCGTGATGACGTCGTCGCTCGAGCGCACCTGCGCGGCGTTGGCCACCGCCACGGGCGCCGAGCTGAAGCGCGTGCGCGAGGCCGGAACCGGCCCCGACGCCGTCCGGCAGGGCTTCCACCGTCTCGGCGGACTGATCGTGGAGGTGGTCGAGTCGCCGCGGGTGCGCGCGCCGCAGGCCACCTTCTGGGGGTTGGTCCTCACGGTGGCCGACCTCGACGGCGCCATCGCGTGGCTCGGCCCCGACGTGGTGGGCCCGGCAAAGGACGCCGTGCAGCGCGGCCGGCGCATCGCCACGGTCCGCGCCGGCGCCGGTCTCGGTGTGCCGGTGGCGCTGATGAGCTCCTGATCGTGGCGTCGGCGGGTTCAGTCGAAGCCCTGGCTCCCGTCGTCGTCGAGCGCGCGGAGGTGGGCGCGGCCCTCGTCGCACGTGGCGAGCACGTGGCACCAGCGGCATCCACCGCCGACGCGGCGCTCGGGCGGCCGCTCGCCGAGGGCCAGCTCCGCGTGGCGGGCGAGCGCACCCTCCACCCTGGCGAGGGCGGCTTCCAGCACGCCCTCGGTGACGTCCTCGGTGTCGGCCTCGCACGACTCGAGGTAGTAGGTGACCAGACGCCGCGGCGGCACCTTGCGCACCATCGTCTCGAGGAGCGCGTAGAACCGCAGGTCGTCGCGGTGGTGCGTGGCCCGGCCACCGCTCTTGAAGTCGATGATCAGCTTCGTGCTCTCGCGGCCGTGCGGTCGCCCGACCACCAGGTCGGTCTTGCCCGACAGCACGACCGTGCCGTGCGGCTCCCAGCGGGTGGAGGCCTCGAAGGTGGGATGGGCGCCGACGGGGATGGGCGGGAAGTCCTGCAGGAACCGGGTCGCCCGCTCGGTGGCGAAGCAGCGCAGCTCGGCGCGCTCGGCCTCGGTGAGCCCGGCGACGAAGTCGCCGCGCTGGCTGGCCTCGTCGGCGAGCCGGGCCAGCGCCTCGTCGACGAGCACCGCCGGCGCTGCCGCGCCCTGCCAGTGCGCGCCGAGCTCGATCGCCTTGTGGGCGACGAAGCCCTTGGCCGCGGGCACGCTCCAGCGGAACGGCTCGGGCGAGACGTGGCGCACCTCGCAGCCGTGCACGCCGACGAGCCAGTGCTTGGTGACGCGGAGCTGCAGGCCGCCGAGGCGCTCCGAGGCGCGCGCGAGGGCGGCCTCGGCGCGCTCCACCAGCTGGGTGACGAAGGACTCGTCGAACACGACCGGCTCCGCCCGGCGGAGCTGGTCGAGCAGGCGCTGCTGCGTGGGGGTGAGCTCGATCGGATCGGTGACCACCGCCCGCGGACACTACCGGTGGGGTGCGACGGGCCCGGCCACCTCGGCTGCCGCCCGGCGGCCGGCCGGGCCGAGGCGCGGCCTCCGGGCACCGTGGCACACCCCTCGCGCATGATGAGCGCATGCATCCGACCGTCACCTCCGGCTCCACCGTCCAGTTCTCCCGCGCGGCGCGCCTGCTCGCGCGCGAGGCGCGGCGCCGGGGGCTCGTGGCTCCGGGCTTCCGCTGCCCGCCACGGGTGGTCGGGGTGCAGCGCACGCTGCGGCGGCACCCCTCGGGCGCCGTGGTGGCCGTCCAGGTGCGGGGCCGCCCGTGGGCGGCGGTGGTCGCCGACATGATCGAGGGCGTGGTGGTGGCCAACCGGCTCTCGCCGCCGCACGCCGACCGCCTGCGCACCGAGCTCTGGGCGGCGCTCGGCGCAGAGGGCGGCGGCGCGCTGGAGCGGGTGGCCTGAGCCGCCGTCAGGGCCCGGTCGAACCCGCGGCGTAGTCGAGGAGGGGCACCTCGTCGCGGTCCCACGCGTCGATCACGGGCTGCACCACCCGCCACGCCTCCACGGCCTCGTCGCCACGCACCGAGAGGACGTTCCCGCCGTGCAGCACGTCGTCCAGCACCCGGGCGTAGGCGCCGAGGCCCGGCTGCGCCTCCGCGGAGCTGAGCGCCACGCCGTCGGGGTCGAAGACACCGTCGCGGGAGGACAGCGTGGTGGTGAGGACCACCCGCTCGGGCCCGAACTCGAAGCGCAGCTGGTTGGGCGGCGGTCGCTCGGCGGCGAAGGCGACCGGCGCTGCCGGGCGGAAGTGGACCACGACGTGATGGCGGTCCCGGGCGAGCGCCTTCCCGCTGCGGAGCGTAAAGGGCACGCCCTCCCAGCGCTCCGTGCCCACCTCCACCACCACCTCGGCGAAGGTCTCCGTCCCCCTGGCGGGCTCCACGCCGGGCTCGTCCACGTAGGCGGGCACGTCCCGGTCGCCCACCCGTCCCGCGGTGTACCGCCCCCGCCGGCTGCAGCTCGACCCTGCCGGGTCGGCGGGCCGGGTGGCTCGGAGCACCTCCACCTTCCGGTCGGCGATCTCGGCGCTGGTCAGGCACCCCGGTGGCTCCATCGCCACCAGGCACAACAGCTGGAGCAGGTGGTTCTGCACCATGTCGCGCAGCGCCCCGGTGCGGTCGTAGTAGCCGGCGCGACCGTGGAGGGAGAGGGTCTCGTCCCACACCACCTCCACCCGTTCGATGTGCTCGGCGTTCCACAGCGGCTCGAACACGCGGTTGCCGAACCGCAGCATGAGCAGGTCCTGGGCGGTCTGCATGCCGAGGAAGTGGTCGACCCTGAACACGGCGTCCTCCGGCAGCACCCGGGCCAGCAGCTCGTTCAGCGTCGCCGCCGAGCGTGCATCGTCGCCGAAGGGCTTCTCCACGACGATGCGGCTGCCCTGGGGGAGCCCGGCTGCGTGGAGCGCCTCGATGGCTCCCGGGAACACCGCCGGTGGCAGCGCGAGGTACGCGACGAACGGTTCGCCCGCGGGGAGTGCCGCGCGCAGGAGCTCGGGGTCGGTCACGTCGGCGCTGGCGTAGCGTGTGCAGTCGAGCAGCGCGGCGACCTCGTCCTGGTCGCGGTCGCCGAGCCAGGAGCGGATCTCCGAGCGGGCGGCGTCGGCGGACAGCGGCTGCTGGCCGACGAGCGTGAGGTGCAACCCGTCGGCGGGACGGGCGGCGGCCAGCTCGGCGACGGCGGGCACCAGGTAACGCCTCGTCAGGTCACCGGTGCCGAGCACGACGAGGTGCCCGAGGGCCGTCACCGCCCCTCGCGGAGCCGCAGTTGCCGGTCGAGCACCACCCCGTTCGAGATCAACCCCACGTGGCTGAACGCCTGGGGGTAGTTGCCGAGGAACGCCCCGGTCGACGGATCGATCTGCTCCGACAGGAGCCCGAGCGGGCCGGCGCGGCCGCAGAGGCTGTCGAAGATCTCCATCGCCTCGTCGATCCTCCCCTGGTAGGCGAGGTTGTCGACGAGCCAGTTCGTGCACAGGAGGAAGGCGCCCTCGTGGCCGGGGAGCCCGTCGTCGGACTTGTCCGGGTCGTAGCGGTAGAGGAGCCCCTCGCCCGCGCCGAGCATCCGCCGCACGGCATCGACCGTCTTCACCATCTTCGGGTGGTCGGCAGCGATCACGTCGCGGAGCGGGAGCGCGAGCAGGCTGGCGTCGACGGTGCCGCCCTGGTCGAGGTTCTCGGTGAGCGTCTCGAGGTCTGCGTCCCACGCACGGTCGAGGATCTCCTCCTTCAGTCGCTCCGACAGCTTCGTCCACCGCTCGACGTCGCCCCGGAGGTCGAACTTCTCCGCCAGTTGGGCGCCGCGGCGCAGCGCCACCTCGCACATGGCCACCGAGTACGTGAACAGCCGGCCGTCCGAGCGGATCTCCCAGATGCCGTGGTCGGGCGTGTCCCAGCTGTCGCCGGCCTGGTCGACGAGGGGCCGGATCCGCTCCCAGAGCTGCGGCGGGAACGGCCCGCCGGCCTGCTTGCTCCACTGCCACGCGCAGTCGATGATCTCGCCGTAGGCGTCGTGCTGCACCTGGTCGGCCGCGCCGTTGCCCCAGCGCACCGGGGCGCTGCCGCGGTAGCCCTCGAGATCGGCGTCCTCCCGCTCGGTGCCGGGCAGGCTGCCGTCGAGGTCGTAGAGCACGGCGGCGCGGCCGGCCTCCTCCACCGAGTCGAGCACCCAGCCGAGGAAGCCGAAGGCCTCGTCGAGGTAGCCGATGCGGCGGAAGGCGTGCACGGCGAACGCTGCGTCGCGCACCCACGCGAACCGGTAGTCCCAGTTGCGCACTCCGCCGATGTCCTCCGGCAGCGACGAGGTGGCGGCAGCGATCAGCGCGCCGCTCTCCATGTGGTCGAGCATCTTCAGCGTGAGGGCGGAGCGGCGGATCAGCTCGGGCTTCGGCCCCTCGTAGTCGATCCGCCCGATCCACCGCCGCCACGCGTCGATCGTCGGCTCCAGCGGCGGATCGCTCAGGCGGCGCCGGCGGTCCGCGGCGTGCTTGCCCCAGCGCAGCGACACCGTCAGCCGTTCGCCTGCGTGCAGCTCGATCACGCTGCGCAGGCCGTCGAGGGGCCGGTCGGCGATCAGGTGCATCCCGAGGTCGGGGTCGTGCGCCCAGCGGATGTTGACGCCGTTCATCGTCTCCGACACCTCCGCTCCGCCGCGAGGCTGCACCTCGACCACGAGGCGGACGCTGCCGGCCAGCACCTCCACCGTGCGCAGCAGCTCGGCCCGCCCGGCGGCCACGTCCTCGGTGAGGTCGGCGCCCCGGCGCAGCAGCAGCGCGTCGGTGAGGTGGACGGTGCCCGACGAGCCGCGCACCTCCGTGTGCAGGACGCCGGTGTCGCGCTCGTACCACTGGCGGCCCTCGCGGGCGTCGTCGGGGGCGATCGTGAACGAACCACCGCGGCGGTGGTCGAGGATCGAGGCGAAGATCGCCTCGCTGTCGAAGCGGGGGATGCACATGAAGGCGATCGCGCCGTCGGCGCCCACCAACGCGCAGGTGGTGCCGTCACCGATCAGTCCGTACCGTTCGATCGGCAGGTAGCCGTCGGTGCGCTCGAGTGGCTGGAACGGCGGATCGGTCATGACATCTCCTCACCCCGCGGACGTGCGGAAAGGTGCCGGATACCCGCCGTGGATGTCGCCCGAACGTGTCAACCGTCGTGCGGCGCGGCCCCCGCCAGCTGGTCGACCACGCGCAGCACGGTGACGGTGTCGTCGAGCGGCACGAGCGGGCTCTCCAGCTCGCCGGCGCGGAGGCAGCGGGCGACCTCCTCGATCTCGTAGCGGTAGCCGTTGCCGACCACGCGCACCCGTTCCGTGGTCGACCGCCGGCGGAGGCGCGCCACCGCCCACCGCGCCGACGACAGCGCCACCGGAGGGACGCGCAGGCGCTCGCGGAGCGGCGCGCCCGCGGGCGCGGCGGTGCCCGGCGCGCCGCGCGGGTGCGCGCGGTGCAGCGTCAGGCCGTCGGGCCGGAAGAACGGGGGGTGGAGGTCGATCCGGCCGTGGGTGCCGCAGATCTGCGCGCGGTTGGCGGTGGTGCTGGTGAGCGACGCGACGACGCTCGCCACCCGGCCGCCCTCGAAGCCGAGCGCGACGGCGGCGTGGCGGTCCACACCGGAGCCGGCGGCACCGGCGGCGCCGACCACCTCGACCGGGCGCCCGAAGAGCATGACGGCGAGCGAGATGCCGTAGACGCCGCGGTCGAGCAGCGAACCGCCGCCGCGCTCGGGGGCGAACAGCGACCGCCCTGGCGTGGGCTCCTCGGCCACGCCGAAGTCGGCCACC
>VFQR01001534.1_pt1 | contig 17397 bp, 14 predicted proteins | sample 3512321 | NCBI WGS metagenome assembly VFQR01 (sample SAMN10412374, study PRJNA504923) | tailings metagenome | isolation source: Relicate 3 Philex TSF1 revegetated site | place: Philippines: Tuba, Benguet | collected 2017-08-29
GAAGCGATTGCAGGAACATCCAGCGCCCCCCGGCGCAGCGTGCTTATGGCAGCCTACAGCCGAGAACGATAGCGACAGCGGCAAGTCGGATGGAAGGGACGGATTTGGCCTCGCGACGGATGAGCCGGCGGAACTCTTCGGTTGGCTCCTGGGCCTAGGCTGCCGCTGCCGTCACCTTGCCGAGCAGCGCGACGATCCGCTCCAGCGTCGCGGGATCCTGGCGGAAGGCGATGGAGAGCCGGCCGGCCTCGCAATGCGCCACCCGGCCACCGATCGGCGCGCCACCCGCGACCGAGGCCAGCACCTCCGCGCCAGGCGGCACCACCAGCGCGGTACGGAAGGCGGCACCGCCGCGTGAGACATCCAGCAGCTCGGCGGCGGTCTCCTCCCCATCGCGCGGCGCCACGCGCGCGGCGAGGCCCTGCCCCGGGATGCGTTCATAGGCGCGCCGCTCCTCCTCGCCGACCCGCATGGCGGCGAGGAAGTTCTCCACCTCCGTGCGAAGCTCGGCGGCGACGCGGTTGACGTCGCCCGAGGTCGCGCCGACCCGCTCCGCATCCGCCGAGCCTTGCGCCGCCGCGGCGACCAGCGATTCCATCGCGGCATTCGTCGCCTCGGTGCGCGAGGCGACCTGCTGGACGCTGGTGGCGATCTCCCGCGTGGCGCCGGCCTGCTGCTCGACCGCGCCGGCGATCGCGGCGGCGACCTGGTCCACCTGGGCGATCGCCTCGGCGACCCGCGCAACGGCGCCGACCGCCGCCTCGGTGGCGGACTGGATGGCGCCGACCTGCTGGCCGATGCGCTCGGTCGCCGTCGCGGTCTGGCTGGCGAGCTGCTTGACCTCCCCGGCGACGACCGCGAAGCCCTTGCCCGCCTCCCCGGCGCGCGCCGCCTCGATCGTCGCGTTCAGCGCGAGCAGGTTGGTCTGGGCGGCAATGTCGGCGATCAGCCGCACCACCTCGCCGACCTGGGAGGCCGCCTCGGCGAGGCCGCGCACCGTGCCGCCCGTCTCCTCGGCGCGCTCGACCGCCTGGCGTGTCGCACCGGTGGCATGGCCGACCTGTCGGCTGATCTCGGCGACGCTCGCGGTGAGCTGCTCCGTCGCGGCGGCGACCGCGTGCAGATCCTGCTGGCTGTCGCGGGCGGCGGCGGCGGTCGTGCCGGCGGCCTCGCGGCTGGCCTCGGCGCCGGCGCGCAGCGCCATGGCGGCGCTGCGCATCTGCTCCGCATCGCCGGTCAGCGCCGCCATGACGCCCGAGACGGAGGCGCCGAACTCCTGGGTGTGCTGGTCCATCGCCGCCTGGCGGCGGTCTCGCCCGGCGCGCGCGGCGGCCGCCTCGGCGGCAAGGCGGCCATTCTCGCGCAGCTTGTCGAGGAAGCTGGCGGCGGCCTCGGCAATCGCGCCGACCTCGCCGATGCCGCCGCGCGGCAGGCGGACATCGTCGAGCCGGCCCGCGGCCATGGCGCCGAGCGCGCCGGAGAGATCGCGCAGCGGCCGCGAGACATGCCGCCGCGTGAGGAGCAACGTGCCGCCGGTGACGAGCAGCACCACGAGCGCCGGAACGATCAGCAGCAACATCGCCAGCCGCTCCGCCGCCGCCGCGCTTTCGGCGCGCAGCCGCGCGACCTCCTCCGCGACAGCGAGGGAGAGCTGGTCCAGCGCGTCGCTGAAGGCGGTGCGGGTCGTGCGGTTGGCCTCGTTGTTGCCGAGCCGGTCCGCCGCCTCCCTGCCCTGTTCCACGCCGACGCGGGCAAGCTCCGTGCGCAGCCGCACGAAGGCCGCGAGCGCGGATTCGAGCCGCGCGGCCGTGTCGCGCTGCGCCGCCGGCAGCACGGCGCTGAGCGCTGCCCAGTCGCGCTGGAGGTCGTTAAGGTGCCGCATCAGCCCGGCGGCGAAGCGCTCCGCCTGGGCTCGGTTGGCAGCGAGGTAGAGGCCGCGGCTTTCCATGACCACGGCATAGACGCCGGTACGCAGCCGCTCGGCCAGCGGCTCGGCGGTGGCGAGGCGGGTGATCGAGGCGGCACGCGCGGCCTCGGCGCGATGGCCCAACCAGGCCACGCCGGCGCCGCCGAGCGCTACCGAGCCCAGAAGAAGCATCGCGGCAGCGAGCCGCGCGCCGATCGAGAATCCTGTCCTCCGCATGAGCGTCCCTGCCGTCGCTGGAGCGGCGGCAGGCTAGCGGCGGCGGATTACCGCGAGGTTAGCCGACGATCTCGGAGCCGGCGAAGAAATACGCGATCTCGATCGCGGCATTCTCCGGGCTGTCGGAACCATGCACCGAATTCGCCTCGATGCTCTCGGCGAAGAGCTTGCGGATGGTGCCGGGCGCCGCGTTGGCGGGGTTGGTGGCGCCCATCAGCTCGCGGTTCTTCGCGACCGCGTTCTCGCCTTCCAGCACCTGCACGACGACGGGGCCGGAGGTCATGAACTTCACCAGATCGCCATAGAAGGGCCGGGCGGCGTGCACCTCGTAGAACTTCTTCGCCTGGGCTTCCGACATGTGGATGCGCTTCTGGGCGACGATGCGCAGGCCGTTCTCCTCGAACACCGCGTTGATCTTGCCGGTGAGGTTCCGGCGCGTGGCGTCGGGCTTGATGATGGAGAAGGTGCGCTCGGTGGCCATGGGGGGTTCCTTTGGGGCTCGCGCGCGTGGGCGCGGCATGATGTCGAAGGCGGGCGCGGGATAGGGGCAGCCGGCCGCAGGCGCAAGCCCTCGCCCTGCGGCAGGCGCCGCGGTAGGAGAGCGCCATGACGGTGCTTGCCATCCGCAACCTGACACTGCGCATCGGCGGCCGCGCCCTGCTCGAGGGCGCGGAGATGGTGCTCGACACCGGGCGGCGGCTGGGCCTGGTCGGCAAGAACGGCGCGGGCAAGTCCACGCTGCTCAAGGCGATCATCGGCGAGATCCAGCCGGATGCGGGGGAAATCCGGCTCGCGGCCAGGGCGAGGCTCGGCCATGTGGCGCAGGAGGCGCCGGGGGGGGATGGCTCGCTGCTGGAGGCGGTGCTGGCCGCGGATACCGAGCGGGATGCGCTGCTGGCGGAGCTGGAGGCGCATCCGGAGCCGCATCGCGCGGCGGAGATCCACGAAAGGCTGATCGCGATCCGCGCCGATGCCGCGCCGGCGCGGGCGGCGGCGATCCTGGCGGGCCTCGGCTTCGATGCGGAGGCGCAGGCGCGGCCGATCGCCTCCTTCTCGGGCGGCTGGCGGATGCGCGTGGCACTCGCCCGCGCGCTGTTCCTGGAGCCCGACCTGCTGCTGCTGGACGAGCCGACCAACCACCTGGACCTCGAAGCGACGCTGTGGCTGGAGGGATGGCTGGCGCGGTTTCCGGGTGCCGCCATCGTGGTGAGCCATGATCGCGGCCTGCTCGACCGCTGCGTGGACATCATCGCGCATCTCGATAAGGCAAAGATCACGACCTACCAGGGCAATTTCGAGCAGTTCGTGCGCCAGAAGACCGAGCGCGCCGCGCAGCTCGCGGCCGAGGCCACGAAGATCGCGCAGCGGCGCGCGCATATGCAGGCCTTCGTGGACCGCTTCCGCTACAAGGCGAGCAAGGCGCGCCAGGCGCAGTCGCGGCTGAAGGCGCTGCAGAAGCTGCCGCCGATCGACCAGGTGCTGGAGGATGCGCCGACGCGCTTCGCCTTCCCGGAGCCGGAGGCGCTCTCGCCGCCGGTGATCGCGATCGAGCGCGCCGAGGTCGGCTATGGCGGGGCGCCGGTGTTGCGCGGGCTGGATTTGCGGGTGGACCAGGACGACCGCATCGCGCTGCTGGGCGCGAACGGCAACGGCAAGTCCACGCTGGCGAAGCTGCTGGCGGGGCGGCTGGCGGCCTCGCGCGGCGAAGTGAAGCGGGCGCCGCGGCTCCGCGTGGGATTCTTCGCGCAGCATCAGGCGGAGGAGCTGAATCCGGACGGCACGCCGCTGTCGCATATGCAGGCCGCCCTGCCCCGCGCAACGGAGACGCAGTGCCGGTCGCAGCTCGCGCGCTTCGGCCTGCAGGGGGAGAAGGCGGAGACGCCGGTGCGGAATTGCTCGGGCGGCGAGAAGGCGCGGCTGCTGCTGGCGCTCTGCACGCGCGACGCGCCGCACATGCTGATCCTCGACGAGCCGACCAACCATCTCGACATTGATGCGCGCGAGGCGCTGGTGAAGGCGCTGGCGGATTTCGAGGGCGCGGTGCTGCTGATCACCCACGATCCGCATCTGGTGGAGCTGGTCGCCGACCGGCTGTGGCTGGTGGCGGACGGCACCGTGCGGAATTTCGACGGCGACATGGATGACTACCGCGCGCTGCTCGCGGAGCGCGCGCGCGCCGCGGCGGGTCGTGACGAAGGGCCGGCCGGTGGCGCGAAAGCGGAGGCGCGGCGCGAGCGGGCGGAGACCCGCGCGCAACTCGCGCCCCTCCGCCAGCGGCTGAAGGATGTCGAGAAGGCGTTGCAGAAGCTGTCGCTGGAAGCCGGGCTGATCGAGAAGCGGCTGGCCGATCCCGACACCTATGCGAAGCGCAAGGCGGAGGACATCGCCTGGGCCACGACGCGGCGCGCGGCGATCGCGAAAGAGGTGGCGGCCCTGGAGGAGGAGTGGCTTGCTCTGTCGGAGAAGGTGGAGGCGGCGTGACCAGGCATCACGCTGACAATCCCCGTGGGCAGGGCCTGTGCTGAGCGTGCCCATCCAGCTCCTTCGCTGACAGTCGAGCATAGAGGTTATGGACGAGATCACCGGACCCGCGCGACGCATCGTCGCGGCCACCTTGCAGGACCTCGTGACACGGCTTTTCGTCGCGGCGGGCGTGCCGGACGATGACGCGGCGCTGGTCGCGGAGACGCTCGTCAAGGCCGATCTCTGGGGGCATTCCTCGCATGGGGTGCTGCGGGCGCCCTGGTATCTCGACCGCATCGCCAATGGCGTGATGACGCCGGTGACGAAGCCGGAGCAAGTCGTCGATGCCGGCGCCATCGCGCTGTGGGACGGCAAGGACGGCGTGGGACAGGTGATCACGCGGGACGCCATGAAGACGGCGATTGCCAAGGCGAAGCAGCATGGCGTGGGCATCGTCTCGGTGCGGTATTCGAATCATCACGGGGCGCTTGGCTACTACACGCGCATCGCCGCCGCCGAGGGCTGCGTCGGGATGCTGGCGGCGAATGGCGGGCCGGCGATGGCGCCCTGGGGTGGGCGGACCAAGGTGCTCGGGAACAATCCCTGGTCGATCGCGACGCCGGCGGGCCGGCATCCGCCGATCGTGCTGGACATGGCGAACACGCTGGTCGCGCGCGGGAAGATTTTCGTCGCGCGCCAGAAGGGCCAGCCGATCCCGGAGGGCTGGGCGATCGATGCGGAGGGGCGGCCGACCACCGATCCCGTCGCGGCGCTCGGCGGCGTCATCCTGCCGATGGCGGGGCACAAGGGCTATGCGATCACGCTGATGATGGATGTGCTGGCCGGCGCGCTCTCGGGCAGCCAGGTGCTGACCGGGGTGAACAGCCCCTTCCATACGGACAGGCGGAGCGGCAGCGGGCATTTCGTGCTGGCGCTGGACGTGTCGAAATTCGGGCCGCTGGCGGAATACGAGGCCCGCATCGAGGCGATGATCGCGGAGATCAAGGCGGCGCCGCGCGCGGCCGGCGTCGCGGAGATCTTCTACCCCGGCGAGATGGAGGCGCGGAACGAGGAGCGCCAATTGCGTGAGGGGCTGGTGCTGCCGATCAAGACGATCACGGACCTCATCGAGGCGGCCCGGAAACTGGGCGTGGCGATGCCGGAGGAATGGCGATGAGTTGGACGGTGGATGTGCTGGTGCAGGGCTATCCCGGCAAGTCGAAGGAACAGGGCGGGCTCGGCTGGAGCACCATCGCGCTGGCGCGCGGGCATGGGCGCGTGGTGCTGCTCGATACCGGGCGCGTCGGCGTGCGGGGGCGGCTGTTCAGCCAGCTCGGCGCGCTGGGCGTGACGCGGGCGGATGTGACGGATGTGCTGATCACGCATGTGCATTACGACCACGCCGAGAACTGGCAGAGTTTTCCCAACGCGCTGATCCACGCGCCGGGGGCGGAGCTGGACTACGCGCTCGCGCAGCCGATCGGCGACGCGCTCTGGCCGGACTTTTGTCTGCGCGAACTGGCGAAGAGCGAGAGGTTGCGGCGGATCGGCGAGGGGGCGCTGGACCTGCCCAGCATCACCTGCTTCGAGGCGCCGGGCCATTCGCCGCATCACCTGGTCTTCGTGCTCGAGGGCGCGCCGCCGGTGATCTTCTCGGCCGATGTCGCGAAGAACCGCGCGGAGCTGGCGACGGCGAAGGCCGACATGAGCATGGACCCGGCGGTGCATGAGCGCTCCATCGCGCGGCTGCTGGCGGAATGGAAGGCGCGGCCGGGCTGCGTGCTGCTGGTGGGCCACGACGTGCCGATGGTACTGCGCGAGGGCGTGGTGACGCCGCTGGAGACGCAGCGGAATGCGATTGACGCGTGGCTGGGCGGGAGTTTGGAGGAGGTGACGCGGTTTCCGCTGGGGTGACGTTTCGCTACGCGATCCGATCCGGATCGCCCTTGAACCCGATCTCGCACACGCTGCCACCGTGGAAGCGCGCGGCGACGCTGCCAGGCTTCGGCGCGATGGCTTCGATCTCGGCGGCGAACACCTCCGCATTGTCCTGCGGGACGTAGCCGATGCGCGCCCGCGTCTCCGCATCGCGCCCCCACTTCCCGCGCGTGTTGGCGCTGACGCCATAGAGCACGAGGAAATGGAAGTCCGCCGCCAGCACGCAGGCGCGCGCCAGGCGCTGCATGTCGCCATGGCTGATCCAGCCGCCGAGCTCGCGCGCATTGCCGGGCTTCGCCCGGAAGGCGCCGATGCGCAGGCACGCGACCTGCATGCCGAACTTGTCGGCGTGCAGGCGGCCCAGCGCCTCCCCATACACCTTGCTCGCGCCGTAGAACCCGGAGGGTCGCGGCGGTTCCTCCACGCCGATCACCTGCTCGGCGGGGTGGAAGCCGATGATGTGGTTGGAGCTCGCGAAGATGAAGCGCGCCACGCCCGCCTCGCGCGCGGCGTCGAACACGGCATGCGTGCCGACGACGTTGACGCGAAGGATCTCGGCCGGCGTGCCCCCCGCCTCGCGCGGGATGCCGGCGAGGTGGATCACGCAGTCCACGCCTTCCATCGCCTCGCGCGCGTTGTCCAGGATGTCGCCGGCGATGGCGGTCTCGTTCGGCGCGCAATCGGCGATGGGGCGGAGGTCGTGCAGCACGATCTCCGCCGCGGTGTCGCGCAGCGCAGGGCGGATGACGCTGCCGATCTCGCCGGCGGCGCCGGTGATCAGCAGGCGCTGCCAGCGCGGCACTAGGCGGCCCGCCGCGTTTCAGGCGGGCCGAGCCGCCGCACGGCGGCCGCGGCGAGTGCCGCGAAGCCAAGCGGCCGGAGGCCGCGCCCGGCGTTTGAGGGCATACTAGGACTCCGCAGTGATGTTGGCGATGCGCACGACCTCGCCGAATTTCTGCGCCTCGTTCGCCACGAAGTCGCGGCTTTCGGCGAGGGAGAAGCCGGTGACGAGAAGGCCCTGGCTCTCGAAGCGCGGGCGCAGCTCGCCTGCTGCGGCCTCGGCAATCACGGCGTGCAGGCGTTGCATGATCGGCTCCGGCGTTGCGGCGGGGGCGAAGACGCCGAAGAAGTTCACCAGCTCGTAGGAAGAGAGCGGGGCGTATTCGGCCACCGTCGGCACGTTCGGCAGCTGCGGCATGCGCTCCTTGCTCGTCACCGCGATGGCGCGGATGCGGCCGTCCTGGATCAGCGATAGGCCGGAGGCGAGGCTGTTGTAGCCGAACTGCACGACGCCGGCGGCGATGTCGGTGACCGCCGGCGCGCTGCCGCGATAGGGGATGTGGACGGTGTTGATGCCGGCCATGTGGTTCAGGTACTCGCCGGCCAGGTGCTGCGGGTTGCCGATGCCGGAGGAGGAGTAGCTGAAGGCGCCGGGCCGCGCCTTCGCCTGCTCGACGAGTTGCTGGATGCTGGAGAAGGGTGCCTGCGGGTTCGCCATGACGACGTTCGGCACCTTCACCACCACCTGCACCGGGCGGAGGTCGCGCACCGGCTGGTACTGCATGCGATCCTTGTAGAGGTGGTGGACGACGGCAGTCTCGCCGGCGCCGCCGAGCAGGATGGTGTAGCCATCGGCCGGCGCCTGGGCGACGGCCTGCGCGGCGATCATCCCGGCCGCGCCGGTGCGGTTCTCGACCACCACGGGCTGGCCGAGCGCGACGCGCATGGGCTCGGCGAGGAGGCGCGCGGAGATGTCCTGCCCACCGCCGGCGGCATAGGGGACGAGCAGGCGGATCGGGCGGTTGGGATAGGGCGACTGCGCCAGCGCCGGCGCGGCGAGCGTGGCGAGGCCGGCGGCGAGGGTGGTGCGACGGGTGATCATGGCGTTTCTCCCTGGGCCAGTTGGTGAAGCTTGGCGAGATCGGCGGCGGCGACGCGGATGCCGTGCTCGCGCTGCTGGCGCAGCAGCGCCATCTCGCGCTCGCCGGGCAGCAGGACCGGGCGTGCCGGATCGGCGGGGGGCGTCGCGTGGATGATGGCGGAAAAGTCGGCCATGCGGTCGCGCAGCCAGTCGGGCGTGCCGAGCTTCGCGCAATCCAGCGCGATGAAGAGATGGCCGAGGTCCTGCGCGATCTCGGGCTGCTTGTCCCAGGCCTTGACGTGCGTGAGATAGGCGGCGCCGGAGAGCAGGCCGGCGAAGAGATCCACCAGGACGGCGAGGCCGTAGCCTTTGTGTCCGCCGACAGGCTGAAGAAAGCCCTTCAGCGCGGCGGCGGCATCGGTGGTGGGGCGGCCCTCCGCGTCAGTGGCCCAGTCGGGCGGGATCGGCTCGTTGCGCGCGGCGTGCTGCCGGATCTTCGCGCGCGCGGCGACGCTCAGCGCCATGTCGAGAATCACGTGGTTGCCGGCGGGGTCAGGCACGCCGAGGCCGATCGGGTTGTTGCCGAGCCGCGTGCCACGGCCGCCCCAGGGGGCGATCGTGGTCGTCGCGTTGCTCGCGATGATCGTGGCGAAGCCCTGCTCGGCGGCGATGTAGGCGTAGGGCATGATCGGGCCGAAATGGTTGCTGCCGCGGACGAGCGCGGCGCCGATGCCGGCGTGGCGCGCGCCCTCGAGCGCCGCGTCGAGCCCGGCCATGCCGGCAACGGGACCGATGCCATTGGCGGCGTCCACCAGCGCAAGGGCGGGGGCGGGCGTCGTGACGGTGATGTCCGCCTTCGGGTTGATCCCACCGAGGGGAACGCGGGACAGGTATTGCGGGATGCGGCTGATGCCGTGGGTGCGCAGGCCGAAGAGATCACCCAGCACGAGGATGCGGGCGGCCGCCTCCGCGTCCGGCTCGCGGAGGCCGCCTTTGAGGAGGGCCTGGGTGGCGAGGGGGAGGAGGGTGGATTCGGGGATGGTGGAATCAGTCATGTGCTTGCTCTGTTGATGCCCCCACCCCGCCGCCGCCCTGCGTCACGACGAAGGCAGGCCTCCGGCGTGACGCAGCGGAAGGCGCTTACTTCCCCGCCCAGACCCGCGACGGGATGTAGACCTCGCCCTTCATGATCCGCCGCGCGGTGCGCAGCGTGCCGCCGGCCTTGATCGTGGGGGCGCCGTTGCCGTCGGGGCCGGTGGTGATGACAGCCTCCATCTGGCCCGACGGATGCTCGATCACCACCTCCTCGCGCGGCGCGGCGGTGACGCGGGCGATGCCCTCGGCGACGGTGCCGGGGAGCTTGCAGGCGCTCGCGATGCAGATGCCGCCGGTCACGGCCATCGCCTCATGCGTCGCGAGCGGCGTGAAATAGCGGGCGCGGACGGAACCGCCCGGCGTGGCGGGCTCCGCGACGATCGCGAATTTCGGAATGACGCGGCCCTCGGCGTCGCCCATCCCCATGGCCAGGGACGCCGCGCGGCGGATCTTCTCGATGCGTGCGAAAAAATCCTTGTCCGCGTCGAGCTCCTTCGCCGTCTCGCCGGCGGTCTTGCCGAAATCCTTCGCGCGCGCGATCACCACCGGCATGCAGACATCGAGGCAGGTGACGTCCACGCCCTCGATGCGGTCGAGCGCGTTGCCCGTCGGCATCAGCTTGCCCGTCGCGCCGCCGACGGCATCGGCGAAGTTCAGCAGCACGGGTGCCGCGGTGCCGGGGACGCCCGCGATGGCGCAATCACCGTCATAGGTCACGCGGCGGCCGGGGGTCTGGACCACGGCCTCGATCAGCGCGCCGGTGTTCACGGCGCGGATCAGCACCCTGGTCTCGCCATCCTCGGCCTCGACCAGGCCACTCTCGATGGCGAAGGGACCGACGCCCGAGAGCATGTTGCCGCAGGTCGGGCCCCAATCCACGAAGGCGCGATCCACGGAAGGCTGGGCGAAGAGATAGTCGATCTGCTGCGCCTCACCCGGCGCGGCGCGCGAGATGATGACGACCTTGGTGGTGAGAGTCGTCGCGCCGCCGAGACCGTCGATCTGGCGCGGATCGGGCGAGCCGACGGCGGCGAGGATCACCTGACCCATCGTCTCCCGGTCCTCCGGCAGGTCGGACTTCAGGAAGAAGGGGCCGCGGCTGGTACCGCCGCGCATGAAGGTGCAGGGGATCGCGGTCTGGAGTTTCGGGGCGGGCATGATCGGGTCCGTTCAGCGCAGCGGCCAGGGCAGGTCGTAATGCTCCTGCAGCAGGCCACCTGGGAAGATCAGGTTGAGCGAGGAGGCGAGGATCAGGATGAAGCCGCAGGCCGCACTCGTCAGCAGGAGTGTCTGCACCCAGCCGCAGCGCGCCACCACGCGCAGGAAGGCGACGAAGAAGGTGGCCAGGGCCGCAAAGAAGCCGACCAGCAGCGTGAGGCCGAGGAAGCCCATCGCCCAGCCGACAAAGGGCCAGGGACCGGAATCGACGGCGCCGGCCTCCTGGTCGAAATTCGTCGTGCCCGCCTTGAGCGGACCGCGCGCCTGCATGGCGAGCACGAAGAGGACCGAGACGCCGCCGAGCAGGCCCACCACGACCGGCATCAACGCCGCGAGATAGGAGTTCTTCAGCCCCTCCGTCATGGTGAATCCGAAGATGGCGAGCAGCAGGACGGAAAAGGCGATCTGCGGCCACATGGCCTTGCCGCGCGCCTCCTCGGCCGAGCCTTCGGTGTTCAGCACGGCCTGGCTGCGCCGCAGCCCGGCCCAGAGCGAGAGCAGGGTGAGGGCGAGGATGATGAGCGCGACCGGCCGCGTCAGGAACTCCCAGCCCGAGAACTGCACCGCCTGGTAGAGGTAGCGCTCCGCCCCGAGTGCGAGCACGAAGCCGATCAGGAAGGCCGGCCGCGACCAGCCGAAGCGGCGCAGGAAAAGCCCGAGGATGCCCACCGCGAACAGCGCGATCAGGTCGTAGACGCTGCGCGTGGCCTGGAAGGCGGCGAAGCTGATGACCATGATCATGAAGGGCGCGATCAGCGCGTAGCGGATCGTCGTGAGCTTGGCGATGCCCGGCGCGAGGATGATGCAGAGCAGCGTGCCGATGAAGTTGGCGATCGCGAGCGACCAGATGATCGTGTAGGTCACGTCGAGGTTGCGGTCGGCCATCGCCGGGCCCGGCTGCAGCCCGAGCAGGATCATCCCCGCCAGGAAGATCGCCATCGAGCCGGAGCCAGGGATGCCGAACAGCAGGGTGGGCAGCAGCGCGCCGCCCTGGGTCGCGTTGTTCGCGCTCTCCGGCGCGATCACGCCGCGGATCTCGCCCTTGCCGAACTTCGAGGTGTCCTTCGTGGTCTGCATCGCGTGGCTGTAGGCGATCCAGTCCACCACCGAGCCGCCAATGCCGGGGATCGCGCCGATCAGCGCGCCGATGCCGGAGCAGCGCAGCACGAGCCACGGGTTGCGCAGAACATCGCGCACGCCCTGCATCCAGCCTGTACCCATCGGGTTGTGCTCGGCGATGGCGCCGCCGCCGCGCAGCAGGTTGAACAGCTCCGGCAGCGCGAAGATGCCGAGCCCCACGATCACCAGCGGCAGCCCGTCGCTGAGGTAGAGCGTGTCGAAATCCATCCGGTACTCGCCGGTCGCCGGCGCCGCCCCGATCATGCCGAAGGCCATGCCGAGGCAGGCCGAGGCCACGCCCTTCGCCAGGTTGCCCCCCGACAGCGCGGCCACGGTCGAGAGCCCGAACAGGGTCAGCATGAAGAGCTCGGCCGAGCCGAACAGCAGGATCACCGGCCGCGCCGCAAGCACCGAGGCGGTCAGTACGATCGCGCCGAAGAAGCCGCCAATCATCGAGGCGAAGAAGGCCGCGGAAAGGGCCCGCGCCCCCTGGCCCTGGCGCGCCAGCGGGAAGCCGTCCAGCACGGTCGCCTGGCTCGCCGAGGAGCCGGGGATGCCCATCAGGATGGAGGAAAACGTGTCGGAGGTCGGGATCACGGCGACCAGACCGATCAGCATCGCGAGCGCCGAGGTCGAGTCCATGCCGTAGATGAAGGGCAGCAGCAGCGACAGCCCGGCGATCCCGCCAAGCCCTGGCAGCACGCCGATCACCAGGCCGACGCTCACGCCCAGCATCATGAACATCATGCGCGTGGGCGTGAGCAGCTCGAACAGCGCGCCGAGGATGATGTCCATCATCGCGGGTAGCCTTTCCGCCGACGCGCGGCGTTCGTCAGGGGATCAGAAGCGCACGTTATGCTGGGTCGTCAGGAAGTTCCGCACCCATTCCCGCACCTCCGGCGCGATCGTCGTCGCGGTGGCATAGAGCGCATCGGCCGCCGGGCCGACGGCCTGCGGATAGTCGCCCAGGATGTCGCCGCGCCGGGCGATCAGCTCGGGATCCTTCACCGCATCCTCGAAGGCCTTTCGGAAGGCGGCGATGACCGGGGCGGGCGTATCCTTCATCAGCACCGCCGGCTTCTGCCCGGCGAAGGCGGCGACCGAGCAGGCGCGATAGGCGGCATAGCCAGGCCCATCCGGCGCGCGGCCATGCATCCGCTGGAACACCTCCTCGAAGGTCGGGATCTCGGGGAAGGACGGGTCGCGCTGCACCACGCCCTGCGTATCCGGCACGCCATAGGAGAACAGCGGCACCGCCGCGCCGGCGCGCACCATCGGCACCACCTGCGTCAGCCAGGCGGGCGTGGTCTGGTGATCGGCATTGGCATCGCCGCGTTCCACCGCCAGCCGCGCATCGCCGCGCCCGCGCATCCCGTACACGTAGCGCGTGCTAAGCCCGAGCAGGTGCAGCGCCAGGATCGGCACGATGTCGAGCCCCGTCGCGCCCTGGCTCGGGAAGACCAGCTCCTTGCCGCGCAGCTCGCCGATCTGCTCCGTCCGGCTGATTCCCGTGCGCGAGGAGACATAGACCACGCCCCCGGTGGGCGAGACGACGAGCGGCGTCCACTTCGTGTAGTCGTAGCGCACCCGCCGGTCGCCCAGCAGATAGGGGAGGTGCGTCGAGGCCGAGGGCCCGAACAGCGAGGAGCCGTCCGGCCGTCCGCGCTGTGCCCAGTCATTGGCGCCGGTGATGGAGCCGCCGCCCGGGACGTTGCGGACGATCACATTGGGCTGGCCCGGCAGGTGCTTCGCCAGGAAGGGGGCGAAGAAGCGCGCCCAGACATCGCTGCCGCCGGCCTCGGCGAAGGGGATGACGAACTCGATCGTGCGTCCGGCGAAATTCGCCTGCGCCCGCGCGCTGCCCGGCGCCACGGCGCCGAGCGCGGCAGCGCCCAGCAGGCCGCGCCGTCCGATGCGGATCATCGCGCGATCCTCCCTCAGTTGAACCGGACGTTGTGGTTGCTGGCGAGGAAGTTGCGCGCCCATTCGCGTGCCGTCGGATCGATGGTGGTCGCGACCCGGTAGAGCCCCGCCACGTCGTCGCCCACGGCCTGCACGTATTCGCCGAGCGCCTCGCCCTTGTTCGCCTGCAGCTCCGGATCCGCCACCGCGGCGGCGAAGGCGCGGCGATAGGCCGCGACGATGTTGGCCGGGGTGTTCGGCGGCAGCATCGCCGGCTTCTGCGCCGCGAAGCCCGAGCCGAAGAAGGCGAAGTAGGCGTTGAACTCGACGCCGGACGGCTTGCGGCCGTGCATCATCTCATAGGCTTCGACGAAATGCGGAAGGTCCGGGAAGGTCGGGTCGCGCTGCACATTGCCCGCCGCGTCGAGCACGCCCCAGGAAAAGAGCGGCACGACATTGCCGCGTTCCACCATCGGCCGCACCTGCGCGAGATAGGCGGAGGAGGTCTGGTAGTCGATCGTCGCCTCGCCGCGCTCGAGCGCGAGCCTTCCCTCGCCGCGTCCGCGCATCCCGAACACATGCCGCACATTCAGCCCGAGCACGATGAAGGCGAGCATCGGCACGAGATCGAGGCTGGTCGCGCCCTGGCTGGCATAGACGAATTGCTGGCCGACCACCTTGGTCAGCTCGCCGGCGTTGGCGACGTTGTAGCGCGCCGGCAGGTACACGACGCCGCCGGTCGGGCTGACCAGCACGGGCGGCATGTTCGCGTAGTCGTAGCGCACCCGCCGGTCGCCGAGCAGGAAGGGGAACTGCGTGGAGCCCGAGGTGCCGATGAAGGTCATCCCGTCCGGCCGCGCGCGCTGGTAGAAATCATTGGTGCCCGTGATGGAGCCGCCGCCCGGGACGTTGCGGATGATCACGTTCGGCCGGCCCGGCATGTGGCGCGACAGGAAGGGCGCCATGAAGCGCGCCCAGACGTCGCTGCCGCCGCCCTCGGCGAAAGGGATCACCCATTCGATGGTGCGGCCGGCGAAATCCTGCGCATCCGCCCGGCGCGGCAGCGCCGCCACGGCGAGCGCACCGCCCGCGCCAAGCAGCGTGCGGCGGCCCAGCCGGTGCCCCTGGTCCTTCATCTCCACTCCTCCCGTTTGTTGCCAAAGTCCGGCGCGACTATCGCACAAGCAGCTAGCCCACAAGAAGCGCCCCTGTCACCCCTGGCCGAAGAAGCGCCGGAACCAGGCCAGCACCGCCTCCGGCGCGTGTTCCGGGACGTAGTGGCCGCAGGCGAGCCGCTCGCCGACCACGTCGGTGGCGTAGTCGCGCCAGACCTTCGTGACGTCGTCGAAGACCTCGCCGGTATGGCTGCGGCCGCCGAACAGGACGAGGGTAGGGCAGGCGATCCGGCGGCCAGCGGCGAAATCCGCCTCGTCCATCGCGCGGTCGAGCGTCGCGGCGGCGCGGTAATCGGCGCAGCTCGCGCGGATGGTCTTCGGCGTGAAGCAGCGGACGTATTCGTCGAAGGCCTGCGCGTCGAAGATCGAGATCCCTATGCCCTTCTTGCCGATCTTGCGCTCCATGTACCAGCGCGCGGGCACCGCCTCCATCATCGTCTCGGGCAGGCCGCCCTCCTGCGGCATGAAGACCCAGTGCCAGGATTTCATCGCCCATTCCGCGCTGGCGTTGCGCCAGACATGCAGCGTGGGAAGGATGTCGAGCAAAGCGAGGCGCTGAACGCGCTCCGGGTGGTCGAGCGCCATGCGGTGGCCGACGCGGGCGCCGCGATCATGGCCGCCGACCATGAAGTGCTCATGGCCGAGGGCGCGCATCACCTCCACCCCGTCCTGCGCCATGGCGCGGAAGGTGTAGTTCGCGGTCTCGGCGGGATCGGGGCCGATGCTGTCGCCATAGCCACGCAGGTCCATCGCGACGACGTGGAACTGCTCGGCGAGCTGCGGCGCAACGCGATGCCAGCTCACATGGGTCTGCGGGTTGCCGTGCAGCAGCAGCAGCGGCGGGCCCTTGCCGGCGTGGCGGAGGTTGATGCGGGCGCCGCCGGTGGTCTCGACGACGGCCTGGCGAAAACCTGGGAGCAGGCGCTCAGTCACGCGCGGAGCTCCAGCAGGTTGGCGATGGCACGCGCGGCGGCCTCCGGGCGCTCGATCGGCAGGAGATGCTTGGCGCCCTGCACGATCTCGAGCGTCGCGCCGGGAATCGCCTCGGCGATGGCGCGGGCCATCGCCGGCGTCGTGGCCTCGTCCTCGACGCCGACCATCACGGCGGTGGGCGCGGCGATACGCGGGAGCAGGGGGCGGAGGTCGGCGCCACCAAGCATTGCGCAGCTCTCCGCGTAGCAGGCGATGTCGTTCTCGGCGAAGGCATCGAGCCACTGCGCGAGGCTCGTCGGGTCAAAGCCCGCGGTGAACCAGCGCGTGGCCTGGAAGCCGGCGAGGGAACGCATGCCGCCCGCCCGGGCCTTGGCGGCGCGGTCGGCCCAGGCGGCGGGGGCCTCCGGGCCGTACCAGGCGGTGGTGGCGAACAGCGCCAGCCCGGCGGTGCGCCCGGGGTAGCTGGCCGCGAAGTGCTGCGCGACGCAGCCGCCCATCGAGCAGCCGGCGACCACGGCGCGGTCCCAGCCGGCCGCGTCCAGCACGGCGGCGAGGTCCTCGGCGAAGAGCTCGGTCGTGTAGGGGCCCGGCGCGCGGCCGGAGGCGCCGTGGCCGCGGCAATCGAGCGCCAGCAGGCTCGCGTGTTCGGCGAGCCCCTCGGCCACGCCCTGCCACATGCCGCCATGCAGCGCGAGGGAATGGAGCAGCGCCACCCGGGGCGCGCCCTCCTTCCCCCAATGCCGCCAGACCAGCCTCGTGCCGTCGCTCGCGCGCGCTTCGCCCTGCCGCATCATGCCCCTGCCCTTCCGCCGCCGCAGACAAGCACGGCGCCGCCTGGCGCGGAACCAGCCTGGACATCGGCGGCGCGGCGGATACAAGGGCGGCCATGCCCGACTTCTCGCGCACCTACGACGTGCTGGTGGCCGGCGGCGGCAACGCGGCGCTCTCGGCCGCGATCTCGGCGGCGCGCGCCGGCGCCAGCGTGATCCTGGCGGAACATTCGCCGCTGCCGCTGCGCGGCGGCAATTCGCGCCATACCCGCAACCTCCGCGCGCTGCATCCGGTGCCGACCGATGTGCAGACCGAGAGCTACCTGGAAGAGGAATACTGGGACGACCTGCTGAAGGTCACCGGCGGCAAGACGGATGAGCACCTGGCCAGGCTCTGCATCCGCGCGAGCCAGCACGCGCCCGGCTTCCTCGCAAGTTGCGGGGTGACGTTCCAGCCATCGCTCTCCGGCACGCTCTCCCTCTCGCGCACCAACGCCTTCTTCCTGGGCGGCGGCAAGGCCTTGCTGAATGCGATGTACCGCGAGGCCGCGCGGCTCGGGATCGTGGTGCTCTATGATACCGAGGTGCAGCACATCGCGATGCAGGACGGCTTCGCGACGGAAGCCATCGTCTCGCATTGCGGCTTCCCGGAACGCGTGCGGTTCAAGGCCTTCATCGCGGCCTGCGGCGGCTTCCAGGCGAACCGCGAATGGCTGCGGCAGTATTGGGGCGATGCCGCCGACAATTTCCAGATCCGCGGCACGCCCTATGCGCAGGGGC
>VFQR01001535.1_pt1 | contig 17393 bp, 15 predicted proteins | sample 3512321 | NCBI WGS metagenome assembly VFQR01 (sample SAMN10412374, study PRJNA504923) | tailings metagenome | isolation source: Relicate 3 Philex TSF1 revegetated site | place: Philippines: Tuba, Benguet | collected 2017-08-29
TAGTGCTTCGCTTAGCACTTGCACGCGAGTGGCTTCAGCTTGCCTGATGTACTCATTATCATTAACCGTCATGAGGAGCCGCCGTTGAAATTAAAACCTATTTCAGTCAGTGTAGAAGACTTTGGAACCTGTAACAATAAGGTATGGGGCATTGGGAGTGTTGACTGTTAACTGCTGACTCTTCGCTAACGAGGCGTTGAACCAATGCTGAGTCAGAAGTTAAAAATTCTCCCTACCTCCCCATCTCCCCCACTCCCTGTTTTTGCCGAACCATTGAATTTCTACCTACCATCAGGCGATCGCAACTGCACAGTAATATTAGTGGAGGTGCAACTGAGTAGCATTTAGCTAAGTCTGCTTTAAGTTGGCGGAGTGTTAAAGCCTTCTATAAAATCAATTACTTGGTGTAAACATCCTGGCTTAGTCACAATTAGCACAGTTGAGCCAGGTTCTAGTACTGTGCTGCCGTTGGGAATCATCAAATTTTCATGGGGATAAGGTTGATAGCCAATAATTAGCGAGCCAGTCGGAAACCGCGAATCCTGAGCAATTTCAGCAACACTACGACCAACAACATAGCAATTGTTGGGGATAGAAAGTTTTAATACCTCAATCTGTCCCTGGTCAAAATGCATCATCGATTCTACTTGCGGATACTCAATGGCATTTACCATTGTAGAAACCGATAGTTCAACAGTACTGATAATATGATTAGCTCCAGCTAGACGGAGGGGTTCTGCAAAATCAGGGTGGCGCGTCCGACTTAAAATATGAGGAACACCATAATGTTTAGCAAGAGTTACCATTGCCAAGTTTAAGGCATCACTGCGTAAGACAGCAGCCAAAGAACTGGCTTTGCGAATCCCAGCTTCTAACAATACTTCTGTACTCACAGCACTTCCTTCAAAAGCCATTACTCCCACTTGTTCACGAGCATAGCGACAAGCGGTAGGGTCGATATCAATGATGGCAACAGTATGCCCCAGTTCTACTAGTTTCTGCGCTAAACTTAGCCCCACTAAACCTGCTCCACCAATTAATACGTACATAAATATTCCTAATGGTCTTTTGGTTAGTACTTTAGTTTCTAGGCTAACAGGACTTACGCAATATGTAACTGAAAACCTTATTCTTGCGTAGCGGTAATTCATGAATTACCGCTACTTTCGTTATCTTTTGCGTAAGTCCTGGCTAACAAGGAATGAAGGTGTGAGGACAACTCACGACTTAAAGCCTGTTCGATAATTAGCGACGAATTAGTGAAACTGCCTGGTCTGTAACATTTGCACAACAGATATAGTATTGCCAGCATTGAAAGCCACATATCTCCGACTTATTTACAGAAGTCAAAGATCTTGTTTCTCACAAATATCAGATTGCTCTGCCACGTAAAGTTTTGTTGATTTCAACTTTTAATTGTGCTAGTTTTTTAAACTCAAGCCATAAAATTTTTTATATTGTGAGGTAGGTAAAAAGTTTCAATGCGTCAAGATTACATCAGTTTTATATCAACTAGTTTGTTAACAATAAATCTCACGTTTTTTCAAGTTGTATTAGCAGATATCAAAACCGAACCACAACCTATAAAACAGATGTTAACCCAAACTGAATCTATTTCTCCCAAAGCAGCTTTACAAAGACTTTTTACTAGTGAAAAAATAGAGAATGAATGGTTTACACCGGATTTTTTGGCTCAAGTTCCTCTTGAAAAACTGCAAAAAATCATTGATGGACTTAAAAAGCAATTAGGAACCTATGAAAATGTACAAAATAATTTACAAGATTATTTAATTATTTTTAGTCAAGCTTCAGTGCCAACTAAAATAGTTCTAAATAACAAAGCACAAATTTCCGGTTTGTTCTTTGAGCCGCCCCAAGCCAAATTTATTAGTTTAGAAGAAGTCACTAGTAAATTTCAGCAATTATCTGGTAAAGTCAGTTTTCTAGTTCGAGAAGGCAAAACAATACAAGCTGCATTAAATACTAAAACACCCCTAGCAGTTGGTTCAGCCTTCAAACTAGCTGTACTCAAAGCACTCAAATCAGAAATTGCTTCTGACAAACGCACATGGAAAGATGTTGTACAACTGCAACCTCGTTGGAAAAGTTTACCATCTGGAATATTACAAACATGGCCAGATGGAACATATCTAACATTGCAAACACTTGCAGCTTTAATGATTTCTGTGAGCGATAATACAGCCACAGATATATTAATTAACCTGATTGGACGACAGCCAATTGAGTTAGCATCACCCCGGAATCGTCCTTTCTTAACTACCCGTGAATTATTCATTTTGAAAAGTCCTCGAAATGAAAACTTTCTCAAACGTTATCGTACAAGTAACGCAGATCAACGCATTGCAATCTTAAAAGAACTCTCTAAAAAGCCGCTTCCTGATGTGAATGAATTTGAAGGAGTAAATCCAGTTGCTCTGGATGTGGAATGGTTTTTTACAGCTGAGGAACTTTGTGAATTAATAGAACAAGTTGCTGATTTGCCTGTAATGACTATTAATCCTGGTGTTGCTAACCCTCAAAATTGGCAGCGAGTAGCATTTAAAGGTGGATCTGAACCTGGTGTTTTGAATATGACAACTTGGTTGCAAGGAAAGAATGGCAAAAATTACTGTGTGGTTGCTACTTGGAATAACAGCGATGCTTCTTTAGAAGAGTCAAAATTTATGGCATTGTACAGTGGCGTAATTGCTCAACTTGCGACTAATAAATGAATTTGTCAAAATAATTCGTAATTCGTAATTATTACCCCATACCTAAAGATAGTTGCTCTGAATAGCATGAGTCTTGTCTCGACTCTATACACTAGTATAAGTTATAACAATACTAAATTAACTCCTCTGATAGTTACAAAAGCGAAAGGTAAGAATGGGAAAGGTTTCAAAGCTTTCTAGAACTGAGGGAGTTTTATACCTAAATTACAACAAGGAATCTTACAGCGTTTTTCAGGTCAATGAAGTAGTTTATTTACCTTGTTTCCTTATCACCTTTTGAATTGGTATTTTTCGAGTAACTCCTTAACTTGGGCAGCTACCAGAGGGTGTGGGTCGTTTTGTAGCTGGGGTAAGATTTGGAAGAGAACGCGCTGTGAAACCATATTCAGGTATGCGATCGCTGCTTCTCGAACAAAGCCAGTGGGATGGCGTAAACTGGCTAATATCTCAGAACTTGTCAGTCGGATACGAGCAACTTGAGCAAAATGAAAACAGCAAGCTAGGCACCAGTCAGAGAGCAAATTACCCAGCAGCAGCAATCTGTGGAGGCGATCGCTAACTAACATGTTTTCATATTCTACAATTTTTGCTTCTACTAAATGTTGTAATTTTTCTGGCTCTGTTCGCCGATCTAAAATATTCAACAATAGAGACTTGGAAGACAAAGTTACTGTGTGTTCCAAGATTTCTAACCCCCTTGCTAAGTTTACTACTGAGAGCGATCGCAAATTAAACGCTGCTGCTTGCATCTTTTCTGGCGAGTAAAGCAGCCTCAGTAGCAGTAACAACCGTTCTTTGACATCTAATTCTAATTCTTGGAGCGATCGTTGCAGTAATTCTGAGACAATCAAAATCCTCTGGCTTGATTGATAATCTTCTTGTTTGTCTAAAGTTTGAAAGTCTATATATGCAGCGTAAATTTCACCTAAAAACCGTAATTCTTGCTCGATTAATTTTTCTACCCGACTTTCATAAAACCGATCCCCCACACCTGTAATTCCCGGTTGTTTGTGTATTTTCAGTAAGCTGTGCAGAATATGATCCCTAGTAGTACCCCAACAAGTTTCTAAGTTTTCCCATAACGCTTCCATTGCTTCTTGGGTACCAATCGAAGCAATGGTACGCCAAGCGTACATCCGCACTACTTCTGGTTTATAAATATTTGTAGCCAATTGCAACAGCATTTCTAGGGCTTCGTTCTCCAGTCGCATTAGCGATAACATTGCTGTGCTACGGGTTGACTTGTAGTAGAGTGCAGCAATCAAGGCGCAATAGTACTCTTCTAAATGGGTTGCTGAAATCATTTCCAATACTGCACAGCGTACCCGTAATGATTCATCTTGTAACAAATTCGGAATGTGAATTCGTAACGCCTGCAAATAAACTGCTTCTCTAAGGGCTTTGACTCCATTTATCCGTTCCCGTTCTTGCTTATGAGTCAGCATCCGGCGCATGGTTTTCGTAGCTGCTACTTTTTGCATGGGGGTTCCTTGGCGTAAGACTAAAGCAGCGGCGGTGGCGCGGATGAGTGAATTATGTCGGGAGTTGAGGTATTCTTCCAGGAGGCTTAAATTGGGATTTGGTTCAGCTAGCCAAATGTAGCGTAGGGCTAGGGCAAAAACTTCGGGATTAGTTTCTTGGGGTTGTTCTAACAAAGGACGGATAGCAGGTACATAAGCGGGATTTGCACCTCCCATCAGCATCACTTCCAAACTCTGACACTGCAAATCTGGGGTTAACTTGACTAATAAAGGTGCTAAAACTTCCGCAGCACCTTGGGAATCAATTTGGGCTAAAAGTTCAATGCAAGAGCGTTTATCTGCCTCGTTGCCTTTTTCTGCCAATGCTTTGACTACACCCTGTTTGAAGAATTTTAGACCAACATTTGTGGCACTTAGTTGACCCCGTGCCACACTTAAAACTAACAAATCAACATAGCGCGATCGCAATTGGCAAACTACTTTTAAACAAGTGCCAGCTATCAGCATTGTTTCTGCTACTAACACCCATTTTTGCAATGGCTCAGGTACAAATTGCCCACAGATTAATAGAGTTACAAAAATTACTAATCCTGTCAACCCTGTGGCGATCGCTTCGGCAGTTCCACCAGATAGGGTTTGCATCTGGCTGCGAATTGCCTCTGGAATCGGTTGATACAGTATCGGTCCGCTACTCATCACAAAGGTGTAGCGCAGAAGTTCATCGCAGAATTTGACAATTACTAAACCCCAGAAAAAGCTTTGGGATTGCATCGCTGGAATTAAATGCAAAAATACCAGTACTCCTGGTAGTAAAAAGCCGATAGCAATTGGTAAAAGCGTGGCAGTGAAAAATACTCCCATCCGTTCAATAAGTCGGCTAGAAACAAACCACTGGATTAACAACTCACACAATCCCAACATGCCACCAAATAGACCCAAGAAACTAGCGAGTTCTTTGTCGCTTAAAGTCGATTGGAGTTCGCGTAAATATTGAAAATCTACTAACAACCCAATGACTTGCAACAGACCGACAAAGGCAAATAAATGCCAAACATAGCGCTTCAAAGGACTTTTGAGAAAACGCTGTCGTGAAGCTTGTTCTCCAGCAATTCTGATTTGTGGAGTTTCCGGAAAAGCTGCTCGATATTGATGAGTTAAATAAAATAAAATCGCCGATCCCAATAAAATCACCACACAAGCGATAAGGATCACCTTATTCAGTCTCGCGTGTTCCACCAACCAAGGCAAACTAAAACCGCTGATCACATCTGCTACTAATAGACCACTACTGACCAATGGATAAGTGCGCTTAATCTCTCGAATATTAAATAGTTGGTTGGCAACAATGGAGGTGTTGAGGTCATTGACCACATAAAGTGCATCTACCCACAGCCGCAGCAGAAACACCGAAATCACGGCTAGGTAGGAAACATTGGTTCCCCAACGTAATAAAACTAATAAAACTAATGGCGTCACCATGCAAGGTGCGATCGCCACAATCACTTGGCGTAAAGGAAAAATCTTTTGCAGCCAAGAATATAAAAAAACCAGTCCTGTACTCATTACGGCACTGGCAATATACATCCAAGGTAGTAGATTAGTCTGATATTCGCCCAAAAACAGTGCTACTGTACTGTCCTCTGCCCACCGTAATCCTACAGATACAATTGTATAAAATACAAACATCATCTGAGTTCGTTCGCTCTCCTCTGGTCGGAGATTCACCCACTGTAGCAGTCGTGGTAAAGCAACTCTATTTACAGCCAACCAGTGATTTTTCAGTTCCATGCAGTTTTAGTTTCTGGTAGTATCACCGCGTAATGGGCATTGGGAGTGCTGAGTGAGTACTTAGGAGTTAGGAGTGAGGAGTTAGGAGTGGTGGGGTGAAATTATATTACAATCTCCTCATCTCCCCATCTCCCTCATCTTCCCCATCGCCTAGACATTACAAAAGTCCTGAGCAACTGAGTATTATGTTTCCCACTCAGGCTTCAGGACTATCGATTTGAGATAAATTTATACAACCTGATACTATCGGCCAAAATATTTGCAATATATGAATCCTTTGTAGGGGCGTACAGCTGTACGCCCCTACCGAAGACAACGGGACAAGGAGAATAACTCTTAACTCAGCACTTCCAATGCCCCATGCCCAAAATGAAAAAATCCCCTGACTTCTAGCCAAGAGATTTTTAAATTTGTCTATTGAAAAGTTAGAAGATTATTTTTTGGGTGAAATGAGCATCATCATATTTCGCCCTTCTTTTTTAGGCGCTTGCTGAACCTCACCAAACGGCTCTAAATCCGTTGCCATGCGTTTGAGCAAATCTTCTGCGAGGTCACTGTGTTGGATTTCTCGACCCCGAAACATTACAGTAGCTTTGACTTTATCACCATCTTTCAAAAAGCGCTCTGCTTGCTTGACACGCACGTTGTAGTCGTGTTCTTCTATTTTGTAGCGCATCTTAACTTCTTTGACATCAGCCGTGTGCTGTTTTTTACGGGCTTCCCGCGCCTTTTTCTCCTGTTCAAACTTGTATTTCCCGTAGTCCATAATCCGACAAACTGGCGGGTCAGCTTTGTCACTTAGTAGCACTAAATCTAGTTCTTTTTCCTCTGCTAGTTGTAGTGCTTCTTGGGGGGGCATAATCCCCAATTGGCCGCCATCAGTGTCAATGACCCGAATTTTCGGGAAGCGAATTCTTTCGTTAATTTGGGGCAGATCGCGAGTTCTTTTTTTCTCAATCACAGGCATTATGATTTGTGGGAGCTCTTAATGAAGGATTTGGTATGGTTTTGACTGGTATGCCTTTGAGGCAAAATACGTGAAATAAGTCAGGACTGTAAACTCATGTTTACAGTTCTAGGGTAACTAATTCATCAAATAGTTGCGTCATTGTATTTGTCATTCTACTCATTCTGAGAGAATTTCTGTGCAATAGTTAATCTAAACTACACACCCTTGCCAAATATTAAGTATTGTGAAAATTATTGTCAATACTTTAAAGCGTCAGATCGAGCAGATAATCCCCAGAATAGCAAGATTACAGATAGAAAACATCCAACAAATGATAATGTAACATATTATCTTACATTGAGTAAGATAAATAGTATTTATGATCACAAAACATTGTTAAATTTACTGAGATAAATGGAATAGCTATGTTTGAGAAGGTACAACGACCATAGATGGAGCAGTAGGGTGCAGTGTTGCCCCTTCAGGCTGATTTGGGTCTTGGTGATGTTTTTGTAGGGCAGGTAAGATTGCCCGCGCTGTGACTGGCAGGAAAATTTTGCTTTTACGGGGACGTTATCGTTTAGTTAAACGAATTGGTAAAGGGGGATTCTGTAAAACCTTCCTCGCTGTAGATGAAGGTCAGTTTCCTGAAACTCCTTGTGTAGTTCAAGAATTATCGCCAGAATGGTAAACATCTAAAAATTTTGAGCAAAAAGCCCAAAAGATAGAGGTATTAGGTAAAAATCCCCAAACTCCAGCTTTATTGAGTTATTTTGAGCATGAAGACCACTTTTATTTAGTGTAGGAGTTTATTGCAGGTAGAAATTTAGCTCAGGTGGTGGAAGAGGAAGGGGCTTTTAATGGAGCTCAGATTTGGCAAATTTTAGAGGATTTATTACCAGTTTTGCAGTTAATTAGCGATCGCCACATCATCCATCGCGATATTAAACCCGAAAATATTATCCGTAGAACCCCTCCCAACCCCAAAGGTGAAGCAAATGTCATAGTTGATTTTAGCGCTGCAAAAGTCGTCACAGAAATTGATTGCCTTACAGATGAAAACAATATCGGTAGTCCAGAATATGCTGCACCAGAGCAAATAAAAGGAAAAGCTGTTTTTGCTAATGGTAGCTGGGATAAGACAGTCAAACTCTGGAATGTAAATACTGGGGCTGAAATTTGCACTTTAACCGGACATCAGTTGCAAGTCAATTCAGTAGCGTTTAGTCCCCAAGGACAAATTCTAGCCAGCGCTAGTTATGACAGAACAATTCGCCTGTGGCAGATAAGTTGCCAAACAGAATTTAAAAACTGCCCATGCTATGCCTTGTTAGGCATCCTTTCGGGTCATGCATGGGCAGTTTTGACAGTCGCTTTCAGTCCCGATGGAAAAATTTTGGCGACGGGTAGCGATGATAAAACTATTAAATTATGGGATGTGAACACAGGTCAGTTAATTAGCACACTTTTAGGCCATTCCTGGTCTGTAGTAAGTGTGGCTTTCACTGCCGATGGCAAAACCCTGATTAGCGCAAGTTGGGACAAGACAGTTAAACTTTGGAGAGTGAGTACAGCCCAAGAGATTGTAACTCTTTATGTTAAGAAAGGCAGAAGTACGAACGCAGAGGGCAGAAGGAATCCCTATAAATAAATTTAAGGGATTTAGCAAGGACGTAGTATTTCTTCCGCTTTGCGTCTCGAAATACATATTTTCTTATTTTTTCATAAATGAATTTAGGGGCTTGTTACCCTTATGGCATCGGGCATCTCCTTGAATCTCTTCCCTTCTGCCGTCTGCCGTCTGCCCTCTGCCTTTGTTCGGTCATACAGACTCAGTATCTGCCATTGCTGTGAGTCAAGTTGCACAACTAATTGCAAGTGGCAGCAAGGACAAGACTATTAAACTCTGGCAGCTTGTAGAATAGCACGAGAGTTAATTTTGGAATATCAAGCGCTACCCGTGAAGGCAACTTCCGGAAATTTCAACTGAGCTTCTGCCATTGGGCGATTTCTGCCCTCTTCTTGCCAGTAGTTAATCACTTCAGTTGCTTTGTTAAGCAACTCAACGCGATCGAGGTCACTAATCCAGTGTTTGGATTCGAGTTCCTTCTTTAACTCTTCCCAGGCATCATTTCTCGGCCAGAAAAAGTACTTGGTCAAAGGACTTGTGCCTTTGCCGACAACTTGATCGACTGCTAGAGCGACGTTTTCGTCTAACCACAGAATTTTCAAAATAAACTTGGTCAATCACACCTCCCTTGATTTCCGGGCATTACTTAACTAGGATAGCGATCGCTTATTTTAACGCAATACCCCTTCAATGACCAAATAGTAATGGGGAATGGGGAGATGGGGGGACGCGGGGACGCAAAGAAAAACTAATGACAAATTAATGATTGAAAATGGGCTAGCATCAGGTGTAATCGGCGCTAACTACAGATGCTTATGACTGCTAAATTACCTCAATCTTCAATGACATCTGGTGCAGATTTGTATGAGCAAGACTTTTACTTGTGGATTCAAACCACAGCAGAACTGCTTAAGCAAAAGAATTTCACACAACTGGATTTAGAGAATTTAATTGAAGAAATTGAAACAATGGGCAGAAGCGAAAAGCGGGCATTGGAGAGCAATCTGGAAGTATTGCTGATGCATCTGCTCAAATATCAAATTCAAACCCAAAGGCGATCGCCTAGTTGGCAGTATACAATTTGGGAACACCGTAGGCGAGTCGAAAAAGCACTCCAGGAAAGTCCGAGTTTAAAACCTGACTTCGATCGCGTTTTTGAGGAAAGCTATCAAGCTGCTAGACGGCTGGCTGTGATTGAAACCGGGTTGTCCATCGCTACATTCCCCGAACAATGTCCCTTCACGCCAGAGCAAGTCCTCGAACCCGATTTTTTACCTGAGTCGTAATCAGCGAATTTTAGATTTGAGATTTGAAATTTTGGATTGAAGATTCAAAATTTCAAATCTATGCATGGGCTAAAATCCAAAATTGATTCGGAAGCTCTATTATAGTAAAACTGTTTTGCTTCCTACCCCATGACTCAAGAAACTTCCACAAAAGCGGCTGTTGTTTTCGATATTGATGGTGTTGTGCGTGATGTGAGTGGTTCCTATCGCCGAGCGATCGCAGATACGGTAGAATACTTTACAAATGCTGCATATCGTCCCACACCCCTAGATATTGACCAACTCAAATCGGAAGGTGTGTGGAATAACGATTGGGAAGCATCCCAGGAATTAATTTATCGCTACTTGACAGTTCGAGGACAGACCCGCGAACAATTGCAACTAGATTACAATGCGATCGTTGCTTTTTTTCAATCGCGTTATCGAGGTTCAGACCCCAATAATTTGACGGGCTACATCTGTCATGAACCCTTATTGTTACAACCTAGCTACTTAGAAGAACTTAGCCAAGCTGGGATTGTTTGGGGATTTTTCAGCGGTGCTACTCGTGTTTCAGCTAACTATGTGTTACAAAAACGACTGGGCTTGCAATTTCCGGTATTGGTGGCAATGGAAGATGCACCAGGCAAACCTGACCCCACTGGACTTTTTGCTACAGTTGCTCAACTAGAAAATGGAATTGAGCAAAAATCAGCGATCGTCTATGTGGGAGATACGGTAGCAGACATGTATACTGTTGAGAAAGCACGGAGTTTAGATTCTGCTCGCACTTGGATTGGCGTCGGAGTTCTACCGCCCCATGTGCAGGAAACAGCAGCGCGGGGTGAGGCATATGGTGAAACACTGCTAAAAGCTGGAGCTGCGATGGTTTTGCCTAATGTGCAAGAATTGACCCCAAACCAGATTCACAAATTAATTAGCAGAGTATGTGCTTAAAAATAAGCTAATTTAGATATAGATATTATTTCTCAATTAATCTAGAAAACCATTGACACTTAAGTTGCAAAGCGCCAGTAATTATTAATTTCCCATGAACATTTTCAGTAATTTACTTTCTCAACCAACTCAGCCTGCACCTGCAAAAAAACAACGTCGAGGAATTGAAATTAAATCCCCGCGTGAAATTGAAATCATGCGGCAATCAGCGACAATTGTGGCAACTGTCCTAAAAGAAATTTCTGAGCTAACAAAGCCAGGAATGACCACAGCTGATTTGGATGCTTATGCGGAAAAACGCATCCGCGAAATGGGTGCAACACCAAGTTTTAAAGGATATCATGGGTTCCCTGGTTCTATTTGCTCCAGCATTAATAATGAAGTAGTACATGGTATTCCTAGTCCCAAGAAAGTAATTCGCCCTGGGGATGTATTAAAGGTTGATACAGGCGCTTATTACCAAGGCTTTCATGGCGATTCTTGCATTACAATCGCTGTTGGAGAGGTGACCCCACTAGCCGCTAAATTAATTCGCGTCGCAGAAGAGGCTTTATTTAAAGGCATTGAACAAGTTAAGGCTGGTGTATACTTGCTTGACCTGGCTGGGCCGATTGAAGACCATGTGAAAGCTAACGGCTTTAGTATCGTGGAAGAATTTACTGGACACGGTGTCGGCCGTAACTTGCACGAAGAACCTTCAGTATTCAACTTCCGTACCCGTGAACTGCCAAATGTTAAACTCCGTGCGGGGATGACTCTGGCAATTGAGCCAATTGTAAATGCCGGTTCTAGACATACGCGGACATTATCTGACCGTTGGACAGCTGTGACTGTGGATAATGCTTTGTCGGCTCAGTTCGAGCATACAGTTTTGGTGACGGAAACTGGTTATGAGATTTTAACTGACCGTTCTAAGGTTTAATTGCTAGTTGAAGGGATGAATTGTGCCTGACGCATTCGCCCTTTAGGCGTTGCCGCAGGTAGGCGTAAAGAATCTACTTTTAGCCTAAGTCAAATTTGTAGACTTAATAGTTCCACACTTATAAAGCAGTTAAGGTCAGATTTTCCGCAAAATCTAAAATCCCAAATTCGGTTATGAATTAACTTTCCCTTTAATTAAACGGTGAAGTAAGCGACAAGGCCAGAAAAAAGCTCCACAAATACTTACAGAAGCAATGGCAGCGACAATTCGCCAATTCAAATTAGGCGAATTATTAGAGTCCAAAGACTGAGCTTGGGTGCTTTTAACTAGTTCTGGCGCAGAATTAGAGAGCTGACTGGCTGTACTCACCCCTTCAATTGCTGCTCCAATGAGATAAGCTACCAGGGCAATTATTAGCCAGTGGTTCATTCTGTTGCACTATTTGAAGTGTGAGCGTATTCTTGGCAGTGAACAATCATTTGGTTTTTCTTCCTAATGATTGCCACCTTGTCCTAAGGATAATCGACCTTCAGCCGTATCACGAATTAGAGGCAGTTTAGATTTTATATAAGTGTTGAGGGTGCTATCTACCTGAGCATCAAGTCCCTGCTTAGCTTTTAACTGCTGAAGGAGCAATTGTACTAAAGCCGCATCGTCGAACTGGAGTAAAGTGTTGACCTGGGTAGATTCGATTACAGCCCAGAGCTGTTGCATCATCTTGGCAGTGATCATGAGCTTGTAACTTTTTAAGATTTTCTTTATATTTGCACGAATTTATAATTTGTAGTTGGTTTTTTATCTGAATATTTGTAAAGATGACTGGGGACTGGGGCATTGGAAGAGGCAGGGGAGCTCTTAGCTCTTAGCAGAGGGGAAGATTTTCTCCCCTGCCCCCTGCCTCTCTCCCTCATCTCCCTCATCTCCCCATACCCAATGCCCAAATCTTATTCTGGAAGTTTCACACAACGGCCGGCAGAAGGAAGATCTGGAATAATTGCTAGAGTGTGGTAGTTTGGAGCATTTTCACCATATAACACTCGAAAGGTATACAGTTTGTTTCTACCTTGGCCTTCGGTAATAACTGTTAACAGTGTATTGCTAGTTTTAGGAAGTCCAGGAATTTTTAGTTTGGGAATTCGCCTCAGTTGAATTACGTTCGCGGCTGAGTTTTTACAATCTCCGGTAGTAGTGTTTGGTTTTTGACCAAACTGCATACATACTGGGCCATCAAAATCTATAGTTACTTGCGATGGATCGTTTAACCAAACTTTTTTAATGATTTCTCCAGATGGAATAAAATTTAAGTTTGTTCCTTGCTGATAGGAAATATCGATGGTAGGTATTACTCCCTCTAAACCTTGTGCTTGGCAGGAAAATAAGGAACGCACAACAGCATTATTAGCTACAGCACGACCTACCAATAACAACATACTAACCGAGAAAATTAAGGAAGCTATAGGTAGGAAATAAGAATTTTTTAGGATATTTCCTGGTAACTTAGTATTATTTTTCATGGTTGAAAATGGGGTTACTGGTAGATACTACAAGGGTAAAAAAGCTGTTCGCAAGGATGTTGAAAGATACAGTAAAAACTATTTACTAATTACTATTACTTAATCAAAGCTTGCGAATCCTGTGTCTCAACTGAAAGTTTCAAATTGGGATAAACCTTAATCTTCTAAAATTGCGTTACTTGGTTGACATATATTTCTATATTTGTGCCTGCTGGCAAAAACCAAACGTTTGTTTGTTGTGACATTTGAGCGATCGCCTGTTGATTACGTTGGGCAATTTGGGGTACTACGGAGTTCAAACCACCTTCGACAATGCCAGCTGGGAGATTTTCTCCGGTGTTAGTGTTGCTGACAACTGTGCTGCCACCATTGATGGTGACGACTTGGCCATCGGTGCGATTTAATAACTCTGCGGCTTTACCAATACCTCCCAAAACAAATAGTCCCAAATCCATTGATGCTACAGAGGAACTTTGACCAGGAAATCTATTACCTATTAAAGGTCTGCCTTTGTTGCCGCGAATAACAATCGAATTGTTGGGTAAGCTTCGTTCTGTGAGGTTGCCATCATTTTGTGAGATAACTTTGACTACGTTCATCTGCACAAGACCTTGTTCGGAAATAGAACGAATTTCAGTGAGAAATTCGGTGTTTGCAGGTAAAGCGACCTCACCATTGGCGGCTTTTAGCGGTTCTTTCAATCGAATCACAAATACGTTTTTATCTGTTTGTTCTTCGTTATTGCCGCCTCTGGTAGTTTCGCCAAATATCGCTGTTGCTAGTACGGCTTTGGCACTAGTGCCGATGGCTACGGTATTCTGTCCTTGTGGTTGTGCTTGGCTAACTACGGCAGACCCCTGTTCTGGGGGTTGTTCGCTAGGATTGGGGTTTGGTGTTTCTTGAGGTGGCTGCTGAGGCGGCTGGGTTTCGTTTGTGGGTTGGGGAGCAGCTGCAATGTTATTGGGTTGTTCAGTGACATTTACTTGGCCGTAGCTACCTAACTTTGCTAACTTTGTCCACTCGTCGAATGGGTTTGGTGGGGGTGGTGGGGTGATGTTGACTACGGGTTGAGTGTTTGGCTGGAGAACTGGTGGCTGGGGTATGGGTTGGGGTGCAGGTACTCTGACGATGCGCTCAATTGTTACTGGCTGGGGGACGTAAGCTGTTGGTGGGGGTGCTGGTATCACTGGTTGTCTCCTGGTGGAAGAAACTGCTGGTTGTACCAAAGCTGCTGTGGCCGTTGGTTTTGGCATTCTCAGCTTTTCTTGGGCGGCTTTGACTGACTGTGCTTGTTCAGTGAGGGCTAATTTTGTTTTGAGAGTCTCAATTTCGCTTTCTAGCTGTTGAGAAGTTGATTCGTTTGTTGGTTGCGATCGCACTTGTGGCGTCACCAAATTATTTCTCGGCTTTTGATTGCTGCCACTCATCAATTGCGACAAAAACAGCCCAGCCACCAACACTACTGCTAAGGTAGCAGCACCTACTAAGCCTAATTTGGCGAAGGGATTAGATGAGAGGGGTTGCTCTGTCTTAACTTCTTCTGGTTCAGAGGATGGTTGCAAAATTTCAGGATCTTCTGATGCTTGGCGATTGCTAGAAGATTGTTCTTCAAAGCCAACCAACCTTGCCATCCGTGATTCCCAATCGTCATATTCTATTTCTAGTTGGCGATCGTCGGTGTCTAAAGTTAATAAATTTGGTGGAGAGGTTTCTGTCGGAATTGAATATTGAGTCATGGTAAAGCTTAGTTGGAATTTCCAGAACAATTTTTATCTTGAATTTCACAGACATTATAAATTTCTAGTCTGGCTTCACCAAGGCGGTAAACCGCAAAGTGCGACGGTAGCGGCGCATTTGGTAGTGAAGTTGCTGGCTCATTTATTGCTCTAACTAAAATTTGTTTATTAAAGGAAATTGATTTTCCCAATTTATCATAACTACTAAAAGTTAATTGATTGGCAAGCATTTCCACTTTCCACCTGCCATTGCCTATTTTTGTCGGTTGAGATATTTTTTGGATTACTAATACATTTTCAGTGCCTTTGTTGACATTTTCAAATTGGCGATCGGGATTTAAGTTAGTTAGTTGTGACTTGAGTTTTTGCTGAAAATCATCAGCTACGAGTTGGGAACTAATTTCCCAGACTGTTGTTGGCGGTTGTTGTTGTGACCAAGTAAGCATTAAGCTCATTGTTTGAGCTACAAAACGCCGAATAGTTTCTGGTTGTCGCTCTAAATTTTCTTGGGGGTCTACTGTAATTACCCGACCATCAACGAGTTGTACTAAACTTTGAGGTGTGAGTTGCCGACCTAACTGTTGTAACATAGACCCGTGGAATATTAGTAACAGTAAGGTAAACACATGTAAACCAAATGTTCCTACTGCCAACAGTGGTAAGGCGTTAGTTTTTTTATTTTCTGATTTAAATATCTGCATTAATGAATTGCTTTTATAGTGATTTAAGTTATGTTGTCAGAATTACAAACTTTTATCTGATGAAATTATCAGTTGTTTGTTGGTTTTTGCATTCTTTTAATTGATCTGCATTGAGGTTGCTGTAGTTATCTAATAAACATAAATCCCGAATTTCATAAATTTCTAGTCTATCAGTGCGGACACTGTAAATTGCTTTTTGCAGGTCGGAACCATTCTCGATTTGGGGATTAGGGAAATAATCTGCTGCACGGACAAGAAAATCTTTGTTAAAAGGAGTTATGACTCTTCTATCATCACCTCTATTTTTTTGAATTAAGTCGGCTACCATACCGACTCGCCATTTACCTGATGCAATTTCTTGTGGCGGGTAAATTCGCTTAATTACTAACTCTGATGTCATTCCTTGTTTGGGATTTTCAGAAAACACTTCTGGTGGCGTAATTTCGGCAATTGTGCTTAAAAAACCTTTGCGAAAGTCTTCTGATAAAGCAAAACTAGCTATCCAGCTAGTAGTACTAATTTTTTGGCTACCTCCTTGGGGTGTTCTAATTAGTATTCCCAAATCTGATTTGGGATTTGCAACTTCTTCAATCCTTTGTGGGGGTAGGGTTCCCGACCAGTTAAACATTGCAATCATCGTTTTGCTGATGAATTGGCGAATTGCTTCTGGTTCTCTTTTTAAATCATCAATTTCACCTACTGTTTTCCCATCTATTGATTGCACGAAATTGGGAGGCCTTCTCAGACTAAGTTGGCGAATAGTGATGCCTTGAAATAAGAATAAAAGTAAGATTAATAAGTGCAAACTAAAGGTGGCGATCGCAAAAATTGTTAAAACACTTACTGTTCTTTTTCCTTTCTCTAGTAAACGTACCACTTAATCACCTCCTGCTGCAAAAAAACTTGGGTTGTTATATATGATGATAGTCGATAGATTTTTTTGTACGAATGATTTAATATTGCTATATATTTTAGTGATTATTATCATAATTCTTAAATTATTCCAACTCCTGAGTTTTGACTCCTGAATTCTGAATTCTGAATTCTGAATTCTCAATTCTTAACTATATTCTCTCCTTCACCAAAGACGCTGTATTGCTAATAGCATTGAACACGGCAAACCCGCCAGCAGCAGCCACAACTAACGATAAAATTGGTGCTAGAACTCCGAGAAAGATCGTGAACCACATTAAGTCTGGGTCAACATTAGCATCTTGACCAGGCCCATTAACTATTACTGCCGCAGTTAACACAGCAATAATATTAAATGAAATCTTAGCAATTCCAATAGATAAAAAACCGGTGAGCCATGCAAAAATTGGTTTACCAACTACAGGTAGTAAAGATCCACCAACAGCAATTGGTCCTAAAGCGGCTATCAGCAACATCGTGGCTTCTATTAAATTTTGGAAGGCATATTGTAAGGAAACGAAAAAGCTTTTCAAGCTTGTTTGTACTGTCGAACCTAATAAAGAATTAAATGCAGTTTCCGATACAATACCGGTGCCATATCTAATATTATCTACTTTAGTTTGTAGTCTAGATATCCAATTTTTATTCCCGTATGAATCTCGATATTTCTGCCAGAGAATATTCACTTTTTCCGCAGCTTTGGCAAAACATTGATTTTGTTGTTCGCCAGTGAGAGACTGACAAGGGCGCAGCAAAGAACCTGCTACTTCTTCGGCAACACTCATATTCAGTGCTTGTTGGTACAT
>VFQR01001536.1_pt1 | contig 17379 bp, 16 predicted proteins | sample 3512321 | NCBI WGS metagenome assembly VFQR01 (sample SAMN10412374, study PRJNA504923) | tailings metagenome | isolation source: Relicate 3 Philex TSF1 revegetated site | place: Philippines: Tuba, Benguet | collected 2017-08-29
ACCTTGCGGATGTGCTGGATCTCGAGGAAGTCGATGATCTCCTCGACGAACTTGCGGTGCTCGATCTCCTCGTCCATCGCCGGCCCGTGGCGCAGCACGTGCCAGAAGAAGCTGCGGTCCATCTTCAGCGTGCGTCCGGCCATGATGTTGTCGAGCGTCGACATGCCCTTGAACAACGCGACGTTCTGGAAGGTGCGGGCGATGCCGCCGGCGGCCGCCTCGTGCGGTCGCATCTTCGGGCGGGTCTTGCCCTTGAAGGTGATGCGGCCTTCGGTCGGGTGGTAGAAGCCGTTGATGCAGTTGAGCATCGAGGTCTTGCCGGCGCCGTTCGGGCCGATGATGGCGCGCACCTCGCCCTTCTTGATGTCGAAGGAGACGTCGGTCAGCGCCTTGACGCCGCCGAAGGCGAGCGAGACGTTCTCGACGGCCAGGATGACCTCGCCGGCGGCGATGTCGGTGGGTGATGGGGCCCTCATTCCGCGGCCTCCTTGTAGGCGGCACCGGCAGCCGGATAGACGGTCATGTCGATGATCTCCACGTCACCCTCGATGACGCCCTTGCGGCCGTCTTCGAAGGTCACCTCGGTCCTGATCTGTCCACGCTTCGAGCCGTCATAGAGCGCGTCGACGAGCGGCAGGTAGCGATCCGCGATGAAGCCGCGGCGCACCTTCTGGGTGCGTGTCAGCTCGCCGTCGTCGGCGTCGAGTTCCTTGTGCAGCACCAGGAAGCGGTGGATCTGCGCCCCCGCCATCAAGGGCTCCTCGGAGAGCGACCGGTTGACCTCGTCGACATGCGCGGCGAGCGTCTTCAGCACCTCCTTGTGGCCAGCGAGTTCCTGATAGGAGCCGTAGGAGACGTTGTTGCGCTCGGCCCAGGAGCCCACGGCGGTCAGGTCGATGTTGAGGAAGCAGGTGACGAAGTCGCGATCCTGCCCAAAGGCCACGGCTTCCTTGATGTTCGGATAGAACTTCAGCTTGTTCTCGATGTATTTCGGTGCGAACAGCGCGCCGGAGCGCAGCTTGCCGACATCCTTGGCGCGATCGATGATCTTGAGATGTCCGGTTTTCGGATCGAAGAAGCCGGCATCGCCGGAGCGCACCCAGCCGTCGGGCGTCTTGGTCTCGGCCGTCTTTTCGGGATCCTTGAAGTAGCCGAGGAAGACGCCGGGCGAGCGGTAGAGCACCTCGCCGTTGTCGTCGATCTTCAGCTCGACGTCGATGTTCGGCTTGCCGACCGTGTCGGCGTAGATCTCGCCGTCGGGCTGCGCGGTGATGTAGACGCTCGCTTCCGTCTGGCCGTAGAGCTGCTTCAGGTTGATGCCGAGCGAGCGGAAGAACTTGAAGATCTCGGGACCGATCGCCTCGCCGGCCGTATAGCCCACGCGGATGTTGGTCAGCCCGAACCGGTTCTTCAGCGGCCCATAGACCAGGAACTCGCCGACGGCATATTTCAGCCGCGCCAGGACGGGCACCGGCTCCTTGTTGAGGATCTTCTCGCCCCACTCCTTCGCCACCCCGAGGAAGTAGTGGAACATTTTCTTCTTGAAGGGGCCGGCGTCCTCCATGCGGACCATGGTCTGGGTCAGCATGTTCTCGTAGACGCGCGGCGGCGCGAAGGCATAGGAGGTGCCGATCTCGCGGCGGTCCTCGACCACCGTCTCGGCGCTCTCCGGGCAGTTCACGCAGAAGCCGAGCACATAGGACTGGGCATAGGAGAAGATGTTGTCGCCAACCCAGGCCAGCGGCAGATAGGCGATGGTCTCCTCCGCCTCCGTCAGGTGATCGAAGAGCCCGCCATTCCTCGCCGAGACGATGACGTTGTCGTTGGACAGCATCACGCCTTTCGGCCGTCCGGTCGTGCCGGAAGTGTAGAGCATGATGGCAAGATCGGAGCCTTTGCCGAGGGCGATGGCCTCATCGAGCGCCTTCACCTTGGCGGGGTCTGCGCCCGCCTTGCGGCCGATCTCCTGCACTTCCTCGAAGGAGTGCATGCGCGAGTGGTCGTAGTCTCTCAGGCCGCGCGGCTCGTCGTAGATGACGTGCGCGAGGTGCGGCAGGCGTTCCGAGACGGACAGGAGCTTGTCCACCTGCTCCTGGTCCTCGACCATCGCCATCGAGGCCTCGGCATGCTCCAGCACATAGGCCATCTCGTCGGCGACGGAATCCGAGTAGACCGGCACGGGCACGCCGCCCCACGACTGGATGGCGGCCATCGACCAGTAGAGCTTCGGCCGGTTGCGGCCGACGATGGCGACCTTGTCGCCGCGCTTCAGTCCGAGTTCGCCGAGCCCCAGGGCGAAGTCGCGCACCTCGCGCGCGACATCGGCCCAGCTCCAGGTCCGCCAGATGCCGAGATCCTTGTGGCGCATGGCCGGGCGCGTCGCAAAACGCGTCGCGTTCAGCGCCAGCAGCTTCGGAAATGTATCGTGGGCGCCTGAAGCGGCGCGCGCGTCGGCGTGGTTGGCCACGGCCGGCGTCCTCCCTGTGTTTCGCGTCCGGCTGGCCCCTGAAGGACGCGCCGGCATTCCCTCTTACGACCCGTTTTCGGGTTCTGTGTCGTCCAAGGCACGCGCCGGAAAGGCGGCCTGCCAGGGTCGAGCGGATAGTTGAACGCGCGGTCGGTGAAATCAAGGGGACCAATGGCTAACGCCGGCTCGGCCGGACGACGGATGGCGTAAAGGCGCGTACTGACGGCGTTCGCGACAGCTCACCACGCTCGTTCATGCCGATTTTCTTCAAGAATCCACCGGCCGACATGCTAGTGGACGATCATGACCGGCTCGCCCGCAACGGCCTCGACCATGGGAATCGGCGCCCTCACACGCGGCGAGCGGACGCACTTCTTCGCCGCGAGCCGCTTCGGCGGCATCGACTGCCTGAGCGCCACCTTCCGCACCCACGTCTATCCGCCGCACAGCCACGACACCTATGTCGTCGGTACCATCGAGACGGGTGCCGACGCCGTCTCGGCCCGTGGCTTCAGGGGCCATGCCGGACCCGGCGACCTCGTCTTCATCATGCCGCAGGACGTGCACGACGGGGCCCCGGTGGAGGGTGGCTACTCCTACCGGATGAGCTATCCGGGCGAGGACTTCATGCGGATGGTCGCCGAGGCGGTCGGACGCAGCCCGGTTCGCGGCGCGCCGCTGTTCAGATCGCCCGTTGTCCATGATCCAGAGGGCGCCGGACTGTTCTCCGCCGCCCATCGCGCCCTCGAAGCCGGGCAGGACGGCCTTGCCGGAGAGGAGCTCCTCCTGCGCGCCTATGCGCGCGCTTTGGTCCTGCATGCCGGCGTCCCCGACGTTGCGGCCGGCGATGAGGCAAGCCCCGTGCGGCGCGTCCGTGCGCTCATCGAGGCTCGCTATGCGGAAGACCTGAGCCTCGCCGAACTTGCGGGTGAAGCCGGCTTTTCGACCCATCACCTCATCCGCGCCTTCCGTCGCGAGGTCGGCATCACCCCGCATGCCTATCTCATCGACGTCCGGGTCCGTCGCGCCCAGGAGAGGCTTCGGGCCGGGTGGGCCCCGGCGCGGGTCGCCGCCGATGTCGGGTTCGCCGATCAGGCGCACCTGACCCGCACCTTCCGGGCACGCATCGGCGTGCCGCCCGCGGCCTACCGGCGCGCAGTGGCCGCCTGAGAGAACGGCATCCCCTCATGCCGATTTCGTTCAAGAAGCGCTGGCGAAGCTCTGCGATTCTCGGGCCATGAGTGAATCATCCCCGCCCCCGTGGTCCGAGGTGCGCGAAGGCGTCCTGGAACTCCTGCCCGCCATGATCGCAGCCATGCCGCTCGCCCTGCTCTACGGGGCGATCGCCACGACCAAGGGCCTGTCGCCTCTCGAGGTCGCCCTCTCGTCCGGACTGGTCTTCGCCGGCGGCGCCCAACTCGCCGCCATCGAGCTGTGGACCACCCCGGTTCCGATCGCCGCCATCGTCCTGTCGACCTTCCTCATCAATGCGCGCTACGTGCTGATGAGCGCCTCGCTGGCGCCGAAGGTCGCCCATCTCCCCTTCGCGGGACGCCTCCTCGGATTCCACGTTCTCGCCGACGAGAACTGGGCCCTGGCGGAACGTCGGGCCATGCGGGGCCGCATCACCGCCGCCTACTTCTTCGGGTCTGGCGCGGTCTTCTGGGTGAACTGGGTCGCCTGGTCCTGGGCCGGAACCATCGTCGGCCCGCTGCTCGGCGATCCCCGCCGCTTCGGCGCCGACTTCGCCTTCACCGCCATCTTCATCGGGCTGGTCGCGGGCTTCGTCACGACCACGCGCGCGGGCCTTGTGGTCGTCGTGAGTGCCGTGGCGGCCACCGCCGCATTCCTCGCCTTCGGCTCGCCGTGGCATGTCCTCGCCGGCGCTCTCGCCGGCATGGCGGCAGCTGTCCTCGCCTGGCGCGACGAGACTGGCGAGGCCGTTGCGTGACACTCGATCCGATCACCTTGCTGACCATTCTCGGAATGGCCGCGGCGACCTACGGCTGCCGGCTGGCCGGCCTGCTCCTCGGCGGACGCCTCGCGCTTTCCGGGCGCGCCAAGGCAGCGATGGACGCCATTCCTCCGGCGGTGCTGACGGCCGTCATCGCCCCCACCCTGCTGGCCACCGGCTGGCCCGAGACGGTTGCCGGGGCGCTGACGATCCTCGCCGCGACACGCCTGCCGCTGCTCGCCGTCATCGTCACCGGCGTCGTCAGCGTCGTGGCCTTGCGCGCGCTGGCTGGCTGACCGGCCGGTCTGCGGCCACCGCCTCCGCAACCCACGCCTGAACCTGGCGGTGCAGCGCACCGCTCTTCTCGATGTTGAGGTGGTTGATCCCCGCCATGTCGCGCAGGTCGCGATTCTCGAAGCGACCCGCAAAGGCCTGCCCGCGGTTCACCGGGACAGCCCAGCCATTGTTCGACTGGAAGAGGTTGACCACCCGCTTCACGCCGCCTCGCAGCTCCTGCCGGGAGGTCGGGTCGAAGGTGACGACCAGCGAGATCGGCTCGGCCCCCGCCGCCTGCACACGGTTGGCGATGCGGATGGCGGCATCGGCCCCGAGCGAATGGCCGATCAGCACCACTGTCTCGCCGGGCGCCGCTCGCCGCCGGGCGATGATCTCCGCGGTCAGTGCATCGGCGCTCGCCGCGCCATAGACCCGGGCGGCATGGCCGTCGCGGCGCAGGTGGCTGCCGAGGCGATCCATGCCGAGGGAGAAGACATCGAAGAGCCCACGGATCAGGTAGACGCGGGCAGGCTGCCGCTGCTGCTCGGCGGGCGGCTGAGCGGCGGCGCGCTGCGCCATGGCCGGCGCGGCATGGCCGATCAGGGAGGTGGCCAGAACGGCCGCGGCAAGGCGCGTCAGAATGAGCTTCATCGGTCTCTCCGGGACGTCGGGCAATTCCGAATGCATGGGCAAGGCCGGCTGAACCGGCGCTGAACCCGCTCAGACGCGGGGGCGACCGACGCCGGCGGCGATCGCGATGCCAGAGGCGACGATGAGGCCGATCCCCGCGAAGGTCAGCACATCCGGCCGCTCCGCGAAGAACACCATGCCGATGATCAGGGCGAAGGCCGTCTTCGTGTAGTTGAACGGGCCGACCTGCGAGACAGGCGCGAGGCGGAAGGCGGTGATGATGGCGGCCTGGCCGCCGGCCAGCAGCAGGCCGGCAAGGCCGATCATCAGAGTCTGATGCACGCCCATGGGCGCGAGCCCCTGGAGGACGGCCAGTAGCAGCGCCGCCACCATCACCACGCTGACGGTGGAGAAGGTCACCGTCGCCGAGGAGATGTGTGGCGGCAGGAACTTCACGGTGATGTCGCGAAAGACAAAGCAGACCGTGGTGGCGAGCACCAGCCCGATGGCCGGGTCGAAGCCGGTCGAGAAGGGACGGGCGATCAGGACGATGCCGACGAAGCCGCAGATGACGACGAGCCACTGCATCGGCGTCACCCTCTCGCCAAGCACCAGAACGGCGATGGGCAAGAGGAACAGGGGCATCGACTGGGACACGGCGGTGACGTCGCCGATGGGCATGCGCCACAGCGCCTGAAAGAGGAAGAACACCGCCAGCCCCTCGGCGAGGGAGCGGCCGAGCACCAGGGGGTGCCAGTAGCCGCGCAACGACAGGGGCGTTCCCGAAAGAATGTACCAGGACGCCACCCCGAGCGTCGCGAAGATGCCGCGCACGCCCAGCGACTGGGCCACGGTCATCGCGCCCATATGCGCTTTCACGATGGCGTCGTTGGTGGCGAAGAGCAGCATGGCGAGCGTCATCAGCCCCATGCCGAGACGCAGGTTGCGCGGGTCGGTGGACGACATCACGCGACGCCCGCGCGCAGGAGGTCGTGGACATGCAGAATGCCGACAGGCCGCCCCGCCTCGACGGCGAAAAGCGCCGTGATCTTGCTGCGGTTCATGAGGTCGAGAACCTCGCTCGCGAGCCGGTCCGGCTGCGTGGTCTTCGGTGCCCGCGTCATGACCGTCTCGACCGGCAAGGCCAGCAGGTCCGCCTTCATGTGACGGCGCAGGTCGCCGTCGGTGACGATCCCGGCGAGACGGCCCTCGCCATCGACGATGCCGCAGCAGCCGAAGCCCTTGGCGGTCATCTCGATCAGCACCTCGCTCATCGGTGTGCCGAGGCTCTTCAGCGGAAGCGCCTCGCCCGCATGCATGACGTCGCGGACCTGCGCCAGAACGGCGCCGAGCTTGCCGCCGGGATGGAAGGTTCGGAAATCGGCGGCGGTGAAGCCGCGTTCCTCGAGCAGGGCGACGGCAAGCGCATCGCCGATGGCGAGTTGCATCAGCGTCGACGTGGTCGGGGCGAGCCCGTTCGGGCAGGCCTCCTCGGCCCGCGGCAGGTCGAGCACCACGTCCGCCGCCTTCCCGCGGGCCGATTCGCCCGCGGCGGTGATGGCGACGAGGCCAACGCCGAAGCGGCGGGAGAAAGCGACGAGATCGCGCAGTTCCACCGTCTCGCCCGACCAGGACAGGGCGAGGATGGCATCGTCGGCCGTCACCATGCCGAGATCGCCGTGGCTCGCCTCGCCCGGATGGACGAAGAAGGCCGGCGTGCCGGTGGAGGCGAGGGTCGCTGCGATCTTGCGGCCGACATGCCCCGACTTGCCCATGCCCGTGACGATGACCCGCCCGCGCACCTTCTTCAGCAGCGCGACCGCTGCGGCGAAGGGTTCGCCCAGGCCGTTGCCGAGCGCGGCCTGCAGGGCGGCAAGGCCCTCGGCCTCGACCGACAGGGTGCGCAGCGCGGATGCGAGGGCGGTGGACGAGGGTGACTGCGATGCCATGTGCGTGTCGGGCCGGTCGGACGGCGTGAACCCGGGCCGGAGCGGCAGCGGGAAGGCGGCTTCGTCTAGCATGACACGCCGCGGTCCGCACCCTCGGATCGCGCGGCCCGCTTCCCCGTCAACCCGCCGTTAACCACGGCCGTTTACCTCTCGTTGAGGAATCCGCGGGGGACAGTCGCGTCTTGGGTCATACCGCCCGCCTGCTCTTGGGTGTCTGCGCCATGGCGCTCGTCCTCGCCGGGACGGGCTCGCCGGCGTTTGCCCAGCGCTTGCGGACCACTGCACCGCCAGCGGCAGCGGGTGATGCCGACCAGGACCGCGGGTGGCAGGGCCTCGGTCCTGTGGAACCGCCTGCGACCGATCCGGCCGCGACCTCCCGAACCGACGCCGAGGCGGCAGGCCTGCGCACCGATCCCCCACCCCCGGCACCCGGCGAATCGCGGACCATTGCCGCCCAGCGTGACCGCCAGCGCGCCGAGGCCCGGCGTGCCCCCTGGCAGAGCCGGCCGCCGCGGCCCTCGGCCCTGCCGCCTGATGCCGGCGTCGCAGCCCCGGCCCCCGTGACCACGCCGCCGCCCCGGCCGTCGTCCCGCCCGGCCCCCATGGCGAACCGGCGGACGGGCCGCATGCCGCCGCGTCCGCCCACTCCCGCCCCCGGAGCCCGGCAGATCGGCCTGCGCACCCTCTCGGCCGTGCCTCCGCCGACACGGGGCGGCAGCACCCTTGCCCCGAACCGCGAGGATTCGCTCGCCCTGGACCGCGGCCTGCGTGGCGTCGCCCCGCCACGACAGCCTCGCCGGCTAGTGGACGTCCCGATCGTCACGGAGCGGAGCCAGCAGCCTTCCGGCCGCGTGCTCCCCAATGCCAATCCGCTCGGCCGCAACGTCGTCATCGACCCGCGCACCGGCGAAGTCGTGTCCTATGATCGCAGGCCCCGATCCGAGACCGATCCCTTCGCCCCCGCCGGCATCCGACTCGGCAGTTTCATCGTGACGCCGACGGTGGACGCGACGCTCGGCTATGATTCCAACCCGCGTCGCCTGCCCTCCGGCGGTTCCGGTTCGCTGTTCACCCAGTCCTACGGGGAGGTTCAGGCCCGCTCGGACTGGTCGCGCCACGAACTGACGGCGCGCCTGCGCGGGACCTACTCGGCCTATTTCTCAGACCCCGGAGTCAACCGGCCGGAGGTCAATGCGACAGTCACGGGCCGCATCGACGTCGCGCGAGACACGCGGCTCGAGGGCGAGGCGCGCTATGTCCTCAACACCAACTCGCCGGGTTCGTCGAACCTCCCCTCGTCGCCGGACGGCCTCAGAAACCTGCCGCTGATCCACCAGTATGGCGCCGCTACCGGTGTGGTGCAGGACATCGGGCGCCTGCAACTGTCGCTGCGCGGCACGATCGACCGCTTCACCTATGACGACGCCGTCACCAATGCCGGCACGGTGCTCCCCCAGTCCGAGCGCAACTACAACGCCTATGGCGGCCGCCTCAGGGCCTCCTACGAACTCACTCCCGGCCTGCGGCCCTTCGTCGAGGTCGGGATCGAGCAGCGCCGCTTCGACCAGCTGATCGCCACCGGCGGTACGCTGCAGGGGTCGACATCCACCACCTACCGGGTGGGCTCCACCTTCGAGCTGACGCGGCTGCTCACCGGCGAGATCTCGGCCGGCTATCTCGTCCGCGACAATCTCGAGCCGACCTTCGGCGATATTGGGCTGCCGGTCTTCGACGCCTCGCTTGTCTGGACCGCAACGGCCCTGACGACCGTGCGTCTGACCGCCAAGTCGATGATCGACGAGAGCTTCACCACGGGTGCGTCCGGCATCGAGAAGCGCGACGTGTCGATCGAACTCGAGCACGCCTTCCGGCGCTGGCTTACCGGCACGGCGCGGATCGCCTACGGCCACGACAACTACCGCGGCACCAGCCGCGTCGACCAGCGCATGGTGGCCTCCCTCGGGCTCGTCTACCGCGCCTCGCGCAACCTGCAGATCCGCGGCGAGCTGCGCCGCGAAACGCTCCAGTCGAACACCGCCAACCAGAGCTACTCCGCGAACGTCATCCTGTTCGGGCTGAGGCTGCAGCGCTGACGGTCAGCCCTTCAGGCGGGCGATCTCGGCTTTCAGCGGCCCTGCGAGGTCGTCGCGACGCAGCGCATAGGCGAGATTGGCCGTGAGGAAGCCGAGCTTGGTGCCGGTGTCGTGGATCTCGCCGTGGAAGGTGAAACCGAAGAAGGGCTGGCGCTCCTTCAGCTTCAGCATGCCGTCGGTCAGCTGGATCTCGCCGCCAGCGCCACGCTCTTGCGTCTCCAGGATCCGGAAGATCTCCGGCTGCAGGATGTAGCGGCCCGAGATCGCGACGTTGGACGGCGCGGTGCCCTTCGGCGGCTTTTCGACCATCTCGCCGATCTCGTAACCGCCGCCGGCGGCCGGCTTGCCCTTGCCGATGATGCCGTACTGGTGCGTTTCGCTGTCCGGCACCTCGTAGCCCGCGACATAGTTGCCGCCCGTGGCGTTGTAGGCCTCGATCATCGCCGCGATGCAGCCCTTCGCGCCCGGCTTCGCCAGGTGCAGCATGTCGGGCAGGAGCAGGGCGAAGGGCTCGTCGCCGACGATGTCACGGGCGCACCACACCGCATGGCCGAGCCCGAGCGGCTCCTGCTGGCGGGTGAAGGAGGTGGCGCCGGCCGCCGGCAGGTCGCGCTTCAGCTCCTCGAGCGCGGCGGTCTTGGCCCGCGCGGCGAGCGTCGTGTCGAGTTCGAACGATTTGTCGAAATGGTCCTCGATCACCTGCTTGTTGCGGCCGGTGACGAAGACGAAGTGCTCGATCCCCGCCTCCCGCGCCTCGTCCACCACGTGCTGGATCACCGGCCGATCGACGACCGTGAGCATCTCCTTGGGGATCGCCTTGGTGGCGGGCAGGAAGCGCGTGCCAAGACCGGCAACCGGAAACACGGCCTTGCGGATGCGACGGACCATGAAGAAGACCTCAGAGGGTGGGAAGGGACAGGCGGATTGTCATACCGCAGCAAAGCTGAACGTCCGGTGAGCGCAGCGGTTCCCGCCGCCGTGCCGCCATCCATGCGGGCACCGGCAGCCGCTTCGCGCGCCTACCTGTCGATGGCCGGCGCAGGAAGCTGTGGCGGATCGGCCCGGAAGGCGTTGAACACCATGTCAGGTGCGGAGGTGTTGTGCCGTGAGGCCGAGAGGCGCCCGGCCCACAGGTCGGTCGCATGGGCACGGCGGAACGGCAGGATCGGCTCCTCGCGCCAGCCCGGAGCGTCCTTCTCGCGCACCGCGATGCGTGCGACATCGGCGTTGAACTCGGTGACGTACATGGAGCGCAGTGCCGCGAAGGGCGTGCCGGCAATTGGCCGCGCGAAAGCAACGTCGAGGCCGATGAGCTCCTGGTTCAGCGTCGACAGCCTGACCGTGGCGCTGTTGCCATCCGGATAGGTGAGGGTGAAGGTCTTCGTGGCCGGATCGAAAGCAACCTCCTTGATCTTCACGATCGGCCGGCCCTCCACCACCACGGGGCCGACGAGGAAGGACGAGCCATAGGCGGTCCAGCGCAGGTTCGCCGGCGGCAGCGGCCGGGCGCGCCAGTAGCCGTCGGTCGGGTAGAGGACGAGCACTTCTTCGGCCCGGTCCTTGTAGCGGTACCAGAGCTGGAGAAGGTGGATGTCGCGCTCCACCCGATCGCCGACCTTCACCGTGGTGTCGGAGGCGCGCCAGAAGCGCTGCTCGCGATAGCCGATGACCTGCCACTCCACCGTCTCGTAGAGCGTGATCCGCTGCGGCATCGGCTGGGCGAGCGCCTCCTCCTTCATCGGGCAGGCGGTCCAGTCCGGCGCGAAGCGGTCGACGGCGAGCGAGCCGATATAGGCGGGATGGGCCGCCTCGATGCGGAAGGCGCGGACCTGGGGGTTGGTCAGGTTGAGCGTGACGTTGTCCTTCTCGGCGCAGAGCACCGGCTCGGAGGCGTTGGTGATGTCGACGGCGAGCCCGTCGAGGGAGGCTGCGTGGGCCGAGGCTCCGAACAGCAGGGCGGCGGCAACGACGGCAAGGCGCATCCGGTCAGTCCTTCACGATCACCGCATAGACATCGCCGGAATTGGCCTCGTGGGGAAGGCCGGCAATGTGGCGCGCCATGTCGGCGGCCGGCACGGGGGCATCGAAGGTCATGCGCTGGCTCTCGCCGAGGGCGACGTTGAACCGATAGGGCCCGAGCGCCGCCAGCCGCGAGAGGCAGGCTTCGGCCACGTCCCGCTGGATGGTGGTGAACTCGAAGGACAGGGCTGGCAGAGGACGGGTCAGCCCCGCCAGCACGTCGGCCTCGAAACCCTCCACGTCGATCTTGACGAAATCCGGCACGCCGTGGTCGGCGATCAGCCGGTCGAGGGGCAGGCAGGGCACGGTGATCTCCCGGTCCCAGACCTGTCCCTCCCAGCCTCCTGCTCCGGTCGCCGAAGCGACAAAGGCGGTCGAGGCCGTGGTGACCGTCGGATTGGCGGTGTTCACCTTCAGCGTCAGTTCGCCTTCCGCAGCCCCGCATGCCGCGCGCAACAGGGTGACGCCAGGGTCGCCCTCGAAGATCTGGCCGATGACGCCGGCAGGGCCGGGCTGGGGTTCCAGCGCCACCACCCGCGCGCCCAGCCGGCGGAAGCTCGCGACGCGATCACCGACATGGCTGCCGATGTCGAAGGCGAGCCCGCCCGGCCTGACGAAGCGCGCATAGAGCGCGTCCATCGCAGCGTTCTTGGCGGCGTCGCCATGATAGGTGACGACCGACTTCGCCACCGCGACCACTTCTGCAATGCGCTGATCGAGAGGGCTCATGACCGGCGCGCCCTGGCGATCTCGTCGGGCATGTCGAACTCCTCGGGGATGCCGCAGAGGCGATGGCTGACGAAGAACCGTCCGAGGGCCGGCGACGCCGTGAATACGGCGAAGGGCACAGCGATCAGGAAACCTGCGGTCAGCGGCAGCGACCACAGGGCGGCAGCCGGAGAGGCCCACCACAACAGCCCGAACACCGCCCAGCCGAAGGCCATCTGCGGCCAGAAGGCATCCCAGGCCTCGCGCCAGGACAGCGCCATGGCGTCGCGCTGCTGGCCGCCCCAGGTCACCGACTTGCCGAAGGCGAGGCCGATCATGAAGACGGTGATGCGGAACGAGGTGAGCGCGCCCAGCAGGAACGAGAAGACCAATTCAGTGGCTGCCGCGCCGAGGAAATGCGCCCGTCCGCCATAGCGGTCTGTGCCCCCCTCGGTCATCAGGATGTCGGTGAAACCGGCGATCTTCGGCATCAGATACATGAGGAAGAAGATCACGTAGACGGTTGCCGCGAATCCCACCGGGAAGGCCTCGCGGCTCGGCCCGTGCCAGGCGAGGAAGGGCGAGAGCGCGATCATCAGCGTCCAGGCCGGCACGCCGACGAACATCAGGATCGCCCAGAGGAGCTGGAACCGGCTGATTGGCTTCAGGCCCGGCTGGTCCAGCAGCTTCACGTACTGCATGTTGCCCTGGCACCAGCGCACGTCGCGCCGCGAGAACTCGAGGATGGTCGGCGGGTTCTCCTCCCACGAGCCTTCTTCCTCGGGAAGCACCCGCACCTCGTAGCCGGCACGGCGCATGAAGGTCGCCTCCACCTGGTCATGCGACAGCACGTGGCCGCCGAGCGGCGGGCCGCCGGAGAGAACGGGCAGGTGGCAATGATCCATGAAGGGACGGATGCGCACGAGCGCGTTGTGACCCCAGAACGGGCCGCAATCGCCCACCCACCAGGCCTGACCCATGGTGTAGGAGCGCATGCCCTGCCGCATGCCGAACTGGAAGATGCGGGCGAAGGCGGAGGACGACGGCATGCCGACGACGAGGCTCTGAAGGATGCCGAGCTTCGGATAGGCCTGCATCATGCGCACATGCTTCACGATGGTCGCGCCAGCCATCAGGCTGTCGGCGTCGAGCGGCAGCATCACCTCGTAGCGCGCGCCCCAGCGGTCGAGGAAGTCGCGGACGTTGCCGGCCTTGAAAGCGGTGTTGTCGGTGCGCCGGCGATAGACGACGCGACCCTCGCCGGCTTCCGCCGCGAAGGCGGCCGCGGCCTTCTCCTCGCGCTCGCCGATCTCGGGATTGTTGGTGTCCGACAGGATGAAATAATCGAACTGACCGCCCTCGCCGGTCGCATCAATGCTGTGCTTGACGATCTTCAGCCGGGCGATGGCGCGCTCCGGATCCTCGTTGCGCAGCGTCATGAACACGGCCGTGCGGATGGTGATCGGGACCCGCTCGTCTCCGGCCCGGGCGAAGGGCGCGACCTCGGTCATCGCGTCGCCCTCGCGGTGGAGGAGCCAGAGACCGATCAGCGCGTTCCAGAAGCCGAGCACGGTCCAGGGGGTCGCGATGGCGAAGGCGAGCGCCAGCACAACGTCGACCGGCGTCCAGCCCCCCGATCCGAGCACGGACCAGGCCGCTGCATTGAGCAGGAACCAGGTTGCGACGTTGAGCCCCAGCACGATCCAGCGCCGCCGGCTCAACTCTGCCGTGGACTGGATACCCGCCGGCGTCGTAGAGCCGTTCTGCGGTGTCGAGCCGCCGGTCGCGGCCGGGAACGGCGAGAGATCGTTCATCGATGAGCCTCCGTCGCCCTCGCGGGCGGCGACACGGGAGAATGCAGCATGGCGGCGACCGCCCGAGCCCTCTGGTACGCGTCTCGCAGGACAGTGGACCTGCGCGATGCAACGCTGGATGAACGCGGACCGGCCGATGCCGAGATCCGCATGCTCTATAGCGGTGTCAGCCGCGGCACGGAAAGGCTCGTCTTCAACGGTCTCGTCGCCGCCCCCGAGCGCGAGCGCATGCGCTGCCCCCTGCAGGAGGGCGATTTTCCCTTCCCGGTGAAATACGGCTACTGCGCCGTCGGCACCGTCGAGGCTGGTCCTGAGGCCCTGGTCGGCGAAACGGTCTTCACCCTCGGCCCGCACCAGACGCGCTTCATCGCCCCCACAGACCGGGTCTCGGTGGTGAAGGTGCTGGGGAACGTGCCGCCCCGGCGCGCCATCCTCGCCGCCAACATGGAGACGGCGCTGAACGCCGTGTGGGACTCCGGCGTCGGCCCGGGTGACCGTATCGTCGTGGTCGGAGGCGGCGTGCTCGGGCTTCTGGTCACCTTTCTCGTCTCGAAGATCCCCGGCACCGAGGTCACCCTCGTCGACCTCGAACCGTCGCGCCGCGAGTTCGCGAAGCTGTTCGGTGTGAGGTTCCAGAAGCCGCTCGACGGTCCCTCCGACTGCGACGTCGCCTTCCACGCCTCTGCCACCTCGGCGGGCCTCGCCTGCGCCCTCGCCTGCTGCGGCGACGAGGCGACGGTGGTGGAGCTCTCCTGGTTCGGCGACCAGGACCCGGCCGTGCCGCTCGGCGCCGGCTTCCACTCGAAGCGGCTCCGGCTGATCTCCTCGCAGGTCGGCATGGTCGCTACATCCAGGCGGCCGCGCTGGTCGTATCACCGACGTCTCGAGAAGGCGGTCGGCCTGCTCGCCGACGACCGCCTCGACCAGCTCATCACGGCCGAGGTCGGCTTCGACGACCTGCCCGCCGCTCTGCCCCGCATCCTCGAACCCGGCGCGCATGGCCTCATGACCGCCGTGAAGTACTGATCAGGAGAGGCCCATGTACTCCGTCGAAGTCCGCGACCGCATCATGATCGCCCATTCCCTGCCCGATCCTTTCTTCGGGCCGGCGACGGGAAAGCCCGGCGCCAGCTTCGTCGTCGATGTCGCCTTCTACCGCGAGACGCTCACCCCCCAGAACGTCGTCGTCGACATCGGCGCGGCGCTGGACGTGCTGGCCAAGACGCTGAAGCGCCTCGCCTATCAGGATCTCGACACGCTGCAGGAGTTCGCCGGCAAACTGACCACCACCGAGTTCCTCTGCAAATATGTCTTCGACCGGATGGCCGAGGCGGCGGCCTCCGGCGCCCTCGGCGCCGACGCCTCTGGGCTTGCGAAGATCCGCGTCACCCTGCACGAACACGACCTCGCGCGCGCCACCTTCGAGGCGGCGCTCCCCGGCACGGCGTGACGATGCGGGACGGCGGATCCTCCTCATGAACAGGGCGGTCTTCGCCATTCCAGGGGATCTCTCGACCCCGACGGGCGGCTATCGCTACGACCGCGAGGTTCTGGCGCGCGCGGCGACACAGGGCGTCGATCTCCGTCACCTCGTCCTTCCCGCGTCCTTTCCCTTTCCGCAACCGGAGGACCTGCTGCGGACAGCCGGTGCCCTGGTGTCCATCGCCGCGGACGAGGTGCTGCTGATCGACGGCCTTGCCTATGGCGCGCTGCCGGAGAGCATCTGCGTGTCGATCAAGAGCCCCATCGTCGCCCTGGTGCATCATCCGCTTGCGCTGGAGAATGGCCTTGCGCCCGAGGTGGCGGACCGGCTGAGGGCGACGGAGAAGACGGCGCTCGGCCATGCGGCCAGGGTGGTGGTGACAAGCGGCATGACCGCCGGGATTCTCGCCCGCGATTACGAGGTGCCGGAGGGGCGCATCATTGTTGCGGAGCCCGGAACCGACCCGGTCCCGCGCGCCTGCGGCTCAGGCAGCCCTCATCCGCTGATCCTCGCTGTCGGCGCGGTCTCGCCGCGCAAGGGCTACGAGGTGCTCGTCGAGGCGCTGGCAACGCTCGGCGGAGAGGCCTGGCGACTGGTCATCGCGGGGGCAACCGACCGCAATCCGGAGGCCGGGGCGCGCCTGCGCGCCGCCATCGCGCGCCACGGCCTCGACGCCCGGATCACGCTCGCCGGCGCGGTGACCGACGACGAGCTCGCCGCCCTCTACGCCGCGGCCGATGTCTTCGTCATGCCCTCGCTCTACGAGGGCTATGGCATGGTGCTGGCCGAGGCCATGGCCCGCGGCCTGCCCATCGTCACGACCACCGGGGGGGCTGCCGCGGAGACCGTTCCCGAAGGTGCCGCGATCAAGGTCCCGCCCGGCGACGCCGCGGCTCTCGCCAGCGGCATTTCGCGCCTCATTGGCAACCCGCGCCTGCGCCAGACCCTGTCCGACCGCGCCTGGGAGGCAGGGCAGGCACTGCCGGGATGGGACGACACCAGCCGGATCATCGCCTCGGTCATTCGCCAGACCGCCGACAGGACGGCCCTGCCCGACTGCATGCAAGGACATCCCCGCCCATGAGCTTCTCCCCGGAATGGCTCGCCTTGCGCGAACCGGCCGACCATGCCGCCCGATCGCAGTCCCTGAAGGACCGTGTCAGGCATCACTTCGCCGGTCGCGATCACGTCACCGTCGTCGATCTCGGCTGCGGCGCCGGCTCGAACCTGCGGGGCACCTTCTCCGCGCTGCCGGCACGGCAGACCTGGCGCCTCGTCGACTACGATCCGGCGCTTCTCGCCGCGGCGCGGACGCGTCTTGCGGCCTGGGCCGACAGCACCAGCAATGCAGACGACGGCCTCGTCCTTGAGAAGGACGGCAAGACGATCGCCGTGTCGTTCCACCGGGCCGATCTCAACCAGGACATCGCCGCGGCCCTGCCCGCCGGATGCGATCTCGTGACGGCCGCTGCCCTGTTCGACCTGGTGTCGCCCGACTGGATCGGCCGCTTCGTTGCGGTGCTGCAGGCCCGCCGCCTGCCGCTCTACACGGTGCTGACCTATGACGGCACCGAGAGCTGGGATCCGCCGCATCCGGACGATGCCGCCATGCTCGCGGCCTTCCACGCGCACCAGGGCACCGACAAGGGCTTCGGTCCGGCCGCCGGCCCAAGGGCGACCGCCATCATGGCCGAGGCCTTCGCGGCGGCAGGCTATGAGGTCGCAAGGGCCAAGAGCCCGTGGCGGCTCGGCGCGGAATTCGTGACGCTCTCGCGCGAACTGGTCACCGGCTTTGCCGTAGCCGTAAGGGAAACCGGACGTGTTGCACCGGAGCGGATCGACGACTGGCTGGCCGCCCGGCGCGCCGGCGTCACCTGCCTGGTCGGTCACGAGGATCTCTTCGCCATGCCGGCCTGAGCCCTGAACGGACGAAAGCCCCGGTGCATGGCCGGGGCTTCGCCTTGGAAGGTCTTGGGAGGAGGTCTT
>VFQR01001537.1_pt1 | contig 17372 bp, 18 predicted proteins | sample 3512321 | NCBI WGS metagenome assembly VFQR01 (sample SAMN10412374, study PRJNA504923) | tailings metagenome | isolation source: Relicate 3 Philex TSF1 revegetated site | place: Philippines: Tuba, Benguet | collected 2017-08-29
GAAACAACAGGGACGTTCAATTGTGGCGTTGACCGCTTGGGATTATGCGATCGCTCAACTCCTGGACGCAGCTGGTGTAGACTTAATCCTTGTGGGTGACTCTATGGCAGTGGTTCTAGGCTACCAAACAACTCTGCCGATAACTCTAGATGAAATGATTTACCACGCTAAAGCTGTGCGTCGAGGAGTTAAACGCGCCTTTTTACTGGTTGATTTACCGTTTTTGAGCTACCAAGAAAGCATTCAACAAGCGATACATTCAGCTGGTAGGGTTTTGAAAGAAACCGGAGCGCAAGGTGTAAAGTTAGAGGGTGGTTATCCCGAAATGGTGGAAACTGTGGCTCGTTTGGTGCAAGCCGGAATTCCAGTTATGGGTCATGTCGGTTTGACGCCCCAATCAGTACATCAACTCGGTTTGCGACAACAGGGTAAAACTGAAGAAGCCAGTGAGAGAATTTTAAATCAAGCGATCGCCCTCGAACAAGCCGGTACTTTTGCCATGTTGTTAGAGCATATACCCGCAGATTTGGCAATGCAAATTACACAAAAACTTACCATTCCCACAATTGGTATTGGTGCAGGACTTTACTGTGACGGACAAGTTTTAGTTACTTCAGATGTACTCGGTCTGGCAGAGAAAAATCCACCATTTGCCAAGGTTTACACAAATTTACGAGAGACAATTACTAAAGCTGTGCAAGATTATGCTTTAGAAGTGCGAGAACGAAAGTTTCCTTAAGCAATACCTTCTTTGGGAGAATGGCAGTATATATACCATCAAAAAAGTTGTGTAACTAATTTTGCCTGACTAGTTAATAATTTGAGAAACAACACTAGACAATTTACTTAAATGTGAGTTATTGCTCTCATAAATGTTAAGAAAAATTAGGGTAATCCATCGCCTACAAGGAGGAGATTTGGAGAGAGCTTTTCTAGATACAAATGACAAGTCAGGTCAAATTTAAGTATTAAAGCGGAAACAACATAATTCACTTGCGGAAATTCCGCAATTGCCACCAAGACAATTGTAAAAACCCAGTGTAGTCTTTAACTAGAAAAACACTATCAGGCACTTAGTAGACAAAATGTCGACGATTGCGTACTAAACTTTTATAATATTTGTCGTTCTTATGACTCCAAAAGACATCAAAATTAAATTTCCTCTTTGGCAATATCTGAACCAGCCTTTATTTAGTCGTGATACTAGATTAGTATTAAATCCCCATCGGTTTGCATTGGTCTGGCGTCTTCAAATGCTAGAACGCTGCTGGACTAAAGAATGTGACGCTAAAGGACCTCAACAGCATTAGCTACATCAAAAAGAGACAAACTAAGCCTCGTTCTAAAACACGGGGCTTTTTGCCGTCCAGTAAAGTAGATTATGCAACGCCGCAAAGCTATGTACTGAGTAAGTAAACCTACGGATGCAAAAATCGAGGTGAGGATGACAATCAATTGCTGTCCTATACTTAGATGTTGGCCAATTAGTTGGGAAATATACAATGCAGACATAGCTTCATCAAGAGCAGTACCGTCATTGTTGAAATTTTTGCGTAAAAACTGCTAATCTAAGATTCCGTTGCTTTACAAAATTCGGCTCGAAAGGTTAGGGCGTGTTTTCAAAGTCTTAGATTCCCCCAACCCGTTAAAAAGAGGGCGAAGAATCTCTTGAAGTCCCCCTTTTTAAGGGGAGCTAATGAGGGGTACGCAGGGGGTTTACCCTATGAGCAACTGGCGTGGATAATGGTGGATCTAAAAAGTTAGGAGGCTAAACGAGTAGTTTGAAAACATGCCCTAGCCCCTGAGGATATTTTTGGCTTGTGCTTGGAGGCGCTTATGTCCTTTGTCCCTTTGCATATTCACAGTGACTACAGTTTGCTTGATGGAGCAAGTCAGCTACCAGAGTTAGTGGAGCGAGCGATCGCATTGGGGATGAAAGCGATCGCCCTTACCGATCATGGTGTGATGTATGGCGCGGTTGAATTGATTAAAATTTGCCGCAGTCAAAATATTAAGCCGATAATCGGTAACGAAATGTATATAATTAACGGCGATATTGAAAAACAAGAACGCCGTCCCAAATATCATCAAGTTGTTTTAGCTAAAAATACCAAAGGTTACAAAAATTTAGCCAAATTAACTAGCATTTCTAATCTTAAAGGTGTTCAAGGTAAAGGAATTTTTTCCCGTCCTTGTATTAATAAAGATTTACTCAAAGAATATCATGAAGGCTTAATTGTTACCAGCGCTTGTTTGGGTGGAGAAATTCCCCAAGCAATACTCAGTGGAAAACCAGATATAGCACGAAGAATCGCTCAGTGGTATAAAGATGTATTTGGTGATGATTATTATTTAGAAATTCAAGACCACGGTTCTCAAGAAGACCGAATTGTGAATGTTGAAATAGTGAAAATTGCGCGAGAACTAGGTATTAAAATTGTTGCTACCAATGATTCGCATTTTATTTCTTGTTTTGACGTTGAAGCCCACGACGCTTTACTTTGTATTCAAACTGGTAAGTTAATTAGTGAAGATAAACGGATGCGTTATAGCGGCACAGAATATCTCAAATCTGCCCAAGAGATGAAGCAGCTATTTCGTGACCATTTACCAGATGATGTAATTGAAGAAGCTGTAGCCACCACTGAAGAAGTCGCCGATAAAGTCGAGCCTTACCATATTATGGGTGAGCCTCAAATTCCTACTCCTCCCATTCCTTCTGGTCATACTGCTGACACTTACGCTGAAGAAGTTGCATGGATTGGACTTTTAGAAAGATTAAATCGCAAATCCCGCAATGAAGTCGATTCCGTCTACAAAGAAAGATTGGAATACGAACTAAAAATGATTCAGCAAATGGGTTTTTCCAAATACTTTTTAGTTGTATGGGACTACATTAAATTTGCCAGAGATAATAATATTCCTGTAGGCCCTGGTCGTGGTTCTGCGGCTGGTTCATTAGTTGCATACGCCATGCGAATTACTAACATTGACCCCGTACATCATGGGCTACTATTCGAGCGTTTTTTGAACCCAGAACGGAAATCCATGCCTGATATTGACACGGATTTCTGTATTGAACAACGCGATAAAGTTATTGATTATGTCACTGAGAAATATGGTGCAGATAGAGTTGCCCAAATTATTACCTTTAACCGTCTAACTTCCAAAGCAGTTTTAAAAGATGTCGCCAGAGTATTAAATATTCCCTATGGTGAAGCCGACAAAATGGCGAAATTAATTCCTGTGGTGCGGGGTAAACCAACTAAACTTAAGGTGATGATTTCTAATGAAACTCCAGAACCAGAGTTTAAAGAGAAATATGATAGAGAACCGCATGTTCGCCATTGGATTGATATGGCGATGCGAATTGAAGGAACTAACAAAACCTTTGGTGTCCATGCAGCAGGTGTAGTGATTTCAGATGAACCACTGGATGAAATTGTACCGTTACAAAAGAATAATGATGGTTCTGTGATTACTCAGTATTTCATGGAAGATTTGGAATCAATGGGTTTGTTGAAAATGGACTTTTTGGGTTTGCGTAACCTGACACTGATTCAAAAAACCCTTGATTTAATTCAAGAAACCAAAGGATATCGTATCGATCCGGATGAAATTACCCACCAAGAAAGAAAAGCACAAAAAATATTAGCTAAAGGCGAACATAGCAACCTGCCAAAAGATGTGCAACAAACTTATGAACTATTAGAAGCAGGTGAATTAGAAGGAATATTTCAATTAGAATCTTCTGGAATGCGTCAAATAGTCCGAGATTTGAAACCTTCTAATATAGAAGATATTTCTTCGATTTTGGCACTTTATCGACCAGGCCCATTAGATGCAGGACTGATTCCTAAATTTATTAATCGTAAACACGGCCGAGAAACAATTGATTACGAGCACAATATTTTAGAACCAATATTAGATGAAACCTATGGAATCATGGTTTATCAAGAGCAAATCATGAAAATTGCTCAAGATATGGCTGGATATTCTTTGGGTCAAGCTGATTTGCTGCGTCGAGCGATGGGTAAAAAGAAAGTTTCCGAGATGCAAAAGCAGCGGGAAAAATTTGTCGATGGTGCGGCAAAAAATGGTGTTAAAAAACAAGTAGCTGATGAATTATTCGAGCAAATGTTGAAGTTTGCTGAATATTGTTTGAGTTATGACACGGAAATATTGACAGTAGAATATGGATTTTTGCCGATTGGGAAGATTGTCGAAAAAAATATTGAATGTAATGTTTACAGCGTTGATAATAATGGGAATATTTATACTCAACCTGTGGTACAATGGCACGATCGCGGGCAACAAGAAGTGTTTGAATATTGTTTAGAAGATGGTTCGGTGATTAAGGCAACAAAAGACCACAAATTTATGACTATTGATGGTCAAATGTTGCCCATTGATGAAATATTTGAACGCGAATTAGATTTAATGCGAGTCGAAGGTTTGCCGAATTGAGAAGAGAGAGACGCGGGGACACGGGGACACGGAGACACGGAGACGCGGGGAAAATAACCAATGACAAATGACTAATTATGCTGGTTCATGGCAAACTGCTTCTATGCGATAGCCGTCAGGATCGATGACAAAAGCTGCATAATAATGAGGGTGGTAATTTGGACGTAATCCTGGTTTACCATCGTCTTTAGCTCCTGAAGCGATCGCTTGTTCGTAAAAAGCATCGATCGCAGCGCGATTATTAGCGCCAAATGCTAGATGAAAGCCTCTCGATACCTCATTGGTAAACTTTTGGCGACTCACAAGCCAAAATTTGGGGAAGTTGTCAGCGCCATAACCAGCAATGTCAGTAAAATTAAAAATTCGTTTGATGCCTAAGGGTGCAAGCACAGCATCATAAAAAGCTAGACTGCGTTCTAAGTTACTGACGCCAAACGATAGATGGTCAAACATAAGCTTTGACTTTTAGATCAACTACTTACAATATTTTTCAACAAAACGGCATCTCAACAGCGATATGAATACAGATAATCTGAGAAGTTGAGTATAAAAAAATGTGCGAATTATTCGAGTGGATGATTAGTCTATACTAGATTGAAGTTTTCAAAAGATCGCAAGACTGCCATGACCTCTGAAATTACTTATCCTCACATAGAAAAACTACAGAGTCAGGCTGCTCACTTACAAAGACTGCCTCGCATTCGAGTCGCTCAACTTGTAATGGATTATATAGCCTATGGCTGGTCGGTTGAAGAGATCTGCCGCCAGCATCCTTACTTACAACCTGCTGAAGCCTATGCAGCAATGGGGTATTACTTTGATCATCAAGATGAGATTGATAATGAAATTCGTGCTGAATGGGAACAAGCACAACAAGCGAAAGTTCAGGCTCCAACTTCTCCGTTTACTATACGAATGAGGGCTAGGGGACTTTTATAAGTGACAATTCAGTTGTATATGGATGTTCATGTTCCTCAAGCCATCACCGATCAGCTTCGTCGCCGTAATGTAGATGTTCTCACTGCGATCGAGGATAATGCAGATGAATTGCCCGACGATGAACTTTTAGAACGTGTTCGATTGCTGGGGCGAGTAATTTTTACCTGAAACAGCAAGAAGGCTCACACCTACCCGATAGGGAGGTGTTGAGACGCGAATAATGCGGGAAGCACAGCTACACCGCATTTTCGCTCATGAATTGCGAGCAAGTCGAGTTGCGTAGTCTTGACGATTTTGAGCGCAGCGAGAACAGGAAAAGACTACAGCGACGAGATGAGCAAAATATTTGTTTTAAGTTAACACAATCATGAATCTTCCTGTTACCATGAATATGTAAACACGGTAAGGTCGATGCCATGTATAGAGCGATTAAAGTTAAAATTTATCCTACAGACGCGCAAGAAACCTATCTTTCCCAATGTTTTGGAAATACTCGTTGGTTGTGGAATTATATGCTTAACGCAACTTCCACAACATACAAAGAGACAGGAAAAGGTCTTTCTAAAGCCGCAATGGACAAGTTGCTACCAGGATTAAAGAAAGAATATGAATGGTTAGGTCTTGCATATAGTCAAGTGTTGCAGCGAGTGACATTTAATCTTTCCAGCGCGTTTATCAATTTCTTTGAGGGACGCGCTAAATTCCCTAACTTTAAATCTAAACATGGTAAACAATCAATTCAATACCCCCAAAACGTTAAGTTAATTTCAGAAGATTCTGTGATTAAGTTTCCTGGCACTTTGGGGTTAATGAAAACCGTGTTTCACAGACAGCTACCAAATGCAAAATTCACCACTGTAACAATATCAAAAAATGCAGATGGTAGATATTATGCTTCTATTCTTTTCAACCAGGAAGACAAACCAGTAGTTGCGGTTAGAGATGCGATTGGGGTTGACTTGGGTTTAAAGAATTTTGCAATCACTTCTGATGGTTCAAAATATGACCCACCCAAGAAACGATTAGCTAAATTAGAAAAGAATAAAAAACGCAAACAAAATAAACTAGCTAAGAAGACAGATAAAACATCTAATAAACGTCGCAAAGCTAAAAGGATAGTCGCAAAAGTATCTAGTAAAATAGCTAGAGTAAGAGAAGATTTTCTACACAAGCTATCAAGGCAAATAGCATACGAAAACCAAGTTATTTGTGTAGAAAATTTGGCAGTTAAGAACATGGTGAAAAATCCCAACTTGGCAAAATCAATCAGTGACCAAGGTTGGGGAATGTTTCAAACCATGCTCAAATACAAAGCGGAGAAGTTTGATCATACCTATATTGAAATAGGTCGTTTCTTCCCATCATCACAACTTTGTAGCGAAACACTACTACCCATTCCGATACTACAGAAAGGTTATGATTCATTGGGTGTTAGGTTTGTAGATTGTCCACACTGCCAAAAACAGCATGATAGAGACATCAATGCTGCAATCAATATTAGAAATGAAGGTTTGCGATTATGGGCGTTAGGAACTAGCGCTTCTGCCCTTGGAGGGGATGTAAGACCAAAGCCATCAGGACGTAAAAAATCTACGAAGGTTGAGGCAATCCCCAATGAATTGGGAAGCCTACACTGTACCGCAAGGTCAGTGTAGGTAGTTCACACAAGATATTCGCTTCAAGGCAATGGCCCAAGATTGGCAACGCCAAGGCAAATCCTTTGCAGGACTGGTTTTTGGGCATCAATTAGGAGGTACAATTGGGCAATACGTTAAAGATTTAGAGCTAATTGCACAAGCCTCTGAGCAGGATGAGTGGTTGAACACTATTGAATACTTGCCTTTGTAGTGAGCAGTCTCACTCGCTAGTTATGTAACCCATATTTCTATAGTTTATCAATTCTGAATTCTGATTCCTATTTTCTAAAAAGTACTTACACTTACAATATTTTTCCACAAAACGGCATCTCAAGAGCGATCGCTTTCTTTACATCTCCCAAAGTTCTGTTTGCCCCTAGTTAGGACTTCCTTCCATGTCAGACTAGTAGCAGCGCTATGGCAAAATCTTGGGTATTCTCTATGCCAGAGGCCGTTGTGGCAGCAGCGAATTTTTAGAAGATGGGAAAAAGTTATGTGTTAAAATTTTACAGCTGTTTATAACTGAAAAAAATGGGAGAAAATACACTTTTAATCCAGAAAAATGGTTTAAATTTTAAAGTTGTTAAAAGCAAATATGAGGATTTTTGGGAAAAAGTTAATGACGAGCAATGGGAACCCCAAACTTTCAAAGTATTCGATCGCTTTATATCTAAAGATGTCACATATATAGATGTAGGGACATGGATAGGGCCAACCTTGCTTTATGCAGCCCAACTGGCTAAACAAGCGTTTGCCTTTGAACTCGACCCTCTAGCATATCAGGAAATGTTAGCTAACGTTAAATTAAATGCAAATATTTCTAATATTAAAACTTACGAGGCTTTAATAGGAATTGAATCTGGCGAAGCTCGACTAGGAAGTAGAGAAGAAGGAGGAGATTCCATGAGTAGCATTTTGTTTTCAGATCTGAAAACAAGTTGGTTAGTTAAATCTATTAATCTCCAAGATTTTATACATAAAGAAGGTTTGCAGCCACCTTTATTTATTAAAGTGGATGTTGAAGGTGGAGAATATTCGCTGATTCCAACGTTAGCTGACTTGTTTAAAGACTATCAACCAGTGGTACTTTATTTATCACTGCATCCAGAATTTCTGGCAATGAGTACATCTTACAGCAACAAATTTGTCGGAAAGCTGAATAAATGGATTAAATTGATCACAGATCATCTACATTTAGCTAGGAGTCTCCGGAGCTTTAATTTCATATATGATATTTATGGCGATCGCACTAGTATATGGGCAGGACTCTTAAAAGCTTTAAGCAGTAAAAATTTAGTAGCTGAAAACGCTATTATCGCAACGAACGAAGTCTGGGAAAAAACTGGAAATGAAAATTCAAAATCCAGAATTGAGAATGCAATCAGTTAAGGATTGAGAATCCTTGCTGATTTAAAACCACCGAATTTAAAATTTGGTGGTGATTTCCATTCAATTGCTTTATTCATTCTGGATTTTGACCAGTAATGCCTTGATTATTTGTTGTTCAACTCACATTAAGTAATTTATTAACACGAGTGATGAGTAGTATAAATTTTAATCCCGTTCCCGAAATTTCAGTCATATTAAGTACATACAACCGAGAAAATTATTTAAATAATTGCATTGATAGTGTTATTAATCAAACCTTTACTGATTGGGAACTAATCGTAGTTGATGATGGTAGTGAAGATAACACTTTTGCAGTTGTCAATCCTTATTTGCAAAAATTCAATAATATCCGTTATCTCAAACACCTAAATCGCAAGGCCGCCTTGGCGAGAAATGCTGGTATTCAAGCATCATTCGGCAACTACATCACATTCATAGATAGCGATGACACATACAAAACAAATCATCTAGAGTCCCGGTTTGAATATATGAGAGCTAATCCAGAAATTGATTTGCTTGAAGGAGGATGGGAAATTGAAGAAGAGTTTTTCGTTGCCGATTATTTTAAACCCGGTGAAAAAATTAGCATTCGAGAATGTGTTGTGGGGGGGACATTTTTTGGCAAAAGAAAACTATTCTGGGAGTTAAAAGGATTTAATAATATTCATTATGGAGAAGATGCAGATTTGTGGTTTCGCGCCGAAAAAATATTTAAAACTCAAAAGATCAAAGAGCCAGAAACTTATGTCTATACTAGATCGGAAACTAGTACTACCAAGGTTTTTATGGATACAATCTCCTAATTTTAACTAAATACTTGGTATGAAAATCACCTTTTCTCGATTTCCAGTAAAAAATATATTTCAGTGGCAGACTTCATTTTTAGGTATTATCCTGAGTTTATGTCTCTTCTTTTTATCTAGTTGTCAAAGTGAAGCACCAAAAGATAACGGTGCAATTCATGTGACACTCTGGCAAAGTATCAATCCACCTGTTAATCGGGATGTATTCAATAAACTAGTAGATAAATTTAATCAGACTCATCCTGACGTTTATGTAGAATCTATCTATGTAGGAGTAGACGGAATATTACCGAAAATCTTGACAGCAGTGATTGGCAATGCGGCTCCAGATATGTTGTCATTTTCTCCACAAATGACAGGTCAATTTGTAGAATTAGAAGCAATTCGACCTCTAGAAGATTGGCTATCAAAATTGCCACAAAAGTCGGAAATTTTTCCTAGTTTATTTGAGGAATTGGAATTTGCTGGTCACATTTGGTCAGTTCCTCTGACTACTGCTAATATGGGCATTTTTTACCGTCCTAAACTTTTTCAGGCGGCGGGAGTTACGCAAACGCCTAAGACTTGGGAAGAATTAAGGGAAGTTGCCAAAAAATTAACTATAGACCGCAATGGCGACAATCGACCGGAACAGTATGGAATGTTATTGCCTTTAGGAAAGGGAGAATGGACTGTCTTTAGTTGGTTCCCCTTTTTATTAAGTGCTAAAGGAGAGATTGTCACCAATAATCGCCCAAATTTGACGAATCCGGGAGCGATCGCTGCGTTAAAATTTTGGCAAGATTTATTAAAAGATGGTTCAGCAACTCTTTCCCCGCCAGAGCGAGGTTATGAGGAAGACGCTTTTATTTCAGGCCGTGTGGCGATGCAAATCACAGGCCCCTGGACTTTCATCATGAAATCCAATGTTGATTATCAAGTATTTCCCATACCTGCAAATCTCCAGCAAGCTTCAACTAAAGGTACTGGAAATTTGTTTTTGATGAAAACTACACCCGCAAAAGAACAAGCTGCACTCAAATTTTTTCAGTATGTTTTGAGTGAAGAATTCCAAACAGAATGGAGTATGAAATCGGGGTTTTTACCAACTAACATTAAATCAGCCGAAAGTCAAGTTTACCAAGAATTTCTTAAGCAAAAACCTGTTTTGAAAATGTTTCTTGACCAAATGCCTGTATCTGGTTACAGACCAATTATCCCTGGTTATAGTCGTTTGTCTGATGCTCTTGGTAGAGCCATCGAAGCCACTATGCTCGGTGCATCTCCAGAAACATCACTTGAAAAAGCCCAAGCAAACCTTGATTCAATTTGGGATTCCCTACAAACTAGATGAAATCTAAAATCCTGCCAGCACCCCTCAAATCTGGTGACTTGCTGCGAGTCATTGCGCCTAGTGGTGCTTTACGAGAATTTGAGGCATTTGGACGCAGTATAGAAATTTGGCGATCGCGTGGCTATCAAGTTGAAATCTGTCCCAAGATAGATGATAAATGGGGATATTTAGCAGGTGATGATGAAAACCGCCGCAACCAGCTAGCAGCAGCATGGCAAGACCCTGATTGTCGCGGTATCCTCTGCGCCAGAGGTGGTTTCGGTAGCACCCGCATCTTAGAAAATTGGCATTGGCAACAAAATTCACAACTTCCCAAGTGGTTGATTGGCTTTTCTGACATCACAGCCTTGTTATGGAGCCTTTATAACGTGGGCATTTCCGGCGTTCATGCCCCTGTGCTGACAACCCTTGTTGATGAGCCAGATTGGTCAATGGAGCGATTATTTAATTGGGTGGAAGGTCATTCTGTTCCCTCTATTAAAGGTTGTGGTTGGGGTGGTGGGATGGCAACCGGCATTTTGTTACCAGGGAACTTGACAGTAGCAACTCATCTTTTAAGTACACCAATTCAACCAAATTTTGATGGTGTGATTTTGGCACTGGAAGATGTTACAGAAGCACCCTACCGCATCGACAGAATGCTTACACAGTGGCGTTTAAGCGGTGCTTTAGCAAAAGTTTGCGGCATTGCTTTGGGCAGTTTTACTCGGTGTGAAGCCCCGTTAAACGTGCCTAGCTTTAGTGTAGAAGAAGTATTGCGCGATCGCTTGAGTGATTTGGGGATTCCTGTTGTCTCTGACTTGCCTTTTGGTCACCATAGCCCGAATGCAGCCTTGCCAGTGGGTGTGAAAGCAATTTTAGACGGAGATGCAGGGACATTGGCCATTGATGATAGATAAGTCTTAAATTCTAGCAATGTTTAAAACTTGCTTGGGAAAAGTTTGCAAATACAGAATCATCAAACAAGGAATTTATGGACGAAAATTTAATAATTGATGTTGGTGTTCATACAGGTCAAGATACAGAATTTTACTTAAAAAAAGGCTTTCAAGTTATTGGAATTGAAGCCGATCGTCAGATTTACAAATTAGTGAAAGAGCGACTAAATTACTACATAGAAAATGGTCAGCTTACTCTCCTAAATATTGCTGTATCAACCAAAGATGAGCCAGTCACCTTTTATACTAATTCAGACCAAACTTTTTGGGGTACAACTTCACTAGAGAGGGTGAAAAATAAAGAAATTTCCTTTAGTACACCTTTCGTTGAGACAACCGTACAAGGATGCCGATTTGAAAAAATCCTGGAACAGTTTGGCATTCCCTACTATCTCAAAGTTGATATTGAAGGTACCGAAATATTGTGTGTAAAAGCATTAAGAGAGTTTGACAAAAAACCGCGATTCATTTCTATAGAATCAACGAAGACATCTTGGAATGCTTTGCTCAATGAGTTCGCGGTGTTTAAAGAACTTGGTTATCAGAAATTCAAAGCCATCAATCAAGCAGAAGTATCAAAACAAATCTGTCCCTCACCACCAATAGAAGGTCAGTATGTTCCATCTGAATTTGAATATGGCGCTAGCGGACTTTTTGGAGAAGAAACACCAGGCAATTGGCTTTCAGAGAATGAAATAATCAAGGTCTACAAAGGCATTTTTTGGAACTCTAGAATACTTGGAGTAAACGGAATTATTTCCAAATTACCTGGGGGAAAGATATTGCTAGATACCCTCAACATCAAGGAACCTTGGTATGATACTCATGCGAGTCTGTAGTGACTGAGATTTCCATCGCTTTCAAACCCACATTCGGCAACTACAACTTCTTGAAGTACCTGGCGATTGGTAACAGCCCGAAACCCAGCTTTTCATAGGTACAACGTGCTGGAGCATGACCAGGATCGCCTCCTGTCTCGACCATAGCAACCGACATCCCAGCAACTTTCATCCAATCAAGAGCGAATTCTATCAGAGCAGTGCCAATGCCTCGACGTTGATAGTCTGGATCGACGGCAATCATGTAGACTTCTCCCAAGCTGCTCTCTAAGTGGAGTTTCACAGCTACAAAGCCCACGGTTGAACCAGAGTCGATGGCAACCCACACCTTTGTGTCTGTTGCACTACAGACATCCTCGACAGCCTTTTGCTGGCTTACACGCCAACCATCGGGATAGAATGAACGGTACACATCAACGTTGATCGCTTTCTGAATCGAATCAAAGACCGGACTCCATGACCGAAGCGAAAGACGAATGACGGCATCAAGTTGATCGGGATCGTATGGTTCAATTCGCATCTCAGTAGAGCAAGTTAAAATCAAGGGCTACTACAATACCATAAAATAATTTTGCCAGAGATTTAGTGTAAGAATTATGACGATAAAAATCAGCGAGCAATTTCACTTTGGCGGGGTGAATTTCTTTTCAAAGTACACAAGCCAATCGCTGGGATAGCTCCCAGAATGATTGCTGTAAATCCTTGTCCACTCCAATACATGATAAAATTACGATTTGCTTCTGGAATTAAATTTTGCACAATAAAAAGTAACCAAACCAGAATAGTAATTAAGAAGAAAGAAATTGAAGGTAAAAAATTCCACCACCAAGCGCTGGCTGTATATTTTCTTAATACCAGCCATTGGCAAATCCCTAGCCAAATACCAGAAATAACATAAGCGATCGCAGATAGAAATCCCAAAATAAAAGTTTGTTCGGGAGATAAAGTTTCATTGAACGATGAGGCAATGGATGAAATATAATTAATCCAAGCTGTAGAAACACCATTGGCAATTAACCAACCAACACTAGTAGCAAATATCCAGTGCCAACCAGATAAATATCGGTAAAGGATAAGGCTCTGGTCGGCGGCAAAAATCAGCGCAAACACAATGTTGCTCAGACATCTAACCACCATGCTCCATATTTGCGGCTCCAGCGGTGGATTTTGGAGAAGAAGTTTCTCTAAAGCAATACTGGTAACGCCACCGACAACCCATCCGATCAGGGTCATTAAGGTAAACTGAAAAAAGAACTTTTGTCGCTGCGATCGCGGAATCAAAAACTTTCTTGGATTAGGCTCGTTATTAGCTGATGTAAAGTGATCGGGACTGTTGGAGTCAGTTTGCATATTAGGGGATTGGGGATTAGGGACTGGGGATTGGGGGATGGGGAGATGGGGAGATGGGGAGAAATAATCAATGCCCCATGCCCAATTCCCAATTCAATATTGATTCCTGTTTTATCCTATTTCCCAGTCCCCAGTCCCCAATCCCCAATCCCCAGTCCCCTTAATTCTGAAAAAGCGTAATCCCAGAATGATAAGCTAAACAGTGGCATAAAAAAGTGACTTAGGATGAAGTGATAAATGCGTGTTTCGTTAACAACTCCTCATCTGTTACGGGCTGCTCGTGGTGAAGTAGTAGATCGTCCCCCTGTATGGATGATGCGACAAGCAGGACGATATATGAAAGCATATCGAGACTTAAGAGATAAGTATCCTTCGTTTCGCGATCGCTCGGAAATTCCAGAAGTCGCAATTGAAGTTTCCCTCCAACCCTGGAAAGCTTTCGGGCCAGATGGCGTAATTTTATTTTCTGATATTGTCACCCCATTACCCGGCTTGGGCATTGACATGGATATTGCCGAAGGTAAAGGGCCAATTATTCATTCGCCTCTCCGCACTCAAGAACAAATTGATAACCTGCATCCCCTAGAACCAGAAGCAGCTCTACCTTTTATCAAAACAATTTTGCAGGCGCTACGCTCGGAAGTAGGCGACAAATCAACGGTGTTGGGCTTTGTGGGTGCGCCGTGGACGTTAGCGGCTTACGCGGTGGAAGGAAAAGGTTCTAAAACCTATTCCATCATCAAAAACATGGCATTTTCCGATCCAACAATATTGCATCAATTGTTAACAAAATTAGCAGATGCGATCGCCATCTATGCCCGCTATCAAATTGACTCTGGTGCCCAAGTGGTACAAATGTTCGATTCTTGGGCGGGTCAATTGAGTCCCCAAGATTATGACACCTTTGCTCTGCCTTATCAGCAGAGAGTTTTCCAGCAAATCAAGCAAACCCACCCTGATACACCGTTGATTTTGCTAGTTAGCGGTAGTGCAGGCGTGTTGGAAAGAATGGGCAAATCCGGTGCAGACATCATCACTGTAGACTGGGCAGTGGATATGGCAGATGCACGGGCAAGATTGGGCAAACAAATCAAAGTCCAAGGAAATCTTGACCCTGGTGTGTTGTTTGGCTCGAAAGAATTTATTCGCGATCGCATTTATGATACCGTTCGCAAAGCCGGCAATTGGGGTCACATTCTCAATCTCGGTCACGGTGTTTTACCAGAAACTCCAGAAGAAAATGTCGCTTTCTTCTTTGAAACCGCAAAGCAACTGAATCTGGCAGGAGTTAAGGGTTAGGAGTTATGAGTTCTGAGTTAGGAGTTAGGAGTTATAAGTTACGTTGAATGTGAATTAAGTCTTGAAACCCTTGTAATTTCGTAGGTAGTCCCAAAACAATGATTTTGGGCAAATCTACAAACCCTTGTGGGATAAGAGGCGTTTCTAATTCACATCAGGCGTAAGTTATAAAGTATTAACTTATCAGTTGCGAGGTGCAAAGTTATTTTTGATTCTTAACTCCTCACTTCTAACTCGTAACTTAATTTTTAGCTCCTCACTTCTCACTTTGGTTTTCACTCCTGACTGGGAACTTTTAACTTTATTCCTAACTCCAAACTCCTAACTCCTAACTCCTAACCCCTAACTCCTAACTTTTTAGAAATTATTTATGAGCCAGAAACGGATTCTAGTGACTGGTGCAAGCGGTTGTGTAGGTCATTATCTAACGGAAGCCTTAATTGAAGAAACAGATTACGAACTTTTTCTGCTAGTTAGAAACCCCACTAAACTGCAAGTTGATACTCATGTACGTCCAGGCATCAATGTTTTGCAAGGTGATATGCAAAATATTAGCCAATTTGCCGATTTGTTACCAACAATTGATACAGCAGTACTCACTGCCACAGCTTGGGGTGGCGAGCAGACATTTGATATTAATGTCAACAAAACTATAGAGTTGATGCAGCTGTTAGATCCAAATAAATGCCAACAGGTAATTTATTTTTCCACAGCTAGCGTTTTGGATAATCACAATCAACCATTAAAAGAAGCTGGGGAAATCGGTACAGATTATATCCGTTCTAAATATGAGTGCTTACATCAAAAAGAAAAATTAGAAATAGCACCTAAAATCACCACAGTTTTTCCTACTTTAGTTTTGGGTGGTGATGCTAACAAACCCTATTCTGCTGTCTCATCTGGGATTACAGAAGTTACCAAATATATTAATTTGATTCGCTTTCTCGATGCAGATGGTAGTTTTCATTTTATTCACGGGCGAGACATTGCCACTGTCGTGCGATATTTAATTGAACATCCTCCTGAAAACAATCAACCACGTCAGTTTGTTTTAGGTCAAGCAAAATTAACTGCTAACCAAGCAGTGGAAGAAGTTTGTGCTAATTTAGGCAAAAAGATTTATTTTCGCATTCCCGTATCTATAGCTTTAGCAAATTTGATTATTGTTTTGTTCCGCATTCGCATGGCTGCTTGGGATAGGTTTTGCATGAATTATCGGCATTTCACTTATGAGAATGCCATTAATCCTAGTAGTTTTGGTTTGTCAAATTATTGTGTAACTATGAGTGATGTTTTGAAAATAAGTTGAAGCTAGGATAAAAATGGGTTCCCAAGGCGATCGCTCATGGGAGAAACCGTACCTTATTTATTATGCGATCGCTAACGAGCATTTAACTATTTTTGCAGTCCTCCATGCTAGTCGTAGCCCTGAAATTTGGCCCCAAAGGCTATGACTAGCAAAAGAGAAAATGTGCGATCTTAAAAACTAATTGTTGTGACATTATCTGAATTTTCATTAAATGGAAAAGTTGCCCTAGTAACGGGAGCAGGACAAGGGTTAGGGCTGGAAATTGCCAAACTACTTGCCAAAGCTGGCGCGTGCGTCATCGTTAATGGGCGAAATCTGGAACGCCTCAATCAAGCAGTTGCAGTTATTGAGTCAATCGGTGGTTCAGTCTCTTCATTACCGTTTGATGTGACGGATGAAGTTGCGGTTCAAAATGCATTTGCTGAAATTCAAGAAAAGCATAGCTGTTTGGATATTCTCATCAATAACGTTGGGATGCGCGATCGCCGCGGGTTTTTCGAGTTTGAAATGGATGCAGTCCGTCGGTTGATTAACGCTGATTTGATTGCGCCGTTCAATTTGTCACGGGAAGCCTCACGGTTGATGATGCCTAAGGGTGAGGGACGAATCATCAACATTACATCCATCGCGGGACAAATTGCAGATGCGGGGGATGCAGTTTATACCACAGCCAAAGGAGGACTTGAAGCGCTGACACGCACTCTCGCCGCAGAACTTGGGGCATTTGGCATTACTGTTAATGCAGTTGCTCCAGGCTTCTTTGCGACGGAGAGTAATGCAGATGCAGCTGCCGATCCTGAAGTTGCCCAATGGTTGAAAAGTCGAACTTCTCTCGGTCGTTGGGGAAATCCACAAGAAATTGCGGGTGCAGTTGTGTTTCTTGCTTCTCCAGCCGCATCCTACATCACTGGTCAGGTTTTAGCAGTTGATGGTGGTTATCTTGCCCATTTTTAATGCTAGTCTGCTGGGTTTGAGATTAATTTTTGAGAGCCATCGCTTACTTCAAAAGTATTACCCGGATTTCTCACGAGGGAAAAAAAACATCTAGATTAGTCGAACCTAGGATAAA
>VFQR01001538.1_pt1 | contig 17344 bp, 15 predicted proteins | sample 3512321 | NCBI WGS metagenome assembly VFQR01 (sample SAMN10412374, study PRJNA504923) | tailings metagenome | isolation source: Relicate 3 Philex TSF1 revegetated site | place: Philippines: Tuba, Benguet | collected 2017-08-29
AAGAAATAGATGTTTTATTCACTCCTAATAAACAGCAAAGCTCTAATTTACAAGTTCTGGGTTTGCTAGGAAGATTTGCCGAACATCCGGCGATAATAGAACCCTTCCGCAATCCAGCTTCTAGCGATGAAATATGCGATTGTCTTCTGAAATTATTAGAAATCAAGGCTGTGGTGCGACGAGAAGCTAAAGCCAATAAAACTAAACTTCCGAACTCAGAAATTCCCAAATTATGGATTCTAACACCTACCATATCTGAAACTAGATTGTCTAGCTTTAGAACTATACAAAAAGCAGATTGGTTATCGGGAGTACATTTTCTGCCAGATCCCTTGCGGACAGCAATTGTGGCAATACATCAACTACCGCCAACACCGGAAACATTATGGTTAAGGCTTTTGGGTAGGGGAAACGTGCAGTCACAAGCGATTGTTGAGTTGCAAGCGTTACCATTAAATCATCCATACCAGAAAGTAACACTCGAATTAGTTTACAACTTGCGGGAAAATTTGAGAGTAAATCAAAAATTATCAGCAGACGACCAGGAGTTAGTTATGCGACTAGAACCACTGTATCAAAGAGATAGAGAACAAGCCAAGCAAGAGGGAAGGCAACAAGAAGGACAAGACTTAATACTGTGTCTACTCAATCGCCGTATTGGTGAAATTGATGCTTCATTAATTGAGCAAGTTCAAGGATTATCGATTGAACAATTAGAGAATATAGGAGAAGCATTACTAGACTTTTCTGCTGTTACTGATTTAGAAACTTGGTTCAACCAACAAGAAAGATAACTCATCCAGAAATGTTGAATGTTAACAAAAATTTGATAAAATAGCCCCAGATAAGTCATAGAATAATCTAAGTCTAAAAACTCATCACAACTCAAACAAATGGCTATTTATGAGCAAATTGGCAAAAGCTATGATTTCACTCGTAGTGCTGACCCTGAAATTGCTAATCGATTAGCTGTTAAACTTCAAATAAAATCAGATTCTTCATATCTAGATGTAGCGTGTGGCACTGGAAATTATACACTATATTTAGCAAAAAATGGTGGTATTTGGTATGGAATAGACCAATCAACAAAGATGATTGATGTTGCTAGAAATAAAAGTAATGCTGTAACTTGGCAAGTTGGAGAAGTAGAGGCTTTATCTTATGCTGATGGCAGTTTCTCTGGTGTGCTATGTACGCTAGCAATACATCATTTTGCTGCACTAACTCCTGCTTTTAGAGAGATTTACCGTGTCTTGGCAGATGGACGTTTTGTATTATTTACTGCTACACCAGAGCAGATGAGTAAATATTGGTTGATCGAATATTTTCCAGAGGCTATATATAAATCTGCTGAACAAATGCCAAGTTTAGAAAGAGTGAAATCTGCTCTTGATGAGACAGGTTTTAAATCAGTAGATGTTGAACCTTATTATATTTCAGAAAACTTACAAGATTTGTTTTTATATAGTGGAAAACATCGCCCAGAAATATATTTAGATGAGAATGTGCGTTCTGGAATTTCTACCTTTGCTTTGCTAGCTTCTGCGGAAGAAATCGCGGCCGGGTGTGAAAGGCTAGCCGTAGATATTCACACAGGACGCATCACGGAGATTGTCAAAAAATATGAAAATGCTCAAGGAGATTACTTGTTTATAATTGCTCAAAAGTAGTAAAATCAGCTAAAGAATGAGGAGGGAAGCAGCAAAATTTATATTCAATCAGTGCCTCGTACTCATCATGTGACCCAATCCAAATCCAATAATAATCCTCACCATTTTTAAGTGCTAGTGCCCGATATCCACCACTAATCCTGACTGACCACAAATCATTTCCTACTTTTTTGAAATGTAAAGATGGATGAAATTGATTGGCAATCCAAAGGCGATATGCCTTTGTAGCTTGCTCTTTAACTTCAGATGAAAGTGCAGCGTATGAATACCAAAAATCAGGGGTTGTTAAGGACTTCATCTAATGGTTTCACCTGATTAGTATCAATATCTGCTTTAGCACCCTGGATTAACCGATCTAATCGACCAGATTTTGCATCTGCTTCAATTTGCTTGTCCCATGAATCATTAATATATTCTTGCAACCAGTTCGATAGATCTCGTATTTCACCTTCAGACAATTGCATAATAGCAGCTTCGATTTCTGCAAATGAGTTCATCGAGTTATCCTCAATCCAGCAATATAAACTATATCTTATCGGAAATGACTGAATAATTCAGAATTAGAATTAGCATCCAGACTTAGTTATTAACTAATAAATCATGAATTAGCATGACAGAGAAATGGCTTTCTATCGTGGGCATTGGAGAAGATGGGTTAGAGGGATTAAGCCCGATCGCTCTTTCCCTAGTTGCTCAAGCTAAAGTAATTGTGGGTGGCGATCGCCATTTAACAATGCTGCCTAATGATGACCAACGTGAGAAAATAGTCTGGGCATCTCCTATCAGCATTTCTGTAGAAGAAATCATCAGGCGTCGCGGTGAATCGATTTGCGTACTAGGAAGCGGCGATCCCATGTGTTATGGCATTGGTGTCACCTTAGGGCGGCGAATTCCCATTTCCGAAATGACGATTATCCCCGCACCTCCAACCTTCAGCCTCGCCTGTGCCAGGATGGGATGGTCTTTAACTGGGGTGGAAACTTTGAGTTTGAATGGTCGTCCATCCTCTGTGCTGCAATCTTACATTTATCCGGGAGCTAAGTTGTTGATTTTGAGTGAAGGAAAGGACACACCCGCCGTTGTTGCCCAAATTTTGACAAATCGCGGCTATGGGGGTAGCAAAATCACCGTCTTGGAGCGTATGGGCGGCATTCATGAAAGAATTGTGGCAGGCATCGCTGCATCTTGGAATGAAACTGAAATTGCGGTATTGAATGCGATCGCAGTTGATTGTATTGCCGATGCTGGGGTTATCCCTTTACCAAGATTACCAGGATTACCAGATAACGCCTACCACCACGATGGACAGTTAACCAAGCGTGAAGTTAGGGCAATTACTTTAGCAGCTTTGGCACCAACACCAGGACAACTATTGTGGGATGTGGGCGCGGGTTGCGGCTCAATTTCTATTGAATGGATGCGAACTCATGCGCGGTGCCGGGCGGTGGCGATCGAGCAAAACTCCTCTAGAGTACTATATATTGCCGATAATGCCGCTACTCTTGGCACTCCAAATCTGCAAATCATTGAAGGAAAAGCGCCCCATGCCCTAAAAGACTTACCTACACCAGATGCGATTTTTATTGGTGGTGGGGTAACAGCAACGGGACTTTTTGATGTTTGCTGGGAAGCACTGCCCCCAGGTGGACGTTTGGTGGCAAATGTGGTGACGGTAGAAGGCGAGCAAACTTTATTTCAATGGCACGAACGAGTCGGTGGTGATTTGAATCGTATTGCCATCCAACGGGCGGAACCCATTGGGAAATTTTTGGGTTGGCGAGCAATGGCACCTGTAACGCAATGGGTAGTTGTAAAATCTAATTAGGATTAATAATACACAAGCACCTGGGGCATTTTGGCGAGTATAAATGCAGTTATGTGAAACGTTCAGAATAGCTTGTGTTAGAATTTAATTGCTTGCAATTTGCAAAGCAAAAGTATTGAACAATAGAGAGAAAAACATTATCGCAATCCAAAAGCAACAAATTAACTCGCAAATCAAGTCACCTCAAGTGTTCTTGATCGACCATGAAAATAACAATCGTGGTCTGACCGATACCTATGAAGCTCTACAGCTAGCGCAGAGCGTGGAACTTGACTTAGTTGTAGTCTCCGAAGGCAAAGAAGCTCCAGTAGCGAAGATCCTCAACTATGGTAAGTTTCAGTATCAAAAGAAAAAGCGTCAGACACAGAGTGCTAGGCCAACGGTAAAAGAAGTCCGGCTACGTCCCAATGTGGGAATAGCTGATTACAATTTACGCATCGAGCAAGCGGTTGGTTGGTTAAGTAAAGGCGATTCAGTGAAGTTTGTTATTCGTTTACGAGGCCGCGAAAATCAATATCGTGAACAGGCTGGAGAAATGCTGGAGCGAATTGTAAATGCTCTGAGCGAAGTAGGTAAAGTCCACACCCTTGATAAACGCTCATTAGTAGCTCAAGTGGTTCCAGCCTAAATTAATTTTCCCAAAATATCTTAAATTCTGTGGTGCGCTGCGGCTTTCGGCTTCAGCGCACCACAGCTTTTTGACAGTTTCACCGTTTAAAGTTTATTGAGAATATAGCATTTCCCGTTCTAGTGAGGTATGAGGCAATACAGTTTAGTTAAGGCTAAAAACTAAAGCTGGCGTAGGTTGGGGAGCCACTGCGTTGGAGGGGTTCCCCGGCTTGTTCGCTCTTAGCGTTCCCGTAGAGTAGCAAGTGGCGGTTGAGGAACGAAACCCAACAAAATCTCGATAATGTTGGGTTTCGCTGTTGCTCAACCCAACCTACTAGCGCGGCAAGCTTAAAATATTGGGTTGTTCAGTGTGAAAAAACCAATGCTTCATGATAAATGATTACTTAACCCAACAAATTAGACTAGACGCGCTACTACCTTTCTCTACCTCATTTAATTGGGAACCGCTATAGTTTCGGCGTTGGCGTAGCCCAACCCAGGGATTTAGAAAATAAATCAAGCGATAATTCTAATGATTTTGGTAATACATTAAATAAGTTATTTGTCAACAATAATTTAGATCTGCTTAAGCTACTTTATCTTTGATTTATAAATATTCCATCCTCATTAAAGTTTTGACTAATAGGTTGAAGTTTCAATTTTTTTTCGGGAATTATTAAATACACAGAACAAGTAATATTTTGCTTATGAACTTACATTTAGAGGCATCAATCAAAACAACTCAGTCAAACAATAACTGGCATAATTTTGATAATTCATCGATTAATTTTAATTATCAAGCCGCAGTCAACGCACTAGGACAAAAAGCACTTTCTGGACTGGAATTATCGGAGTTGTTCCAAAATACAGTTGTTTTAGTAGCTCAAATACTCGATGTTAAATACAGTAGGATTTGGCAATTACTTTCAGATAGTAATAGTTTGCGTAAAGTAGCTAGCATTGGAGATAAACCTTTAGCGACAGACTCTGCTGAGATGAATATCACAACTAATCAGCAACAACAAAAATTGTTGAAAAATACTCAGCAAATTATTAATTGCAAAACACCCTATTGTCAGGCAGATGATTTAATTATTTCCTCTCCTCCAGATAGTGTTACTGGTTTGAGTGTGGTGATTCCAGGTGCGAGTAAACCTTTAGCTTTTCTGGAAGTCTATGCTACTGAGACCAGGAATTTTTCTCCTGATGATGTTCATTTTCTCCAATCTGTAACCCATATTTTAGCAACAGCCATTGAACGCAAGCGTTCAGAAGCATTAGTTTATACCCAAAGCCAAGTTTTAGAACAAGTTGCTTTTGGAGTCAACCTATATGACATTTTTAACAATCTTTGTGTATTGCTAGAGCAACAATTACCTGGGGCGTATTGCTCCATTTTAGTTGTAGATGAAGACAAGCGACGACTGCGGGGAGGAGCAGCACCAACTCTTCCAGAAGAATTTGCTAAGGGTGTTGATGGTTTAATGATTGGTGAATGTTCTGGTTCTTGTGGTACTGCTGCTTATAGAGGAGATTCAGTTTTTGCTAGTGATATTGCCACCGACCCTTTATGGGCTGATTTTCGAGATTTCGCTTTGAGTTACAACATTAGAGCTTGTTGGTCATCGCCTTTTATTTCGCAAACTGGTGAAGTTTTAGGGACATTTGCTATATCTCATAAATTTCCCTGTCATCCTACTGGGCATCATCTAGAAATTTTGAAAACCGCTAGCCATATTGCTAGTATTGCTACAGAAACTTACAGAGCCGCAGTTGCTTTGCAAAAGGCCAACGACGAATTAGAACGAAAAGTTACACAACGAACATCTGAATTAAGCAAGGCTCTGCTGGACTTACAAAAGACACAAACTCAATTGGTTCACAGTGAAAAAATGTCCAGTCTGGGACAAATGGTAGCAGGGGTAGCCCACGAGATTAACAATCCTGTGAGTTTTATTGCTGGTAATCTCGAATATGCGAATCAGTATGTCAATAATTTACTAGATTTAATTGCTGTTTATCAAGAGGAGTATCCCAAATTAAATCCCACCATAGTAGCCAAAACAAAATCTATCGAACTAGAGTACTTGTGTGAGGATTTACCGAAGTTAATGGCATCTATGACAGCAGGTGCTGAGCGAATTACAGACATCGTTCTAGGTTTACGCAACTTCTCACGACTAGATGAAGCAAAAATAAAATCTGTAGATATTCATGAAGGCATAGATAATACATTGATGATTCTAAACCATCAGTTGGCATTACCTAATAAATTACCTGATATCCAGATAGTTAAGGACTATGGTCAACTGCCCAAAGTTAGTTGTTATGTCAACCAGTTGAATCAGGTTTTTATGAATATTATCAATAATGCAATTTACGCCTTAAAGGAGAATATGGAATGTTGGCAGTCTGCAACTAATATTCCAACTATTCAAATCAAAACTTTAGTTGTAGACAACGAGAGGGTTTTAATTAGTATCAAAGATAATGGTCTTGGGATTAATTCAGAGGTTCAGGAACAGATATTTAATCCTTTTTTCACTACTAAACCTGTTGGTCAAGGAACTGGTTTAGGATTATCAATCAGTTATCAAATTGTTGTTGAAAAGCACCAAGGGAAACTCAATTGTATTTCTGCATTAGGTGAGGGTACTGAATTTCAAATTGAAATTCCTATTCGGATTTTGAGCAGTCAGCAATAAGCTGTTTTCCATTGAAATTGGATAATTAGGGCGGGCAAGATGCCCACCCCACAAGACTTCCATGAAATTTAGATGTCCAAGCTAGATGAAAATGTCTTGGGTGTCATAGAACGGACTAAATAATGTAAACTATAAACTCTTGGTTCGAGGCGGTCGGTGTAGGCGATAATGCGATCGCAGTTAATTGTATTGCCGATGCTGAGGTTATCCCTTTACCAAGATTACCGGACATGATATAAAAGGTAAGGCTGCTGTAAGATTAAAATTTTGCTCTTTGAGCTGTCGCCTTCAAGCCGTAAACAGAATTGTTGACAATATCGTTGCCATAAGGTGTGAGACTGGAAAAATTTCCCTTCTGGGACATCTGGCGTTCTGTGCAATTGTCCTTCCACCAACTCCAGGCAAACCAGCCAATTTCCTGCTCTTTTAAAATCCGTAAAAATGCTTGATAAGTAAAATTATTTTCGGGTGCATGGTTGCGATCGCTACCATCAAGGTCATAATAACAGTATTGAGTTTTTCCCTGAATTTCTTCATCTTGCTTGTTGGCAATTTCACCAAAAACAATTGGTAAATTGGCATTGATAGCAGCTTCTAGATGTGGTATTCCATTATAACCAGCCCAATAAGCATGACCGCTAAATAGAAGATTGTGGTCAGGATCGTGAGCAATTAATTCCTGACCAATTTTCGGAAAAACTTCAATAGATTGACCACAATCAGGCGCGTCAATCATAATCGGTAAATGTAAATGCTGGCGGATTTTTGTAATCGCAGTTTTGTAGACATTCTTGAAAGTATTTAATGCACTAGTAGAATTGTTTGTCCAGCGATAGAAACCCAATTCGTTAGCTAAATTGATGATTAGATACTTTTGATGTTTTTTAAGTACATTCAAAACAGGTTGAGAAGTCCACCAGGGAATTAATTGGGTGTTTAACAGCTTGACATCAGGGTTACAGGTGAGATCCCACAAACCCAGTACCGGAATGATGCGACTAGCCTTGCATTTGGTGAGAAAATTATCTAAGTCTGCAATTGCATAAGCGGGGCGATCGCGTTGACCATAATTCTTGTACCATTGAATTCTGACAGCGTTAGCTCCAGTTTTTTCTAGTTCTGCTAGCTTATCAGTTTGAGGAAAATCCCAGTCATCCAGCAGGGGTAGGTTGATTCCTCGTAGAATAACTTTGTTGCCAAGGGAGTCATACAAATATCTACCCTTGGTATATAAGGTAGTTTTTTTGAGATTAGAGGGTCTAGCTGCTGCTGCAAAGGACAGCGATAAATTTGCTAGATAACTAACTCCAGCCCAGGCTAAAAATTCACGACGATTCATAGCATTTTATTGTCTTGATTTACAAATATTTCTCTCGTTTTCACTCAGCCGAGAATTATTTTTCAGATAATCATCCAACCAATTGCAGCCCCTAGCAATTAGCTGCTCAAAATCTAGAGTTTCTGCATTCCAAAGTTCAACAAGTCCATCATCACTGACAGAGGCAATTTTTTTGCCATCAGGACTGAAGCTAATATTCCAAAAAGCATAACCATGTCCTTCAATGGTTTTAAGTTGTTGACCATTTGTTACGTGCCAAAGTTGGATTGTACCGTCAGTACTAGCAGAGACGAGGATTTTACCGTCAGGACTAAAACTAAATTTAGTAATTCCGGCATTATGACCTTTGAAGGATCTGATTTCCTGTCCCTCTAAATTCCAGAGTTTGATGGTTTTATCCTGACTCGCAGAAGCAATTGTTTGGCCATCGGGACTAAAACGGACATTTGTGACATAACTATTATGTGCTTTGAAAGTTTTGAGGTTTTGTCCTTGCAAGTTCCACAGTTTGATTGTCCCATCATTATGAGCAGAAACAATTGTCTGACCATTGGGGCTGAAACTAGTACTGAAAACTTTACCCGCATCTGCTTTGAAAGTTCTGAGTTCTTGACCGTTGATATCCCATAGTTTGACTGTACCATCATAACTAGCGCTCACCAGAGTTTGACCATCTGGACTAAAGTTTACATCGACAACTTCTTTATTATGTCCTTTAAAAGTTCTAATATTTTGACCATTTAAATTCCAAATTTTGATTGTTTTGTCGTAATTAGCAGTGGCAATTATCTGTCCATTGGGACTGAAATTCAAACTCCAAATGCGATTCCATTCACTATCGCTATCTGCCTTTATAGATGCAATTTCTTCACCATTAAGACTCCACAATTTAATAGTCTTATCATCTCCGGCTGAGGCAATAATTTGACCATTTGGACTAAAACTCACACCCCAAAGAGAATCATGATGTCCAATGAAAGTTTTGGGTTCTAAATCGGTAATATTCCAGAGTTTAACTGTGTTATCAGCACTAGCTGAGGCAATAATTTTTCCATCTGGACTAAAACTGGCGCTAAAAACAGAATCGTTATGACCTTTTAGGGTTTTGAGTTTTTGTCCATTAACACTCGACAATTTAACTGTTTTATCAGCACTAGTGGAAGCAATGATTTTCCCATCGTGGCTGAAACTGACATTAATTGCATAATTGTCATGTTTGCCAAGAGTTCTGATTTCTTTTCCCTCTAAGTTCCACAGTTTAACAGTGGTGTCTCCTCCCGCAGTTGCAATGATTTTACCATCTAGACTAAAGCTCACACCAAAAATAGATTGTTCGCTGGCTTGAAAGGTTTTGAATTTTCGTCCATCAATACTCCAAATTTTGACGACTCCCCTTTTATCAGCCGTGACAATAGTTTTACTATCAGGACTGCAACTGATACTCCAAATAGAATCGTTATGCCCTTCGAGAGTTTTGATTTCTTGTCCCTTAATGTTCCAAAGTTTGACTGTATTATCTTGACTAGGAGCAGTAATTACTTTACCATCAGATGTGAAACAAATACTGCTCATAAACTGCTCTTGTTCTTGTCCTTTTAAGGTGATGATTTCCCGTCCATCAATACTCCAAATTTTGACGGTATTATTTGCACTAATGGCAGCAATCATCTTACTATCTGGACTGAAAATCACACTTGTAAAAATCTGATTTGGAGCAGTGATTTTTTGAATTTCTCTACCATCAATACTCCAAAGTCTGACTGTGTTATCTTCACTAGCAGTAACAATCTTTTGACCATCTGGACTAAAATTCACACTTCTGACGGCATCATTATGTCCTTCTAGGCGATTTCGTTCTTTGACTTTGTAAACTGCTCTTTGCAATGCTAATCTTACTGATTCTCTAGTGTTAGCATCTGCGGGAGTTGCTGATTTCAACAGAATGGCTGCTTTCGTTGTGGCGACTAAAGCATCAAATTCTTGATTGGAGTTTAATAAAGCGGTGGAAGAAATACTCAAGGATTTGATTTTTTCTAGTTGTATATCTTTGAGAGTTATATTTGCCAAAATTGCAGAAACTATTGCTATAATTATCGCGATCGCTAATACTACCCCACCAATTTGAATCCGTCGTTTAGCTTTTTGATTAGCGAGAATTAAAACATCATTTGCTTCTGCTAAAATCCTTGATGCTTCTGCTTCTGCTTGTAATTTTTTCTGAACATTTCGCTTGTCTAATTCCTGACTAGCATCTAGAAATTTTCGATCTAAATCACCTAAACCTTTATCTGCTGCCCAATTGCGTGCATCCTGTAATGTTTGCCCACGCAACAAACGCGACTCGTCTTGAAAGTTGGAATTTACCCAAGCATTTAAAGTTTGAGAGTATGGGCGAATATTTGTCAATATTTTGTCGAGCCATGCTTGGTTAAATATCTCTGCATAGATGCAATTATAAATTCGCAATTTGCCCTGTTGCTTGACAATTAACCCAGTTAAACATAGTTGTGTTTGTTCGGGACTATCATCTGCGGGGATTTCTCCCTGGTGTAATATTTGCTGATATAATCCTAATAATCGTCCAGTTTGATTTTCGGCATTTTGCAAAAGGCGATCGCGGATTGTTCGTAAATGTTCTGGTTCATCCTGTGCTTCCCAATTTTGGATGATTTGGTTTTGTACTAATTCCTCTACACATTGCTTTTCCTGATGTTCTAAAAATGAATAATTAGAACTAGAAATTAATTGACAAAGCTTTTGAGTTAAAAATGGCTGTCCACCAGTCCACTTTAATACTTCTTCTATTATCACTTTTGGTCTAGCAACTATTTCCTCTAAACCTTTAATTAAAGATTTAACTTCATTTAATTTAAATCCAGTTAATGTAATTGCCCGACCAATATTAAAAGGTGTGCGATTTTTATCAGCAATTAAATTTGATGGAGTAGCTACTCCTAACAAACAAAAATTGAGGCGTTTATATTCAGGATTATCTGACCTTTGGTTATAACAAGCACGGATAAAAGCAAAAAAATCATCTTTAAAACTGATTTTCAAAATACTGTCAATTTCATCAACAAAAATCACAATTTTCTCTGAAAATTCTGTTAACAGTACATCATCAATCAATTGACTCAATCTTTGTTTAGGTGATAAAAATTCCTGCGATCGCCACCACGTCCCAAAATTCACTTTTCTAGATAAACCAAACCCCCGCAATAGCTCAGAAACAAAGCCACCATACCATTCGGAAGGTGTGACATGGCTGCCAATTCTGGTCAAGTCAACCGATGCACATTGTATACCTTGCTCTTTAAGCTGTTTCATAATATGGACTCGCAAACTAGACTTACCCATCTGCCGCGAGTTTAAGACATAACATAATTCGCCATTTTTTAAGCCTTCATAGAGGTCATAATCAGCTTGACGCACCACATAAGTTGGGTGTTGATATTCTAAGCTACCTCCGAGTTTGTAGTAGTTTAAAGTTGTCATGATGTTTCAGATTGAATAATTCTATTTTAGAGATGTTCTATTGAATAAACATATATTGTGGCATTTACCTGACTTTTTATGACATTTACTGATTTTTCTAAATAAACCTGATTTTTAAAATTAAATATTAGCCATTTAATCACTGATTTTTTAGGTATAGACAGTCATTAAATGAAAGAACATAATCTTAGTTAGTAACCAGCAGGGGTATTCACATTATGAAACGTGCCATAGTAAGTTTGTTTGTGATTGGGACATTAGGTGCAACACTAGCACCAATGGCCTCTGCAAGCCTTACGGAGCAACGCTACTACATACAAGCGAAGCATAGCGGCAAGTGTGTACACCAGCATGGGGGAATTAGAAACATCGGAGGACTTGTCACACAATGGGAGTGCATCAATCAACCAAATGTTCAATTAACGCGGGGATGGGCAGACAATGGTTATTTTGTTCTCCGTTTTAAACATAGCGACCTCTGCCTGACTGTGAAAAATGGACTGTCAGCAAATGGTACTGATATCATCCAATCGACTTGTACAGGATCATCTTCTCAAAAGTGGCGTGAAGTTCGTGTTGATGGATCGTATGTAAAGATTCAGTCTGCGATCGGCTCATGCTTGCACCAACACGGAGGCATTCTCGACAATGGCGGTAGAATCACCCTATGGGAGTGCGTCGATCAACCGAATGTCATGTGGAAAATTATTCGAGCCAACTGAATCAGTAATACAAGCATATTTAACCTAATGTCAAGTGGAAGATATTGAATACTCCTGAGTAAATCCTTATAAGTTGTTACTTTTACAAGTTACATTTTCTGAAGTTTCAGAAAATATTCATTAATCAGATGGATTTAGATCCCCGACTTATTCAAAAAGTCGTGAATATAGGCAAAAAATAAGCTTTAAGTAAGTGCCATGCCACCCTATTAAAGGGCAATTTGGAATAATTTATTTTTTGATATTACCTAAATAAAAATAGTAACAATTATGAAATTTAACTGGCTAAAAAAATTCTGGAGTATTTCAACTTTAGGTTTGTCAGTTTGTGGAATATTGCTGACATCATCTTCGTCAGTTTATTCCCAAAGCAGTGGTGAAGTGGTGTCTTTTAGATCGTATAACTTTGGCGATCGCTATATTCGCCACAGAAATTTCTTAGGCTACTTAGAGCCAATCAATGATGAACTAGGAAGGAAAGACGCAACCTACAGACTTGTTCCAGGATTGGCAAATAGCAACTGCACTTCATTTGAATCCGTCAATTTCCCTGGTCACTTCTTGAGACACGAAAATTTCCAACTGAAGTTGGCAAGGAGAATCAATCAACGACTTTTTAGGGAAGATGCTACATTTTGCATTAAATCTGCACTCTTTGGTAATGATGCTTCTAGTTGGTCATTTGAATCCCTCAACTTTCCTGGACACTACATACGACACAAGAATTTTGAGTTGTGGATAGATCCCTCAGACGGTAGCGATTTGTTCAGAAAGGACGCGACATTTGGTATCACTAGTCCTCTCTATCGGTAGCGGAATACTAAGATACAAGGTTGGGTTGACGTAAGGAAACCCAACGTTCCTCGATAATTGAACAATAGGTTACTTATCAGGTTTTATGTGAAAAATCAGGATGCATTGCATAAAACCAAAAAATCAATCATATAAACCAACATAAAGCCATTGACACAGAATTGAAAGACCCAATTCACACTATGAATAAACACTCACTGCTACAAAATATTGGAGATATTCCATGTCATTAATGAAATTATGTATTTCACCAACCTTGATTGCAACTTTGACATGTAGCATATTAGCTAGCTTTACAGCCATAGCGAATGCTCAACCAACGCACACTATACAGTTAGCTCAAAAATATCCAACAATTCAAAGAGTTCAAAAGACTGTCACAATTCAGGGAAATATAGTGAAAGGAAATCCCACAATTGAGAATATTTTTTGCGAGCGAATTAATGTAAGTCTGACAGAGTTTATTCCCACTGAACCTAAACCGGGTCAATTTAATGTTCCTACACAGCGATCTGTAGTTCAACCAATTGCAGCTACAGGAAATCATCTCGGTGAAGGTTGTACTTATAGTCTACCATTACATTACTTGCCCAAGATTAGACCTTATGGAGAAAGCACTTTTAAAATTCGTGCTGATTCTATTGATGGAATAGTTGGTGAGCAATCACTAAGCTATCCATTTCCTAACAATATCGATATACCACTATTTCCACCGCCACCTCCTCCTCGATAATTAGAAAACACGCACTACACACATCATTCAAAGCTCATCATGAGCTAGCAATTTCAGACTGCCAAGTAACAAATAAAGAGTCAAAAAAGACGATGAAAATTTTAAAATCATTAGCCATCACTGCGATTTTAGGTTTGTGGTCGTTTCCTGCACTAGCAATCCCAATCTACGCAATAAAATCAGATGGAGATATGCTTTTTTATAAGCATACGGGTAGTGACGATGGCTCACCTACTTGGCCTATTCAAGCAGTAAAAGTCGGTAACGGCTGGAACTTTAAACAGGTATTCGCTGGTGATAATGGTGTTGTCTATGCAATCAGGTCAAATGGAGATATGCTTTGCTATAAGCATACGGGTATTGACGATGGTTCACCTACTTGGCCTATTCAAGCAGTAAAAGTGGGTAACGGCTGGAATTTTAAACAGGTATTTGCTGGTAATAATGGTGCCGTCTACGCAATTAAGTCAAATGGGGATATGCTGTTCTATAAACATACTGGTATTGACGACTGCTCAGCTACTTGGCCTATTCAAGGAGTAAAAATCGGTAACGGCTGGAACTTTGAACAAGTATTTGCTGGCGATCGGTAAGGGCATTGTTTAACTTTTGACTAAAATTCAACAATTTTAGTCAAAAGTCTGAGGTTTCTTTATCGTTTTTATCTATATTTCCATAGCGATCGCCTGTTGGGAAAAGCTGGCGATCGTAGTCTCAATGTGAGGATGGCAACAATACTCTTGATAGTGGTGAAAGTAACGTTATTTGGTCGTAACTTTACCAATTTAAAGTTAGAATCAAGAAAAATCAATTATCCTTGAACAAACATTAGTATTAACGTGACATTTCCCAAAGAATTATTAATTGCTGCTAGAGAAGAAAAAGAGACATTTTCTCGTAAAGTCATAATTTACACCTTGGGACATCTTTATCAAGAGGGTAAAATATCGGCAGGTATTGGCGCACAGGTATTAGGATGCGATAAATACACTTTTTATACTCTTTTATCTGAATATGGCTTTTCGGTCATTGACTATACAGAAGAAGAATGGAAATTAGAAGTGCAAACTAGCCGAAAAATAGCTGCTAAAATTCAGCCTAAATGAAGATTGTCGTCAATTATACACCGCTTATTGCTCTATCTTTATTCTGAATTCTGTATTCTTCTTCAATATAAGTAATCACCCTAACTTGATATAATTCTATAAGTGTTCCCGAAAATATTGTTGATATAACTTACAACGTGTGACTAATTTATCGCCTACTCTTTTAACCAATCCCATACTGTATAACTGATATGCTGGAATGGTTGCTATATCAACTGGTTCTGTTGCCATAACTACTTGTAGAAATGCCTCAGATAAATGAGGATTGACTTTAAAATTATGCAAAAATCGGCGGAAATATTCTTCATAAATTCCGGCATTTGTGTGAGCAGTTTCTAATAGTTTTTCTAGTGTTATATCCCCAAGTGCGAGGCGATAGAGTGCCAATCTAGTTAAATATGGATGTCCTCCAATTAGAGACATTAATTGCTGCACTTGGGTTTGATTATAATTAAGTTGATGATTATGGGCTAAAACTTCTATTTGTGCTTGGTTAAATTCGGTTAATTCAACCACTAAGCCAACATTAAATGGTGATTGATTGATATCTAATGAGCCATAATTTTCAGTAGAATGTACGACAATTAATCGTAAATTTTCCCAAATTTCTACAGTTTTAGCTTCTTCATGCCAAGTACGTAACATGGCAAAAAAACCTTGAGAAATTTCAGGATATTGCAAAACTTTATCTACTTCATCTAATGCTAAAACTAAATTATTATTGATTTGGTATAAAATATTATCTTCAAAATATGTAGTGCAATTAACAATGCTACCTCTATATTCATCCCAGGTTTCATTTAACAAAGGAGGTAATTTTAATTTGTGGCTAACATAAACACAAAACCAGCGCAAAAATTTATCCAAATTACTAAAACATGTTGTTTCTGCTTGCAATAAGTTTAAACGTACTGTGTAGTGACCTTTGTGATTTGAATGAGCGATAATTCTATCAAGCAGAGATGTTTTACCCATTTGATTAGGGGCTTTAATCCGAATCAAAGAACCAGGGTGGAGGATTGTTTCATAACAACGTTCTTCTATGGGGCTACGCTGGATGTAAAATGGGGAATTCATTGGCACTGAACCTTCTGGGTATTCTGGCACAAATTCATTTTTGACAGTAACGCAACTATCTTGAATTACTTCTGTTAGCCGAATATTCTTATCCCTAAAGTATGAACGTTCAACTGCTGCACGAAAATTAGTTTTATTAACCTCTTCTCCTAATACTTCTGAAAGTAACTTCCACAATTTAAAACCTACATCCTGCCGGAGATATTTGGCTGCATAACCTTCATTACTGGCAATTTCATCATAATTTAGTCCTTGCCATGACCCTTTAAGGATAATTATTTCTATATCTTTCAGGTGTCGGTTAATTTTGTTAAAGACAATTGCATCTAAAATTTCTAACCCTTCTTCCCAGTTCATTCTTCATCCTGAATAGATATGTCGGATTCCTATTTGAGTTTTAAAAAACGACCTACTTTTGAAGACGGGGAAAATCAAAAGTACTGTTAAAACACGCATTTTCAAGTAAATCTGCGATCGCGATTTATTATCTATGCTGGTTTAAGATTGTTTTTTCTTACACTTGTACACACGATTGCATTTTCTCATAATGTTTTTCAAAAATCAAATAAGTGTGAACAAAAAATAAGAAACTTAAAGTTGTATTAGAAACCAGTGATATCATTTCAGCCTGAATATTTATCTGTAAACTCCTGGGTCGAGGTGGTTGGTGTAGGCGATAATGCGTAGGCTAGCAAATACCGTAGGCATCACTCCTTTCAAATCTTCACTTATTTAAGCTCATTGTTACAGAAAATTGGTATTACCAAACGTTATGGACTATCAATCACTGTCTGTGGATGCACAACGACAATACCTACTGTATTACTGAAATCGTCTGTATTGAAAGTCAGCAAATGCGTTATTCCATGTGTCAACATCACAGCAATCAATCACGCATCGTGGACGCGCTTACCCATCACTTTATAAGTGGTGACGTAACTCAACCAATGGGTAAATATCTGCGAATTGTCTTCAATTAACGTAAATTGATCGAGAATTTGTTCAATCTCAGTGTGTGTTTGTTCAGCATTCCACCCCAAACCATTCACAGCAATTGGGCGAGTAGCAACTACCCAAAACTCTATCAGCACTTGAGGAGTAATGACACACTCCTCGCCTTGTGCCAAAAGTCTGGCAATTGCTTCCAACGCTAGCGTATCCCTCTTCTGTCACTTTCCGGGACGGCAAACGCTAGAAGCCTCATGGGGCAATCAATACAAGCTATCCTATTAGAAAAAAATGGGTCTTGT